>Ga0114129_10006544_pt1 | contig 16532 bp, 13 predicted proteins | sample RhiMetdeltSRZDD1_FD_80071 | JGI IMG/M metagenome (GOLD analysis project Ga0114129, IMG submission 80071) | Populus rhizosphere microbial communities from Tennessee, USA - Rhizosphere MetaG P. deltoides SRZDD1 (version 2) (version 2) | ecosystem: Host-associated > Plants > Roots > Rhizosphere >... | reverse complement strand
CACTTCTGGCAGTCCCACCCGCAACGCCGCCGTCCACCCATCGCCCCTCGCCAGCCCGCCTCCGCGTCAACCCCGCTCACGGACACCCGCGCTGCCTGACCTCACAAGTCTGGGGCGGACCCGGCAGTACCGTGTGCGCGACGGGTCGAGCCGTCAGCGGAGTGCATCCGTGGAGGCCATGATTCCTCTTTGCTGACCTCGGCTGGAAGAGCGATGACGGTGGGCGCTACGCTGTGACGCCAATCTCATCCGTCCGAGCCGATGCCGTCGATGATCGAGGAAGCCCAGCAGCCGCGTAAGGCGCTGACCACAGCAACCCAGGCCGGAGTCGCGCGCTTTGGCGTGTACACCGCCTTCGCCGGCGTCGCGGTCGGCGCATTCGTGGGCCCGCTCGACGGCAGCATGGTCACGTCGATGCTGCCGATCCTGACCCAGGAGCTCGGCGTCGAGATCTCGAGCATCGGCTGGCTGCTGACGATCTACATGCTGATCCAGACCGGCATGATGCTGAGTTTCGGCCGCCTGGGCGACCTGTACGGCCACAAGCAGGTCTACGTGGGCGGGCTGACGGTATTCATGATCGGCGCGGCGCTCTCGAGCTTTGCGACCACGCCGACGCTGCTGATCGCGGCGCGCGCGGTGACCGCGCTCGGCTCGGCCGCGATCTGGGCGAACTCGGCGGCGATCCTGACCCATGCGGTCCCGCGTGAACGGCGCGGCCGGGTGCTCGGCATGCAGTCGATGATGGTCCAACTCGGCAACTCACTCGGGCCGCCGCTCGGCGGCCTCGTCGCCGGCCTGCTGGGCTGGCGGGCGATCTTCTGGGTCAGCATCCCGGTGACGCTGGTGGCGCTCGCACTGAGCCTGCGGTTCATCGAGCGCGACGAGCCGTCCGGACGACGCCAGCGGTTCGACGTGCCGGGCGCTGCCCTCTACATGCTGGGGCTGATGTCCGTGCTGGTGGCGCTCAACCAGGGCCACGCCTGGGGCTGGGGCTCGATCGGGGTGCTCGGCTTCCTGGCGCTGGGGCTTGTGCTGCTGGCCGGCTTCGTCGTACTCGAGCCACGCCTGGCCTCCCCGATGCTGGACCTGCGCCTCTTCCGCGACCGCGCGTTCGCGGCGCCGGTCGTCACTGCTGTACTCAACTTCATCTGCGCAGGCTCGATCGTCTTCCTGACGCCGATCTACCTGCTGCTCGGTCGCGGGCTGACGCCAGTCGAGGCCGGCCTGATCCTGGTGACGAAACCGCTGGTCATGTGCTCGATCACGATCCTGAGCGGGTCGCTCTCGGACCGGATCGGCTCGCGGATACCGGCCACGCTCGGGATGCTGATCCTCTCGCTGGGCCTGTTCCAACTCTCACAGGTCGACGCCGAGACACCGCTGCTCCAGATCGTCGTCGCCCTGGCGACGACCGGGGCGGCGCTCGGCCTGTTCGGCGCGCCGAACAGCAGCGCCGTGATGGGGGCGGTGCCGGAGACGCACCGGGGCATCGCCGCCGCCATCCTCTCGACCGCTCGGACGCTCGGGAACACCCTCGGCCTCGGGCTGGCCGGCGCCATCGTCGCCACTGTGCTCGCAGGGAACGAGCTGACCAACTCGGCGTTCGTGATCCCGGCCGTCAGCGCGGCGTTCGCCACCACGAGCGTGCTGGCCCTGGTCGGCGCCGCGACGTCGGCGGCCCGGCCGTCCACGCCCCGGTAGGCGAATCCCCGAAGCCCGCGCTACGCCGCAACCGGCGTCGGGGCGGGCAGTCGGAACAGGCCTCGCGCGACGACGCAGAGGCACAGGTTGAGGAGTACGCCGTAGAGACAGAGAAGGGAGAGGAGAATTGCCCCAACGGTCACCCAGCGCTCGACCGTGGCCTGCGTCTCTTCGAGTGACGTCCGAGCCCCGTCGACGCGGGACTCAACGGTGCTCACCTGCGACGCGATCTCCCCGATGCCGGTCGCTACGGCGTTCGTGGCCAGGATGGTCCGGTCTCGGAGCCGCTCCATCGGTCCCTCGCGAGTGTTCAGATCGATCCGCATCTGGACCAGCTCCGCGTGCACATCACGCATGCGCTGGTCAATCGTCTGAAGCTGATCTCCTGGCAGTTGCGGGATCGGGAGCCGTGGAAATCGTCGCCGCACCTGATCGAGCCGCTCGCTTGCATCGATGATGCCCTCACGAGCGGTGACGTACGATTCGCGCATGTCGGCGTACTCGTCGACCAGCTGGTTGGTCGCCTCGCTCAGGGCTTCCATGATTGGCCCATCGGCCACCGGGCCCTGCCCTAGCTGCGTTGCCCTCGCGCCGACCAGGTCGACTCGCCCTTGCGCCGTCTCCAGCCTGCTTTCAAGCGCGTCGAGTGCCGCGTCAACTCGTTGCAGCCGGCCATCGATCCCGGCGACGATCGACGCCACCTCGGCGTTCACGGCACCGCGTCCCACCCAGATCCCGACGATCAGCGCCACACTGAGGACCATGCCGATTACGCCGAGAGCCATCCCGATCGCGCCCACGACTTGCTTCACGATCGCTCCCAGGATCAGCGGCGGTTTCGGTGCTTCCTGCCCGCCGAAGTAGCGGCCGACCGTGCGTCAGGTCGCCAACCAGGCGGTCTGGGGAAGCCAACGAGGTCGCGAGGGCCGTTTGGGGCCGCCGGTCTAGCCTCAAGCGTAGCGCCGGTGGCAACGGCGGCCGGATGACGGATGGTATCCGCGGACCTGTGTCGCTTAGCACCTCGAACGGAGGGCCGCACGCCGAACTCGCGCGCGGTCTACCCTTTGAGGGATCCAGCCAGCAGACCCCGCAGGAAGAACCGGCCGAGCAGGATGTACACCAGCAGGGTCGGGAGCGCCGCCATCAGCGCGCCGGCCATCTGGATGTTCCACTGCACGCTGTAGCTGCCGGCCAGGTTGTTCAACGCCACCATGATCGGCTGGACCTGGGGGTTGCTGGTCAGCACGATCGCGAACAGGAACTCGTTCCAGATCGAGGTGAACTGCCAGATCACCACCACCACGAAGCCAGGCCAGGACAACGGCAGGATGATCTGGCGGTAGACGCCGAGTATGCCGGCCCCGTCGATCCGCGCCGCCTCGACCAGCTCGCCGGGGACCGTCGCGTAGTAGTTGCGGAAGATCAGGGTCGTGATCGGGATGCCGTAGACCACGTGGACGAAGACCAGGCCCGGGATCGAGCCGTACAGCCCGAGCACCTGCATCGTCTGCACCAGCGGGATCAGCACCGCCTGGTACGGGATGAACATCCCGAACAGAATGACCGGAAACAGGACGTCTGCGCCGCGAAACTTCCACTTTGACAGCACGTAGCCGTTGACCGATCCGAGAATCGCCGAGATGATCGTGGCCGGGACCGTCAACAGGATCGTGTTCCAGAAGTTCCGCGCGATGCCGGGGATCGCGGTCTGGGCGTTCCCGAGCCAGGCGTCGCGAAAGCTGTCCAGGCTGAACCCCTCGGGAAGCGCCCACATCCGATCAAGCGTCACCTCGGTGAACGACTTCAACCCCGTCACGAGCAGCACGTAGACCGGCATCAGATAGAACAGCGCGAAGATGACGAGCGTGACGTAGATCGCGATCCGCCCTGGTCTGACCGAGACGGCCCGCCACCGCCTGCCGGATGCGACGACCCGCGCGCTCACCGCTGCACCTCGTTGCGGGCGTTGTAGATCAAGTACGGGACGATCAGGATGCTGACCAGCAGCAAGAGGACCATCGCGATGGCGGCGCCCTGCGAGAACCGGCTCCCGAAGAACGTGGTCTGATACATGAACAGCGAGGGGACGTCCGTCGCGAAGCCCGGCCCCGGCCCGGTCATCGAGACCGTCAGGTCGAAGATCTTGAGCGAGATATGGCCCAGGATGATGACGGCCGTCAACGTGATCGGGTGGAGCAGCGGGAAGATGACGTGCCAGAACGACTGCCACTCCGTCGCGCCGTCCACGCGCGCGGCCTCCCGCACGTCCTCCGAGATGCCGCGCAGGCCGGCCAGGTACAACGCCATCACGTAGCCGGACATCTGCCAGAACGCGGCCAGCACCACGCCCAGAATCCCGATGTTCGGATCGGTAAACCAGCCGTTCATCAGGAAGTCGAGGCCAACGGCGTCGAAGAGCAGGTTGATGCCGGAGCTCGGCGTCTCGAGCCAGCGCCAGGCGACCCCGGTCACGATGAACGAGATCGCCAGCGGGAAGATGAAGATCGTCCGGAACACTGCCTCGAACCTGATTCGCTGATCGAGCAGCATCGCCAGGAGCAGCCCGACGGCCAGGCAGAGGATGATGAACGTGACCGTGAAGACCAGGGTGTTCTTGAGGTCGATCTGGAACCGCTCGACGTCCATCAGGCGGATGTAGTTGGTCAGCCCGACGAACGTGTAGTCCGGCGCGATGTCGTTCCAGCGGACCAGCGAGATGTACGCCGTCCGGCCGATGAAGCCGTAGACGAAGACGGCGATGGCGACGATCGACGGCGCCACCAGCGCGATGGCGATCGCCTGGTCGGACGTCAGCAGCCGCCGCGACGCGCGCGGGCGCGTCGCGGCAACGGGGAGGACGGCGCTGTCCGCTTCCTGGCGCATGCAACTCCTACTTACAGACTCCAGCGTCGGTGCAGGCTGCCGCCAGCGCCTTCTGCGTCGAGGCCACGTCCTGCTTCGTCACGAAGCTGTTGATCGCGTCCGTGTACGACTGCGCCCAGCCATCCTTGGCGGCTGCCCCGTGGACCACGCTCGGGACGATCGTGTGCGAGGTCCAGTCCTTCATCGTCGACTTCAGGTAGTCGTTGTAGCCGGCCGCCTTGCCGGCGTTGATGTTGGCGGGGATCGAGCCCTTGAGCGGGTTGAAAGCGTCCTGCCCCTCGACCGAGCCGGCCAGCTTCAGCCAGTCGATCGCGTTGTCGCGGTTCTTGGCGTTCTTCGGCAGCGCAAACGTGTCCGAGAGCGCGTCGAACATCCCCTTCGTGCCCGGGGAGAGCGTCCAGCCGTAGTCGTTGAACTTCTTCTGGGTGTAGTCGCCGTTGACCCAGTCGCCCATGATCGTCATCGCCGCCTTGCCCTGGATCAGCTGGTCGTTCGCCTGGTCCCAGGTCAGCGCGGCGTGATCGGCGTTGATGTAGCCAAGCATCTTCTTCATGTTCTCGAGGGCGGTGGTGACCTTTGCGTCCTCCCACTTCGTGGCGCCGGTCCAGAGGCCCTTGTATGCGTCAGGTCCGAGCACGCCCAGCAGCACCGTCTCGAACAGGTGGGCCGAGGCGAACGGCTCCTTGTCGCCGAGCGCCAGCGGAGTGATCCCCTTCGCCTTCAGCTTCTCGGCTGCGCTGAAGAAGTCGTCGAACGTCTCAGGCGGGTTGATCTGGTTGTCGGCCAGCACCTTCTTGTTGAACCAGAGGACGTTGGCCCGGTGGATGTTCACCGGCACCGACCAGTAGTTGCCGTTCGCCTGCACGATCTCCAACACGCCCTTCGGGAACGCCTCTTCATACTTCTCGGACTTGTACAGGTCGTTGAGCGGCTCGACCTGGTTCGCGGCGACGTAGCCATCCGTCAGCTCGCGGCCCATGTGGACCTGGAACGAGTCCGGCGGATCGCCGCCCTGCATGCGCGTCTTGAGGACCGCCTTGGCGTTCGACCCCGCCGCACCGGCCACGGCCTGGTTGACGATCTCGACGCCCGGGTGGCTCTTCTCGAAGATGGCGTACATCGCCTTCAGGCCGGCCTCTTCGCCGCCGGTGGTCCACCAGGAGAACATCTCCAGCCGGCCGCCGGGCTTGCCGGAGGCGGCCGGCTTTCCCTCGGCGGGCTTGGCAGCCGCCGCCGGCGCGGTGGTAGCTGCCGGGGCCGCGGGCTTGGTCTCGGCCGGCTTCGACTCGGTCTTGGCCGGAGCGGCCGGCGTGGCCTGCTGACTGCCGCACGCCGCCAACAGCGAGCTGCCGGCCGCCAGGCCGGTTGCGCCGAGCAGCGTCTTCAGGAACACTCGGCGCTCGATGCGGCGCTCGCGGAGGAGATCCGTCGACGATCCACCAGGGTGAGCAGACATCGCTCCACCTCACTTCTACCCGGCACGCAAGCGTCCAGCGCTACGGGCCGCGCAGACGTTGCGAGCACGGGGGATGATCGGAGTCGAATCGGCACAGCCGGCGTACCGACCTGGACATTATTGCCGCCCGTGAGCGAGCGTGGTCGGGGCAGGATGTACGGATTCTGCAAGATTCGTGCAGATCGCGTCGCTCGGTCGGTCGCCCGGGAGCCGTCCGAAGGGCGTAGGCGAGGCTCCCGAGAGGAAGTGGGGTCGCTTCAGGCGGGAGTGTTCTGGCGGGTCACCCGGGTCAGCCTGGGATCGAGCGCGTCGCGCACGGCGTCCCCAACGAAGTTGAAGCCCATCACCGCCAGCAAGATCGCGCCGCCGGGCGCAAACGCCAGCCACGGCGCTAGGTCCAGATAATCCTTGCCCCGGCTGACCATCGAGCCCCAGCTCGGCTCCGGCGGCTGGACCCCCAGTCCCAGGAAGCTCAGCGTCGCCTCGGACAGGATCGCCACCGCCACGCTCAGCGACATCTGGACGATCAACGGCGCCATCACGTTCGGCAGAATGTGCTGCCCCATGATCCGGACGTGCCCCGCCCCGAGCGTCCTGGCCGCCTCGACGAACTCGCGCTCACGCACCGAGAGCACCTGGCCTCGCGTCAGCCGCGCAAAGATCGGCGTCCCGACGATGCCGATCGCGATCATCGCGTTTCGCAGTCCTGGCCCGAGAGCCGCCGTGATCGCCAATGCCAGCACCAGCGTGGGGAACGCCAGCAGCGCGTCCATGAACCGCATGATGACGTTGTCAACCTTGCCGCCGAAGTAGCCGGAGATCAGACCCGTGGTCACGCCGAGACAGAGCGCGATCGCGACCGAGAAGATCCCGGCCGCCAGCGAGATGCGCGTTCCGTACAGAATTCGACTGAGCACGTCGCGCCCATTCTCATCGGTCCCGAGCAGATGTGCGGCGCTGGGCCCCTGGAGCGCCTCCAGCAGCCGCTGACGGTTCGGCTCGTAGGGGCTGATGAATGGGGCCAGGACGGCGCAGACGACGAGCAACGCGACGATCGAGAGTCCGATAGCCGCCAGGCGGACCCTCCAGAGCCGACGGCAGAACGCCACGAAGCCGGTCTGCTCGGAGGCCCGCCGCGCCGGCGCCACTACCACGCCGATGGCCTGCGTCGGTGCCTGCGTCGTCACACCGTTCCTCCATCTGCCGAAACCGACCCCTTCCCCAGCCAACTCCCCGCGCAGGGGAAGGGGTCTCGCCACCATTCCATCAGCTGTACCTGATGCGCGGGTCGAGGTACGCGTAGATCATGTCCACGATCAAGTTGACCACCAGGAAGATCACCGCCAGGTAAAGGGTGACTCCCTGGACCAGCGGGAAATCGCGCTGATAGATGCTGTCCACCACCAGACGGCCCACGCCTGGCAGCGCGAAGATCGTCTCGGTGACGATCGCGCTGCCGAGCAGGTTGCCGAGCTGGAGACCCACCACGGTTACGACCGGTATCAGGGCGTTCTTCATCGCGTGGCGCCGGATTACAGCGCGCTCGTCCAGCCCCTTGGCGTAGCCCGTCCGGACGTAGTCCTGGCCCAGCACCTCCAGCAGCGATGACCGGGTGAGCCGGGCGGTGGCCGCCGCCGCGAACACCCCCAGAGTCACCGCCGGCATGACCATCCCTTTCAGGTTGCCCAGCAGATCCTGGACCGGACTGATGTAGCCGATCGGCGGCAGCCAGCGCAGCGTGAGTGAGAAGACGTAGACCAGGAAGACGGCCAGTAGGAAGTTCGGCATCGAGACGCCCAGCAGGCACATCACCGTCGATCCGATGTCGGCGAACGTCCCTCGCCGGGTCGCCGCGATGATCCCGACCGGCAGCGCGATCGCCATCGCGATCGCCATCGCCAGGAACGCAAGCTGGATCGTGACGGGCAGTCGCTCGGTGATCGCCTCGGCGACCGGCTGGTTGGTCCGGATCGAGCGGCCGAGGTCGCCGGTCACCACCTTCGCGAGCCAGGCGGCGTACTGGACCGGCAGCGGCCGGTCCAGCCCGAGCTGCGCGCGGAGACGATCTCGCGCCTCAAGCGTCGCCTCCTCGCCCAGCATCGTAATGACCGGATCGCCCGGGGTCAGGTGGATCAAGGAGAAGATGACGATGCTGACCAGGAACAGGACCGGCACCATCGAGACGATCCGTTTGAGCAAGTACGTCGTCACTTCGTCAGCCAGACGTTCCAGAGCCGCATCATGCCGTCCGGGACGTGTACGAAGCCCTGGACCCTCTGGCTCATCACCTTGACCTCTGGCCGGTGCTGGCTGAAGACGATCGGCGAGTCGTCAAGGATCAGCTCATTCGCCTGGCTGTACAGTTTCTTCCGCTCGGCGTTGTCGTAGGTGGATCGGGCCGCGTCAAGCAGTTTGTCGACCTCCGGATTGAGGTAGTCGCTCCGGTTCTGGGCGCCCTTGCTGTGGAAGAAGTTGTAGACGTTGCCGTCCGGGTCCGGCCGGCCGCTCCAGCCGTTGATCGACGCCATGTACTCGCGCTTTAACGCACGGTCGCCCAGCACCGTGCCCTCCAGCAGTTCGATCTCCAGGGTGATCCCGGTGTCTGTGAGCTGCTCCTTGAACACTTCGGCGAGCTGCTTGTCCTCAGGCGTGTTCGGCACCATCCCCGTGAACTTCGGATCGGTCACCCCGGACTCGGCCAGCTTCGCCTTCGCCCTCGCCACATCGCGCGGCGTATACGGCTTGAAGTCCGGATCGAACGCGAAGCTCGACGGCGGGATCGCCTGGTACCCGACCTGGCCAACGTTGAAGAAGACGGCCTTGTTGATCGCCTCGCGATCGATGCTCCAGGCGATCGCCTGGCGGAACGCCTTGTTGTCCAGCGGCGGCTTCTTGACGTTGATCTGGATGTAGCGATAGGCGAGGCCGGGCTGCTCGGAGTACTTGAGCTCGGTGCCGGTCTTGAGGGCTGGCATGTCCTTGGACGGCGGCGTGTCGATCATGTCGACGGTACCGGTCCGCACGGCCGTGAGGCGTTGGGTGCCGTCCGGGATCGGCTTGATGATTACCTCATCCAGGTACGGAAGCTGGACGCCATCCGCGTCCTTCTCCCAGTGCTGCTCCCACTTGCGCAGCGTCATGTGGTCGTCTTTGACCCACTCGACGAACTTGAACGGCCCGGTTCCGACCGGCTTGCGCGCGAAGTCGTCACCGGCCGCCTCCGCCGCCTTCGTCGAGACCATCATCCCGGCCCGGTCCGTGAGCAGGCTCAGCAGTGGCGAGGATGGCCCTTTCAAGTTGAACTTGACGGTCAGCTCGTCGACCACATCTACGGACGTGATGTCGTCCAGCTCGCCCTTGCGGAGCGACCTCGGGTGACTCTTCATCCGGTCGACGTTCGCCTTGACGGCGGCGGCGTTGAACGGCTCGCCGTCATGGAACTTCACACCGGACTGGAGCTTGAAGACAACCGTCTTCGGATCAGACTGCTCCCACGACTTCGCCAGCCCAGGTGCAGGGTTGAGGTCAGGCCCCAGCCGAACCAGCGAGTCGTAGACGCTCTGGTAGATCTGGCGGTCCTGGGAGGACGTCGAAAGGTGCGGATCGAGGGTCGTGATCTCGCTGCTCAACGCGATCCTGATCGTTCCGCCGGGCTGTGGCCTGCCAGCTTGCCCCGACCCTTCCTTCGTCAGGGCAGGCTGCGGAGGGGGCGCGGCAGCGGCCGGCTTTGACTCAGCCGGCTTGCTCTCGGTCTTGGCGGGCGGTGCGGCCGGCTTCGCGGGCTCGGCCGGCTTGCTCGGTGCCGCCGGCGCGGCCGGCTGGCTTCCGCAGGCCGTGAGCAGCAACAGCACTCCGGTTCCAAGTGCGCCCTTCAGCAGGTCTCGACGGGTCACCATCGTCTATCCTCCACACCACGGTCACAGACGGGCTGCACGGTCACGACTGACTTGGTGTCCTGGGGCTTCGCGACGGCCTTGCCACGTGCAGCCCCGGCGGCGATGAGGCTCACGAGAAGCGGCCAGCTTCGGCGCCTGGAGGCAGCCTGCAGCGCGGCCTCGGGCGCGAGGTTCAGACCCTCGGTCGGCAGCACCAGGGTCGGCGGACCGACTCGCGTCGACCGGGCGACCACGCGACGAGGGAAACGTCGGCAGATCGGACATCGGCAAGGCGCTGCTGAGCACGCCCTGGAAGAACTGGAGTCGGTGTTCGACTACCAGGAGGTCGCCGGGCCCGTCAACACGACGATCGGCAGAACGTTGGAAAAGACCCACGGCGAAGCCCTCCGCCGAGATCAACCTGTCCCCAGTTCTGCGCTCCCCAACCCCACCCCATGCTAGCCGGCGTCGCGTCGAATGTCAACAATGTCGTGACGCCGACTGCCGTCGACGCGTGCCCCGATGATCGGCGTCAGTTAACGCACGACACCCTCCGGGCGGACGATAGTTCAGTTGAGAACCGTCAGGGCAGTCAGGCCGTACGTCGGATGGCGCCGACGACGCCGATCAGGCTTGCAGATCGCGCGCTTCTCTCTATACTGGCGAGTGAGCGGAGCTCGGTGCCCGCGACGCGCATGGCTCCATGAGAATCGCAGGCCCCGGGGTAGGTAGATGGGATAGTGGTGCCGTCCGATCGAGCGATCGATCGCGTCGGCGAGGATGTCCGACCGGTGTCGGTGTGGAGGAGTGAGATGATGAGGCGCCGCGATTTCCTGACGACCGCGCTCGGCTCCGGAGCGATGCTCTTGCTCACCGCTTGCGGCAGCCAGCCGGCCGCTCCGGCCAAGCCCGCCGAGCCCGCGAAGCCGGCCGCGCCAGCCCCGACCACGGCCCCGGCCGCCAAGACCGAGAGCAAGCCGGCTGAAGCCGCGAAGCCGGCCGCCCCTGCCGCCGCTGCCGCACCGACGCAGGCCGCGCCAGGTGCCGCCGCCGGCGGAACGATCACCTTCGCCCTCGAGAACGACGTGATCGACTTCGATCCGCTGCGCTCGCGCGCTTTCGTGGACCGCAACGCCCACTATCAGATCTACGACTCGCTGGTGAGGATCGACGAGTCCGGCAAGATCATCCCCTGGCTCGCCGAGAAGTGGGAGACCGCCCCCGACGGCAAGGCCGTCACCTACTCGTTGCGCAAGGACGTCAAGTACCACGACGGCACGCCGTTCGACGCCGAGTCCGTCAAGTGGAACATCGACCGGTACCGCCTTACCGACGATTCGGCCCGCAAGGGCGAGTTGGCGCCGCTCGAAGACGTTCAGATCGTCGATGCCTCGACTGTCAAGTTCATCCTGAAATCGCCGTTCACGCCGCTCAACTCGCTCCTGGTCGACCGGGCCGGCATGATGGTCTCACGCAAGGCGGTCGAGGCCGGCGGCGCCGACTTCACCCGCAAGGCGTTCAAGGCCGGCACCGGGCCGTACGTCCTGACCGAGGCAGTCAAGGACGACCACATCACACTGGAAAAGAACCCGGAATGGTGGGGCAAGGCGGCCGACGGCAGCAAGCTCCCGCTCGTTGACAAGATCATCATCCGGCCGATCACCAGCGGCGACGTCCGCCTGACAAACGTCAAGACCGGCGATGCCCAGATCATGAACAACGTCTCGCCGAAGGACGTCGCTGGCGTCAAGAACGAGTCGTCGCTCGTGTACCAGGAGATCCCGGGCGTGTCCTGGGGCAGCCTGGTGCCGAACAGCAAGGCCGGCTTCGTCTTCGAGGATCGCCGCTACATCAAGGCGGTCTCGATGGCGATCGACCGTAAGGAGCTCGTCGACAAAGTCTTCTTCGGCATCGGCACGGTCGGCTACGGCTCCATCGCGCCATCGCACTTCGCCTACGACGCCAACTTCAAGCCGTACGAGAAGCCGGACCCGGAAGGCGCGAAGAAGCTGATCGCGGAGGTAGGCAAAGGCCCGCTCAGCTTCGAGCTGCTCGTCTCAGCCGGCGACCCGTTCCAGGTCCAGATCGCCAGCTTCCTCCAGGCTCAGCTCAAGAAGGCCGACATCTCCATCGAGATCAAGCAGCTCGAGTTCGCCCAGATCCTGAAGCTCCAGACAGAAAAGGCGTTCCCAGGCATGACCCAGATCGGCTGGAGCGGTCGAATCGACCCGGACCCGAACTCGACCGACTTCGTAACGACCGGCCGGCCGTTCAACGACTCGAGCTACTCGAACCCCGAGGTCGACAAGCTGATGGCCGACCAGCGCGCCGAGGGCGACGAGGCGAAGCGACGCGAGATGCTGCGCAAGGCCGAGCAGATCTACGTGGCGGACGACCCGGCCCGCGTCTGGTACCGCTTTGGGGTCGCCCAGATCCTGATGTCCAACCGGGTCAGCGGCCTCAAGCCGTATCCCGATCAGATCATCCGGTTCCAGTACGCCTCGATCAAGTGACGGTCACGTGACCGAATACATCACGCGCCGGATCGTCCTGATGATCCCCGTCGCCTTCCTGGTGACGCTGATCATCTTCGTGCTGGTCCGGATGGCCCCGGGCGACCCGGTCCTCACCTACGCTGGCGAGGAGCGCGACCCGGAGCAACTGGAGCAGATCCGAAAATCGCTCGGGCTGGACCAGCCGCTGCCGGTCCAGTACGTGCTCTGGCTCGGTCGAGCGGCCCAGGGCGACTTCGGCCGCTCGATCCGCACCCGTCAGCCGGTCGGGGATGCGATCCGCGAGCGGCTGGGCGCCACGTTGGAGCTCGGGCTGGCGGCGGTCCTGCTCTCGTCGACGATCTCACTGGTCGTCGGGACGGTCTCGGCGCTCAAGCGGAACTCCTGGATCGACATCGTCGCCACCGGCATCACCCTCGGCGGCGTCTCGCTTCCCAACTTCTTTCTCGGGCTGGTGCTGATCCTGATCTTCGGGCTGGCGCTCCGGATGTTCCCGCCCGGCGGTTACGTCCCGTTCACCCAGGACCCGCTCGGCAATCTCCAGCGGCTGGTCCTGCCGGCGATCACGCTGGCGACGGCGAGTCTGGCGGTGAACATGCGCCAGGTCCGCTCGAGCCTGCTGGACGTGCTGGCCCAGGACTACGTCCGGACGGCCCGGGCCAAGGGGCTGCGCCAGCAAGCCGTCATCGTCGGGCACGCGCTCAAGAACGCCTTGATTCCGGTCGTGACGCTGGTCGGCCTCCAGGTCGGCGCCGTCGTCGAGGGGGCGCTGATCACCGAGACGATCTTCTTCTGGCCCGGCGTCGGCCGGCTGGCGGTGGACAGCATCGGCGGGCGCGACTATCCGGTCGTCCAGGCAATCGTCCTGGTGTCGGCGCTGTCGTTCATGGTGACGACGCTGTTCGTCGACATCCTGTACGGCTGGCTCGACCCGCGGATCTCCTACGGTGGCGGTGCCCGATGAGCGGCGTCGGCGCCGTCTCGAGCTCGCCCCTACCGGTCGCTCAGCGCGCCGCGACGCCGCTCCGCGGCCGGCTCGGGTACTTCCTGCGCCGCAACCCCCGGGTGCTGCTGGGCGGCGTGGTCGTCGTCTTCCTGGTGTTGGTGGCGATCTTCGCGCCGCTGCTCGTGCCATACGACCCGATCGAGGTCAATCCGACGGACTCGCTCGAGGCGCCGAGCTTGCAGCACCTGTTCGGTACGGACGACCTGGGCCGGGACGTGCTCAGCCGGGTGATCCTGGGCGCGCGAGTGTCGTTGTCGGTCGGGCTGATCTCGGTCACGATCGGCTTGATCGTCGGCGTGTCGGTCGGCCTGGCGGCGGGGTACCTCGGCGGGCCGGTCGACTTGCTGGCGATGCGGGTGATCGACGCGCTGCTGGCGTTCCCGGCGCTGCTTCTGGCGATCTCGATCACGGCCGCGCTCGGGCCGCAGATCTGGAACGCGATGATCGCGATCGGAGTTGTCGCCATTCCAGCGTACACGCGTCTGACGCGCGCCCAGGTGCTCTCGATCCGCGAGCGGGAGTTCGTGACGGCGACGCGGGCGATCGGCGCCTCGTCCTGGCGGATCGTGTTCCGCCACATTTTGCCAAACGTCTCGAACTCGCTAGTCGTCCAGGCCAGCCTCTCGACGGCGTTCGCGATCCTGGCAGAGGCGTCGCTCTCGTTCCTGGGGCTCGGCGCGCAGCCGCCGACCCCGTCGTGGGGCCAGGACATCAACTACTCGCAGCGCTATCTTTCGAACATGATGTGGTGGATGAGCGCCGGCCCCGGCCTCGCGATCTTCCTGGCGGTACTGTCGTTCAACTTCCTGGGAGACGCCCTTCGCGACGCGCTCGATCCGCACCTCCGCCGCCGCGCCTGAGGAATGGCCCTCACCCCCCGACCCCTGACACCAGGATGGCCCTCACCCCCCGACCCCCTCTCCCTTGCGAGGGCGAGGGGGAGAGCTATCGGACCTACGAGACGCGAGTGCCAGGTGGAATGTCGCGATCGAGCATCACCAGCCCGAGCTCCTCGCCCGGCCCGCGTCCGCCCGCCGCGAGCAGCATCCCGCGCGATTCGATGCCCCGAATCCGGGCCGGCTTCAGGTTGGCGACGATGACGATCCGCTTCCCGACCAGCGCCTCCGGCTCGTAGAATTCGGCGATGCCGGAGACAATCGTCCGCTGCTCGCTGCCGAGATCGAGGTCGAGCTTGAGCAGCTTCTCGGTCTTCGGAACGCGCTCGGCCGCCAGCACGACCGCGACTCGCAGCTCGACCTTCCTGAACTCGTCGATGGTGATGACGCCGTCCTGCTCGACCTTCGGCACCGCCGCCGGTGCCGGCGTAGTCGGCGTCGATGCGGGAGTCGGGACACTAGCCACCTCGTAGCGGCCAAGTCTGCACGAACGTGTCAGAGATGAAGGGGGTTTACGCGGCCAGGCGCGCGTCGTTGAGCATGGCCCTGACGGCGATGTCGACCTCCTGGAGGCCGATGCGGAGGGCTGGCGAGACGACGGATGGGAGGAGCGGATCGAGGGCCTGCAAGCCAGGGCGGAGGACGCGGGTCAGGAGCTTGGCGAGGTAGAGGGCGAGCCGTCGGCCGTGCGTGGTGAGCTCATAGCGGAGGCGACGTCCCAGGCGACGGAGTAGGCCCTTGCGGACCAGGCGGCGAAGGTCGTAGCCCATCTGCCGGGCGGTGTACTGGTCATCGGGGACCCCGAGCAACTGGGCCACCTGGGGCCGGAGTTGGCGGCTGGTGATGCCCGACGGCAGGACGGCGAAGAGGCAGAGCGCCTGGAGCAGGGCGGTCACACGCGGCTCGCCGAGCTTGAGGGCCGGGGCCGGCTGACCGTCGGCGGTCGTGCTCGGGAGCACCAGGTCGGTCAGGTCGCGCTCGCTCAGGCCACAGTCGTGGGCGACCTGCTCGGTCTCCAGCACGCGGGTGTTGGTGCGCTGGCCAAGCTGACGGAGGGCGTCGAAGTGAGGCAGACCACGCTTGAGCCCGAAGTCGTGGGCATCGTTGATGGTGGTCTCGGTGCGCAAGGCGCGGCCTTCCTTGAAGTACTGCTTGACGTGGCACCGTTTGTACTGGACGTGCAGCGAGGGGATGACCCCGTCGGTGATGATCCGGGTGGCGAACTTGCCCGGCGTGGTCTTGATGATCTTCCGATCAAACAGCAGGTGGACCCGGCTGGGCCGGCCCAGATCGAGATGGTCGCGGATCACCTCCTCGAAGAACTCCCGGCCCCGCAGGGGCCGATCGAACACCTGGGTCCGACTGACCTCGAGCTGCAGGATCGAGAGCCGGTAGTCGAACCCGGCCGCCCGATCGCGAGCGCCGAGCGGCAGTGGCAGAACCGCCAGCCAGCGGTCCAGGCACGCCTGGAAGTCGGTCGGCCCCAACCGGTCGCAGACCGCCTGGAGCGCGGCCGGGTCGGCACACGACCGGAAGCCGTTGTCGAGCGCCTCGAACGCGATCCCCTGCGCCGTCAACTGCTGCTTCGCCCACTCATGCCCGTTGAGACACAGCTTCAGGGTGTACGGCGCGTACCCACAGATCTTCAGGAAGCCCGGCCCCCACGCCTCGTCGAGGAAGTAGACGTAGTAGTGGTTCACGCAGACCGTCGTCCACTCGAAGTCGAACGAGACGCCGGCCTCACCCTTCCGTTTCACGCCCCGCCACGTCTTCGCTCGCTCCTGGGCCACCCCCACCAGCACCACCCCGGACGTCTGGCTGAATCGGCGGCGGTACGGCTCGACGACGTCATCTTTCCGCTCCCCCTTCTTGAACTCGATCCAGGGGATGCTCCGCGCGTCGCACCAGGCCCGCAACTCGTCCTTGAACGCCTCGGTGATCTGCCGAAACAGGGCCGGCGACGGGATCGTCGCCCCGCGTCGCCGCAGGAAGCTCACGATCCCACCTGAGCTGTACAGCGTCGGCACGTAGCCGTTCAGATACACCCGATCAACGCAATCGACGGTCAGCGTCACGTGGTCTTTGATAAGCTCTGCAACGTTGGGCATCGCCGGCTCCGTAGCTTGTCAGGCATGGATCCGATCGTACCCAACCGCGTCCGGCCAGCGCTCACGCTGCGCCGGACGCACCTGCTTTCAT
>Ga0114129_10006543_pt1 | contig 16533 bp, 20 predicted proteins | sample RhiMetdeltSRZDD1_FD_80071 | JGI IMG/M metagenome (GOLD analysis project Ga0114129, IMG submission 80071) | Populus rhizosphere microbial communities from Tennessee, USA - Rhizosphere MetaG P. deltoides SRZDD1 (version 2) (version 2) | ecosystem: Host-associated > Plants > Roots > Rhizosphere >... | reverse complement strand
GACCTGGGTGTCGACCAACGGCGCCGGGATCATGCCCGCCTCGTGCCAGCAGATTTCAATGTCCTGCCGCGCGGCGTGAAATACCTTGATCACCTTGTCGTCGGCCATCAGCGCAAAGAAGGGCGCCAGGTCCATGTCCGGCGCCAGGGCATCGATGACCACCGCCTCCTCCGGGCTCGCAAGCTGCGCCACGCACAGCTTGGGATAATAGGTGCTCTCGCGCAGGAACTCGGTATCGACGGTCACGAACGGGTGCCGCGCCAGGCGCGTGCAGGCCTCCGCGAGCTCCTTGGTGGTCGTGATCGGTTGCATCCGTGGGCTAGATAGCGCAGGCCGCCCCCTTTGTCAGGATCGCGATTTTTCGTCGTGGTGGAAAGGGGGCCTCGACCATCAGGCGCCACGCACCCGCGGCATGTGGATGAATTCCCAAGGCGACGGCAGCGGCCCGACCGCCACCTCGATCAATGTCGGCAGGTCGCGGCGCGCAAAGGCGCGCTTGAGCGCGGCGCGAAGCTCGTCAGGATTGCGCGCCCGCTCGGCCGCCGCGCCGAAGCTCTCGGCGAACCGCACGAAATCCGGATTGGTCAGATCGCTCGCGATCACGCGATTGCCGTAGCGTTCTTCCTGGGTCCTGCGGACATTGCCGTAGGCGCCATCGTTGAAAACCACGGCGACGAGCGGGATGCGGTGCTGGATCGCGGTCGCCATCTCGGTCGCGGTGAACAGAAAACCGCCGTCTCCCGTAATCGCGAGCACCGGCGCGTCGCGGCGCGCGTCCTGCACGCCGAGCGCGGTCGCATAGCCCCAGCCGAGGCTGTCCTGATAACCGGGCGAGATGAAGGTGCGCGGCTTGTACACGGGAAACGCCAGCCGCGCCGCAAATCCCATCTGGGTCACTTCGTCGACAAAGATCCCATCCTCGGGCAGCTCGGCGCGGATGGCGTCGAGGAACCCGATCTGCGGCGCGAGCTTGGCCAGGCGTTGGCGCATTTTTGCCTGCCGCTCCTGCATCTCGTCGCGGCGGGACCGGCGGGCGCGATTGTGCGCGGGGAGGGCGTCGATCAGGCGCCGCAGGATCGGCTTCGCGTCGCCGATCAGCGCGACCGCCGGCTTGCGGAAGCGCGCGGGCTCCTCGGCGTCGGCATCGATCCGGATGATCGCGAGATCGTCGTCGACGCCCCAGTGCTGAAAGCCATGAAACAGCCGGGTGCCGATGCCAAGCACGGCGTCCGCTTCGCCCCATAGCTCGCGGCCGAGCGGCAGCGTGACGCTGAACGGATCGCGCCCGTCGAGCGCGCCGCGCCCGCGGCGATAGGCCAGCACCGGTGCCTGCAGCAGGCGCGAAAGCTCGGTGACCTCGGCCGCGGCATCGAGTGCGCCGCCGCCGGCGACGATCAGGATCCGCCCCGCCGCGCCCAGCCGCGTGGCGGCGGCGATGACGGCATCTTCGTCGATCGGCGCTTGTGGCAGCGGTTCAGGTGGCGCGATCGGTGCCACGGAGGCGCTGCGGCCCCACATGTCGATCGCGCATTCGAGCACAGCGGGACCGGGACGGCCGCTGCGCATGGCGTGCAGGGCAGCGGCGACAAGGCGCGGGGCCTCGTCCGGCGCCTCGATACGCGCCGAGAAGTCCACCAGGCGAGAGATGATCCCCGCCTGGTCGCGGATCTCGTGCAGATGCCCGAAGCCGCGGCCGATCGCCGCCTGCGCGATCTGGCCGATCAGCGCCAGCACCGGCGCATTGGTCCCGTAGGCAGTGAGCAGCGCGGCGGAAGAATTGAGCAGGCCGGGCCCCGGCACGACCGAGTAGGCTTGCGGCTTGCCGGTCGCCAGCGCGGCGCCGAGCGCCATGTAGGCCGCGCCCTGCTCGTGGCGCGTGTGAATCGTGCGGATGCGGTCCGATGCCTTGAACAGCGCGTCGAAGAAATGGTCGTTGTGGACGCCGGGCAGCGCGTAGATCGTATCGATGCCGTGGGCGACGAGGGCGGCGACAGTCGCCTCGGCCGTGGTCATGCATTGCATCGATGCGCCAACCGGTGGGTTGAGAGGACTGCTGCGTCATAGCGCAGCCCTTCGGGCTTGTCGCGTAGGCTGCTCCATTCTCGTGCGTCGCATCAGAGCGACGTTCTTGACAAGGGCGCCGCCCCATGCGCTTTTCCGCCACTTCGGCGCTTGCGCGCCGCTATTTTTTCTCGGCGAGAAAGCTGCAATGCATCGGTACCGCACCCATACCTGCGGCGCTCTGCGCGAGGCCGACATTGGCCAGACCGTGCGGCTCTCCGGCTGGTGCCACCGCATCCGCGATCATGGTGGCGTGCTGTTCATCGATCTGCGCGATCACTACGGGCTGACGCAGGTGGTGGCCGATCCCGACAGCCCGGCGTTCAAGCAGGCTGAGAAGCTGCGCTCGGAATGGGTGGTCCGCATCGACGGCAAGGTTCGCAAGCGCCCGCCCGGGACGGAAAACCCGGAGCTGCCGACCGGTGCCATCGAGGTCTACATCGACGAGATCGAGACGCTCGGGCCGGCGGAAGAATTGCCGCTGCCGGTGTTCGGCGAGCAGGAATACCCCGAGGAGATCAGGCTCAAGTATCGCTTCCTCGACCTGCGCCGCGAGCAGCTTCACCGCAACATCATGACGCGCGGGGCGATCATCGATTCGCTGCGGCGGCGGATGAAGGAGCAGGGCTTCTTCGAATTCCAGACCCCGATCCTGACTGCGTCGAGCCCGGAAGGCGCGCGCGACTACTTGGTGCCGTCGCGGGTGCATCCCGGAAAATTCTATGCGCTGCCGCAGGCGCCGCAGCAGTTCAAGCAGCTCATCATGATCGCGGGCTTCGACCGCTATTTCCAGATCGCGCCCTGCTTCCGGGACGAGGACCCGCGCGCCGATCGGCTCCCGGGGGAGTTCTACCAGCTCGACATCGAGATGAGCTTCGTGACGCAGGACGACGTGTTCGCGGCGATGGAGCCGGTTTTGCGCGGGGCGTTCGAGGAGTTCTCGGCCGGCTGGCCGGTCACGGCCAAGCTTCCGCGCATCTCCTACCGGGAGGCGATGCTGAAATACGGCTCCGACAAGCCGGACCTGCGCAATCCGCTGGTCATCGCCGATGTCACGGCCGAATTCAACGAGCCGTCGGTCACCTTCAACGCCTTCAAGAACGTCATCAAAGCGGGCGGGATCGTGCGCGCCATTCCGGCGCCCGGCGCAGCCGCGCAGCCGCGGTCGTTCTTTGACAAGCTCAACGAGTGGGCGCGCACCGACATGGGCGCGCCGGGGCTCGGCTACATCGTGCTCGAGGCCGATGGCGGCAAGGGCCCGATCGCCAAGTTCATTCCCGCCGACGTGCAGGCGAAGATCGCGGCCAAGGCCAATATCAAGGCCGGCGATGCGGTGTTCTTCTCCGCCGGCAAGGAAGCCGATGCGGCGAAGCTCGCCGGCGCCGCGCGAACACGGATCGGCGACGAGCTCAAATTATCCAAGGAAGAGGGATTTGCGCTCGCCTGGATCGTCGACTTTCCGATGTTCGAGTGGAATGAGGACGAGAAGAAGATCGACTTTTCCCACAACCCGTTTTCAATGCCGCAGGGTGGATTGGAGGCGCTGGAGACCAACGACCCGCTCACCATCAATGCCTACCAATACGACATGGTGTGCAACGGCTACGAAATCGCTTCAGGCGCGATCCGCAACCACAATCCGGACGTCATGAAGAAGGCGTTCGCGATCGCGGGTTACGAGGAATCCGTGCTGGAGGCGCGTTTCGGAGGCATGTACCGGGCATTCCACTATGGCGCCCCGCCGCACGGCGGCATGGCGGCCGGCCTCGACCGCATCGTCATGCTGCTTTGCCGGCGGCCCAATCTGCGCGAGGTAGCCCTGTTCCCGATGAACCAGCGCGCCGAGGACCTGATGATGGGCGCGCCCTCGGAGGTGAGCCCGAAGCAGCTCAAGGAGCTGCACATTCGGCTCAATCTGCCGGACAAGTGAGTTCTGCGAGCTAGCTCGCCTTCAGCCGCGGGATCAGCTTCGCGGCATTCTCGTAGTCGATCACACGCATGTCGGCATCGGAGAACTTGTAGTCGACGAGGCCGTCGACCGCCTCCTTGGCGGGTCGGAACGGATAATCCGACCCGAACATGACCTGCGAGGTCGTCACCAGCTTCAACAGGGCAGCGAGCTGGCCCGGCGTGTTGCCCTGCGCCACCTCGTAATAATACTTCTTCAGGATCGGCAGCGTTCCGCCCGGCAACTGGTCCTTCTTGCGGCCCGCCAGCTCCTCGAAACGGCTGGTGAGGAAGGGAATCGTGCCGCCGCTGTGCGACCAGATCCAGCGGATGTCGGGAAAGCGCGTGGCGGTCCTGCCGTCTCCGAAGAGCAGGCTGGCAACCGTGCGCGTGGTGTCGGTGGCGTATTCGATCGTGCTCGGTGGCACGCCCGGCACGATGGAGGCGCAGCAGGGCGCGGTGGTCGGATGGGTATAGATCACCGCCTTGCGGCGATTGAGTTCCTCGAATACGGGCACGAAGGCGGCGTCGCCGAGATATTTTCCGGTGTAGGTGGTCCAGAGCGCGATGCCGTCGGCTTTCAGCGTGTCGAGCGAGTATTCGATCTCGCGCAGGCTTCCCTCGGTGTCGGGAAGCGGAATCGCGGCAAAGAAGCCGAAACGGCCGGGATGATCGCGGCCGAGGTTCGCGGCGTACTCGTTGCAGTCGCGGGCGAGCTTACGGGACTCTTCGTTCACCTTTCCGAACCAGACGCCCGGGTTGAGGATCGAGGTGATCGAGGTGGTGACGCCGGCTTTATCCATGTCCTCGAGCGACATCGCGAGCGACCATTTCGGCGGCGGGCTGCTGCGCCCCTGACTCGCAAGTGCCTGGACCTGGGCCGGGGGAATGATGTGGTGGTGAACGTCGATCCGCGGAGGCTTGGCCTGGGCCGCGGCGCGCGCCGGAAGCAGCGCCGGGCCGGTCACGCCGGCTCCGAGCACGGCGGCCGAGCCGGTCAGAAATCTCCGCCGGCTCACGCCCGCATCGGCTGCCAACGGCGCCGGCTCGCAGCAGGCACAGCCGGAGAAAAATTTGTGCCGCAGCCCTATCCTTGTCATCGCGTTCCTCCTGCGTCGATGCGCGTTTCTTTCCCGATAATTGGCGCGGTTTCGAGCATCGGGTCAAGCGCCGAAGCTTGGCGATAATGCCGCGCGTGCGCTTGCTGTCATGGGTCTTCCTGAGCACGCAGGCCAACGCGTGCCGTGAGCGCAGAGCGGATGGTCCGCGCGAACGCCGGCGGCGGCAGCGTGACGCGCGTCGTGCTCGCGCGCGGCGAAGCAGAGGAATTTTTAACGCGGAAATGGCAGAATCTTCTTGACTCCGGGGACCTGCGGGTTATTTCGGGGAAATTGCCGCTGTTATCCGTCCGCCGCGTGGGCTGATCAGCGGCGTTCGCTTGCCGAGATGCCAGTGCGTCGGCACTCGAACAAGCTCTGCGGTGAGGACGACGCCATGCGCCAGACAGCCCTGTTGCGATCGGGAAAGAGCCTCGGCACTCCGAGCCCGGCCCGCAAGAAGGTCGCGCCTGTTGCCGTCGTGGCGCCGGTGTCGGCCGACGAGCGTGCCGACCATTTTGCCGTTCGCAACGGCGTGCGCTGCGCGGGCGTGCATCTGATTGTCGACCTGCACGGAGCCAAAGGCCTCGACGACATCGACCTGATCGAGACGGCGCTGCGCCGCTGCGTCGACGCGGCGGGCGCCACGCTGCTCCACGTCCACCTGCATCATTTCCAGCCGAACGGCGTGTCCGGGGTGGCGGTGCTGGCGGAGAGCCATATTTCCATCCACACTTGGCCGGATGCCGGCTACGCCGCCCTCGACGTGTTCATGTGCGGCAAGGCCGAGCCCGACAAGTGCATTCCGGTGCTGCGCCAGATCTTCAACCCGAAGCGGGTGGCGGTGAACGAGATCCTGCGCGGGCGCGACGCCTGACGATCGGCCCGCGGGCCGCTGGTGTGATGACGGCCGGGTCCCGCCCGGCCGTTTGCCTATGAGGATGTCATGGCCGAAAAGCGGTGGATTCCCGAGACGCTGTTCGACGAAGAGGGCTTCCGCATGACCTACGAGGTCGAGCGGGTGCTCTACGAGACGCAGACCGAGCACCAGCACCTGGTGCTGTTCGAGCACAGGTTCTTCGGCAAGATGCTGATGCTCGACGGCGCCACCCAGGTCACCACCAAGGACGAATTCGTCTATCACGAGATGATGACGCACGTTCCGATCTTCGCCCACGGCCAGGCGAAGGAGGTGTTGATCGTCGGCGGCGGCGACTGCGGCATCGCCGAGGAGGTGCTCAAGCACAAGTCGGTCAAGCGCCTGACCCAGGTCGAGATCGACGCCTCCGTGGTCGAGTTCTCCAAGGAGCACTTCCCCGAATTCACCGGGCCCGTCATCGGCAACAAGCGCTTCGACCTGGTGATCGACGACGGCATGAACTACGTCGCCAAGACCGATCGCCGCTTCGACGTCATCATCGTCGATTCGACCGACCCGCTGGGCCCCGGCAAGGTGCTGTTCAGCGACCCCTTCTATGCCGCCTGCAAGCGCTGCCTGACGAAGGGCGGCCTCTTGGTGACGCAGAACGGCGTGCCGATGCTGCAGACCGGCGAGCTGACCGCAACGATCAAACGCATTCGCCGGCTGTTCGCGGACGCGACCTGCTATGTCGCGGCGATCCCGACCTACGTCGGTGGCCACATGGCGATGGGATTTGCCACCGACAACAAGCGGCTGCGTCAGACCCCGCTCGCAACCATTGCCGGGCGCTACCGCAAGGCCGGCAGCTTTGCCACCAAGTACTGGACGCCGGAGGTGCACAAGGCTGCTTTTGCCTTGCCGCGCTTTATCGCCGAGCGCGTCGCCAAGGCGGGCTGACAAGCGCGCGGCCTGCAAGACGTAAGGCCCAATCGAGCATTCACGTTTCGGTAACCATGGCGGCCGCGGTGGCAGTCGGTTGCCCAACGCTTAAGCACGCTTTTACGCCGGCGTGCGACCCATAACAGTGAGGGGGTCCGCGCTTGGGTCGGTTCCGACAATACAAGATGGTTGCCGCCATACTGGGGGTCCTGGCGACCGCCGGGCCGGTGCTGTGGTTCATTACGTGGCTGCAGAAGCAGGGCGAGTCGGAAGTTTCGGTTACGGCCACCTGGTCCATCGGCGTCACCGATCTCACCATCGACCAGGCGGTGGTGGTCCTGACCGACCTCACAGGGCGCGGCATCGATTCCTGCCAGCCCGATCACATCGAGACGCTGCGACAGACCGTATTCGGCTCCGGCCCGATCAAGGAGCTGGCGGTGATCAGCCCGAGCGGTCAGACGCTCTGCAGCGATGCCGGCGCGCTGGTCGGCCGCCGCGACGTCATCGCCTCGGCCGCGACCTCGCGACCCGACGTCATGCTGGACGTCGTCAGCATCTCCGATGATGACGAGCGGCTGCTGCGCGTCCGGCACGTCACGGCGAGAGGCAAGCCGGCGCTGGCGGCGTTGCTGCCGGTGCAGATGCTGCTGCCGCAGGTCGGGTCCGAGGGGATGCCTTTCAGCGGCATTGCCCGGATGACCTTGGCGGATGGAACGCTGCTGGGGACGGCCGGTGCCGAGGCCACCGGAGGCGCAGTCGGCGACGGTCAAATCATCGGGCGCCAGCGGTCCGAACGCTATGGTCCGATCGTGACCGTAGCCATGATCCGCAACGGCGTGGTTGCCACCTATGACGATCTGCGCCGCATCGGCATGGTGGTGACGGGTCTGGTCGCATTGGTGCTGCTGCTCTGCGCGCTGATTGTGCCGTGGCGGCAGCGCAACAATCCGATCTCCGAGATCGAGCGCGCGCTCATCGCCGACGAATTCGTGCCTTACTACCAGCCGATCGTCGACATCAAGACCGGCCGGCTATTGGGCGCGGAGGTGCTGGCGCGCTGGCGCAAGCCCGACGGCACGATCGTTGCGCCGGGCGCGTTCATCCCGCTGGTCGAATCGAGCGGCCTCATCCTCGATCTGACCCGCACGCTGATGCGGCAGGTCTGCAAGGATATCGGCCCCGCGATCGGGCAGCGGCCGAACATGTACGTGGCCTTCAACATCGCGCCGCGACATTTCAACGACTCGATCATCCTCAACGACGTCGGTGCGATCTTCGAGATTTCCCCCATCAAGCTGTCACAGGTCGTGCTGGAAATCACCGAGCGCAACGAGATCGAGAATCTGGGAGCGACGCGGCGCGTCATGGCCGCCTTGCAGGGGCTCGGCTGCCGCATCGCCATCGATGACGTCGGCACCGGCCATAACGGTCTCTCCTATATCCTCAAGCTCGGCGTCGACATCATCAAGATCGACAAGCTGTTCGTCGAGGCGATCGGAACCGAGCGCCATTCCCAGGCCATCGTGGAGACGCTGGTCGATCTGGCGCGAAACCTGCGCATGCAGATCGTGGCGGAAGGGGTCGAGAACTTCGAGCAGGTGGTCTATCTGCGCGAGCACGGCATCAGCTCCGCCCAGGGCTACGTATTCGCGCCGCCGCTCCCGGTGTCGGCATTCAAGCAGCTGCTGGAGGCCATCGAGCCGTCTCCGCGCGACGAGGAGAAGTCCGGGCAAGAGGCGCAATCGGTGCCCGGTTTCAGCCGGTTTGCCGCCGCCTGAGCGCGGTCGTCCCCGTCACCCCCCGGCATTGACCTGCCAAACATGGATCGTATCGGCGGTATTCCCGGTCCCCGCCAGGTGGAACCGTGACACCCGCCGGTATGTCCGGTTTTTACGTTCGACGTTGAAAGAGACCGCGAATTCGCGTAGGGAACGCCAGATGGAAATGGACGAGGAGGGAAATATGATTCGAACCATCGGTGCGATTGCGCTTTTGACGCTGACCACGCTCATGCCCACGCAGCAGGCCGCGGCCCAGGATCCGTTCGGTGGCGCGATACTCGGCGGTGCGGCCGGCGCGATCATCGGCGGTGCGGTGACCGGTCGTGGCAGCGGCGCTGCCGCGGGCGCGCTGATCGGCGCGGCGACCGGCGCGATCATCGCCAGCGAAGCGCAGCGCAATCGCTACGGCTATTACGGCTGGCGCGGCGGCTGCTACATGCAGGACCAGTACGGCAACTGGTATCGCGTCAGTCCGCGCTACTGCTATTGATCGTCAGACAATTGGAAAAGCGCCCTTCCGTCCGGAGGGCGCTTTTTCATTCCTGTTCCCGCGAGCATTCCATGACGGTTTCCAGACGGTCCCGCGGCCTGCGCGAAAGACGCGCCGCGCTCGTGCTCGCCGTGTCGATCGCAACGCTCGTGACCGCCAAGGTGGCGGACGCGCAGCCGGTGAGGGGACACGCGCCGTGGTGCGCCGACCTCGGCGCCATCGGCTGGGCAGTCCTCGAATGCTCGTACCACACCTTCGAGCAGTGCCGGGCGGCGGTCTGGGGCGTTTCGAACAGCTGCACCGTGAACCCGTGGTACCTGCCGGAGCGAGGCCCGATCCGGCGGCCTCACCGCGCCTACAGGCCTACAGATAGAAGCTGATCGGTCGGTCCGCGGACGTCAGGCGCCGGCGAGCGCGGCATTCACCGCACTGTGCTTGATGCGGGTGCGGTAGAACCCGAGCACGCGCTGGGCGGTGTCGAGCTGGAGCTTCTCGTAGCTGCGCATCGCATGATCGAGATCCTGCGCCGAGATTCCGCGTTCGGCGGTCTTGAGCAGCAGCAGCGCCTTGGCGCCGGTCGAGGAGAATCCGGCGAGCTTGGCGAGGATGAGCGCGATTTCGTGGCCGCGGTCGTGCAGGGCGTGCTCGACCGCGTCGAGCTCGACGCCGCTAAGCATCGACAGCGCCACCGCAGTCTCCTCGAAATGGGCCTCGCGCGCGAAGCGATAGACCGCGGCTTCGCCGAGCGCGCCCGCCCTCTTGATCTTCTCGACCTCGGCAATCGCGGAGGCATATTGCGTGGACACCTTGCGGGTCTCGCTGCGGATGCCGCCGACCACCTCGCTGACCACGCCTTCGACCGCCGAGGTGGCCGCGGGATTTTCCGCCTCCAGCCGGGCGCGCACCGCCGCCGAGGCGTGTTCGAGCAGCTCCAGGAAATGCTGGCGCGGGAGATCTCGCCGCGAGCCGACGTGCACCGCCAGCGCCTCGTCGCCGCTGGAACGCTTCACCAGCATCCGGAAGCCGGCATCGGAAAAGCGTGCGCCCGCGTTCCTCACGACCGTATGCACCACCTGGCGGTCGCCGCGGGTGACCAGCACGTCGGTCACCGCTTCGCTCAATGCCTTGCGTTCCGATATGGCGGCGAGGTGGAGCTGGCTCTTGGTGTTGGCATTGGTGACGAGGTCGGCGTCCTCGAGCCGTTCGGAAGCCTTCAGCACCGGGCGCGCGACGTCGATATCGTCGTCGAAGGCGAGCATGCGGATCACGCCGGTCGGGGCGTTCGGCACGTCGGCGAGGCGGATCGAGAGCTTGGCGCGGGCCTTGGCCTCGATCGCGGTCGCAAGCTTGGCAATCACCTCGTCGAAGACGTCGATGTGCTCGGCCGAATAGCGGTTGGGACTGGTGAGGAACAGGTCGGTGACCCGCGACAGCATCTCGATGCGCTGCGAGTTGCTGCCGGCGGCGAGCGCGTGTTCGAGGTCCTCGATGAGAGACGATTTGGTCGTCATGGCCGCAGGCGTCGTCCGCTCCCTGGAACGGTGCCCACCATGGCCGCAGAGTGATGAAAAAACGATTGCAGAAGGCCCGAATCCGGGGCGAAACCAACGAAACGGGCGGCCCGAAGGCCGCCCAGTTGATCACGCCACGCGGGGAGGAACCGGAAACGGGTCGGCCTCTAACACCGCCGGCCCGCGTGCTGTCATACCGGCTCAATGCCAATAGGTTACTGATTCGTCAACCATATCCGGGTGGGGTGGCGGTCTGCGCCGTCTAAACCCGGCTCATCGGCGCCTGTTGCCCCTGCCGGCCCGGCTGGAAGCCGGTCGCCTTTCTCGGGCTGGTCCCGCCGAACGAGAAGCCGGCGCGCCCAAGCCCGCCGATCTCGATCTCGATCCTGTCGCCGACATTCACCGGCCCGAGCCCCTCGTGATAGGTGCCGGTAGCGATGAGGTCACCCGGCTGCAGCTGGATGAAGCGGGACAGCCAGGCGATCTGCGCCGGGATTTTGTGCGCCATGTGCCTGGTGCTGTAGTTCTGCCGGGGTTCGCCATTGATCCAGGATTTGACCGTGAGGTCGTGGGGATCGCCAATCTCGTCTCGCGTTGTGATCCAGGGACCGCAGACAGCAAAGGTGTCCTGTCCCTTCGGCAGCAATTGGCTGCGCCGTGTCATTCCGCGCGCGGACACGTCGAAGAACGGGATGTAGCCGAACACGTGGTCCATCGCCTGCGCCGCCGACACGTTCTTGCAGTGTCGGCCGATGACGAAGGCAAGCTCCGCTTCCGCGTGGAATTCGACCACCGGCTCGATGTCGGGAAGCTCGATCATGCCTTCCGGTCCGACCAGTTCGGGCGCCTTATGGAAGAATTCCATGGGCACGCTGTCGGCGGTCCGGTCTGGACGGTCGAGATAGTTGACGAAGGCGGCAAGCACGCGGCTCGGCCGCGCCAGCGGAGAGAGCAGTTTGACGCCGGACAGCGGCTGCCCCTTTTCTCCGGCCAGGAGCTTGTCGATCGCGGGCCGGTAGGAAGCGAAATTCCTGATCAGTTCGTCCATCACGCCTTGCGGGCCCCTGACCTCGCGGTGCGAGATCAGGCCGCTGATGTCGATGACTGTCTTGCCGTTGTTGAGGATGCCGACGCGATCGTCATTGAAACGCAGGATTTGCATTGTGCCCCGTCTTTCTTGATGGAGCCCTCACTCTATCGCCGAATTTGGATATTCGGAACGGGGCGACGTCGCGATCGGCACGAGCAAAAAATGAACGGATGCAGATCAGCGCTGCCAGGTGACGAGCGTCAAGCCTGCAGCGGCATCGAGCACCCGTTCCGGGCCGGGCTTCAGCCCGCTGGCCGCCAAGATGTCCTCCGGCGTGCGGCCGGCTGCGACGACCGCCGGAAAGACCGGCCGCCCGCCTGGGATGCGCACCCGGGCCGCGCGCGATAGATGAAAAGTGTCATAGCCGATGGTGAGGAACAGCTCGTACACTTCCGGCCCTCCGATCACCGCCAGCACGCCCGGCGGCGCGCCAAGCCTCTGCCACGCCTCTTCGAGCGTCGCGCCCTTCGGATTCCACAGCAGGGCTTTCGGATGCGTGTGATCGGGTGCCAGCGCCTCGATCTGGCGGGTCACGATCAGACGGTGACGCTGCGCCGCGTCCGGGCCGCCCTCGTGCGAATGGCGGCCATGCACCACGGCCGCCGCCTGTGCGAGGCCGGCGCGGAAGAACTTCTGATCGGCTTCGATCAGGAGACCCGACGGCATATGCCGGTTGGCGTCGGCCAGCATGCCGTCGGCAGACACGATGGCATACGCTTCGACGCGGCTCGGCCCCGGCATAAGACGCTGTTCTGGCTAAAACGGCGCAACGTAACGCAGCAATGAAAGGACACCGATAACGATCACGATCACACGAACGATCTGTTTCGCGCGTCCGTCGATCGGCAGCAGGTTGACGAGATAGAGGACGAGAACAACGACGAGGAAGGTAATCAGCACGCTGATCAGAAAGCTCATGCGTGTCTCCTATGCCCGTGCCCAGACCGGTCGGTCGCCCGCAACAACGTCCAACGTGCTCGATCCCGGCGCGGTTCCATATGCGGCGGTCGTGGACTCTTAGTCGGATACCAGCCGATAGGAATAACGATCGCGGATCTGCTCGTTGAAGTACGCTCCGTGCGATGACGCGGCGATGAACGCATCATAGACCGATTCCGGCACGTCGATATATGCGTAGGTCTTGCCGCTGACGAAGGTGACGAGGAGCTCGTGGCCCTTGGGCCGGTAACGTATTCGCAGGATAGCCGAGGATTCGACTGCGACCATGCCTTCCAACGCAGGCATTGTCGCCTTGTTTCCGCCTGGCTGGTTGGCTGCGGTCCATAGAAAGCGCGGTTACGCGCGGAGCCGCCGGCTATTCCGTGCGCGAAAGCTCCTTTGCAATCGCCGTAATCACCCGTGCGTCCATCGGCTCGATGTTGGTCGGGAAGACCGCGGCAATGCGGCCGTCACGGCCAATCAGATATTTATGGAAATTCCAGCGTGGAGCATCGAGCGGACGCTCGGCGGCGGCCCATTTGTAAAAGGGGTGGGGGCTCGCGCCTCTGACCTCGGTTTTTGCGGCCAGTGGAAACGTGACGCCATACTCGCGGTGCGCGGTCTGCTCGATCTCGGCCACCCCGCCGGGCTCCTGGCCTCCGAAATCGTTCGACGGTACGGCGATCACCACAAGGCCGCGCTCGCGGTGGCGCTCCCAGAGTTGCTGCAAGCCGGTAAATTGCGGGGTGTATCCGCACTGCGACGCGGTGTTGACGATGAGGATGGGCTTGCCCGAGTAATCGGCGAGCCGGATGTCCTTGCCGTCGAGGCCGGTGAAGGAGAACGCATAGGCGGTGACCCGCGTCATCGCTGAGGATTGTGCGTGCGCGACGGCTGGCGCTGCAAGTGCGCCGGCGAGGGTGGTGAGGAATAGCCTCCGGTCGGTGCCCATGATCTCGTTTCTCTTCGAACTTGGCCAATTTTAGCGCAATTGAGTTCCCGATCCACTGTCACGAACGGCAAACCATAGCGCGTTTCGGCCAGAGTTCCCTCGTTTCAGATGCAACCGATTACGCCATCGGGCGTTGCCGAAATCGAAACCGGTGAGAGTATGACATCAACTCCACAACAGTTCCGGCTATTTGCCGAGGCCTGCGTCCAGATGGCGAACGAAACGCCCGCCGCCGGGCACCGTTCGCGTCTCATGGACATGGCCGAGGCGTGGCGGCGTCTGGCCGAGGAGGCGGAGCGCTTCGAGCAGCTGGTGCGGGATGTCGACCGCGCCTTCGACGCGCCGAGTCCGCAGGAGGCGCGACCCCACCGGCGGTCGCACTGACCCGCCGACGCCGATCAGTCGCCGCTCGCCGCAATCTTGCCCTGGCTCAACGGGAGGCCACGGGCCCAATCGCGCTGGTCATTGACCGTATTTTTCGAGCACTGCGCGGCAGGCAGGACTGATCCGCGGGCGGTTGGCCTGGAGGCATGCCAGCACGCGCATGTTGTCCGGAATCGCCCGCTCGCAATATCTGTGCACGTCCGGCGCACAGGCGGCGCGGTCTTCCGGCGTCCCTTCCATGTTGATCAGCGGCGGAAGCGGCAACGGCAGCGGCTGAGCGAGCGAAGCTGTCGAAGACGCGATGAATACAGCGACAATCACAGCGATATTTCGCAACATGGTGAGTTCCCCCGCCGGCCCCTGCGCCGACGATCATATCCGGGCACCAGGGGGACGCCTATGGCCGACATGCAACACCGGTCGGAAACCTTTCATGGATCAAGGCTTTCGGCCTGTGCCCCGCCGGTTCCCGCAAAAACTGCGGAACCATCGGCGATGATGGCGGGTTTTTTGTTCACGAGCCCTCAATGGAGGCAGCCATGACAGACTTTCGCGATCCGAACTATCGCGACCCCAACAGCCCGGGCTATCGCGATCCGAACCTCCCGATGGACGCGCAACCCTGGTCGAACGCGACCTGGGGATGGATTGCCGGCATTGCGGTCGCGGTGCTGGTGCTGATTTTCATCTTCGGCAGCGGACAGGATGCGACCCGCACCACCGACGCGGCCAATACGCCGGCAACGACCGGCCAGCGCGTCAGGCCGGCTACGCCGGACGGCGCGATGCCATCACAGACGCCGATGAATCGTCCGGCGCCGGCACCGTCCAGCGGGCAGTGACGCACCGAACGCACCAAGCCAACAAAAACCCCCGGCTCACGCCGGGGGTTTTTATTTTCGGCTGTGACCGTCAGGGCACATAACCGATCGCTTCGACTTCGAGTCCGCAATCCATCGGCGTGCGTCCCGCCTGCATACGGGTGCGCGCGGGCAGTGTTTCGGTGCTGCTGAAGTAGGTGCGGTAGATGCGATCGAACTCTTCCTGCTGGCGCTGGTCCTTGAGCCACACAATGACCTTGAGCAGGCAGTCCATATTCGAACCGGCGGCCTCGACCAGCTTCTTCATATGGTCCATCACGATGCGGACCTGACGTTCGAACGGCACGTCGGGGAACGGCGGAATCGGCTGGCCTTTGGCGCGCGCGTCCCGCAGCTTCGACGCGTAGGCCTCGTCGAACGGCGGCAGACCCGAGATGAAGATCAGATTGCCGTATCTCACACACAAATTGAACGGACCGGATGTTTCCGGCACGTCCGCCTTGACGACGACTTTTTTATCCATTGGCGATGCCCCAGGGGAAGACGGTGCAATGCACACTATCCGACCATAGTCAGGCCGGTCAGTCGATTGGCTGGGGAACGCCGGCCGGCGTGGCTCGCCGACGGGCGCCTGGACCATTCCAGAGCTGGCTAAAACGGGGTTTTCGCGCGGTCAGGGCGGGCCCGGGAACAAGTCCATTAATGGCTGCGTTGCTGTGGGCGCGCGCCACATCGGATGAAGTGGCGCGCGGGTCGATCGGCTCCGCTCCGTGTCTGGCAAACGCGAGATGAACGTCGGCTCCTCACTTTATGAAAAAATCGCGACGAGGACCGACAAAAGATCGCCACCTTGACGGAGTGGTCTTCGATCAGAAGGACAACCGTCCCGGCTGTTCACGGCAACAAGAGGAGCACCCTTCGATGTGTGACTATAGTTTGCATCACGTCGCGTCGCGGCCCGCGAAGGTTGGAGACCGCTTGGTGACCACGAGATTCGACAATTCCATCACCCGCGGCTTTGCCGCCGTGGGTGAGCCAAACGTTGCGGTCTGCCTGATGCCTGGCACGGAGGTGGCGTTCGCAAGCGATGTCGAGTGCGAACCGGCATTCTCCATCCTCCCGAAGAAAAGACTCGGACAAAAGGTTGCGCGCTTCCGCCAGGTCAATATCGAGCAGCCGAGCGTCCATCACGATGCGCTCGAATTTCCGGACGGGCAGGTCGTGCTGGTGACACGGCTGTGCGACGGCCAGACTGCGACGGTGCTGCAATTGCCGGCCTCGGCGCGGCCCGCAACTGAAGCGACCAAAGAGCAGACGCGCTCACTGGTCGACTAACGCGCTGCTGCAATTGGAATGAAATGCCTCTCCCATTCGGGGAGAGGAGCGGTGGTTTGTTGCCGATAACAGCAGAGGCCGACAACAAAAAGAGCCATCGGAAAATCCGATGGCTCTTCGCTTATGGTTTGACGCCGTTCACGACGCTGCGGCGCGCAGACGATTGGAGTATCCGATCAGGGTGCCGGGAAGCACACGAGCGTCTCGAACTGGTAGCCGCAGGCTTCGCATTCCCACAGGTGCCTCACGCGGCGGTCGTCCAGATATTCCGACCACTCGGGCATGAAGATGGTGTCGCCGCATTGGGCGCATCGATTGATG
>Ga0114129_10006542_pt1 | contig 16534 bp, 17 predicted proteins | sample RhiMetdeltSRZDD1_FD_80071 | JGI IMG/M metagenome (GOLD analysis project Ga0114129, IMG submission 80071) | Populus rhizosphere microbial communities from Tennessee, USA - Rhizosphere MetaG P. deltoides SRZDD1 (version 2) (version 2) | ecosystem: Host-associated > Plants > Roots > Rhizosphere >... | reverse complement strand
GAGGTTGGACGAGGAGCTTCGCGATCTCGATTAAGAATGATGAGCTTCGCGATCTCGATTAAGAATGATGAGCTTCGCGATCTCGATTAAGAATGATGAGCTCCGCGACCTCGACTAAGAAAATGAGTAGCGTCCGGCTTCAGCCGGACCAAGCGAGCGTCCGGCTTCAGCCGGATGTCACCGGCCCCGACATCCCCGGACCCGACATCCCCGTCAAGGATGCAGGGTTTCGCCCCTGGCATTTTTTCGTGCTCGCATCCCTCATGGCGGCGACCGCTGCCGTGATCATGTCGAAACAGTCGACACCCGAGCACCTGATCCTCATCAGCATCACAATTGCTGCCGCCGGGTTCGCCGCGGCTGGCTTCTACCGCACGCTGGCTCCGCTCGCGGAGACGGACGCCACGGTGATTGAACAGCCGCTGTCCGATCGCATGCGCGCGTCGCTCGAGCGCGAAAAGGCCCTCGCGCTCAGGTCGATCAAAGAGCTGGAGTTCGACCGGGCGATGGGAAAGGTTTCGGCGAAAGACTTCGACGAGATGGCCGGGCGCCTTCGCTCGCGGGCCCTGGGTTTGATGAAGCAGCTGGATGAGCGCGACCCGGGGTACCGGGCGCTCATCGAACGCGATCTCGACATGCGGCTCGCGCAGAGGAAGACCGCGGAGCCGAAGCCGGCTCCCGCTACGTCCGAGTGCGCCGGGTGCGGAACTGCCAATGACTCGGACGCCGCGTTCTGCAAGCGCTGCGGACGGAGGTTCGCCGAGGCATGATCCGCCGCGTTGCCGCTACATTGATCGTGATGCTCGTGACGCTCGCGGTGCGCGTGCCTGTCGCGGCGCAACCTTCCGGCGGGGTGCAGATGCCGGACCCCAGGCAAATGTCCGGCGTGCCTCTTCCCGTCCGCGACCTCCAGCCAGGCACGGTATCCGTCCGGCTGATCCGCGGGTCGCTCGACAAGCCGCTCCCGGGACAAACGGTCACCATCACCGGCGGTCCGGCGCCGCTGACGGGAACGACGAACGAGGCGGGGAGGGCTGAGATTGCCGGGCTCGCGGTCGGCACGCGGATCAAGGCGTCCGCAGTGATCGACGGCGAGCGCCTCGAGTCGGAGGAGTTCGCCGTGCCAGCGGCCGGAGGCGTCCGCCTGATGCTGGTGGCCTCGGATCCCGATGCCGCCGCTCGGTCGGTCGAAGACCGAACGCTCGCGGGCGGTCCTGCACAACCTGGAATCGTCGTCCTTGGCGATCAGACCCGATTCGTCTTCGAGATCGGCGATGAGGGCCTGAATGCGTTCAACATCGTGCAGATCCTGAACACCACGCGGACGCCCGTTCAGCCGCCGCAGCCGGTGGTCTTCGAGATTCCGGAAGAAGGCGAGGGCGCGTCGCTGCTCGAGGGTTCATCGTCGCAGGCGGTCGCTCAGGGGAAGCGGATCATGGTCGCCGGTCCGTTCGCGCCTGGGATGACGCTCGTCCAGTTTGCCTACTCGCTGCCGTATTCCGGCGATCGCCTCACCCTTCATCAGACTCTTCCAGCAGAGCTCACACGATTGACCGTGCTCGCGCAGAAGGTCGGCGAGATGCATCTGACGTCGCCGCAGATGCCGCAGCACCGGGAGATGCAGGCCGAAGGCCGCACATACATCGTCGGTCAGGGGCCGGCGCTGAAGGCGGGTGACGTGCTGACGTTCGAGTTTACCGGACTCCCGCATGGACCGACCTGGCCGCGGAACGCGGCGCTCGCGCTTGCGCTGGCCGTGCTCGCGGCCGGAGCCTGGGGAGCATTTCGCCCAAGCCGGACCGACAGCGGGCTGAGCGGGCGGCGCCAGAAGCTCGAGTCACGTCGCGATCGTCTCTTCAACGACCTGGTCGCGCTCGAAGAACAGCACCGATCGGGCGATCTCGATCGCGAGCGGTACGACCTCAAGCGCCGGGACCTTCTTGGCGCCCTCGAACGCGTGTACGCGCAGATAGACGAGGAGGCAGCGGCCTGACGGCCAGCGTGGACTTCGGGTCGCTGACGTTTGCCGAAGTGTCCCGTACGTTTGGCCGGAGGCGAGCGCTGAATCGCGTGTCGATGCACTGCCGCGCCGGCGAGGTCATCGCGCTACTCGGTCCTAACGGCGCTGGAAAGTCGACGTTCCTGTCGATCGCGGCGACGCTGCTGGAGCCGACGTCAGGCTCGGTTACTTACGGCGATCACTCACCTCGGCGTGCGGGCGCCGCGCTGCGGAGCCGGATCGGACTGCTGGGACACGATCTCTACCTGTACCCCGACTTGACCGGTTCGGAGAACCTGGACTTCTTCGGCAGACTGTACGGATTGGCGGACCTGCGCAGCCGCGTGACGGCGGCACTCGAGCAGGCCGGTTTGGCGGAACGCCGCGATGAGGCGGTATCCGGTTTCTCCCGCGGCATGCGCCAGAGGCTGGCGCTCGAGCGCGCGCTGCTGCACGAGCCACGGCTCGTGCTGCTCGATGAGCCGTTCACCGGACTCGATGATGCGGCGACAACGGCGCTGCGAGTTCGGTTGATCGCTTTGCGCAACGCCGGCGCCATCGTCCTCCTGACCACGCACGACCTGGAAACGATCGACGGGATCGTCGACCGTGCGGTCGTGCTGAAGAATGGACGGCTGCTCGAGATCGATTCCGGAGCGGGATCGCTTCGCGATCGATACCGCCGCGTGTGCGCGGCCGCCACGTGATGCCGGGGTTCATCGAAACCGTCATGCTCGTGGTGCGCAAGGACCTGCTGATAGAGGTCAGGAGCCGGGAGATTCTGTACACGACGACGTTCTTTGCCGTGGCCTGCGTGCTCGTGTTTGCGTTCGGGTTCGTTCGTGAAGGCGAGCCGATTGACGGGGCCGCGGCAGGAATCCTCTGGATCGCCATTGCGTTTGCCGGGACACTGGCACTTGGCCGCGCGTTCGAACGTGAGCGGTTGAATGAAACGCTGCGCGCGCTGCTGATGGCGCCGGTGCAGCGGCCGGCCATCTACATCGGCAAGCTCACCGGGATTCTGCTCGTGCTCGCCGTGGTCGAGCTGCTCGTCGTGCCGCTGGTTGCGCTGATGTTTCAGGCACCGCTCCTCGCGCACCCCGTGCTGATGATGGGGCTGCTGACCGCCGGCACCGTCGGTTTTGCCGCGGTCGGGACGCTGTTTGCGGCCATGCTCGTCCGCGCCCGAAGCCGCGATGTCCTGCTGCCGATTCTCCTGTATCCGATTACGATCCCGGTGATCATCGCCGGCGTCCGTGGCACGGCCGCGCTGATTCAGCCGGAAGTGGATCTGCAGATGGCGCGAGCCTGGCTGTCGATGCTCGTGTTCTTCGACGTCGTGTTCATCACGCTCGCGTTGTGGACGTTCGAGCCGGTGATGGCCGATTCGTAACCGAAGCCCAGGGGAACTTTGACGGAGGAGACGGAGAACACGGAACAGGCTTCAACTCAGAGACACGGAGCAACGGAGACGGGTGACCGGGCGAGTCACCGGTCAGCGGCCGATGGCGGCCCGGCCATGGGCCGGGCCCGCCGCGCGAGCGGCGGCATCGGCGACCCGGTGACACAACGGCCACCAATGAGATCCGTTTCGCCCCCGTTGCTCCGTTTCTCCGCGTTGAAGCTCGTTCCGTTTCCTTCGTCCCCTCCGTGGTCGGGCGTGGATCAAGCTGGTAACTATGACTAAGCTCTTCGCTCCACTGGCGATTCTGGTTGCGGCGATGTTCGTCTACGCCCCCGTGCTCATCGTCAACGCCCCCTACGAATCGACGATGGGCCTGGTGCAGAAGATTTTCTACTTCCACGTTCCCTCCGCCATGACCATGTTCATGTCGGCGTTCGTGTGCGGCATCGCCAGCGCGGTGTACCTGTTCGGCCGCCGGCCTGGCGCCGATCGACTCGCGGTCGCTGCGGCGGAGCTGACGGTTCTGTTCGGCTTCATCGTGCTGATCACCGGCCCGCTGTGGGCACGCAAGGCCTGGGGCGTGTGGTGGCAATGGGACGCGCGGCTGACGTCGACGCTGATCCTGTGGCTGATCTTCCAGTCGTACCTCCTGCTGCGGCGATACGGCGGGCCTGGATCGGATCGGCTTGCGGCAGGCGTCGCCATCTTCGGCATGGCCAACGTGCCGTTCGTCTACTGGTCGGTCAACGTCTGGCGAACGGTGCACCCGACGACCAACGTCGTGCCCACGTTGCAGCCGGGCATGCGAGGTCCGTTCTGGTTCTGCGTGTTCGCGTTCGTTGGTCTCTACGTGCTGATGCTCGCTGCCCGGGCGCAGCTGGAAGCGCGGCGCGCCGAGCTCGAGGAGTTGTATCTGGCGGTGGAAGAGTAGTGCCTCCTGGTGCTCGGGACTCGGGGCTTCAACACAATCAATCGATCACAAGCTTCACAACCAAATATGTCGAAACTAGCGACGCTCTTCATCGTGATCTTCTACACGGTTTCGCTGTTCGCGCAGCAAGTCCCCCCCGGCGCACCTGAGGGGTTCGTGCCGCTCGATCCATCTGTGGCGCGCGAGCAGTTGCCAGCGGCGCCGCTTGTGATGGGCGCTTACGGCATCGCGTGGATCCTGCTCATCGGCTACCTGTGGTCGATCTGGCGGCGGCTCGCGAAGGTCCAGCAGGAAATCGCGGTCGTCAGCAGGCGCCTCGAAGGCGGGTCGAAACGATGATGGGCGGCATGACGGCCGCGCACTTCATCTTCATCCCCGCCGTGCTGCTGATCGGGATCGTGATCGGCTGGATACTCGGTTCCCGCGCGGCACAGGACGCGTATGCCGCCGAGTTGAGGAAACGGGAGGAGCGCAGCAGGAGAGAGAAATAGCGTTGATCACCCTTCCCGCAGCACGCGCGCCGGATCGATGACAGACGCTCGCCGCGCCGGCAATGCGCCCGCGATCGCGCCGATGGCAATCAGCACGACCGCTGCGCCGAAGAGCGTCGTCAGGTCGCGCGCAGGGACGCGGAAGAGCAGTGTCGAAACGTACGGCGATGCCCAGTAGCTGATCCCGCCCCCAATGGCGACCCCGAGTCCGACGAGCAGCGCAATGCGCGACAGCACCATCCGAATGACGCTGCCAGGCGCGGCGCCGAGCGCCATGCGGATGCCGATCTCGGTGCGGCGGCGTCCGACAGCGTAAGAGGTCACGCCGTAGAGACCGAGATCGGCGAGCAACAACGCCAGCCCACCGAAGAATCCCGAGAGCATCGCGACGACACGTTCCTGGATGAGCGTGGCGTTGACCTGATCGGCCAGCGGACGGAAGGTGATTGTCACGTCCCTGTTCACCGACTCGAAGGCGGTTGCCAGCGGCTTCGTCAGTAACGCCGGCGATCCGGAGACCGCGCGCACGCTCACCGAAAGGAACGATGGTGGTTCTGGATACTGAGCAACCGGAAGGTACAACGTTGGAGGTATGGGGTCCCGCAGCAAGCGATACACCGCATCGGCGACGTAGCCGACAATCTCGAACTCGACTGCCGGCCGTGCCGGAAATCCCATCTGTCGAGGCCGCCGCCCGATCGGGTTCTGTCCGCCCATGAACTTCCGCGCGAAGGCTTGGTTGGCGATCGCGACCTTCGTCGATCCGTTCCGATCTGCGTCGGTAAAATCCCGGCCGGCGATCAGACGAACGCCAAATGTGTCGAACCACCCCGGGCTGATCAGGTTCACATACGTACTTCGCGGCTGGAAGTTGTCGCCGGTCATCGGAATCATCACACCGTCGACGGCTTCGATTCCCCACTGCCACGAGCTGCCGCTGACTGGCGTCACCGCCGAGATCGTTGCGTTGGCTACGCCGGGTACGCTCGCCGCTGCATCCCGCAGCCGTTCGAACACCGGGAGACGCTGCGCCGGCTCGAGCTGAAGTCGCTGCGCGTTGATGTTCGCGACGAGGACACCCTGCCGCTGGAAGCCGAGGTCCAGCGTCGTCAGGGACCAGAACGTGCGCATGAACAGCCCGGCCGCGATGACGAGGATCAGCGACAGCGCCACTTGCAGCACGACGAGCGCGTTGCCAAGGCCGAAACGGCTGTCGCCGACGAGGCCGCGGCCGCGTGCCTTCAGCGATTCGTTCGGTTGCACGCGAGTCGCGCGGAGCGCAGGCGCTGTCCCGAACAAGATTGCCGTCGTGACCCCAATTGCAGCCGTGAACCCGAGCATCCGCCAGTCCAGCGCCAGATCGAGGAACACGTTGTTGGTGCTCGATGAAAGCTGACGGACCAGCAAACGGCTGCCCCATTGAGCGATCAGCAAGCCCAGCACCGCGCCGAAGGCCGACAGTAAGAGACTCTCGACCATCAGCTGACGTGTGAGGCGCAATCGTGACGCGCCGAGCGCCAGTCGCACGCTGATCTCGTGACGCCGCGCGGTCGCGCGCGCGAGGAGCAGGTTGGCGATGTTCGCGCACGCAATCAGCAGCACCAGGCCGACGACCACCATCATCGTCGTCAACGGCCGCTGATAGCGATTGCGGAAGGCGGAGGGACCGGCCGATGCTGGCTGGAACTCGAACGCGTCGCGCAGATACGCTGCCTTGTCCTCCTCGCGGAAATCTGGGGGCATGGTCGCTTCACGGACCTGCGGCTGTAGACCACGCAGCGCTGCGGTGGCGCTGTCGACGGTCTGACCCGGCTTGATCCGCACCATGATGTTGAGCCACCAGTTCGAGCGCCGGTCGAGCGTGGTTTCCTTTCCGCGGATGAGCGGCTCAGTGCCCAGCGGAATCACGACGTCAAAGGCTCGCCCTACATCAGGGCCAAAGAACTCCGGCCCTGTGACGCCGATGATCGTAAAGGGAATCCGCTCGACGGTCAGGGCGCGGCCGACGACGTCTGCGGCGCCGTCGAAGCGCCGCTGCCAGAAGTTGTAGCTGATCACGGCGACCGGGCCGTCCGGGCCGCCACCCCGGCGATCGTCAGACGGTGTAAACGTCCGCCCGAGGATCGCGGGCACGCCGAGCACCTGGAAGAGCCCGCCGCTCGCCCAGATGCCGTCGATGAATTCGGTTGGGCCGCCCGGCGCGACGTTGAAGCGTGTCGGGGACCACGCGAATGCCCCGTCAAACGGCTCCTGACGGTCGCGAATCTGCTCCCAGATGGGGTTGGTGAACGAGCGGTTGGCGTTCGCGCCACTGCCCGCATTCACGATCGTGAGCCGCGCGGGATCCTTGACTGGGAGCGTGCGCAGCATGACCGCATCGAGAATCGAGAAAATCGCGGTGTTCGCGCCGATTCCCAGTCCGAGCGAGAGAATGGCGACGGCAGTGACGACGGGTGTGGCTCGCAGGGCCCGGATGGCATCACGCAGATCGGTCATGGCTCCGCCTTGTTGGTCTTGTTGGACGGATGGCAAGGGTCGTTGGTTGGCAGCTCGGCCTACCGGCCTACGGCCAGCCTGTTCGCGAGGCTCGCGGGCAATCCGGCGCTGATGATCCGGCGCTGCGCGGCATCGACGGGATAGTGCACCCGCCGGAGCACCACCTCAGGTCCCCGTGAATCGTAGATGGCGAAGGCGGCACGAGGGTCGCCGTCACGCGGTTGCCCGACCGAGCCGGGATTCACCATGTATCGAACCTCTGGTTCGATGCTCAGCAGGGTGTCGACCGAGCCTTCGGGAAGAAAGCCGTCGTAGGTATCGCCAATCCGTCGAAACACGACCGGCAGGTGCGTGTGCCCGAACAGGCAGAGCGGCCGCTCGCCGGCGTCGAGCGCTCGCCGTGCATCGTCGGTGTCGAAAATGTAGTGATCTTCGTCGAACGGCGAACCGTGACAGATCTCGACGTGCTCGTCGATGGTCACCGGACCAGCGGGCAATGACCGCAGAAACTCACGGTTCTCGCCGGTGAGCGACTCGCCGGTCCACAAGGCCGCGACCCGTGCGACGTGATTGAAGTTGCTCCCGTCCTCGATGCCACAGGCCGCCTTGTCGTGATTGCCGCGGATGATGGCGATCGGATTCAACGCGCGAACCAGATCGATGACCGGGTTTGGCGACGCCCCATAGCCGACGAGATCGCCGAGCACGACGGCGTGATCCCAGGTGCCGTCCGGGGCGGCATCGAGCACCGCTTCGAGCGCCTCGAGATTGGCGTGGATATCAGACAGGATCAGGTAGCGCACGGCCTCAGGCAATTCTAATCCGGTTCGACATACCGCACTTGCGCACCTGCGCACTAGCGCACTCGCGCACTTTATTCACGCGGCAAGGCGTCGAGGATCCGCTCCGCGATTTCGTCCGGCCGGGACGCGCTGGCGCTGATCCGCAGGTGGGCGAGGGCGTAGGCGTGCTGGCGCCCGGCGAACAGCCGTTCCATCTGCGCGAGGTCGGCTGCGAGCGGCCGGCGGCCATCGGCCGGCACGCGGACCAGCACCTCCTGGAACGGCACGTCGAGCCAGATGGCCAGGCCGTCGCGCATGATGGCGGCGCGATTTTCCAGGTCGACGAACGTGCCTCCGCCTGTGGCGACGACCACATGTCGCAGCGGCAGCAGCAGTCTCAGGATTTCGCGCTCGACGGCCCGGAAGTATGGCTCGCCGCTGCGCGCGAAGATGTCGGCGACAGGCCGGCGCTCGCGTGCCTCGATCAGTTCGTCCACGTCTTCGGCGCGCCATCCGAGCCGATCGGCAAGCGCCCGTGCGACGGTCGTCTTGCCCGCCGCCATGAATCCGACGAGGTAGATCTTATCGACCGCCACCGGTTGACGTGAGGCGCGCAAGCTCCTCGAAGAAGCCGGGGTACGACACGGAAACCGCGGAAGCACCCACGATTGTGCTGGGTTCCGCGGCGCCCGACGCGGCGATCGCCAGCGCCATCGCGATGCGATGATCGCCGGCCGCATCGGCCGTTCCTCCGCTCAGCGGCCGCGCCTGCACGATGAATCCGTCAGCGAACTCGTCCACGACACCCCCCAGGCTCTGCAGGCCCTGGGCGAGGCAGCGGATGCGGTCGCTTTCCTTGACCCGCAATTCGGCTGCGCCGCGCACGACCATCGAAGCGCCGGAGGGAAGCCTCGCGCCGAGCGCGGCCAGCGCGGGGATCTCGTCGATGACGGCGGGTACCTCCAGCGGGTCGATGGCGAACGATCGCAGGGCGCCATGACTCACGTGGACGCAGCCAATCGGCTCGGGCGACGAATCGTCCCGCAGGACGTCAACCGTCGCCCCCGCCCGTCGCACGATGTCGAGGAACGCGGTTCGCGTGGGGTTCAGGCCTACGCCATCGATCTCGACGGAGCCGCCAGGCGTGGCCGCCGCAAGCGCGATCCAGAACGTCGCACTCGAGATGTCGCCAGGAATCGTCAGGTTCGCGGGCTTCAAACGCTGGCCGCTCTGAATCGTAATCGCGTTCCCCGTCAGCGTGAGGTCGACGCCAAAGAGTTGCAGGGCCCTTTCGGTGTGATCGCGGGTCGGCGTCCTTTCAATCACGGTTGTGACGTCGTCGGCCTGGAGGCCGGCGAGCAGCACCGCACTTTTCACCTGGGCGCTCGGCACATCGGCCGAGTAGCGGATGCCGCGCAACCTGCCGCCGTCGATCGTCAGCGGCGGCCGTCCGTCGTTCGAGGTGATGGTGGCCCCCATCCGGGTGAGGGGGTCGATTACACGCCGCATCGGCCGGCGCGAGAGCGACGCGTCGCCGCCAATCACAGTTCTGAACTCATGCGCCGCCAGGATTCCCGACAGCAACCTCATCGTGGTTCCCGAGTTCAGCGCGTCGAGCGGTCCCGCGGGGCGGGCGAACCCGCGCAGGCCCCGTCCCTCGATCGTCACCTGGTCCGCGGTTTGACGGATCCGGACGCCAAGGCCGGCCAGGCAGGCCAAAGTGGCCGCGCAATCGGCACCGGACGAGTAGCCATGAATGGTGGAGGAGCCGTCCGCGAGCGCCGCGAGCATCGCGTAACGGTGGGAAATGGATTTGTCGCCTGGAACCCGAATTCGCCCCGCCACACGCGTCGCCGGCAACACCGTCGCGGCATCCGCGGGCGTTCCGAGCATGCGCCGCACTATAGCATTCGCACTCTTGAATCGATCCGGTTTAGAATATTGAACACCTGCGTGTCCCCCAAGAACGCTGATTCCACCGTCTTTCCGGCGTCCGGCCTGGAACGTCACAAGCGTGTCGGCCGCGGCATGACTGCATGCTGACACGCGGCGGCACCGTCAGACTGCAGATCCACAGTAACTTCGACATGCTGGACTTCGTCCAGGTCGTGAGCGATCGGATCGGGCAGATGGCCGGTATGGACGACGACACCATCCACTGGATCGGCGTCGCGGTCCGCGAGTCGGTCATCAACGCCATCAAGCACGGAAACCGCGAAGACTATTTCAAGCTGGTGACCGTCGAGTTCGCGTTCCTCCCCCCCGCCAAGCCGGGGGAGCTGATCGTGCGGGTGCTGGACCAGGGTGAAGGCTTCGACCCCGAGGAGATCGCCGATCCGCTGGCTCCGGAGAACCTGCTCAAGTCGAGCGGCCGCGGCATCTTCTTCATGCGCAGCTTCATGGACGATGTGACGCTCCGGCGCGCGTCGGAAGGGGGCATGGAAGTGCGCATGGTCAAGAAGCTGTCTTCTGGTGGCTGACCCGCTCTCACCGCTTTTCCTTTCGACCGCCATCGAAGCGGTTCTGCGTGCGGGCGAGGTGCAGATGGCGCACCTCGGCCGGGAAATCCGCGTCGCCAAGAAGAGCGCCATCGATCTGGTGACGGAGATCGACGTCGAAATCGAGCGCCAGTTCCGCGTGATGATCGCCGATCGGTTCCCGGATCACGTCGTGCTCGGCGAGGAATTCGGAACCGGGCCCGATCCGGCGGACGTGTCCGCCGGACGCTACACGTGGGTGTTCGACCCGATTGACGGCACGACGAACTACGCGCACGGCCTGCCCATCTTCTGTTCGTCGCTCGCCCTCGAGATCGATGGCGAAGCGGTCGTCGGGGCTATCTACGATCCCAACCGTCGCGAGCTCTTCACCGCCGAACGCGGCCAGGGTGCGCGAATGAATGGCGTGCCGCTTCGTGTGTCGCGCACCGCAGCGCTCATCGATTCGTTGCTGGTCACAGGATTTCACTACGACATTCACAAGAACCGGGCGGACCTGATCGAGTTGTTCAGTGCGCTGCTCGGCCGCGCTCGCGCCGTACGCCGCCTCGGATCGGCGGCGATCGACCTGTGCTACGTCGCGGCCGGACGCTTCGACGGGTTCTGGGAGAAGCAGTTGCACCCCTGGGACGTCGCAGCCGGCGCGCTCATCGTCACCGAGGCTGGCGGCACCGTGACGACGATGGATGGGTCGGCCCATCAGTCACGTAAAGCCAGCGTCCTCGCCACCAACGGGCTCATCCACCAGGAGATGCTCGACAAGATCCGTGAAGTGTCCAAGAGCTCCGCAGGCGGCTAGTGTCCGTGCTCGGGAACAGATCCGCGTTGATCCGCGTCCCGTCGCATAGATCCGCGTCCCGTTGGGCCTTGGATCCGCGCCCCGTTTGAGGGGATCGGCGGTTTCATCGAAACTGGACGCGAGTGACCCCGTTCTAAGACATTTGCGCCCATTCGTTGGATGAACTGAAGGGGATTGCACGGACCAGTCTGGCACCGTTCATGCTCGGGCAAACCTGCGAGCCGGCTTGCCGGTCGCAGGCCCGGTATTACGGAGAGAATCGCAATGATGACACGTCAGTGGCGGAATGGTTTGCGAGTAGTGCTCGGGATGATCCTGGCGACAGCCGTGATGTCGCCCGCCCCAGCCAGCGCGCAGGTTGTTCAGGTCGGACGCGGCGATGCGCGCCACACCATCAATTTCAACCTCGGGTACTTTGCATTGCGCGGCGAGGACTCGCGGGACGAGGACGATGTCCTGCTGGCGAACGTCTTCGATCTCGCCTCTCAAGACAATCCGTTCGACCCGCTCGACATCGGCGAGTTCAACGGCTTTACGTTCGGCGGTGAATACACCTTCGCGATCACCAACTATCTCGAGGTCGGTGCCGGAATCGGTTTCTATCAGAAGGACGTGGATACGCTCTACCGGGATTTTGAAGACTCTGACGGCACCCAGATCGAACAGGAATTGAAGCTCCGGATCGTTCCCATGACCGCGACGATTCGATTTCTGCCCCTCGGTCGAGAAGCCGCGGTCGAGCCCTACATCGGGGCGGGGATCGGGATCTTCAACTGGCGCTACAGCGAGGTTGGCGAGTTCGTCGACTTCTCCGACGATTCGATCTTCCTGAACCGCTACACGGCTGACGGGAACGCCGTTGGCCCCGTCATTCTCGCGGGCCTGCGCGCACCGATCGGCGACGCCTGGACGATTGGCGGCGAGTTCCGTTGGCAGAGCGCAACCGGTGACGGCCTCCTCGACGAAGGATTCCTTGCCGAGAAAATCGACTTGGGAGGGTGGACTACGAACTTCACCTTTGGGGTGAGGTTCTAGTCGAGGCTACGGAGACGGAGGAAACGGAGGAAACGGAAAAAGCTTCAACTCAGAGGCTCGGAGACACGGAGGCTGGTTTTTGGTAAGCCAACTAGTTTGACTCCGTTCCTCCGAGCCTCCGAGTTGAAGCTTTTTCCGTTTCCTCCGTTTCCTCCGTCCGTCAACTCCGTAAACTCCGTCCGCCAGGGTCACTCAGGCATCACCCTGTACAGCGCTACGCCTCCTCCCTCTGCGACGCGTTCGAAGCCGGCCAGGTACAGGAAGTTCTGGCGTGACTGGTGAAAGATGATGTCGCCGCCTTCCGCCGATTCCTCGATTGCCACCCAGCGCACGTAGCCTCGCGGGCCCATCGCGAGCGCAGCCACCCACAGATCGCCGTTCCCTTCGTGCAGGAAGTCGTGGATGTTGAAGCCCTCGTGTGAGAGGTCGTGCATGTAGTGGGCGAGCGAGCCCATGCTCATCATGATGGTTCCACCATCGTAGCGATCGCGCAGGTACTCGGTGACCGCCTGTCGTCCTTCCCTGTTGACGGCGTCACGCTGCGATTCGGCGATGAGCGGCGCGGTCCGGTCGAGGGGCGAGAGCTGCAACAGCAGGGCGGCGACGACGGCGGCGGCGGGCAGTAAACGCAGACGGGCCGGCACGAGGGCGATGCCGGTCGCGATGAACACCGTGCATGCCGTGACCATTGGCAGGCTGTAGCGTACGCGTAGCGGATGTCCGTTGAAGTACGCGTACCAAGGGACCGCCGCGGCACCCGCGAGCGCAAGTACGAGAACGATCGAGGCACGTTCTTTCGATCGCACGAACGTCACCACGATCAGCACGACGGCGAGCCACGCCGGCCAGACCGTGGCGGTGCCGGAGAGCTTGTACAGACCCTCCATCACCTGTTGCCAGGCGAGCCAGGGTTGGCCGAGTGCCGCGTTCTCCGCCACGAAGAAATCGCCGCCAACGAACCAACGGCCGGTGGTCCATCGGCTGTTGACGACGAAGAGAAAGATCGCCAGCAGCGAGTACGCGCTGAGCTGCAGGCACGAGCGCTGAATCTGTCCATAGGGAGCGCCGCGCCGCCAGAGAACAGCCCCGCTCAACACGACGATTCCCGCGCTGATCGGCCACGCTTCGTACCTCGTCATGCACGCCGCCATCATCGCCAGACCCGCCGCTCGAGGTGGCAGCGGCGCGCCGCGATCGAGCCATGCGGCTGTGAGCGCAATGCACACCAGCGTCGTGCCGAACAGCATCGGCTCCGTCATCGGCGTGCTTTGCAGGTAGAGCGTGTTGGGATTCGCGAGCAGAAGAAAGCTGCCGAGAATGGCCGCGAGCTGCGAGCCCGTCACCCGCATCAGCAAGGCCGCGAGTCCCCATGCGGCTGTGCCCATGCTCAGCACCGAGAAGATCGTTCCTGACGCGCCGTTGCGATAGAGCGCATCCACCTGAACCGGCAGCGCGTTGAGTACGTGCGGAAGGGGCAGCCACACGCCACCGATCTGCTGCCAGCCTGGCAGCAGGTTGTCGAAGATCCGCCGCGCGACCACGAGATGCGCTCGCGCGTCGTAATGGCTCAGCGTCAGCCCCTCGCTTGCGTAGTGCCATGCGGCAGCGGCACCGACCGCCGTCAGTGCTGCGGCGATAGCCAACGCCGCGCGCGGGTGCGCCGTCGCAATCGGTTCGGGCGGAGGCGCCGACAGCCCATGCGGAACAGCTTCGCGATCGGCCGGGCGCAGGGAAGGACTCTTAGTGGCCAGGACGGTTCTAGTCTACACTCAGTGAGATGGCTCGCGTCGTGGAGTGGATACAGGGTTTCGCGATGTCGCTCGGCGGACCCGGGCTGTTCATCATCGCGTTCCTGGATTCCTCGTTCCTCTCGTTTCCTGAAGTCAACGATCTCCTGATCATCTACCTGACGACGCAACATCCGGAGCGGATGCCGTACTACGCGCTGATGACGACGCTCGGATCGATCGCCGGATGTCTGGCGCTTTACTCGCTCGCGCGCAAAGGAGGCGAAGCGTTTCTTCGCCGCCGCTTTCACGAGAGTCACGTCGAGCGCGCGATGGATATCTTCCGGCGTTACGGACTGCTGTCAGTACTCATCCCCTCGATACTGCCACCGCCGATGCCATTCAAGATCTTCGTCCTCGCCGCAGGCGTGGCGCGCGTCCCCTTGTGGCATTTCGTCACGGCTATAGCCATCGGCCGCGGTATCCGATACTTTGGAGAAGGGCTCCTTGCGGTCTGGTATGGCGAGGCGGCTGGGGACTTTCTGCGCGACAACGCTCAGCCGATCGCGCTCGCGCTCGCCGCCACGTTCCTGCTCTGCGGGCTTGGGTACATCCTGTGGTCACGCCGCGGCGAGCGCAAAGCGGGCGGCCCCGAGCGGACGATCCCGTGATCCCTTGACCTCCGGTCCGGAAGCTTCTTACAATCAAACGTTTACACGTATTGATGCCCGTTGAAGTCTCCGTCGTCATTCCGCTGCGCAACGAAGCTCCCAACGTTGCCGATCTCCACCAGGAGCTCACTGCTGTTCTCGAGTCTTTCGGGCGCCAGTACGAAATCCTTGCGATTGACGACGGGAGCACTGACGAGACGTTCGACCTCCTCGCCGCGATCCAGACCCGCGATCCGCGCCTCCGCGTGATCCGCTTCCGTCGCAACTTCGGCCAGACGGCCGCATTTGCCGCCGGCTTTGCGCACGCCCGGGGCCGCTACATCGTGACGTCCGATGGAGATCTGCAGAACGATCCGCGCGACATTCCCGGGATGATCGAGCTCGCCGAACTGAAAGACGCCGACATCGTCGCGGGGTGGCGGAAGGATCGAAAGGATCCGTTCTTCAGCCGGCGGCTCCCGTCGACGATCGCCAACTGGATCATCTCGCACGCGACCGGTGTGAAGCTGCACGACTACGGCTGTTCGCTGAAAGTGTTTCGAGCTGAAATCGTCAAGCCGATGAAGCTGTACGGCGAGATGCACCGCTTCCTGCCGGCGATCGCCAGCGAGTTCGGCGTCACGATCGAGGAGAAGGAAGTCAATCACCGGCCGCGGCGCCGTGGGCAATCCAAATACGGGATCTCGCGGACGGTGCGGGTGATTCTCGATCTGCTCACCGTCAAGTTTCTGATCAGTTACTCGACGCGCCCGCTGCAGATCTTCGGTCTGCTCGGCCTCGGGATGGGAATGCTGGGAACGGTGATTTGCCTCTACCTTGCCTATGTGAAGTACTTTCAGCACCAGGGCATTGCCGATCGTCCGTTGTTGCTCCTCGGGATGCTGTTGCTGCTTTTCAGCGTGCAGCTGCTGACGACGGGTCTGGTCGCGGAGATCATTTCGAGGACCTATCACGAGTCCCAGGACAAGCCCATCTACGTGATCAGAGAGATTCGCGAGTCCGCTCCCGAGCGGCCTCGGGAATTGCGGGGAGCCTAGCGTGATCGGCTCGCGGCTTCGCTTTGCTCTCGCTGGTACCCTCGCGTTCGCGATCGGGTGCGGCGGACCTCCAATGGATCCGGGACCGATCCCACCGCCACCCGCGACGAATCAGGCACCGAACATCGAGTCGATCACGACAAGTGCGCAGCGAATCGAGGTTGACGAGACGGTCACCGTGACGGCATCGGTTCGCGACGCGGAAACGCCGGCCGACCAGCTGATTTACGAGTGGTCGGCAGATGGCGGCACATTTACCGGTCAGGGCGCGTCGGTGACGTGGCGTCCGGCGGGGGATGCGGCCACGCCTGCCAACGTCACGTTCCGCCTGACCGTTCGTGATGTGTACGGAACGGCGCCCGCAGGCGGGACCCGGCCGGAGCACCGCGTCAACGGCACCAGCAACCCGATCCGTCTGCACAACTCGCCGCGCGAGCTGGGTGAGCTCGCGATGAGGTTCCTGAACGACTTCGCCACGTCCTCGGTCTCGCCTGATGCCTGTGTGCGGGATTTCAGCGACTCGTGCAACGGCAAAGCCGCTGAGCTGAACGACATCAGGGACAACCGCCGGGACTACGATGTGGTCTCCTCGACGTTGCGGCTCCGGAACGTGGCGGTGGCGGGGACGCGGCTCACGGGGAACATGAATGTGGACTGCGCCTT
>Ga0114129_10006541_pt1 | contig 16534 bp, 16 predicted proteins | sample RhiMetdeltSRZDD1_FD_80071 | JGI IMG/M metagenome (GOLD analysis project Ga0114129, IMG submission 80071) | Populus rhizosphere microbial communities from Tennessee, USA - Rhizosphere MetaG P. deltoides SRZDD1 (version 2) (version 2) | ecosystem: Host-associated > Plants > Roots > Rhizosphere >... | reverse complement strand
GACCTGTCGGCGGGCGGTACCACGATCCTGCTCACCACGCACTACCTGTACGAGGCCGAGGCGCTCGCCGACCGGGTCGGGGTGATCGCGGCCGGCCGCCTGGTCGCCGTGGACGCGCCGGAGCGGCTCGGCGACCGGGCCAGCGCCCCGGCGACGGTGTCGTGGCGCGACGACGGCGTGACGAAGAGCGAGCACACGCCCACCCCGACCGCGCTGGTGACCGAGCTGGCCGCGCGATACGGCGGTGAGGTACCCGAGTTGACCGTCGCCCGGCCGACGCTGGAGGACGTCTACCTGGAGATGATCGGAGAGGGCTCGTGAGTACCGCGGACATCGGCCTCCGGCAGGGCGGCATCGAGATCAAGCAGTTCCTGCGCAGCCGCGAAGCGGTCGTGTTCACGATGCTGTTCCCGGTCATGCTGATCGTGATCTTCGGCTCGGTGTTCAGAGGGACGATCGCGCCCGGCGTGACGTTTACGCAGTACTTCGTCAGCGGCATGATCGCGGCCGGCCTGCTCGCGGTGGGCTTCCAGAACCTCGCCATCTCGATCCCGATCGAGCGGGACCGCGGCGTCCTCAAGCGGCTGCGCGGTACGCCCATGCCGAGAGCGGCGTACTTCGTCGGCAAACTGATCGTCGTACTCGTCATCGGCGTGGCGGAGACCGCGCTGCTGCTGGTCGTGGCGACCTCGTTCTACGGCATCGACCTGCCGTCGACCGGGGCGAAGTGGGTCACGTTCGGATGGGTCAGCCTGCTCGGCATCATGGCCTGCACGCTGTGCGGGATCGCCTTCTCGTCGCTTGCCCGTACCGGTCGCAGCGCCCCGGCGGTCGTCACGCCCGTGGCGCTCGTGCTGCAGTTCATCTCCGGCGTGTTCTTCGTGTACTCCAACCTGCCGGCTTGGATGCAGCAGATCGCGGCGATCTTCCCGCTCAAGTGGATGTGCCAGGGCATGCGGTCGGTCTTCCTGCCGGACAGCTTCGCCGCCCAAGAGGTAGCCGGTTCGTGGGAGCTCGGCCGCGTGGCGCTGGTCCTCGGCGCCTGGTGCCTCGGCGGCCTGGTCCTGTGCCTGCTCACGTTCCGCTGGACGACGAAACGCGACGGCTAACGCGGCCCGGACTCCGTGGGGAAGTCACAGGTTCGTCACGGGTTCCTGACAGGTTCGGCGGCCAGTGTGAGTGGATGCAGAAACGGAAGACTGGTCCGATCCGAAGGTCAAGCAAGATAGCCCTCGCCGGACTCGGGGCAGCCGGGGTCCTGGGACTGGGGATCGCCGTCCCCGCCTTTGCCCAGCAACAGGACCCCACCCCGAGCCCGAGCGCGTCGACGAGCACCACAACGCCCGAACAGCGACGCGCCGAGCGGCAGGCGGCGCTGGCCGAGGGCCTTGCCAAGGAGCTGGGCATCTCAGTGGACAAGGTGACCGCGGCCCTGGAGAAGGTCCAGGGGCAGCTCGACGAGCAGGCCAAGGCGGACCGGCTGAGCAGGTTGAAGACCGAGCTCGACCAGGCGGTCACCGACGGCAAGCTCACCCGGGCGCAAGCGGACGCTATCTACGCGGCGGCTCAGGCGGGAGTACTGCCCGGTGGTTTCGGCGGCCACGGACCCGGCCGAGGAGGGCCCGGCAGGTAGGACGAGCGGGCCCGGGTGCTCCCCGGCCCGGGCCCGCCGCCGTCACGAGGGCATATCGACGGTTGACTGATGTCGCGAGTGATGTCAGAGTGGCGCCATGCGTCTCGAGCCGTTCCGCTCCCGAGGGTTCTCGCTGCTCTGGATCGCCGGCCTGATCTCGCTGACCGGCGACTGGCTGCTCTCGGTGGCCCTGCCGATTTACATCTATCGGTTGACCGGATCGCCCGCGGCGGTCAGCGCGATCGTGGCGACCAACGTCGCGGCGCGGCTGCTGTTCGGCGCGCTGGCCGGGGTGTACGTCGACCGGTGGGACCGGCGTCGCGTACTGATCTGGGCGAACGTGGCTTTGACGGCCGCGCTGCTGCCCCTGCTGGCGGTCACCAGCGCCGACCGGGTCTGGCTGGCGTGTGCTGTCACGTTCGTCGTGGCGGTACTTGCCCAGCTGGTCTCGCCGGCCGAACACGCTCTGCTGCCCAGGCTCGTCGATCCGGCCGAGCTGACCGCGGCCAACTCGCTGAACACGTTGAACAACAACCTCGCCCGGCTGATCGGACCGGCGCTCGGCGGGTTGGCCGCGGTCGGGCTCGGGCTGTCCGGTGTGGTACTGCTGGACGCCGCTTCCTTCCTGGTCGCGGCCGGGCTGGTGGCGCTGATCCGGGGCTCGTACCGGGCCGAAGCGAAACTCAGCGAACCGCTGGCCCGGGAGCTGCGCGACGGCTTCGTGATCGTCGGCCGTACCCCCGTCCTGCGTGCCCTCTTCACGGTGCTGGCCGTGACGAGCGTGGGCGAGGGAGTGATGTCCTCGCTGTTCGCCGTGTTCGTCGACCGCGGCCTGGGCGGCGGCCCGGGTGAGCTGGGCGCGCTGATGTCCGCGCAGGCGGTCGGCGGCATCGCCGGCGGCCTGGGGTGTGCGTGGCTCGCGGCCCGCACGAGTCCGGTCCGGATGGTCGGTGTCGGGCTCGTGCTCTTCGGCGCGGTGGATTTGGTGATCTTCAACTACCCGCGTTGGGCCACGGCCATCGGCCCGGAGCTGGCGCTGTTCGTGCTGGTGGGCATACCGGGCGCGGTACTCATCGCGGGCGCGATGACGCTGTTGCAGACCGAGGTCGCCGACGCGCTGCGCGGCCGGGTGTTCGCGGTGGCCGGGGTGCTGCAGGCCGGTGGGATGCTGGCCGGCACCGGGCTCGCCGCCACGTTGACCGATCGCGTCGGGGTGCTGACGATGCTGACGATCCAAGGCCTCGGCTACGTCCTGGCCGGCATCTGGTTCATCGCGTCAGTACGAGTAGAAGCCCCTGCCGGTCTTGCGACCGAGGTCACCGGCCACGACCATGCGCTGCAGTAGCTCCGGCGGGAAGAACTTCGCGTCGCCGGTATCGGCATAGATGTTCTTCGTCGCGTGCAGGAGCACGTCGACCCCGGTGAGGTCGGTCGTGGCCAGCGGCCCCATCGGGTGGCCGAACCCGAGCCGGCAGGCGGTGTCGAGGTCCTCGGCGGAAATCACGCCGCTCTCGACGAGCTTGACCGCCTCGACGACGAACGCGGCGATCAGCCGGGTCGTCACGAACCCGGCGATGTCCCGGTTGACGACCACGCACGTCTTGCCGATCTCCTCGGCGAACGCACGCGCCCGGGCGAGCGCGTCATCCGATGTCTGATAGCCGCGTACCAGCTCGCAGAGCTTCATCAGTGGCACGGGCGAGAAGAAGTGCGTACCGACCACGGACTCCGGCCGGTCCGTCACCGCCGCGATCTGGGTGATCGGGATCGCCGAGGTGTTCGTGGCGAGTATCGCGTCCGCCTTGCAGATCCGGTCCAGCGCGCGGAACACCTCCTGCTTGACCTCGAGCCGCTCGAACACCGCCTCGACGACGATGTCCGCGTCGGCGGCCGCGTCCAGATCCGTGGTGAGCGTGATCCGATCGAGGACCTGCTCGACGTCCGCGACCGTGCCCTTCGCGGCGAACCGCTCGAGCGAGCGGGAGATCGCGGTGAGCCCCCGGTCCAGCGAGGCGCCGTCGAGATCACGCATGGTCACCTGCCAGCCCGCCGTGGCGGCCACCTGCGCGATACCCGAGCCCATCAGACCCGCCCCGATGACCGTCAACCGACCCGCCATTGCCGTCTCCCTCCCGCATCCGTGCGCCGAACGCACCCTAGTAAATCGCTGCTGGTGCCACACTGTGGACATGCCCGTCACGGTCAGCCTCCTGGGGCCATTGATCGCCTTCGCGATCATCGGCGCGCTGGCCGTGCTGTTGCGCTGGACGTTCGGTCGGGGTTCCACGGTGGAGTACTCGGTGCGGCTGCCGGTGGCGCCGGAGGACTACGGCCTGCTCTGCGCGGTGGCGCTGACCGACGACGAACAGGCCGCGATCGCCGTCGCGGGCAAGCTCACGCAGGCCGGCATCCGGGCCACGGTCGCGACGGGTTTGGATGGACGGGTACGGGTACTCGTCTTCGAGGACCAGGTCGAGGCCGCTCGCCGGTTGGTCGGCTGAGACGCTGCTTCGCTGAACTACTGTGGCCCTGTGTTCTCGTCCCGCGCGGGGCTCAGTCCGTTGATGGTCGGCCGCGAGGCCGAGCTGGGTCAGTTGCTGCGCCTGGTCGGTACCGGCGGGGTCGCGCTCGTCGGCGGTGAGCCGGGTGTGGGCAAGACGCGGCTGGTGACCGAGTTCATCGCCGCACTGCGCAGCGGCACGACCGTGCTCGCCGGGCAGTCCGATCCGAGCGCGTACGGTCAGCCGTACCACCTGCTCATGAGCTTGTTGGGCGGCGAGGGCGAGTTGCCGGCGGAGGACGCGGCGCCGCACGACCGGCTGCGCGCGGGCGTCGAACTGGTCCGGTCGGCGGTAGCCGGAGTCGAGCTGGCCGTGATCGTGGCGGACGACCTGCACTGGGCCGACGCCGAGAGCGTGACCGTGCTCGAGCGGCTCGTCGAGACGCCACCGGGGCGGCTGGTGGTGGTCGCGACGTACCGGCCGGACGAGGTGACCCGCCAGCACCCGGCCGCGGAGTTCGTCCAGCGGCTCGAGCGCCGGCATTCGGTCACCCACCTGCGGCTGGACCGGCTCGGAACGGCCGACGTCGCCGCCTTCCTCGGCGCGGTCTTCGGCCGGCCGCCGTCCCACCGCGCCGCCGGTACCCTGCACCAGCGCACCGGCGGCAACCCGTTCTTCCTCGAGGAACTGCTGAAGGCGGCCGGCGAGACCGATCCGGACCGGATCTGCGTCCAGCCGTTGCCGTGGACGCTCGCTGAGGCGCTGCGCAGCCAGCTTCTCGACCTCGACCCGGAACACCGGCGGGTCGTCGAGGCCGCCGCGGTACTCGGCGCCAAGGTCTCCTTCGACCTGCTCGCCGCGGTGACCGGGTCCACCGAGGCGGCCCTTATCGGCGTCCTGCGGGAACTGGTCGGGCGCGGTCTACTCGTCGAGGCCCAGGACGACGAGTTCGGCTTCCGGCACGCGTTGACCCAGGAGGTCATCGCCGGCGAGATGCTCGGCCGCGAACGGCGGCGCCTGCACGAGGCGGCGCTGGAGGTGCTCAGCGCGGCGGCGCAGCCGGACCTGGCGGCGGTAGCGGTGCACGCGCGCGGTGCCGGGCGGTACGAGCAGATGGTGGAGGCGGCGCGGGAAGGTGCGGCCGCCCGGCTCGACGCGGGATCGACGTACGCCGCGCTGAAGCTCGCCGAGCTGGGTCTCGAGGAGGAGCCGGACGATGTCGAGCTGCTCTCTACCGCGGCCAACGCGGCCTGGCTCGCCGGGTACTACGAGGACGCCGAGCGGCACGCGAACCGGTGGCTGTACGCGGCATCCGACCCGCTGACCAGGTCCCCCGCGCTTCGGCTGCTGGTTCGGCTGGCCTGGGAGGCCGGCGAGTTCAAGGTGATGGAGGCCCGTACCGCCGACGTCCGCGCGATCATCGATCCGTTACCCGACGGCGAGGAACGGGCGCGGGCGTACGGCACCCTGGCCCAGTCGTACATGCTCGTCCGCCGGTTCGCCGAGGCGATCGAGTGGGCCGACCGCGCCGCGGCGGCGGCCAAACAGCTCGACTTGCCCGAGATCCGACTGGCGGCCCTCGTCGAGAAGGGCACGGCGCTGATGCACGTGCCGGACTCACGGGACGAGGGCGCGGCGATGCTCCGGGCCGCGGCTGACGAGGCCGAGCACGCGGGCGAGTACGTGTCGGCAGCACGCGCGCTGGGCAACCGCTTCTGGGCTACCCAACCAGGCTCGCGTGAGCTGCCGATCCTGCTCGAGCGGATGCGCGTCGTCCATGACCGGGCCGGTCTCGGCGGCAACTTCGCCACCAGCTACTACGAGGGCCGCGCCTGGGTCGCCACCGCCGAGGGTGACCTCGACGCCGCGATCTCGGCGTTGGAGGAGGCCGACCGGGCCGAGCAACAGTGGGGCACGACGGGCGGCAAGAGGGCCGCGTGGTACCCGCTGGCAGCGCTGTACCTCGAGCGGGACGACGCCGACCACGCCGAGGCGCTGCTCCGGGATTCGCCGGCGCGTCACTCGCACTGGCCGAGCATCGAGGCGCTGGCCGTACTGATCTCGTTCCGGCGCGGGAACCCGGGGCTCGTCCGGCGCCGGCTGGCCGACCTGCGGGACGCGTTGAACGCGGAGCTCGAGGAGCACGCCATCACGCTCGACGACGTGGTCTCGGCCGGACTGGCGGCCGGCGTACCGGCAGCCGACCTCGTCGACGCGGTCCTGGTCGACGGCCGGCTGCGGCCGACTGGTTTTCCGGGCGAGCTCGATGACGACAGCCATCCAATGCGGCGGGTCGTGCTGGCCCGATTCGCCGAGGCGGCCGGGCGGTACGAGGAGGCGCTGCCCGGCTTCCTGAACCTGGCCGACAGCGATCACCTCCAGGCGGTCGCGTTCCGCCGCGCGTCGGCCCATACCGGGGCGGCCCGCTGCCTGATCGCGCTGGGCCGGCTGGGCGAGGCGCACCCGCACGTCCGCGCCGCCACCATGCTCCTGGCGCACTGGCCCGGCTGGCGTCGTATCGAGCTCGAGGCGATCTCCCGTCGGCTGGGCCTAGGCTCTGCTCCGGCGGTGGCCACGGCAGACCCGCTCACGCCCCGCGAGCGCGAAGTCGCGGGGCTGCTCGCCGAGGGCCTCAGCAACGCCGAGGTCGCCCGCAGGCTCGTCATCTCCCGCAAGACGGCCGCGGTACACGTCTCGAACATCCTCGCGAAGCTGGGCATGACCAGCCGCGCCCAAGTAGCCGCCTGGGTCCGCACTTCTCAGAAGCCGTAGGTGGGCTCGTCCTCCGCGGGCGTACGGGCGATGTCGACGCCGAGCGACTGGAGATCGGGTACGAAGTTCGGGTAGCCGCGGTCGACGTGGTGGACGTGACCGATCTCGGTGACCCCGTCGGCGCATAGCGCGGCGACGACCAGCCCGGCGCCGGCCCGGATGTCGGTAGCCCGGACCGGGGCGCCGGAGAGTCGCTCCTTGCCGCGGACGACCGCGTGATGCCCGTCGGTACGGATGTCCGCGCCGAGGCGGGACATCTCGTTGATGAACATGAACCGGCCGTCGAAGATGTTCTCGGTGATCAGCGATGCGCCGTCGCTGACCGCGGCCAGACCGATCGCCATCGGCAGCAGGTCGGTGGCGAAGCCGGGGAACGGCAGCGTCACGACGTCGACCGCGGTCGGCCGGCGATCCATGGTGACGCGGAACCCGTCGGGCTCGTGCCGCACGGTGGCGCCCGCGGTCACGAGCTTGTCCAGCGCGATCTCCAGGAACGCCGGCGGTACACCGTGGACAGTCACGTCGCCGCGGGTCATCGCCGCGCCGAACGCCCAGGTGCCCGCCACGATCCGGTCGCCCACGGTACGGTGCTCGACCGGCCGCAACTCGTCGACTCCCTCGACGACCAATGTGGACGTACCGGCGCCGGAGATCTGCGCGCCCATCTGCGTCAGCATCGCGCAGATGTCCACGATCTCTGGCTCGCGCGCCGCGTTGTCGATCTCGGTGGTGCCCTTGGCGAGGACGGCCGCCATCAACAGGTTCTCGGTCGCTCCGACGCTCGGGAAGTCCAGCCAGATCGTGGCGCCGTGCAGGCCGTTCGGCGCGCTGGCGATCACGAAGCCGTGCTCGCCGGTGATCTCCGCACCCATCCGGGCGAGCCCGCCGACGTGCATGTCGAGGCCGCGGGAGCCGATCGCGTCGCCACCGGGGTGGGCCACCCGTACGAATCCCCGGCGGGCCAGCAGCGGACCCAGCACGCAGATCGAGGCTCGCAGCCGGCGTACCAGGTCGTAGTCGGCCTCGGTGCCCGGCTCCCCGGGTGCGTCCACGATGACCCGGCTGGACCGGTCCTCGTTCTCGAACGTCACCTGCGCGCCCAGCCGGCGCAACACCTCGGCCATGATGGCGATGTCGGTGATCCGCGGGACATTGGAGACGACGGTACGGCCGGACGCCAGCAGCGCCGCGGCCATCAACTTGAGCGCGGAGTTCTTGGCGCCGACCACACCGACCTCGCCGGCCAGCCGGGCGCCGCCGACGACCCGGATCACGTCCACGTCGGCCATCGTATTTCCCGCATTGTCTGCACGTAGGCTCGTGAGCATGGCAGCCGTGCACCTCACCCGGATCTACACGAAGACCGGCGACGCCGGTACGACCGCACTCGGCAACGGCGAGCGGGTGGCCAAGACCGACCCGCGCATCGCCGCGTACGCCGACACCGACGAATGCAACGCCGCGATCGGCGTGGCGCTCGCCCTCGGTGGGGTGGCCGACGACGTCCGAGACGTGCTCACCACAGTCCAGAACGACCTGTTCGACGTCGGGGCCGACCTGTGCAACCCGCTGTCGGACAAGTCCGCACTGCGGGTGACCGAGCGGCAGGTGGAGCGCCTCGAGGGTTGGTGCGACGAGTTCAACGCACGACTGTCCAAACTGGACTCCTTTATCCTGCCCGGTGGGACGCCGGGCGCCGCGCTGCTGCACGTCGCGCGTACGGTCGCCAGGCGCGCCGAGCGCTCCGCGTGGGCCTTGCTCGGGGTCGATCCGGACCGGACCAACCCTCTCGCCGCGAAGTATCTCAACCGGCTGTCGGATCTGTTGTTCATCTTGGCCCGCGTGGCGAACCCGGGTGGCGACGTGAAGTGGATCCCCGGAGGGTGACGCCACCTCCCCCGTCGATCAAGGACGAATGGCGGTTGTAACGTCCGAAATGTCCCACCATTCGCCCTTGATCGGCGGATAGGGTGGTGCGCATGGGGGTCGCGATCCTTGCCGAGGGGCTGGTCAAGCGGTTCGGCACGGTCGTGGCGGTCGACGGGCTCGACCTCGAGGTACCGGAAGGCACCGTGCTCGGGCTGCTCGGGCCCAACGGCGCCGGCAAGACCACCACCGTTCGCATGCTCAGCACGCTCCTGAAGCCCGATCGGGGCCGGCTCGAGGTCGGCGGGATCGACGTCGACCTGTACCCGCAACGGGTGCGCAAGGTGATCGGGCTCTCCGGGCAGTCGGCGGCGGTCGACGAGTACCTGACCGGGTACGAGAACCTCGAGATGATCGGCCGGCTGTACCAGCTGGGCAAGAGCAAGGCCCGGGAACGAGCCAACGATCTGCTGGAGCGGTTCGAGCTGACCGACGCGGCGAACCGGCCGGTGAAGACGTACTCGGGCGGTATGCGGCGCCGCCTCGACCTGGCCGCCGCGCTGATCGTTTCCCCGCCGGTCGTCTTCCTCGACGAGCCCACGACCGGCCTGGACCCGCGCAGCCGGATGGGCATGTGGGACATCATCGGCGAGCGCGTGCGGTCCGGCGCCACCGTGCTGCTCACCACGCAGTACCTGGAGGAGGCCGACCGGCTCGCCGACGAGATCGTCGTCATCGACAAGGGCAAGGCCATCGCCCGGGGCAAGGCCGACGAGCTCAAGCGGGAGTTCGGCGGCGAGCGGCTCGTGGTCGTCGTGCGGGAGCGGGCCGAGCTCGAGCCGGTACGGCAGATGTTGGACGAGGTCTCCGGCGGCCGCGCGGTCGCCGACGTGTCGGCGCACGAGATCTCCGCCGAGGTCACCAGCGGCCCACGGGCGCTCACGGATGTCGTGCTGCGACTGAACGCGGCCGAAATCGACCCGGTCGACATCGGCATCCACCGGCCGACGCTGGACGACGTTTTCCTCAAGCTGACCGGCCACGCCGCAGAGGAGAAATCGCAATGACCGCGATGGTCGGCACGTTGCACGACGGCTGGGTCGTCACGAAGCGCAACCTCATCAAGATCAGACGGATCCCGGACCTGCTGATCTTTTCCACGATCCAGCCGATCATGTTCGTCCTGCTGTTCGCGTACGTCTTCGGCGGCTCGATCCAGATCCCCGGTGTGTCGTACAAGGACTACCTGATGCCCGGCATCTTCGTGCAGACCGTGGCGTTCGGGGCCGGCATCACCGCGATCGGGTTGGCGGACGACATGCAGCGCGGGATCGTCGACCGGTTCCGGTCGCTGCCCATGTCCCGGGCCGCGGTACTCGTCGGGCGTACCACGTCCGACCTGCTGAACAACCTGTTCACGGTGATCGTGATGTCGCTGACCGGACTGCTGGTCGGCTGGCGCATCCACACCGGCTTTGGCAAGGGGCTCGCCGGATACGTGTTGCTACTGCTGTTCGCGTACTCGATGAGCTGGATCTCCGCCGTCATCGGGCTGTCCGCGAAATCGGTCGAGGTAGCACAGAGCGCCGGGTTCATCTGGATGTTCCCGTTGACGTTCCTGTCCAGTGCGTTCGTGGCCATCGACACGTTGCCCGGCTGGCTACAGCCCATCGCCAACTGGAACCCCATCTCGGCCCTGGCATTGTCCCTGCGGGATCTGTGGGGCAACGCGCCGGAGGGACTCGCCCGTGGCCACGGCTTCCCGGCCGACCACCCCGTCCTGCTGTCGCTCATGTGGTGCACGCTGATCCTCGCGGTCTGCGTACCGCTGGCCATCAACCGCTACCGGCGCGCCGCCCACCGCTAACACGTCGATCAAGGAGCGGGTCAGCGCGCGGCGAGGCGGGGCCAGACCGCTCCGGGTGGGGCCGCCTCGAGCCAGGACATGAAGCCCGTCACCGTGGACTCGGCCATCGCGATCTCGACCTGGGTACGGTCGTGCCGGCAGCGCAGAATCACCCAGCCGGCGGGCAGCACGAGCCGCTCTGAGCCGGCCGGTGCCCGGCGGCTCTCCACGACCAGGCCATGACGGGACAGCTCCCGGCGTGGTCCGAGTGCCAGGCTGAACATCCGGTACCAGCGCAGCAGGTCACCCTCGAACCTGGCGAAGCCGGGAGCCCAGCCCCGGCCTTCGAGCACAGTGGACAGTCGCAGGCACAGCTCGATGGTGCCGCCGCGACGGACGATCAGCGTACGCCGTAGGAAAACCCACGTGACCAGGCCGAGCAGGACTAGAACGCCGATGCCGATCCCGACCACGATCCCCATCGGCGCGCCGGCTCAGTGGGCCGGAGTGGCGGGTACGCAGCTCTCGGCGAGCACGGTCACCCCCGAAGAGGAGACGGACAGGAAGCCGCCGGCAACGTCGTACGCGAGTTCCTCGCCACCGGTTACCTTGATCCGCACCTGCCCCGGCTCGGCGAGCTGGCCCAGCAGCGGCGCATGACCCGGCAGGATTCCGAGCTCACCCTCGGTCGTCCGGGCGACTACCATGTCGGCTTCGCCCGACCAGACTTTCTCCTCGACGGACACGAGCTCGACATGCAACGGCGTCGCCACTGGCGGGTCTCCCTGGGGATCGGTGACTGATCGCGAGTCTATCTTGCGCGCACCGAGCTGCCGAAGCTCGGGTGGCGAGATACGAGGACCTTCAATACGATCCCGGCCATGAACCTGACCACGGTGCCGTTCCGAAGGTTGTTCACCTGGGCGCTGCTCGGCTACGTGGCGCTGGTGGTGTTTTTCACACTCGTCGGCTGGCTCGCCCCTGAGGGCAACAGCACATTCGTCGACCGGGCCCTGGGTGCCGACTTCACCACCCTGGTCACGGTCGGCCTGCCGGTGGTCGCGGTACTACTGGCGACGGTGGTCGCCCCGCCGCTGCCCGAGGGCCGCATGGTCGCCCTGGTCGCGGTCGGCCTGTACGGCGTGATCGTGTTCTTCGGGTTGATCACGTTCCTGCTGGGCCTGAGCAAGCTCGACGACGCGCTGGACGCGCTCCGCTACGTCCTGATCAGCGTCGCCGAGCTGGCACTGGCCGCACTCGCGGGCTTGTACACGCTGACGAAGGCTCGCTAGTCCTTCATCAAGGCCTGCGCCTTGCGCTCCAGATCCTCGAGCCCGCCGCACATGAAGAAGGCCTGCTCGGGGTAGTGGTCGTACTCCCCCTCGGTCATCTTCTTGAACGCCTCGACGGTCTCCTTGACCGGTACGAAGGAACCCTTCACCCCGGTGAACTTTTCCGCGGCAAAGGTGTTCTGCGACAGGAAGCGCTCGATCCGTCGCGCCCGGCCGACCGTAATCTTGTCCTCTTCGGACAGTTCATCCATGCCGAGGATCGCGATGATGTCCTGCAGGTCCTTGTACCGCTGGAGGATCCGCTTCACCTCGGAGGCCACGTTGTAGTGGTCGGCGCCGACGTACTCCGCCGCGAGGATGCGCGACGACGACGCCAGCGGGTCCACGGCCGGGTAGATGCCCTTGTCCGAAATGGACCGCTCGAGGTTCGTGGTCGCGTCGAGGTGAGTGAACGCGGTGTGCGGCGCCGGGTCGGTGTAGTCGTCGGCCGGTACGTAGATGGCTTGCATCGAGGTGATGGCGCGGCCCCGTACCGAGGTGATCCGCTCCTGCATCTCGCCCATCTCGTCGGCCAACGTCGGCTGGTAGCCCACCGCCGACGGCATCCGACCGAGCAATGTGGACACTTCAGAGCCGGCCTGGGTGAACCGGAAGATGTTGTCGATGAACAGAAGCACTTCCTGGTTCTGTACGTCCCGGAAGTACTCCGCCATCGTCAGCGCGGACAGCGCCACGCGCAGCCGGGTGCCCGGTGGCTCGTCCATCTGGCCGAACACGAGCGCCGTGTCCTTGAGGACGTTCGCCTCGCCCATCTCGACGATGATGTCGTTGCCCTCACGGGTGCGCTCGCCGACCCCGGCGAACACCGAGGTACCGCCGAAGTTGTGCGCGACCCGGATGATCATCTCCTGGATGAGCACCGTCTTGCCCACGCCGGCGCCGCCGAACAGACCGATCTTGCCGCCCTTGACGTACGGCGCGAGCAGGTCGAGCACCTTGATGCCGGTCTCCAGCATCTCGGTCTTCGGCTCGAGCTCGGTGAACTCCGGCGGCTTACGGTGGATCGGCCAGCGCTCGGTGACCTCGAGCTTCTCGCCTTCCTTCAGGTTCAGGCAGTCGCCGATCGCGTTGAACACGTGGCCTTTCGTCACGTCGCCGACCGGTACCGAGATGGCCTCGCCGGTGTCCGTGACCTCCGTACCCCGGACCAGGCCGTCGGTGGGCTGCATCGAGATCGCCCGGACCATGTTGTCGCCCAGGTGCTGGGCGACCTCCAGGGTCAGCGTCTTCGTGCCCTCGGTCAGGGTCACGTCGACGTGCAGCGCGTTGAAGATCTCCGGCATCGCGTCGCGCGGGAACTCGGCGTCGACGACCGGGCCGATAACCCGGACCACCCGCCCGACACCAGTGGTGGTCTCCGTAACAGCAGTCATCACCCTTCACTCCCCGCCTCGGCAAGGGCGTTCGCCCCGCCCACGATCTCGCTGATCTCCTGCGTGATATCCGCCTGCCGGGCGGAGTTCATCTGCCGCGTCAGAGTTTTGATCATCTCTTCCGCGTTATCGGTGGCCGCCTTCATCGCCCGGCGCCGGGCCGCCGACTCGCTCGCCGCCGCGTCGATCAACGAGGCGTAGATGCGCGTGTTGATGTACTTCGGAAGCAGCGCGTCGAGCAGCGCGTCCGGGTCGGGCTCGAACTCGTACGCCGGCAGCACGGTCGACTCGTCCTGCTCACGCTCCTCGATCTGCATCGGGGCGAGGAAGTTGGCTGTCGGGACCTGGGTCATCAGCGACTTGAACTGCGTGTGCACGACGTGCAGCTCGTCGACGCCGAGCACCCCGTCGGGCCCGGGCTCGCCGGTCTCGAGGTCGTCCGCGCCCGCGGTGAACGCCGCGACCAGGGTCTCCCCGATCGCGCGGGCGTCGGCGAACGTGGGCCGCTCCGAGAACCCGGTCCAGCTCGCCTCGATCGGCCGGTTGCGGAACCGGTAGTACCCAACACCCTTGCGGCCGACGACGTACAGCGCGACCTGCTTGCCGTCGTCCTTGAGCCGCGCGATCAGCTGCTCGGCCGTGCGGATCGCGTTCGCGTTGTACGCGCCGCACAGGCCCCGGTCGCTGGTGACCACCACGACGCCGGCCCGCCGGACCTCCTTGCGCCCGACGAGCAGCGGATGGTCGATGTTCGCGTTCGAGGCGAGCGCGGTGAGCACATCGGTGATCGCCCAGGCGTACGGCTGCGACGCGGCGACGCGCTCCTGCGCCTTGCCGAGGCGGCTCGTCGCGACGAGCTCCATCGCCTTGGTGATCTTCTTTGTCGAGCGGGTCGTACGGATCCGCCGGCGAAGGATACGAACTTGGCCGGCCATGTTACTTACTCTTCGGTGGTACGACTCGGGTGACCTTCTCGCGCCGCTCGGACTCGGCCGCCATGGCCTCGGCCTCCGCCTCCTTGCCGAGGATCTGGTCGTCCTTGGCGAGGAACGTCTGCTTGAAGCTGGCCACCGCTTCGTCCAATGTGGACACGATGTCGTCGTCCCAGTCCCCCGCGGCGATAGCCTCCATCACGCCTCCGTGGTGGTGCCGCAGGTACTCCAGGAACTGCGCCTCGAACCGCCGGATCTCCCCGACCGGAATGTCGTCGACCTTGCCGGCGGTACCGACCCAGACCGAGACGACCTGCTCCTGCACCGGGTACGGCGAGTAGTTGCCCTGCTTGAGCAGTTCGACGAGGCGGGCGCCGCGCTCGAGCTGGGCCCGCGAGGCCCGGTCGAGGTCGGACGCGAAGGCGGCGAACGCCTCCAGGTCGCGGTACTGCGCGAGCTCCAGCCGCAGCGAGCCGGCGACCCGCTTCATCGGCTTGGTCTGCGCCGCGCCACCGACCCGGGACACCGAAGTACCGACGTTGACCGCCGGCCGGACGCCCTGGTTGAACAGGTCGGCCTCGAGGAAGATCTGGCCGTCGGTGATGGAGATGAGGTTGGTCGGGATGAACGCGGAGATGTCGTTCGCCTTCGTCTCGATGATCGGCAGACCGGTCAGCGAGCCCGCGCCTAGTTCGTCGGAGAGCTTCGCGCAGCGCTCCAGCAGGCGGGAGTGCAGGTAGAAGACATCACCCGGGTACGCCTCGCGGCCCGGCGGGCGCCGCAGCAGAAGGGAGACCGCACGGTACGCCTCGGCGTGCTTGCTCAGGTCGTCGAAGACGATGAGCACGTGCTTGCCGGCGTACATCCAGTGCTGTCCGATGGCCGAGCCGGCGTACGGTGCCAGGTACTTGAACCCGGCCGGGTCGGAGGCCGGCGACGCCACGATCGTGGTGTACTCCATCGCGCCCCGCTCCTCGAGCACGCCCTTGACCGACGCGATCGTAGAGCCCTTCTGCCCGATGGCCACGTAGATGCAGCGCACCTGCCGCTTGGGATCCCCAGACTGCCAGTTGTCCCGCTGGTTGATGATCGTGTCGATGGCGATCGTCGTCTTGCCGGTCTTGCGGTCACCGATGATCAGCTCCCGCTGCCCGCGGCCGATCGGCGTCATCGAGTCGATGGCCTTGATGCCCGTCTGCAGCGGCTCGCTCACGCCCTGGCGCGCCATCACGTTGGGCGCCTGGAGCTCGAGCTCCCGTACGCCCTCGGCGGTGATCTCGCCCAAACCGTCGATCGGCTGGCCGAGCGGGTTGACCACGCGGCCGAGGAACTCGTCGCCGACCGACACCGACAGCACCCGGCCGGTCCGTTTGACCTGCTGGCCCTCTTCGATGCCGGCGAACTCGCCGAGCACGATGACACCGATCTCCCGGACGTCCAGGTTCAGCGCCACGCCCAGCGTGCCATCGGCAAACTCCAGCAGCTCGTTGGCCATCGTCGACGGCAGGCCCTCGACCCGGGCGATACCGTCGCCGGCCATGGTGACGACGCCGACTTCCTCCCGGGAGACTTCCGGCGTGTACGAATCCAGGTAGCGCTCCAGCGCGCTGCGGATCTCGTCCGACGAGATGGTCAGCTCGGCCATCCAACTTCCTCTATTCTCAGGACTTCCCGGTCAGGGCATTGCGGACCTCGGCGAGCCGGCGGGAAACCGTACCGTCGTAGAGGTCGTTGCCGACCTGCACGCGTACGCCGCCGATCACGTGGGCATCTACGATGATCTTGAGGCTGATCTCTCGACCGTACAGTTCGCTGAGCTTGCCGCCCAACCGCTGCTCATCGGCGTCGGACAGCGGCATGGCCACCGTCACATACGCCAAACTCCGGTCGCGTACCTCGGCGGCCAGCTCGACGAGCCGGGTCAGCGCGGTGGCGAACCCGCGACCGCCGAACCCGCTGAGCGCCAGCTCGGCCAGTTTGACGGTGACCGCGTTGGCCTTGCCATCCAGCAGCCCGTGCACCAGCTCGCCGCGGCGCTCGGGGTCCGCCGTCGCGTCGCCGAGGATCGCGGCCAGGCGCGGGGTGCCGGAGATGATCTGGCCGAACCGGAACAGCTCGTCCTCGACGTCGGCCAGGTCGCCCGCCTTGTCGGCACCGGCGAGCAGCGCGTCGACGGCCAGCCGCTCGGTAGCGTCGAGCAGCTCGGCCGCTGACGACCAGCGGCCGCCGACGAGCTTTTCGAGGATGCGTACCGCGTCG
>Ga0114129_10006539_pt1 | contig 16538 bp, 16 predicted proteins | sample RhiMetdeltSRZDD1_FD_80071 | JGI IMG/M metagenome (GOLD analysis project Ga0114129, IMG submission 80071) | Populus rhizosphere microbial communities from Tennessee, USA - Rhizosphere MetaG P. deltoides SRZDD1 (version 2) (version 2) | ecosystem: Host-associated > Plants > Roots > Rhizosphere >... | reverse complement strand
AGGAACGGTCTGGGTGAACACCTACAACGTCTACGACACCGCCGCCCCGTTTGGCGGCTACAAGCAGAGCGGCTTCGGCCGCGAGATGAGCGCGCACGCGCTGGAGCATTACACGCAGGTCAAGTCGGTGTGGGTGGATCTGTCGTAGTCGCGGGTTCGCGGTTCGCGTGCTCGCGGGATCGAGGCTCGGGGTTCGGGGCTCGGGGCTCGGCTAGGCCGGGGTTCTCAGAGGCAACGGGACAATCGCAATGGCTGGTTGCCCCTGAGTACTACCGGCTTTGCCGAGCCCCGAGCCCCGAACCCCGAGCCCCGACGATTTCCACCAGTACTTGCATCGCCCGCTCCACCTCCTCCTCCGTGTTGTAGAAGTGCGGCGACATCCGGATCCCCGCGTCGGGCCGGTAATCGACGATGACGTCACGGCGGATCAGCTCCTGAGTCACCGCGTAGCCGTCCGGCACGTCGACGATCACCGCGCCGGCGCGCTCGGCATCCAGGTCTGGTGTGTTGACCCGAAAGCCGGCCGCCTTCGCGTGCTCGATCAGGCGGCGCGTGAGATGCAGGGAGCGGGCGCGGATGGCGTCGATGCCGATGCTCGCGACGATCTCGTAGCCCGCCCTCGCGGCGTACAGCGCGGGCACGTTCGGTGTTCCGCTCTGGAAGCGTTCGGGCGCATCGGCGTAGCGGATGGCGGCGGCTTCGAACGCGAACGGCTCGGCGTGCGCGGCCCAGCCGACGAAGGCGGGTTCGAGGGTTGGTGCAAGATCGGGGCGCACGTACAGGTATCCGGCGCCCGGCCCGCCGCACAGCCATTTCACTGACCCGCCAACGGCGAAGTCCGCGCCGAGCGCCTGGAGATCGATCGGGATCACCCCGGCCCCCTGGTAGATGTCGAGAATCACGTGCGCCCCGACCCGGTGCGCTTTGTCGATCACCGCGCGCGCATCCTGGATGTAACTGCTGCGGAACAGCACCAGCGACAACGGGACCAGGATGGTCCGCTCGTCGATGGCGTCGAGCAGTCGCTCGAGATTCGTCCGAATCCCGTCGTCGGCCGGCACCACGACCACGTCCGCGCCGTAGCGGCGGAAACCTTCGAACACGTAGATGTTGGTCGGGAACTCGAGACTGGTGAGCACGATCTTCCGGCGCGCGCCGTCGTAGCGGAAGCACGACCCGACGATCGCCTGCGCCACGCTCGCGTTCTGGTGCATCGAGATCGACCCGGGCGGCGCACCGATGATCGGCGCGAGCAGATCGCCGACAGTCCGGCCCATCTCCCACCACCCTTCCGACCAGGCCCGAACACCGCGCGTCATCCAGGTGTCGGCAAACGCCTGGATGCTGTCGACCGCCGCACGCGGCATGGCGCCGAGCGAGTGGCTGACCAGATAGGTGCAGGTGTCGAGAATAGGGAATTCAGCGCGGCGGATGGCCGTCATTTCGGCAACGCGAACGCCACATACACCCCGCCGCGCGGCCCCCTCGACTTTCCTCCGCTCGCCGCGATGACGACGAACTGCCGGCCGCCGCTCTCGTAAGTGGCCGGCGTCGCGTTGCCCGAGAAGGGCAGCGTGGTCTCCCACAACAGCTTCCCGGTGGCCTTGTCGTAGGCGTGGAACTTGCGGTCGTGGTTGGTGGCGCCGATGAACAGCAGGCCGCCCGCGGTGACGATCGGTCCGCCGTAGTTCTCGGTGCCCGTGTTCTTCAGCCCCTTCTCCGCGAGCTCGGGGTATTCGCCGAACGGAATCTTCCAGGCGTACTCGCCGGTGTTCAGGTTGATGGCGTTCAACGTGCCCCAGGGCGGCGCCACCGCAGGGTAGCCGTCGGGATCGAGGAACTTGGGGTACCCGGTGAAGCGGTACTTTTCGTAGGTCGGCGTGATGACCGGCGCGTCGGTGGGCACGTCCTCGCCGGTGAGCAGATACTGGACGATCGCGTTGAGGGCCGACGACTGCAGGCTGTTGAACGCCGGCATCCGGCCCGATCCCTTCTGGATCACCGCGAGGATGTCCGCGCGCGACTTGCGTTCCGCAATCCCGATCAACGATGGCAGCGACGGCGGGGTGCCCTGCCGATCGTCGCGATGACACGCCGCGCAGTCGCGCAGATACAACGCCTTGCCGCTCTGGCCGGCATCATCGGGCGCCAGCAATCCCGTCCAGGCGAGATCGTTCGCGTTCACGTAGTAGAGCGCGGTCTCCGGGTCGAACGCCTGGCCGCCCCATTCCGCGCCGCCGTCATAGCCCGGGAACACCACGGTTTTCTGCCCGACCCGCAGCGGCGTGAACGGTCCTTCGCTGCGCATCGCGGCAAACTGCTCGAGCGCCCAGGCGTGCGCCTCCGGCGTGCGGGTCGTGAGCAGATCCTTCGTCAGCAGCTGCCGCGAAAACGGCGCGGGCTTCGTGGGGAACGGCTGCGTATCGGCCGCGACCTCGCCCGGCACATCGCTCGCCGGGACCTTGCGGTATTCGATCGGGAAGAGCGGCTTGCCGTTGGCCCGATCGAAGAGGAAGAGGTAGCCCTGCTTGGTGGTCTGCGCGACCGCCTGGATCGTCCGGCCGTTGTGCCGCACGGTCACGAGGTTGGGCGGAGACGGCGGATCGCGATCCAGGATGTCGTGCCGCACCAGCTGGAAGTGCCAGATCCGCTTGCCGGTCGCGGCATCGAGCGCGAGCAGCGAGTTGGCGAACAGATTGTCGCCGAGGCGATTGGCGCCGTAGAAATCGGACGCCGCCGAGCCGGTCGGCATGTAGACGATCCCGCGCGCCTCGTCGAGCGCCATGCCGGCCCAGTTGTTCGCGCCGCCGTTGTATTGCCACGAGTCCTTCGACCACGTCTCGTACCCGGTCTCGCCCGGATGCGGGATCGTGTGGAAGATCCAGCGCAGCCGCCCGGTCCGCACGTCGTACGCGCGGATATGGCCCGGCGACCCGGGCAGCCCTTCGTTCACGCGCCCGCCGATGATCAGCAGATCTCTGTAAATCGCCCCCGGCGTCGTCAGCCTGACGGACTGCCCCTTTTCCTCGCGCCCGAGATCCTGCCGCAGATCGATCCGGCCGTCGGCGCCGAAGCTGGCGATCGGCGTGCCCGTCTTCGCGTCGAGCGCGTAGAGGTACTCGCCGATGGGCGCGAAGATCCGCGCCGGCGCCGATCCGTCCGCCTTCGCCAGGGCTCCTGCGGACACGTCGCCGGGCCAGTACATGACGCCGCGATTCGGTCCGCGGCCCTGCAGCTTCGCGTCGAACGTCCACACCGGCTTGCCGGTCGCGGCATCCAGTGCCAGCACGCGCTGGGTTGGCGAGTACGCGTAAAGAATGTTCCCGACCACGATCGGCTGGGTCTGGAGGTCGCCGCCTTCGCCGGTGTCGTAGGTCCACGCCACCTGCAGCGTCGAGACGTTCCGGCGAGTGATCTGCGTCAGGCTCGAGTAGCGCAACTGCTCCGGACCTCCGCCGTACGACGCCCACGTGCTGTAGGGCCGAGGCTGTCCGGCGCGCTGTGCGGCGATGGCGACCGTCACCGTGACGGCGAGCGCGGCGACGACGGGCAAGCGATGCAGGGTGGTCATCCGTGCTAGTCTCCGGTGAAGAGCTTATCCGGTTGCGGCGTGAAAGGGAGCGCCTGCGATCTCCGAGGGAGAACGACCGTGAAGATACTGCAGCGGTTCGAACCGTACGCCTATGCGTTCCTGCGCATCGTGGCGGGATTCCTGTTCCTCTTTCACGGCCTGCAGAAGTTCGGTCTGCTCGGCGGTCAGATGGTTCCGCTCACGTCGAGGCTCGGGGCGGCCGCTGTCATCGAGACCGTCGGCGGTCTGCTGATCATGGTGGGCTTCGCGACCTCGCCGGTGGCGCTTCTGTGCAGCGGTGAAATGGCGTTCGCGTACTTCACGGCGCACCAGCCCCGGGGCACGTGGCCGATCCAGAACGGCGGCGAGCTGGCCGCACTGTATGCGTTCATCTTTCTCTACGTCTCGACCCGTGGCGGCGGGATGCTGAGCATCGGCGGCGGCAGGTGATCCGTCCGACGCGGCGTGCATTCGTGCAGGCGGCCGCAGCGCCGGTGATCGCCGGCGCCGGCCTGTCCCGAGCCGCCGAGATCCAGCCAGCGCGTGCCGCCGACCTGACCGCGCAGCAGCTGATCGATCGGATCCGCGGCGCGGTGGGGATCCCGTGGAAAGAGAAGACGATCGACGGCTTCAAGGCCGGCGACCCGGCGACGGTGCTGACCGGTGTCGCGGTGACCGTAGCCGCGAGGCTCGACAATCTGAAGCGCGCCGCCGCGGCGGGCTGCAATCTGGTGATCGCGCAGGAGCCGGTGTTCTACGGCGCCAACGACGAGCCCGGCAATCGCGCCACCGACGCCGTCTACCTCGCGAAGAAGGCCTACATCGAACAGGCGAAGCTGGTGCTGTGGCGGTTCGCGGATCACTGGAACGCGCGCCAGCCGGATCCACGGGTCGCCGCGCTCGCCGAGACGTTGTCCTGGCCTGCGGCTTCGAACATCGGCGAAGGGATCTACAGAATTCCCGAAACGTCGTTGTCGGCGCTGATGACCCACATCCGCTCGCGTCTCGGCGTGCGCGGCGGGATGCGGCATGTCGGCCCACCCGACCTGCGAGTGAGGACCGTGCTGCTCAGTCCAGGCACGACGGATCTGCCGTCCACGGTCGCGCGGCTGTCAGGGGCGGACGCGATCGTCGCCGGGGAACCGCGCGAGTGGGAGGTCGTGCCGTACGTGCTGGACGCGCGCGAGAACGGCGCCGCGAAGGCGCTGATTGCGGTGGGCCGGATCGTCTCGGAAGAGCCGGGCATGCGCGCGTGCGCCGCCTGGGTCCGCACGCTGGCCCCGAGCCTGCGGGTCGAGCCACTGCCGGTCGGCGATCCCTACTGGAGCGCCTCGTCGTGACCGCGCAGGAAATCGTCTCCCGCATCCAGCAGCAGCTCGCCGGCCAGAAGATCAACTGGCGCACCGAGACCGTCGACACCTTCAAGGCCGGCGATCCCGAGACACCGGTCGCGGGGATCGCGACGACCGGGATGGCCACGTTCGGCGTCCTGAAACGCGCCGCGAAGGCGAACCGGAACTTCGTGATCACCCACGAGCCGACCTTCTACAACCACCAGGATGTGACCACGGCGCTCGCGCAGGATCCGACCTACATGGCCAAGCAGCGGTTCATCAGGGAGAACCGGCTCGTCGTGTGGCGCTTTCACGATCACGCGCACATGCTGCGCCCGGATCCGCTCGTGGCGGGGTCGGCGCGCGCGCTCGACTGGACGACGTACGCATCGCCGAACGAGCCGCGTATCTACGTGCTGCCGCCGACGACGCTCGGCGCGCTCGCCGCCGAGGTCACCCGCCGGTTGAACGGCCGCGCCATCCGCGTGTCGGGCGATCCCTCGATGAAGGTCACCCGGGTCGCGCTCGGCCCCGGCTACGGCGTGCCCGCGCTGACGACCGCGGTCGATGTGGCGGTCGGCGGGGAAGCGTCGGAGTCCGGCGGAAACGCGGAGTACATCGCCGACGCCATGGCCGCCGGCCAGCCGAAGGGCATGATCGTGCTCGGCCACATGCTCTCCGAGGACTTCGGCATGCGCGAGGTCGGCGACTGGCTGCGCGGCTTCCTCACCGAGGTCCCGATCGACTGGATCCCGGCGGGCGAGCCGTTTGAATAAGCGTTACGTGCTGTGTGCTACGTGCTATGTGCTACGTGCGGGGATGGCAGGTGCTCGGCGCACGCAGCTCGCAGCACGCAGCACGTAGCACGCAGCACGTAGCACGCAGCACGTAGCACGTAGCACGTAACACATAGCACCCTCACCTCTGACCCCCATGATTCACGTCGAAAACCTGATGAAGACCTACGGCGAGGTCAAGGCCGTCAACGGTGTGTCGTTCGACGTCACCGCCGGCGAGATCTTCGCGTTTCTCGGCCCCAACGGCGCGGGAAAGACGACCACCATTCAGATGCTGACCACGCTGGTCAGACCGGACAGCGGCCGGATCGAGATCGACGGCCTCGATCCGCGGACACGGCCGCACGACGTCCGCCGCCGCTTCGGGATCGTCTTCCAGGATCCCAGCCTCGACGGCGAGCTGACCGCGTACGAGAACATGGAGCTGCACGGCGTGCTCTACCACGTGCCGCGGCGCACCCGCCACGAGCGGATCGAGCGGCTCCTCGGCATCTTCGAGCTCTGGGACCGGCGCGACACGTACGTCAAGAAGTTCTCGGGCGGCATGAAGCGGCGGCTGGAGATCGCCCGCGGCCTGCTGCACACGCCGCGGATCCTGTTCCTCGACGAGCCCACCCTCGGCCTCGATCCGCAGAGCCGCAACCAGCTCTGGACGCAGGTCAAGCACCTCAACGAGACCGAACAGGTCACCGTCTTCCTGACCACGCACTACATGGACGAAGCCGACCGCGTCGCCCACCGCATCGCGATCATCGATCACGGCCGCATCGTCGCCAGAGGGTCGTCCGCCGAGCTGAAGGCGCAGACCGGCACGGACTCGCTCGAAGGCGCGTTCCTGAAGCTCACCGGCTCGACCATCCGCGACGAGCGCGCGGATGCGGCCGATCAACTGCGGCAGATGGCGAAGATGTGGAGGCGATGACGTGAGCGCGATTTACATCCTGTGGCTGCGCGAGCTGAAGCGGTACTCGCGATCGCGGGCGCAGATCCTCGCCTCGCTCGGCCAGCCGCTGCTCTATCTGCTGGTGCTGGGATTCGGCCTCGGGCCGGTGTTCCAGCGGGCCGGGCAGGGGAGCTACCTGCAGTTCGTGGCGCCGGGCGTGATCGGCATGTCGGTGCTGTTCACGTCGATCTTCTCCGGCATCGGACTGCTGTGGGATCGCCAGTTCGGCTTCCTGAAGGAGACGCTCGTCGCGCCGGTGCCGCGGCTGCACATCATGATCGGCCGCACCCTGGGCGGCGCGTCGGTCGCGATGCTGCAGGGCCTGCTGATTCTCGTCGTCTGCCTGATCGCGGGGTTCAGGCCGTCGAATCCGGCGCTGCTGCCGATCGGCATCGGCGTGATGGCGCTCGTCGCGATCGTGTTCGCGGCGCTGGGCACGGCGATCGGCTCGACGCTGCAGAACATGCAGGGCTTTCAGCTGGTGATGAACTTCCTGGTGATGCCGATCTTCTTCCTGTCCGGCGCGCTGTTCCCGCTCGACGGCCTGCCCGCGGCCTTGGCCGTCATCACGCGGCTCGATCCGCTCACCTACGGCATCGACGGCCTGCGCGGCACGCTCATCGGCATGACGCACTTCGGCGTCGTCAGCGACATCGGCGTGCTGGCGGTCGTCGCCTCGGCGTTCATGGTGCTGGGGGCGTATTCGTTCTCGCGCATCCAGGTCTAGGAGGTAGGAGCTAGGAGGTAGGAGGTAGGAGATAGGAGGTAGAAGGGAGAAGCTTCTCCCCTATCCCCGGACACGCGGGCCTACTTGCGGGCGGCGACCTTCAGTTCGCCGAGCTTCGCGGCCATGTCCTCGGCGGACGTCGCGGGCTTGACCGCCTTGTCGATGTGAGTAATCCGGCCGTCCTTCCCGATGTAGAAGGTCCACCGGCTGGCGACGCCGCGCTGGTTCAGCACGCCGTACGCTTCCGCCGTCTTCTTGGTCGGATCGCTCAGCAGCGGGAAATCGGCCTTCTGTGATTCGGCGAACGCCTTGTTGCCCTTGTCGCCCTCGATCGGATCGACGCTGGCCATGAAATAGGTGACGTCGTACTTGCGGATGTCGGCGCCGTGTTCCGCCAGCGACTTGCACTCGATGGTGCAGCCCTGGGTGAAGGCCGCGGGGAACCACGCGAGCACGACCGCCTGTTTGCCGGCGTAGTCCGACAGCTTGTAAGTCTTGCCGTCCGACGCGCTCAGCTGGAAGTCCGGCGCCTTGTCCCCGACCTTGAGTTCTTCAGCCACGGCCTTGCCTCCGAGCGCGAGCAGACACAACGCAATCACGATGGACTTTCTCATCAACCCTCCTGCGGGTACTAGGACTGGAAAACACCGCCGACCGTTTCAATATTCCCGGAACGATTCGATCGCGTTTACGATTTTCACATGTCGAGCCTTCGAGATCCTCACGCCGGGCAACCGGTGCTGGCCATGGGCCCGAAGCCGGAAGAGGCCCGGCTCGCGCTGATCTGCGTCCACGGGCGTGGCGCCTCGGCGGAAGATATCCTCGGTCTCGCGCAGGAGCTCCGGCTGGACGACGTGGCGTACCTGGCGCCACAGGCGTCCAGCCAGACGTGGTATCCCTACTCGTTTCTCACGCCGATGGAGAAGAACGAGCCCGGCATCACGTCCGGTCTGGGCGTGATCGAGCGGCTCGTGGCGTTGCTCGCCGACCGCGGCCTGCCGCCTGACCGGGTGGGACTCCTCGGCTTCTCTCAGGGAGCCTGCCTCTCGCTGGAATACGCCGCGCGCCACGCCCGCCGGTATGCCGCGGTGATCGGGCTGAGCGGCGGGCTCATCGGGCCCCCCGGAACGCCCCGTGACTACGCCGGCTCCCTCGCGGGCACGCCTGTCTTCCTCGGCTGCAGCGACATCGATCCCCACATCCCACTCGAGCGCGTCCACGAATCCGCCGAGGTGTTCAGACGACTCGGCGCCACGATCGACGAGCGCATATACCCGAGGATGGCCCACACGGTGAACGCCGACGAGCTCGGGGCGATAGTGCAGCTGCTGAGGCCGTGACACGTGCTACGTGCGACGTGCGGGGTGCGAGGTGCGGTGCCACGTGCTGCGTGCTCGGTGCCATGTGCCGTGCCAGGTGCTGTCCACCGGCCCCTCGCACGTGTCACCGGGCACGTCGCACCAGCACGTCGCACCGTAGCACCGTCGCACCCAGCACGTGTATGCTTCTTCTTCCATGCCAAACCCGATCGACCGTGCCTACGATGCTGCGAAGGACCGTTACGGCGAGCATGGCGTCGACGTCGACGCCGCGCTCCGCACCCTCGGCACCATCCCGATCTCGCTGCATTGCTGGCAGGGGGACGACGTGGGCGGGTTCGAGCAGCTGGGGACGGGGCTCGGCGGGGGGCTGGCCGCCACGGGCAACTATCCGGGCAAGGCGCGGACGCCCGACGAGCTGCGGCTCGACGCCGAGAAGGCGTTTTCGCTGATTCCCGGCCGCCATCGCTTCAACCTTCACGCGTTCTACGGCGATTTCCACGGCCGCCGCGTCGATCGCGACCGGGTTGGACCGGAACACTTCGAGGGCTGGATCGACTGGGCGAAGCGGCTCGGCATCGGGCTGGATTTCAACCCCACCTTCTTCTCGCATCCGAACGCGGCCGACAACTTCACGCTGTCGCACGCGGATCCGGCGATCCGCGAGTTCTGGATCGCGCACGGCGTCGCCTGCCGGCGGATCGGCGGCGCGATCGGCGCGGCGCTCGGCACTACCTGCATCACCAACTTCTGGATTCCCGACGGCATGAAGGACACGCCGATCGATCGCGTGGGGCCGCGCGAGCGCGTGCTGGCGTCGCTCGACGCGATCTTCGACGAGAATGTCGACCGCGCGCACAACCGCGACGCCGTCGAAGGCAAGCTGTTCGGGATCGGCTGCGAGAGCTACACCGTCGGCTCGCACGAGTTCTATTACGGGTATGCGCTGAGCCGGGGCAAGCTGCTCACGCTCGATGCCGGCCATTACCATCCGACCGAGACCATCACCGACAAGATCAGCTCGGTGCTGATGTATCTGCCCGAGCTGTTGCTCCACGTCAGCCGCGGCGTGCGCTGGGACAGCGATCACGTGGTGATCCTGAACGACGATCTCGAGGCGATCGCGCTGGAACTGGTGCGCGGGCGGTTCCTCGATCGCGTTCACATCGGCCTCGACTACTTCGACGCGAGCATCAACCGGGTCGCGGCCTGGACGATCGGGACCCGCAACATGATCAAGGCGCTGCTGAAGGCGCTCGTCGAGCCCGCCGCCGCGCTGCGGACGCTCGAGGCCCAGGGGGACTACACAGGCCGGCTGGCGCTGCTCGAGGAAGCGAAGACGCTGCCGTTCGGCGCGATCTGGGATCGCTACTGCGAGGCGGCCGGCGTGCCGATCGGACCGGCGTGGCTTCGTGAGGTGCAGTCGTACGAGCAGAGCGTTCTCGCCCGCAGAGGATAGCGACCCCATGCACATCTCCACCCCGAGCGAAAAACCAGTTGCCGCGGCCGGCGGCCTGCCCTGGTATCGCGAGCTCGACCGCACGCACTGGTTCGTGCTCGTGGTCGCCTCGCTGGGCTGGCTGTTCGACACCATGGATCAGCAGCTGTTCAACCTGGCGCGGCGTCCCGCGATTGCGGAGCTGCTCGGGCCGGGGGCGTCGACGGCGGCGATCGCGGAGTACGCCGGCTACGCGACGATGATCTTCATTCTCGGCTGGGCGTCGGGAGGCGTGTTCTTCGGCATCCTCGGCGATCGCGTGGGTCGCGCAAAGACGATGATCTACACGATCCTCTGCTACTCGCTGTTCACCGGCCTGAGCGTGCTGTCGACGAGCGTGTGGGACTTCTCGATCTATCGCTTCCTCACCGGCCTGGGTGTCGGCGGGCAGTTCGCCGTGGGCGTGGCGCTGGTCGCGGAATCGCTGCCGGATCGGACGCGCCCCTACGCGCTCGGCTGGCTGCAGGCGTCCTCGGCGATCGGCAACATGATGGCTGCCGTCATCGGCATGATCCTCGGCGGGCTCGAGTCGTCCGGGGCGATCGGCAGCGCGTGGCGGGCGATGTTCATCGTCGGGGCGCTGCCCGCGGCGCTGTGCCTGCTCATCTTCCGCCGGCTGAAGGAACCGGAGCAATGGCAGCGCACCGCCCGTGAAGGGATGAAGCGCGGCTCGATCGGCGAGCTGTTCTCCGATCCGCGGTGGCGCTACAACGCCACCATCGGCATGCTCCTGGCCTTTGCCGGCGTCGTCGGGTTGTGGGGCATCGGGTTCTTCAGCTTCGACCTGTTCCGGGCGGTCCTCGACAAGACCAACCTGACGGCGGGGCAGAAGACGTTCTGGATCGGGATGACCTCGCTGCTCCAGAACCTCGGCGCCTTCTTCGGCATCTACGCCTTCACGCATCTCACGCAGCGCATCGGCCGGAAGCCGGCCTTCGCGATCGCGTTCGTGGCGGCGATGCTGTCCACCGCCTACACGTTCTGGAACTTGAACACTTTCAGCGACATCTTCTGGATGATTCCGCTGATGGGTTTCTGCCAGCTGTCGCTGTTCGGCGGCTACGCGATCTACCTGCCGGAGCTGTTCCCGACCCGCTTGCGCAGCACCGGCACGTCGTTCTGCTACAACGTCGGCCGCTTCGTGGCCGCGCTCGGACCGCTCGCGCTCGGCCTGCTCACGAGCCGGGTGTTCGCCGACCAGCCCGAGCCGATGCGCTATGCGGGCGTGACGATGTGCCTGGTGTTCCTGATCGGGCTGGCGACGGTGCCGTTCGCGCCCGAGACGAAAGGACGGCCGCTGCCGGAATGAGCGCCTATCGAGTTGCCGCAATCACGGACGAGTTCACGCCGCAGGACCTCGAGGCGGCCCTGCGCGGCATGCGCGAGGTCGGCATGACCGGCGCCGAGCTGCGCGTCGTCGGCGGGAAGAACATGATCGATCTCGGCGACGACGAGATCGATCGCGTGCGCGAGACGGTGAAAGCGCACGGCATGGAGATCGTCGGGCTCGCCTCGCCGCTGCTCAAGTGCGTGCTGCCGGATTCGCCGCCGCTCGACAGCCGGGTCCAGCACGACGTGTTTGGCTCGCCCCACACCTTCGAGGATCAGCCGCGGCTGACGAAGCGCGCCTTCGAGATCGCAGAGCGCCTCGGCGCGCCGATCATCCGCGTGTTCTCCTACTGGCGCACGACCGAGCCGGAGCGCTGTTTCGATCGGCTCGCCGACGCCCTCGTCGCGCTCGCCGACGAGGCCGCGCGCCGCGGCGTCATCATCGGCCTCGAGAACGAGCACGCGTGCAATGTCGGGACGGGCGAGGAGGCCTCGAGGATGCTCGCGCGCCTCGATCATCCGGCGCTGAAGCTGGTGTGGGATCCGGCGAACGCCTCGATCCTGGGCGAGAAGCCGTTCCCGAACGGCTACGAAACACTCGATGTGACCCGCATCGGCCACGTCCACGCCAAGGACTGCTTCGTCAAGGACCACAAGCCGCAGTGGGGACCGGTGGGCGAGATGGGAATCGGCTGGCGCGAACAGATCGACGCGCTGCGCCGCGACGGCTACACCGGCTGGCTCAGCCTCGAGACGCACTGGACCGGTCCCAAGGGCGACAAGTTCGAAGCCAGCACGATCTGCGGACGCAATTTGAAGCAGCTGGCAGGTTGACCGCGCTCAGCGGTCGGCTGTCAGCGCCGCCCTGACGTCACACGCCCGCATGTAGTCCACGCTCTGGCTGGCGATCGTCTCCGGGTCGGGGGTGTAATCGAACACTTCCACCGAGACCCACCTGTCGTAGCCCGAGTCCTTCAGCGCCTTGAAGATGGGCACGAAGTCCACGTCGCCGAAGCCGGGGCCGCGGCGGTTGGGATCGTTGGCGTGGAAGTGTCCGGTCCTCGGCGCGTACTTCCGGATGGTGTCGGGGATGGGCGCGGTCTCGCTCGACATCGCCTTGACGTCGAGGTGCAGCACGAAGCCGGGGTGAGCGACCGCTTCCATCAGCCGCGCACCCTCCTCCGCTGTGTTCATGAAATCGGTCTCGGACGGCCCCAGCGGCTCCATGCACAACGCCACGCCGTTCGCGTCGATGCCTGGCATCGCCCGGCGGAACGTGTCCGTCGCGTAGTCGAACGCCTGCTCCCAGCTCACGCCGGGCAGCAGCGACCGCTGCTTCGGCGACCCGAAGACCATCAGATCGCCGCCGAAATCACGCGTCGCCTCGGCGAGGTCGACGAGATACTTCGCGGTTCGCTCCCGCACCGCCTGGTCCGGCGACGTCAGATAGAACCCCTCGGTCCCCGCGAGCAGCCAGTGCAGCCCGATGATCCGCACTTCGGCCCCCTCCGCCTGCCGCCGCAGCTCCGCGCGGCGCTCCTTGGTGACATCGGTGATCCGAGGAGCAAGCGTGAACGGCGCGACCTCGAGGCCGTCGTACCCGACGCTCTTCACGTACTGGCAGACGCGGCCGAAGTCCCAGTTCTCGAAGAGCTCGTTGCAGATGGCGTACTTCATGGAGTCGGTCCTGTCACGTGCTACGTGCTACGTGCTGCGTGCTGCGTGCTGCGTGCTCCGGCCGTTCGGATCAGCCAGGCATAGCACATAGGACGTAGCACGTAGCACGTAGCACGTGAACGTCACTTCACCGGCGTATTCATCACGAACGTCCACACCGTATCGCCGGCCGCGGCGACGACGTACTGGCGGCCGTCGAGCTCGTAGGTGATGGGGCCGTTGCTGATCGAGGTGTTCAGGATCGAGTGCCACAGCGCCTGGCCAGTCGTGGCGTCGAGCGCGACCAGATCGTTGGAGGCGCCGCCGGTGAACACCACGTTGCCGGCGGTGCTCATGACGCCCGCGCGGGGGCCGGCGCCTTCCCACTTGTGGGTCCACCGAATCTTGCCGGTCTTGTAGTCGATGGCCTGCAGCATCGATTCCGACCAGCCGCCGCGGTCAGACCCGCCCCAGCCCATCGGGTTGTCGCTCGGATCGTAGATGTAATAGATGCTGAAGGCGCGTGACGCGCTGACGTAATAGAGCCCGGTCGCCGGGCTGAAGCTCGGCGACTGCCAGTTGGTCGCGCCGCCCTGATTCGGCGTGACCAGCGCGCCGGCGATCTGCGGCATCTTCTCGGGCAGCGGGATCGGCTGACCCTTCGCGTCGTAGCCCTTCCACCAGTTGGTCTTCACGTACTCCGACGAGACGATCGCCTTGCCGGTGGTGCGATCGAGCAGGAAGTAGTGGCCGTTGCGCGCCGCCTGGGCGATCAGCTTGCGCTTCTGCCCGTTGACCTCGTCGTCGATCAGGACGGCGGTCTGCGTGGAATCCCAGTCGTGCGTATCGTGCGGCGACGACTGGAAGGCCCAGACCATCTTGCCGGTGTCGGCGTTGACCGCGACGATCGAGCCGGTGAACAGGTTGTCGCCGGGCCGGTTCTTGTGGGCGATGACCGGCTGCGGGTTGCCGGTCGTCACGAAGACGTAATTGAGCTCGGGGTCGTAAGTGATCGGCTGCCAGGTCATGCCGCCGCCGTGCGCCGCCATTTCCTCGTTCGGCCACGACTCCGATCCCGGCTCGCCCTTCTTCTGCGGCACGGTATAGAAGCGCCACTGCTCCTCGCCGCTTTCCGGATGGTGCGCCTGGATATAGCCGGGAATGTCGAAGTCGTCGCCGCTGACCCCGACAATGAGGTGATCCTTGACGATCGTCGGCGCGGCCGAGGCGTAGTAGAAGCGATCGATGTCGCAGATCTGCCGGCGCCATCGCTCCTTGCCGTCCTTGAGGTTCAGCGAGATCAGGTAGCAGTCCGGGGTCTCGACGTAGAGCCAGTCCTCATAGACCGCAACGCCGCGGTTGCCGAGATGGTTGCCGCCGGTCGTCTGCCACTGGTAGTGCCAGAGCTCGCGGCCGGTCCGCGCGTCGACCGCCCAGACGTGATCGGGCACGGTGAAATAGAGGACGCCGTCGATCATCAGCGGCGTGCTCTTGATCGTCGCGCCGGCGCCCACCGTCACGCGATACATCCACGCCAGGCTGAGTTGATGGACGTTGGCGCTGGTGATCTTCGTCAACGGGCTGAAGCGGCGGCCGGTGTAGTCGCCGTTGAACGTCGGCCAGCTGTCGGTCCCGGGTTTGAGGAGCTTCGCGGTCGTGACGCGGCCCTGCGCGGTGACGAGCACTGCTGCGGCGAACGCGAAGGCGACGGTGATGGCGACTCTTCTCATTTCAACGTCTCGAGATAGGCGACCACATCGTGCATCGCCTTGTCGGTCAGGCGATCGAGCAGCTCGACGTGCGCGGACAGCGGATCGTTTCTGACGACCTTCATCGCCGGCGTCCGGGTAAAGGAGCGGAAGTCGCCGGCCGAGGTCCGCAGCGCGACATGGAAATCGTCCATGCTGATCAGCGCACCCGATGTCGACGTGCCGTCCGGCATCGTCACGGTGACCGTGACCTGCTGGCGGGACGGTCCTGCCGCCCGGCCGCGTCCGCGGCCGGCGGTGTTCGGGAAGACGAAGCGCTGCTGAATGTCCAGGGGCGCGAAGCGTTTGCCGTAGCCGGCGAGATCGCCGGTCGGCGAGTGGCAGCTGCCGCACTTGCCGTCGCCGTTGAAGTAGGCCTCGCCGGCCCGGGGATCTCCGACCAGGACGTCGCCCGGCTCGAAGACCGTCGAGCCCCGCAGCGTGTCGTTGATGCGCTGCCAGATGAAGTGCGCGAGATCGGTGATCTGCGCGTCGGTCAGGCCGGAGCTGGGCGCGCCGGTCTGCATCGGATGCCCTTTCTTCAGGATCGGGCCGATCGAATTGCCGTACCGGTCGCGCAGGACGATGGGGGAGCGAATGAGGTTGGGGCCGCGCTCGGTGCCGCGCGCGCTGGGGCCGTGGCAGGTGACGCACTCGGCCGCGTAGGTCTTGCGGCCCCGGTCCGCCGCCGCCGGATCGACGCGATGCCGATCGGCCGCGCCGACGTTCGGCCGCGGACCAGAAGGCACCTGGCCCCGCCCCGCACCCGGCGCCGCCGGGGGCTGACCGCCTGGTGCCGCCTGTCCGGCCGGGCCGATGACCGCAGTCGCGGTCAGGACCACAATCCCGACGGCACTCTTCCATGCCTCACGCATGGCCGAGATTCTATCTTCTTAGAACGAAATGGCGTCCCGCAGCTTTTCCATCTTCTCGAGATCCAGCCCGGGCACCTTGGCGAATGCGTCGTAGTCGACGAAGTCTCCGTGCTCCTTGCGGAACTTGACGATGGTCCCGGCGAGCTCCGCCGTGACGCCCAGCACCTCGACCAGGTCGTCGCTGGCCGCACGATTCACGTTCACGCGGCCGTAGTGTCTGACCAGGTAACTCTGAATGACGTCCCAGTCCTCGTCCGGGATGACGGCTCCGCGCGACGTCTGCATCGTCGTCATCACCTCTTCCCATTGGGAACGCGTCCGGCGCGAGCCCGCGACGCGGTCGACCGGATGACACTTGATGCAGGTCCGCGTGAACACCTCTTCGGCCTTGATGTCCTCCTGGGATCTGACCTCGGCCTTTTGCGTGTCCTGCTGGAAGCCGGCGGCCAGCGCCGGGACCAGCGGGACCGACGCCACGCTCAGCAGGATCAGTGCGGAGAAAAGTCGCTGAAAGAGCGGCGCCGACAAGGGAGAAGGCAGAAGGGAGAAGGGAGAACCTTCTGTTCCGGGCAGAATTCGAATTCTCCCTTTTCCCTTCTCCCTTCTCCCTTGACACCATTTGTTTCTCAACAACCTGCCCCCGAGCGATTTGCGTTCGACCATGGGTCGCATTCGTTAAAGCCTCTGACTGGAAAGTGTACGATATCCGGTCGATGACCGAGGCTCGTCCGGTGTATTTGT
>Ga0114129_10006538_pt1 | contig 16538 bp, 15 predicted proteins | sample RhiMetdeltSRZDD1_FD_80071 | JGI IMG/M metagenome (GOLD analysis project Ga0114129, IMG submission 80071) | Populus rhizosphere microbial communities from Tennessee, USA - Rhizosphere MetaG P. deltoides SRZDD1 (version 2) (version 2) | ecosystem: Host-associated > Plants > Roots > Rhizosphere >... | reverse complement strand
GTACTTCGCGCCTTCGAATCCTTCCTGTTCGTAATAGCTATAGTCGAGGAAAAGATATTGCGGGCACGTCTCGGCAAACACCGGCAGGCCCAGATCGCGCGCCTCCTGGACTTCTTTAAGCGCATCGTAGCAACTCAGATGCACGATGTAGACGGGAGAGTTCGCCATTTCAGCAATGGCGATTGCACGGTGTACGCCTTCTGCTTCAGCGCGAGTGGGCCGGGTCAAGGCGTGGTATCGCGGCGCCGTCCGTCCTTCAGCGATGGCACGCTTTACCAGAACGTCGATAACGACACCATTCTCCGCGTGCATGCAAATCAGGCCGCCATCTTCGCCAGCCGCAGTCATGGCCTTGAAAATTGTTCCGTCATCTACGAGAAAAACTCCCGGGTAGGCCATGAATAATTTGAAACTGGATATTCCTTGTTTGATGAGTTGTTTCAGCTCTGGCAATCGATGATCGGGAAGGTCTGTGACAATCAGATGAAAGCCATAGTCCGTTACGGCCTTTCCCTCTGCCTTCGCGAACCAAGCGTCCAGCGCTTCATTCAGCGATTGGCCCCGGTATTGCACAGCGAAATCGATGATCGTGGTCGTACCACCAAAAGCTGCCGCTCGTGTCCCGGTTTCAAAGTCGTCTGACGCGAACGTGCCACCGAACGGCAAGTCCATGTGCGTGTGGGGATCGATGCCACCGGGAATGACGAGTTTGCCGGCCGCATCAATGACTCTGTCCGGGGCGCTGATGATCGAGCCGAGATCTTTTCCGATGAGCGCGATGGATGGGCCATCAATCAAAATATCACCGAGATATGAATCCACGGCCGTAACTACTTGCCCGTTCTTGATTAAAGTTTTCATGGCGGCACACTATACGACACCGGGAGGCGGCAGCACAAAGGACCTCGAGTTGCACGCGTGTAAGACAGATCACTACACTTTGAGGAACACAATGATGAAGACAGGTCAAGACGTTAGAGAAACAGCCTTATATGCCTCGGATTGCTGCGGAGATGAACAGGTGCTCGAAAAGGACGCGAGTTTTCCCCGCTGTGGCAAATGCAAGGGTCTCTCGACTTGGGAGGAGGTCGATCTGCCCATTCAGCAAGCCGCTTAGGATTGTGGCCGGTGAAGCTCTGAACAATCCGCGAAATGCGTCGCAACATCAGCACTCCGCACTCGCCGTTCTTTGGATGATTGGCGATGCCGATTGCTGATGTTGTGAAATAGTTCAGCCCGGCTTGTACGACAAAAACAGTACGCGGTAGTACTATTTTTCCTTGACGTTCTCCGCAAAACTGTTGTCGTAGGTCTCGCGCAGATCTATTTTGGCCGCAGCAACCTTTTCGTCCACGAGCGAAAGGGTTTTCAGTACGTTGGGAGGACCTTCCGAAGGCATTAGTCCATCGGTCGTATACATATCAATATTCGCGCGCAATGACTCTGTATATTGCGCTCGGTCTCCGGCCCAAAACGATTCTGGCATTGCGGCGGTGACATCCTCCGGTGAATGGTCTCGCAAGTAGCGAAGGGCACGGATTCCCGCATTCACTACCGATTGAACCACCTTCGAATGCTCGGATATGAAATCAGCTGTGCTGTAAAAACCACCTGCGGGCCATGGACCACCGAAAATCTCTCGCGTTCCCTTTTCAGTTCTTGTGTCGTAAAGCACTTTCGCAATCCCATCACGCTCCAGCTTACTGGCCAGCGGGTCGACCGTAACGCCTGCCCATACGTGGTCTTGTTGGAGCGCAGCCATCATGGTCGCAATTCCGCCGGTTACGACAGGAATCGCCTGCGCGTCCAGATTGTTTTGGCGGAGGATGTATTTGACCAACTGATCGGTGGACGACCCCGCCGCCGTCACTCCGACGGGCTTTCCGACGAGATCTTGAATTGTACGGACCTGGTCGAAGTGCCGCTTGCCTACCATCAGCACAAGACCAGGATAGCGATCAAAGAGCGTGACCATAACCAGGCGTTTGTCCTGAACGCGAGCGCGAACCGTGTGCTCATAAAATCCTGTCACCATGTCCACCGAACCGCCCATCAATGCGGCCAGTGCTTCCGAGCCTCCGCGCAAGTCGGAAATACGTACCGTGAGTCCCTCGTCTTTGAAATACCCCAGTTGGTCGGCCAGAGTTAATGGTAAATAGATAAACTGGTTCTGTCCTCCGACGGCAATGCGTACCGTGGTCAGGTCTGAAGATTTCGAACACGCCATCGCGAAGACCACAAAGACGACGGCAAGGTGTTTATGCGAACACAGTTTCATCAAGTTCTTTCCACCGGATCAGCCGGCGCTCGAGCCACGTTACCAGAGACTCGATGATTACGACCACAACACATAGAATCAGCATCCCCGCGTAGACACCAGCAGAATCAAAATTCCCCTGAGCTTGGCCGATGATCCAACCCAAACCTTGTGCCGCAGCCAGATACTCACCCACGACGGCGCCTACTAAGGCGAAGCCTACCGAAGTATGCAGGCTGGACAAAATCCAACTCATCGCGGACGGAAGCAGGACGTGCCAGGTTAGCTGGCGTTCGCTGGCCCCGAGCATCCGCGCATTATTAAGGATGTTCCGATCCACATCGCGAACACCACGATATGCATTAAAGAACACAATAAAAAATACGAGCGAGAAAGCCAATGCGATCTTGGAGCGCTCATCGATTCCCAACAATAAAACGAAGATGGGCGCAAGCACGAGCCGCGGCAATGCATTCAGAATCTGAATGTATGGATTGAAAACAGAAGACCAGAAATGCGATCGGCCCAGAAGGAAGCCCACGGCAATCCCTGACACGACTCCGAGCAGAAAACCGCCTGTCATCTCTTCAATCGTGACGAGCAGATGGTGGTAGATGGTTCGTCCTCCGATAAGAAAACTCGGATCGCTTAGCCAGCGTGTGGCACGACCGACAAATACGGACGGCTGTGAGAAAAAGAATGGATCGATCCAGCGCAATTGGGATGCGACTTCCCAGATTCCGATCAGGAGCAAGAGAACCGTCGCTTGCAATAGACGCACGGAGACACGGCGGCTAGCCGGCATAGGTTGCCATCACTTCCTGTTTAAGATTCAGCCAGAGTGTTTCGTAGATCTCTGTGAAACCCGGGATAAATCGAGCCTCCGAAACGCTACGCGGACGAGGCAAGTCAACCGGGTAGTCGGCCTTGATAGTTGCGTCCGGTCCGGCCGTAAATAGCAGAATCCGGTCCGCCATCGCAATTGCTTCTTCCAAGTCATGAGTGACGAATAGGACAGTCGCACCAAGCTCTTGCCATAACTCCAACAGCTTGTTTTCCATGAGTGCCCGAGTCTGGACATCCAGCGCCGAGAAAGATTCATCCATCAAAAGAATCGGCAATCGGTTAATCAAAGCTTGTGCCATGGCGACGCGCTTGCGTTGCCCTCCCGACAGCTGCGAGGGAAATCGATCTTCCAAGCCGCGCAGGCCGACTCGTTCCAGCCATTGCTGCGCATCCTTCGCCGCCTGGATTTTGGGGACGCCGCGAAAAATTGGGCCAAGCATCACGTTTTGGAGAGCGTTCTTCCAGGGAAATAGCGCATCATTCTGGAACATATATGCCGCGACGCGGTTGCGAGTCTCGAGACGGTGATCGTCTACGAAAACCCAACCCGCTGACGGTTTGAGGAGGCCGGCGGCTAGATTCAGGACTGAGGATTTTCCGCAACCGGTAGGACCTACGAGCGCGACAAACTGTCCACGCGGTATCTCGAAGGAAAGTTTGCGAAGGGCGTGGTACGAACCATATTGAAGTCCAACAGAATCAAAGCGTATTTGAGTCATGTTTCCGTCATGGCACGAAGGTGTGATGCTTCATAGGACAATTGGGCGAGGTCCCCGCCGCTTTTTCGTATTGTCAACGCGACATCTTACCCTTTATAGTCACGCTTCCGATGACAGTAAATCGGCAAAGACAGGACGTTTTTGAGGACAGCATGGCGGACACCATATTCATTTTGGGGACGGACCCCCAACAGTGTAACGAGCTTCGCGAAATCCTCCAGACCCGAATAGCTGACTCGATCGTTATCAGTTCTGAAACCGACCTCCCTTTGATCAAAGAAACTGACACGGTGATCATCACCTCGGAAGAGAAGAACACCGGTCTTGTGTACCGGCAGCTTCTAAATAAAGTGGCGGAGCAGACGCACCGCGCAGAACTTCTGAGCCAATTGATTCGGCTGTTCTCCTCATCCATTCAGATTGAAGAATTGCTGGAGCGAGTTGTCTCAAAATCTACGGAGGTCTTGGGCGATACTGCATTCATCGTTCTGTCTAGCGATGCGGGAACCCTCAAACTCGAGGCCGCTTTTTCTAAGGACCGCGAGCGATTGATGAAGATGCTGGTATCGAGTGTCAATATCGATCGGGAATCGCTCAATCGAGGCCTGCTTTCCGAGGTGCTCATTCGTAAACACTCGGTGGTGATTCAGAATTTGCAGCAGACGGAAATGCCTTCGGAATTGAGAGCTGTGGTGGAAAAGCATTCGCTCGTATCACTGCTGGCTGTGCCGATCCAAACGAAAGAAATGGTGCTGGGTGCGTTCATCTCGCTGTCAAGCCAAACCAAACAATTGAGCAATGATGACCTTTCAACCGCTACAGCACTTGCCGACTTTACTGCTATCGCTCTAGAGAACGCCGGACTGTTTGCAGAACTGCAACGGTCGGCAATCACGGATTCCCTCACAGCGGTTTACAACACGCGCTTCTTCCACGAAATTCTGGCCCGTGAGACCGCTCGAGCGGATCGCTACTCAACGCCGCTGTCACTGCTCATGATCGACGTAGATACATTCAAGCTGGTGAACGACACTTTCGGACACGTCGTAGGCAACAAGGTACTGACGCAGATCGCAAGGACGATCCAAAATACTGTGCGAAATACCGATTTCGTGTTTCGCTGTGGCGGAGATGAGTTTGGAGTCGTTTTGCCCGGAACGAACCTCGAAGGCGCGATGTACGTTGCGGAAAAAATTCTCCAAAAAGTCGAAACGTCCGAAATCCTTGCATCCTTTGGTTACTCGGGTCCAGTGACCGTGAGCATCGGGCTCTCCGATTACACTCCCGGCAGCCATTTCGAGACTCTCGTCGCCGAAGCCGACCAGGCGCTTTACGCGTGTAAGCGGTCGTCCAAGAACTGCGCGAAGGCGTATAGAAGCTAGAGACGGGGACAGGAACACAAAAGGCACAAGAGGCACAGCTGAAACCGTTTTAGCTACGGCCGATCTGTGTTGCGATTCTCGATACTATCGATCGCCCATTCTGCGTGTGAACGAACGTGCTCGTCATTGTGGGTCAAAAAACGTCGAAGTTTCGGGATTAATTCTTGTACCCCTGAATTTCCCGCAACGACCATCAGGTTCCGCAGCAGTCCTTTGACTTTGGCGCGTTTCATCGCGGTACCTCGAATCATCGTCCCCCACTCCTCTTCTCTAATGTCGAGCAGGCGGTCAATTTCAGGCCAAAACAGTCCATTTCTAGGCTGGAACGCCGAGGCGGAGGACGAGGGTGCCTTGTTGTTCCATGGACAAACGTCCTGGCAAATGTCGCATCCGAATAGGTGATGCCCGATTCCAGAGCGCTCAACTTCTGGGATTTCGCCGCGCAATTCGATGGTCGTGTACGCAATGCATTTCCGGCTATCGAGAACATACGGGTCTACTAGAGCTTGAGTCGGGCATGCATCGATGCAACGAGTGCAAGTCCCACAGCGATCGGGCAGCGGGCTGTCATATTCAAGCCGTTGATCCGTCAGGATGCAGCCGAGGAACAACCACGATCCTAGTTTCGGATGTATGATGCACGTATTCTTTCCGAACCATCCGATTCCTGCATATTTCGCGTACACGCGCTCGAGTAACGGGCCGGTATCGACATATGCCTTGGTGCGTTGAGGGGATGACATGCGTATCCACTCGGCAAGCTCGTCCAATTTTTTTCGAAGTGTGTTGTGATAATCCTCTCCCCATGCGTAACGCGAAATCCAAGCACGGAACCGATTGAACGGTGTATGAGGCTGTGCCGTGTTGTAATTCATCGCACACACGATGACGGACTGGGCACCGGCCAACAATGAATCGGGATGCATCTTCCCGGGCGTTTGCCGCTCCAGATAACGCATTTCACCTGCGTAACCACTCTCAAGCCACTCTGGATAAAACACCGCCTCTGGAAAAGGACCAAGCGGTGCAATTCCCGCCAAATCGAATCCCAAGGAGCGAGCCTTCTGCTTAATCTCGATGTTTGAAAGCAAGCAATTCCTCGACAGGCCGCGCGTTCAGTACGCGATCCTTCTCGATCCAGCCGCGCTGCGCGGTAGCAACACCATATGGCAGGTTGAGCAAATCATCATAATTGTGAGAGTCCGTGCTGATAATGACGTGAACGCCCATATCACGCGCTTTTCGGCAATGAACATCGTTCAGATCCAACCTGTGAAAATTGGAATTCACCTCAAGGCAGGTACGAGTACGCGCTGCTGTTTTCATAACCTCGTCGAGGTCAAGTTCATAGGGCTCTCGATCCCCCAGTAAACGTCCTGTGGGATGACCGATGACACGCACGTGTGGATTCTCCATGGCGCGCAGAACTCGCATGGTCAATGTTGCCCGGTCCTGTTTGAACCCGGAATGCAACGACGCCACGACGAAGTCCAGCTTTGTGAGCAGTTCGTCCGGATAGTCGAGCGTGCCGTCCTGGCGGATGTCCACTTCTGTGCCAGCGAGCACGCGAATATCAGAGTATTTTGCATCGAGGGCATGGCATTCTTCCGTGTGCTTTATCAAGTCTTCATCGGAGAGCCCGCCCGCCACACCGAGAGACTTCGAGTGATCGGTCACAGCGACGTACTTGTAGCCGCGTTTCCGTGCAGCTTCGACCATTTCTTCAGCCGAGTACTTTCCGTCGCTCCACGTTGTGTGCATATGAAGATCGCCACGTATGTCCTCGACATGGATGAGATTGGGCAATTTACCTTGAGTGGCGGCTTCCATTTCACCCCAATCCTCGCGCAAAACAGGCGGAATGAAGGGCAATCCGAGTTTCTCGAAGATTTCTTGCTCTTCGGGTCCGACGACGGATTTGTCGTTGGCGTCGAACAATCCGTACTCATTTAATTTGAGATCGAGCTTGATCGCGCGTTCCCGCATCCGAATGTTGTGAGCCTTCGATCCGGTAAAGTAGTGCATGGCGGCGCCCCAGCTCTTGGGTTCGACTACACGGAGATCGATTTGTAAATCGTCTTGCACACGCACTGATGCTTTGGTTCCGCCTTGTGCAAGAACGGTCTCGATGAACGGCATTCTGAGAAATGCCTTCATCGTCTTTTCGATATCCGTCGAGGCCGCAAGGATATCGACATCGTGCACGATTTCCTTCATACGTCGAAGACTGCCCGCATACGCCACGCGCTCAGCCGATTCCTCGAGGTACCTGCATATCTGATTGGCAATCGGGACGGTTCGCCCAAGCAGGTAGTCTCCTCTGCGCCTGCGGTAGATATCGATGCCACGCAAGATGTTATCGATGGTTTTCTGTTTGAAGCCCGGAACGGACAGAAGCCTGTCTGTTTTGCACAACGCTTCGAGGTCTTCAATGGTTTGAATCTTGAACTGATCGTAGATTTGCTTCGCGGTTTTTGGACCAATGCTGGGGATCTCGACCATTTTAGCGAGGCCTAAGGGGACCTCCTGTTTCAGGTCTTCATGAAATTTGATAGCACCGGTTCTGATGTACTCGTCGATTTTATTAGCGAGGTCGTCGCCAATTCCTGGAATGCTGCGCAATGTACCGCTCGAAGCAATCGTTTCGACGTTGTCCGCAAGTCCCTCTACGCTTACTGCCGCTCTGCGGTACGCGCGGACGCGAAAGGGATTGGCTCCCTGTATTTCGAGCAGGTCTGCAATTTGATTGAATATGAATGCGATTTCGAGATTGCGCATGTGCATTCATACTAACGCAGGATGTTTCAGGTACGTAAGGAACGAGGCTAAAGCACTCGACTAGTGATTTCTCTTTATCGATTTCACTGATTTCATCAGGGCCTGTTTCAGCGTTAGCTGAGGCTTGCTCGCGAACTCTTTTCCCCACCGAGCCAGCACGGCGGGTGACGGAGGCCGCCTCAATGTGACGAACTTTCCCCGGGTGTACGCCTCGAATACTGCTGGATGGATATAACACTTCTTACAAATTGCCACAGTGTTTCCAAGCTTCTCGGCAACTTTCTCCGCCGCCATGGTGATATTTCTCTTGGCCTGCTTCTGCGTTGTGAAAGATTTGCATTCGCACAATGCTTCAACCGCAAGGATCGTGCCCGCCCATGTGCGGAAATCTTTTGCCGTAAAATCCTGTCCAGTGATTTCACGTAAGTATTCGTTCACATCGCCAGAGCCGATAGACCGGCGTTCTCCGCTTTCATCGACGTACTGAAACAGCTCATATCCGGGCAGGTCACGCAATCTCCGAACGATTTTTGCAAGGTGAGTATCTTCAACGCTGATGGCGTGCTTCACGCCGCTCTTTCCGCGAAAATAAAAGTTCATCCTTCTGCCGGTAACGTCAACGTGATGATTACGCAAAGTAGTGAGGCCGAACGAGCGATTATGCCTGGTATATTCTTCGTTGCCGACGCGAATGAGTGTTGTTTCCAATAAGCGCACAATCGTCGCAAGAACCTTCTCTTTCGGTAAATCCTTTTTTGCGAGGTCGCTCCTGATCCGCATGCGAATCTTTGGCAAAACTTTTCCAAAATCCGCCATACGATAAAATTTCGTGCTGTCGCGGACTTCACGCCATCGTGGGTGATACCGATACTGCTTTCGGCCTCTCGCATCGCGGCCGACGGCCTGCAGATGTCCTTCTTCAATAGGACAAATCCAGACCTCGGTCCAGGCCGGCGGGATGGCGAGCGAACGGATCCGTGCGAGCGTTGCGGAATCGCGCACTGGACGGCCGTTTAGACCGACATATCGGAAAGTCTTTCCTGTTCCGAGGCGGCGGATACCGGATAATTGGTCTGTGACGTATCGGAGCCCCGCCATCTTCGCGGACTCGACGGGGTTTGGTGCAGGCATTGCCACGACGTCTTAGAGGCACGTGTAAGACCTCAGGTATCGTTCCTAGATAAACGGGGGAAATATGAATACTCTGCTTATGGTTGCAGTTGTTCTGATAGCGCTTGCCATTGTTGCGCAGGCAGGTGTTCTCGTCGCCATGTATTTGATGTCACGGCGACTTGCCACCAAAGCCGAAACTCTCATGGACGATAGCAGAAAGCTCATGGCGCCCTTGGAGTCGATCACGGGGAACCTCAAAACCCTGTCCAATGATCTGGCGGAGACGGGTAAGATCGCCCGGGAACAAGTCCTGCATGTGCAAGAAGTCGTCACCGAGACCCAGGATGCAATACGCGGTCAGATGTTCGAGGTCAGAGAAAGGGTTCTCGATACAGTCGACGAAGCTCGCGATGTGGTGATGCGGCCGATCCGGCATTACTCCGCAATCGCGTGCGGTGTCGCAGCCGGTCTCCGCACCTTCTTCTCTCGCCCGAGGCAAGGGCCATCGACCACAGATGTTGGAGAAGAGCCTCGTTGGCCAGCCGCATAGAGCGGACGCTATATTTCCGTCCTAATAAAAATGATCCCAAAGTAGAAGCGTACGCGCCATTTATGCTCTGCGCCTTGACGCGACCGAAGGAATGCGCGACAGGATCTTGAAAGTTCTCGCGCGGCATTTTCAGCGGTGGGTCTGATCCTCGCACGCAAACCGGCGTGAAGGTGTTGTGACAGGTTTCCGCATTCAGAGAAAATTGGAATAGACAACCACCACCAAGCACCGCCTCTTTCCGAGGTGATAAAGCGCGTGCTATATTTTCGTCTCTTATCCGAAACGGGCCGTTAGCTCAATTGGCAGAGCAACTGACTCTTAATCAGTAGGTTGGAGGTTCGATTCCTCCACGGCTCATTCATTCATCGAATCAGGTGTTTGCCTTCGTTTTGGGAACCGCATTTTTGGGGCCCGCAGCCCACCTGTTGCCGATTTGTTGCCGATTTTAACAATCAGGACCAACTCGTGCGCGGACGGACTGGGCATCTCCGTTGATGAACCATGTGCTACTCATAGCGCAGCGATCGAGGGCAACATCCAGCTTGGAAACTGAGCGCGCAGATTGCCTGGGCTAATCCGGATGGAATCGCTGCACCTAGTACTCCCGCCAGATGATCGCAGAAATTCTGCCTTCGTCCTGAAACACGCTTACTACATCGCCCAGCCCCTTCACTGGCGATACATTGTTGACGAACAGCGCATACGCAAGCCGTCGCCAGCTTTTGGCGTCGATGTAGCCCGCAAGCGCCTGTGCTCGCAGCGAAATGGTTCCATCACCGTTGCCGACGACAAACGTGCCCGGCTTTGCATGTACCTTGCCTTTGGCGCCGGCGAGCGACGGATCCGATAAGAAATCGGTGACAAAGCCCAGCGAGCCATCCGTGGCTAAAATCGGCAGGCAATCACGATAGGTATCGAAAAACGATTCTTCGTGCATGCGGCGCAGGAAGCTAACGACAGCGCTCGGTGTGGCAGCGCTCTCGCCGCCTCCACTCCCGTCTACGAATGCGAACTCGTCAGGCTTGATCCCAAACTGGCCCGCGAGCATCTGCTTTTCCGCCGCTAAGGCAGCTGGGAGCGAGTCGGCCCCCTGCGTCAGCCCTAACAGTACCAAGCTGGTATCCGCGCCGATGTTGTAGCTGACTTTTAAGATCCACTTCGCGTATTGAGAGTAGGGCAAGGAAACCAGTTCGGCCACTTTTGCTTCCGCCGCATAAGAATCGCGCGGCGGTAGTTTAGTGGCGGCGTTCGTGCCGACAGCGTCAGCCGAAACCTGCACTCCTGCCTTCCGTAACGCTTCTATCAGCACAGTCCGCGCATAGTTCTGTGGCTCCACAATGCGGAACGTGCGGACCATCGGAAATCTCTTAGTCCAGGGTGGGACAAAACTGAATGGCAACTGGCCGGAGACTTCGCCCGTGCAGCCGACTGCGCCGAAGCACGCTGGGTTTTCCGGTTCCAACTTGACGTCCAGCGCGCTCTGGGAAGCGCTCATGGCCAGCGACGACGTGATCGCAAAAGCGGCCGATTTCGGCCGCCAATCAACGGCTGCTCGCTGGCCCGCCCCCGGTCCGATCAGCACGTCGACAACGTCATCGTTCACGAAAATCGGCCGAACCTCAAACTCGCCGCGAAAATCAAACGGCACAAACAGTCGATCGTCGATGATCACATCGCCTTTGACCTCGCGAATCCGGCCCTGAGCCACTTGCTTCGCTAGCCCGCTATAGCCCGCAGGCGGATTGGGGACCGTCAACTGCGCGTTGCCAAGTGAGTTCGCCTCATTATGATCAAAGTCCGACACAGCCAATGTTCCGTCTGCGTTTCTGCGTCCGCCCATCGACAAGTCACCGCTGGCCACCAGAATCAAGTCGCCGTTCAATACACCGTTCGTGATTTCGCCGCGACGATAGATCGGCGTCGCAAACTTATGGTTAGGGCCCAATTTGTCCAACGCCAAACCAACGGAGATCAGCTTCCGTACTGAGCCGGTCATGAATTTCCGGTTTGGCGCGAGGTCGTGAATAACCTCACCCGTGTCAAGGTCAACCACTAGCAGTCCCCAAACACCGTTTTTGTACAGCGGCTTGCTGAGTACCGCCTGCAGCGCCGCTGGCAGAGGTTCGGCAGCACTCGCGTTCCTGTCGCCAGCCCCGCCCACAGAGATAGAAACGGTGAGGACGATCGCCGCAACGCGGCCGATTTTGCCGAGCCTCACTTTGCCCATTCCCCCTCGTTGACGCCAAACCACGATCATGCACACAACGAGGACAATAGGGACAAGCACGACAGTCCAGAACCAGGATCCTGCGTTGCCGGGTCCAAAGTTGTGAGCAACAATCATCTGCCGCACATGACCGATCGCATCACCGCCGTACCAGATTGAGGCGGCCATCACCGCAGCTAAGCGGAAACTGAAGTCGCTCCAGAAGGCTAGGAGTCCGAGCACACCCACGGTCAAATCGGCAATGCCGACCTCAAATTGAAATGGGCTCACCAGCCCAACCGATATGTCCCGCCGAATAGGCGGGAAAGAACACGTGCAAGATAAACGTGTAGACTCCCTGCACGCCTACGGATAACAGCAGCACCCAGCGCAGCAGCTGCTCGGCAAAACCGACCTGGGGTAAGCCGCCATTCCGCCACACGTAGAGCGCCGTCAGTAGAACCGCCACGATTAGCATCACGACGCTGAAGTAACCAAAGAATCCGGCAATCAAGCTTTCGATCATGCACCATCCACGTTGATATATCGCCGTCCCCGCCGGGTTGGCCTGGCTGACAGGCCGCGTGGACGATGCGAGCGTTGTCACGGTGCAAGAGCAGGCAAAAGAAAGGACCATGACCGGCAACCCTTATTTGCACAACCGCTTTCTCCGCGGGGTATTTCTCGATGTCGGGGATCTTGAACTGATGACCGATGGTAAGGGAGTATTGTTGGACGGATCGGGTGGTAACACTTTTAGACGTCGGTTGGCGTCTTGCTGCTAGCCGCTGCCGTTCTTGTACTGTTTTATGGACTAATGAGGCTAGAGCTTTGAGCCGCACCTTTCATAACGAGCCCCAGATAAAATACTTGTTTCCGGATGAAGAAATGCGCCGCACGATTTTGCGCTGGCTTTTCCGTTTCATTGTCCGTTCTAGCCCAGTCTCTGGGGTTACTAGAGAACATCGAGGACGGTGTTGTTTGGATCAGTCGCGGGGATACGTTCATTCTCGAACGTCTAGTCCGAACTGGTATCTTGACGACAGCCTTCAAATTGGGATGGTTTACCTTCAGGCGCTGCATCAATCTCTCAACGCGACTGCAGACCGTTCATGAGCGGTTGGCTATGGGTGCCCATTGGTACCTCTTGGGCCTCGGAGTGAAGCCATCGAAACACGGGGGACGCTATCGCTTCCGCCCTGCTTCGACCGCTGCTGTCGCGAGCGGATTTGGAAGGACTTCCGTGCTATCTCGAGACCTTCCGGCAAAGAGACGCTACTTTTAAGATTTTGGCTTTCGAGTTGAAGCAGCTGGGCGAATTTCCGCAGGTGGCCCGAGCTTTTGGGCGATGATGAGACACTCGCAATAGCTGTAGGGCTCCAACCGCTTCGCACGGCTTTGAAAAAAGTGTCCGCCGGCGCGTCGCTCGAACGTTTAAGAATTAGGAAGGCGGAAGAGAACGAGATTGACCGCCAACGTCCTAAAAACGAAGTCAAAACTACGGAGGTATATCATGAGCGAATTTACTTACCTGTTTCGGGGCGGCCGACCGGCTGGAGCACCACCTGAACAATGGCAACAACAGATGCAAAAATGGGTACTGTGGATAAAACAACTTGGAGAAAAGGGCTACATCAAAGATCAGGGACGTCCGCTCGAACGGACCGGCAAGTTCGTCACTGGTAAAGAAAAGACAATCGTCGACGGTCCGTATGCCGAAGCCAAAGATATCGTCGGTGGATATATGTTGATCGAAGCGAAGGATCTCGAGCACGCCCTGGAGATTTCAAAAGGCTGCCCAATCCTTGATGTTGGAGGTTCCGTCGAAGTACGCCCAGTCATGAAAGTGGATATGTGATGGAGAACACGGATCACCTTTTCCGGCGTGAAGCGGGGCGCATGGTCGCGACGCTCACCCGCATTTTCGGAGTCCATAACCTCGCGATGGCAGAGGACGTTGTCCAAGACGCCTTCTGCCGCGCGTTGGAACTGTGGAAATACCGAGGTGTTCCCGAAAACCCTTCCGCGTGGCTCATGGCGACGGCAAAGAATCGCGCGCTCGACATGCTCCGGCGTGATCGCACAGCACGAACGTTTGCACCTGAGTTAGCGACGCTAGTGGAGAATGAATCGAAACTCGCGCCTGCCTTCGACGAACTCTTTTCACCTCATTTGATCAAAGACGATCAGCTGCGGATGATGTTTTCGTGCTGCCATCCCAAACTATCGGAAGAGAGCCAGGTCGCGCTTGTACTTCACATTTTGTGCGGCTTCGGCGTGAGTGAAATCGCGAACGCATTTCTCAGCAGCCAGGCCGCGATCGAAAAGCGCATCTCGCGCGCAAAGAAAGTACTCGCGCGATCGAAGAGACTGTTCGACATTTCTGGAATCGAAGACTTCTCCGCCCGGCTTCCATCGGTCCAACGCGCCCTCTATTTACTTTTTAACGAGGGCTACCATGGCGCTTCCGCAGAGTTTGTGGTCCGTACAGAACTCTGCCGGGAAGCGATGCGGCTCACTGCGCTCCTTCTCGGGCACCCGTTCGGAGCTACGCCGACGACCTACGCGCTTGCCGCTCTGATGTGTCTCCATGCAGCGCGCTTGCCCGCGCGTCTCGATGCCATGGGCAACCTCAGTTCGTTATTCGACCAGGACCGATCGAAGTGGGACGCTGAACTTGTGTCGGAGGGACAAAGGTTCCTCGATCTTTCGGCAACCGGCCAAGAGTTAAGCGCGTACCATCTGGAAGCGGCGATTGCGTCGATTCACGCGAGCGCCCTCCGCACGGAAGACACCGACTGGAGAACCATTGTTTCAATGTACGATACGCTGATGACCATCAACCCTTCAGCAGTCGTGGCGCTCAATCGTGCGATCGCGATTGCACAATGCGACGGTCCAGAACGGGGACTCGAAGAGATCCACGCGATCGCTGACAGCGATCGCCTCGCCTCCTATCCATTTTATTCCGCAGCACTCGGCGAGCTCGAGCTGCGCAGGGGAAGATGGCAAGTTGCAAAGGAACATTTCCGAGCAGCGGTCGCGCTCGCGCGGAACCCCATGGAGCGGCGATTCCTTGAACAACGGGTGGACGCCTGCGAAAGGGATCGATTTTTGCCGAGCCGTGCATCTTAAGCAGGCGCCACAGATTGTGGATTGAAATTCCCTCAGTGCGTCTGACCAAACATTTCAAACCTAACTATTCGCGCCCGGACCTGGATCGACGAACCTAGAGGCTTTTCGACACACCCTTTCTTTAGTCAACAAACTACCAACGTCAGTCCGAAAAGTGTCCGCCATTGCTCCTCTGAAGCGTCTTCACCAACGAGTTCGGAGAAATTTGAGGAGGTATTCGCCAATGACGAAAAAGAATCTGAGATTGAAATTCCGGTCACTGATACGCATCTGCTTTATAGGGCTGGCTGTCCAGATCGCCGGGAGCGGATCCGCAGGGGCTCAATCGACGCAAACCACCGGGAGCCAACAACCACCGCTCATGGATCAAGAAAAAGAGATCGTCCTGGCACTCAGCGCCTGCCCGCCGTCCGTAGCGAGCAAGGCGGCAGTCTACGTCCTTAACACGGCCGGCTATATCAAAGTCCGAGACAGCCAGAACGGATTCACAGCGATCGTCCAACACGCGCTACCCACCAGCCAGGAACCACAGTGCATGGATATAGAGGGGACGCGCACGCACCTCCCGCGCATTCTGAAGGTGCCAGAGTTGCGCGCGCAGGGGAAGAGCCGCGACGAGATCACACGCTTCGTCGCCGAAGCGTTTGCTAAAGGCGTCTTCCAGGCGCCGACTCGGCCGGGCGTGGATTATATGTTGTCGACGGAGAATGTAGTGGCTGTCGACGAGGAGAAAGGCACGGTCGCGCCATTCCCGCCTCACGTGATGTTCTATGGTCCCTACCTGACCAACGCGGACCTCGGCTCGGACGGCAACCCCGGTGGACTGGCGTTCGTCGCCAATGAAGGCTCGCCTCACGCCTCATTATCGTCCCCGTCAGCCCGCACCCGGGTCCAAGCCATGCCGCGGCCGACACACGCTCCGGCGGTCCACAGTAATTGATCCTAAAAAAGTGTCCGCTGCGGGGACGTTCGATCGTTGAGTAAGTAGAAGCAAAGAAATGAAGGAGAGAACACCATGAAGACCATCGAAGAATCTGTTGAAAAGGGCCACTTTGTCGAGACGAAACGGGACGGGCCGGTTTATCACAAGACCCTGGTCCGATCCGGTTACGCTCCAGTCAACGGCCTCGAGATGTATTACGAGATTCACGGCACAACCACAGCAAGGCCGCTGGTGACGATCCACCCGTGGTTAGGACTGGCCAACGTTTTTCCCTCACTGACGCGCAATCGGCAGCTGATTGCCGTCGAACTCCAAGGCCACGGCCGCACCGCTGTCATGCGACGCGATGTTGATGGGCCGGAATACCTACCAGAGTTTTGCGAAGATTTGGCCCGGAAGGACCTACCCATGGGCTGACAGGATTAATGCCATAAAAAAATACGTTTTCTCATCCAAGCTGGAAAGGGCCGAATGGAATAACTCGAGCGTTGTTCGAGACGATGTTGTTGCTGAAGTGACCAAGCTCAAAAAACAGGAAGGACGGGATCTTCTCGCATTGGGCCATGGTCTTCTCGGAGAGACTTTGCTGAAGCAACACTTGATCGACGT
>Ga0114129_10006537_pt1 | contig 16538 bp, 19 predicted proteins | sample RhiMetdeltSRZDD1_FD_80071 | JGI IMG/M metagenome (GOLD analysis project Ga0114129, IMG submission 80071) | Populus rhizosphere microbial communities from Tennessee, USA - Rhizosphere MetaG P. deltoides SRZDD1 (version 2) (version 2) | ecosystem: Host-associated > Plants > Roots > Rhizosphere >... | reverse complement strand
TCCGGATTCTTCGCACGTCTTACGGCCTGCCCGACAGCACGTGGCTGCCGTCGCACTTTCGCGAAGAAACGTTCCGTGGCGGATGCGTCGTTCCACGCAACGCCCCGGGCTTTGCCGTCGTGATCGACTACTGAGACCCGGCACCGCCAGCGCCCTCCAAGCGTAGCGATGTCAGACCCCCTCCGTAGAATCTCTCCCTGGGCAAGTGGGAGCAGGTTTCGGTGGAGGGTGGGATGGCGGCGGCGAAGGGGAAACCGAAGCAGATGCAGTTGCAGCTTCCGACGTGGGGAGGGCGAAGGAAGCGCAAGCGGAGGCGCACGCGGGGAGAGCGGCGGAAGCTCGGCAAGGTTCCGCACCGGCGCCGGCCGGCGCTGTCGGCGAAGCATCCGGTGCTCGTGACGTGGCGGATGCTCCCGCACGTGTGGAACCTGCGGTCGCAGCGATGCTTCTCGAGGCTCGTGGAGTGCTTCGAGCGGGGGCGCGACCGGTTCGGGTTCCGCCTGGTGCACTTCTCGGTGCAGGGCAACCACCTGCACCTCATCGTCGAGGCGGTCGACGAGCGGGCGCTCGCGCGCGGCATGCAGGGGCTCGGCGTGCGCGTCGCGAAGGCGCTGAACCGGCTGATGGGGCGCAAGGGGACAGTTTTCGCCGACCACTATCACGCGCGGCAGCTGCACTCTCCGACGCAGGTTGCGAATGCGATCACGTACGTGCTGCTGAACTTTGCGCATCACTTCCCCGACGAGGCTCGTCGAGTAGATGACTTGCGCGACAGGTTCAGCTCGGCGTGGCGCGATCGGGGGAGAGATCCGCCGGTCGTGCCGGCGCGGACGTGGCTGCTGCGGGTGGGATGGCGGCTGCGGGCCGATGAGCGGATCGTCATGCTCGTCGATGCGGCGGCGCCGCCGGTCGTGGCCACCGCCGTAGTGCGAGCCGCATAGATTGCGCCGGCAGGAGACGTTGGTCTTGCACGTCGTCACCGTCAGCGGCGTGCAGCTGGTCCAGGTGTCCGCGACCAACTTCCGCGCCAGTGCCTCGGGGCCGCAGGTCTCGCTGGGCGCCGACGGCATGCTGCACGTGGTCGCCTCGTCGGCTTCCACCGGCCGGTCGCGCGCGCTCGAGCTGCCGTGCGCCCCGCTGATCTCGATGAGCTCGACGCCGGCAGCCGGATCGAGCCTCCCGGAGCCTCGACCGTCGTCCTCGGTTGGTCCGCGTCCGTGGACCAGATCCCGCAGAACACCGCCGCCGGCATCGCATCCATGGGCTGGGTCTACAGCCAACCGACCGCACAGCTCGACTCGTACGACCTGGCGACGAACAGGCCCGCCGGGGTGTTGATGTTTGTTGGCGCTTTCCGGGGCGGTGTCGGGTATTCGAGGGGACACTTCCTATGTGCGTCGACCAGGGCGCAGGAGTAGATCATGCGAAGAATCAGGATCGTCCCGGCCGCCGCGCTCGTGCTCGCCGCTTGCGGCGGAGGCAACCCGTCGGCCGTCCAGACCGTCGGAACCGCCGGGGGCACGTTGAAGGCCGGCGTGGCCACGCTCACCATTCCCGCCGGAGCGCTCACGCAGAGCACCCAGGTGACGCTCCGCGAGACCGAGCCCCGGCACCCGGGCAGGGACCGGCGCATCGAGGTGGAGCCGCGGGGCCACGCGCTGGCGCAGCCGGCCCGGCTCTCCGTCCGCCTGGACGACTCGAACGCCAGGGTCAAGATGCACGACGGCAATGACGACCTCGTCGACGTGGAGGTCGAGGACCGCAATCACGGCACCTACAAGACCAGCATGGGCCGCCTCGGCGAGATCGAGGTCGAGCTGGAGCACGGCCGCGCCTGTACCACCGCCTGCAGCGCCGGCCAGGAGTGCGACGACGGCGTCTGCAAGGCTCACACGGAGGACGCCGGCAAGAGGACGTGCGACCCCGTCTGCGCCGGCGGCCAGGAGTGCGACGACGGCACCTGCAAGCCCCACAACGAGATGGAACCGGGCGGCGCGGGCGGGACCGCCACCTGCAATCCCGCGTGCGCCACCGGCCTCGAGTGCGACAACGGCGTCTGCAAGGCCCACCACGGCGGCTGACATCGACCAAGGCAGCGCTCGTCACGGACAATCGATCCCCTACGCGACGCCGACCAGCCGCCCCAGCGCTGCCGCGTCCGCGAGGAGCGCAGCGCTGGAGCCGCGGTGCACTACCCGGCCGCGCTCCAGCACTACCGCATCCGAGGTGAGCTCCAGCGCCAGCCGGGCGTGCTGCTCGACGAGGATGACCGCCATGCGCGACTCGGAGACCATGCGGCGGATCAGGGAGGCGAGCTCCTGGACGATGACGGGGGCGAGGCCTTCCATCGGTTCGTCGAGGAGGAGGAGCGTGGGGTTCACCATCAGCGCGCGGGCGATGGCGAGCATCTGTTGCTCGCCGCCCGAGAGCTGGTTCCCGAAGTGCGCGCGCCGCTGCGCGAGGCGGGGAAAGAGATCGTACACGCTGCGGAGGTCCCAGGCGCCGGGGCGTGCGACGACCTGGAGGTGCTCCTCGACGGTGAGCGAAGGGAAGACGCAGCGCTCCTGCGGGACCCAGCCGATGCCGGCCTGGGCGCGAAGGTGCGTGGGGACGGGGGAGAGATCCGTGCCCCGCCAGGAGACGCGCCCACGGCGGAGCCGCGTGATGCCCATCAGGGTCAGCAGCAGCGTCGTCTTTCCCACGCCGTTGCGCCCGAGGAGCGCGAGGCTGCTGCCCTCGCGCAGCGCAAAGGAGACGTCCTCCAGCACGACGGAGTCGCCGTAGCCGGCCACGACGCCTTCGACCGTGAGGAGGTCAGCCACGGCGGTCCTCGCCCAGGTACACCTCGCGGACACGCCGGTCCGCCGCGATCTCCTGCGGCGTTCCCTCGACGAGGATGGCTCCCTCGACCAGCACCGTGATCCGCTCCGCGAAGCGGAACACGAGGTTCATGTCGTGCTCGATGAAGAGGATGGTCACCTCGCGCGGAAGCGCCGCCAGGACGCCGAAGATCTCGGCGCTCTCGCCGATGGGAATGCCCGCGGCGGGCTCGTCGAGAAGCAGGACGCGCGGCCGCGTGGCGAGCGCGACGGCGATCTCCAGCAGCCGCTGCTTGCCGTAGGGGAGAGATCGCGTCGGCGCGTCGGCGTCGCGCTCCAGGTGGAGATCGCGCACGATGGACCGGGCCTCGTCGAGCTCGGCGAAGTGGCGCGCGACGGGGCGCCACCACGATGCGCCGAGCCCTTTGCGCTCGCAGATGGCGAGCAGGACCGATTCGAGCACCGTCAGGCCAGGGAAGAGCGTGGTGATCTGGAACGTGCGCGTCAGGCCGCGTTTCACGCGCGCGTCGGGGGAGAGATCCGTCACGCGGTCGCCGGCGAGGAAGACGTCGCCGGACTGTGGCGGCACGGCGCCGGTGAGAAGGTTGACCAGAGTGGTCTTCCCGGCGCCGTTCGGTCCGATGAGCGCGTGGCGGGCGCCCGGCTCGAGCGAAAAGCTGACGCGGCGCACTGCCTGCAACGCGCCGAAGCCTCTCGAGAGAGACTCCGTGCGAAGCACGGCAGTCATCGCGCGAGCCTCGCCAGCAGCCGCTCGCGCGCCGACGCCACCGCGCCGACCACCCCGCCGCGGGCGGCGAACACGATTGCGACGAGCAGCAGGCCCAGCCAGAACTGCCAGTACACGGGGTTCACGCTGGAGAGCTGGTTCTGCGCGATCATGAAGACGGCCGCGCCGATCAGTCCGCCGTACAGCCACCCGGGTCCGCCGAGCACGACCATGATCAACAGGTCGGCAGATCTGCTGAACCCGAGCACCTCCAGGCCGACGAACTGCGTGGTCTGCGCCAGCAGAGCGCCGGCAATCCCCGCGATTGCCCCCGCGAGCGTGTACACCGCGATGAGCCGCCGCCGCACCGGAGAGCCGATCGCCGGCATGCGGCGCGGGCCGTCGCGGATCCCTCGCAGCGACAGCCCGAACGGCGAGCGCACCAGCCGGCGGCACACCAGGAACACCGCGAAGAGCACCACCAGGCTGTAGACGTACGCGGTCCTGCCGCCCAGGTCGAAGTGGAACACGCCGAGCAGGTCGCGCACGGTCATGTCGGACAGCCCGTCGACCCCGCCGGTGATCGACGCCGCCTGGTTCGCCGCCTCGTAGAGCATCAACCCGATACCGAGCGTCACCATCAGCCGCGTCAGGTCCCCGCCGCGCACCGCGATGAAGCTCGTCGCCCAGGCGACCGCCGCCCCCACGGCGGCGGCGACCAGCAGACCGCTGAGCGGCTCGCCCCAGCCGTGCCTCGCCAAGAGCCCCGCCGTGTACGCTCCCGCGCCGAACATCGCCGCATGACCGAGCGAGACGATGCCGGCGTACCCGAGGATCAGGTCGAGCGAGAGCGCGAACAACCCGGTGATCAGCACTTGCGAGCCGAGCACCAGCCGCCCGGGGAAGACGAAGATCACCGCCACGAGCGCGAGCCAGAACACCATCTCGGCCGGATGCCAGCGGCCATCCGGCGGGCGGCCATCCGGCGGGCGGGCATCCGGCAGGCGGGCGGGCTCCAGCGCGCTCATCGCACGCTCCGCCGCAATCCGCCGGGGAAGAGCAGCAGCAGGACGACCATCAAGGCGTAGATGACGAACGCGCCGACCGCGGGGACGTAGTACTTGCCCGAGACGTCGAACACGCCGAGCAGCAGCGATGCGGCGAGCGTGCCCGCGATCGAGCCCGCGCCGCCCACCACGACGACGAGCAGGAAGTACACGAGGTATTTCAAAGGAAAGGTCGGGTCGAGCCCGAGCACGTCGATCGACAGCGCGCCTCCGAGGCCCGCCAGCCCCGAGCCGAGCGTGAACGTCACGCTGAACACGCGCGTCACGTTGATGCCGAGCCCCGCGGACGCCTGCGGGTCGTCGACCGAGGCGCGGATGCGCGCTCCGAACCTCGTCCCGCGCACCAGGGCAACGAGCGCGACCGTGATCGCGGCGACCAGCACGACGAGGAAGAGCCGGTACACGCCGAGATCGACGCCGAGGAAGCGCACCTGGCCGAGCAGGAACCGCGGCAGGTGCACCGGCTGCTGACCCGGTCCCCATACGTACGTCGCCGCGGCGACCGACATGAGCGTCAACCCCAACGAGAACAGCACCTGGTCGAGCGGGCTGCGCCGGTACAGCCTCCGGTACAGCGTGCGCTCGAGCACGGCCCCCGCGGCCGCGGCGGCCGCAAAGGCGATGGGCAACGCCAGCAGGAACGGCACGCCCAGCCGCGTCACCGCCACGACGGACACGTAGCCGCCCAGCATGGCGAACGCTCCGTGCGCCAGGTTGATGAACCGCATCAAGCCCATCGTGACCGACAGGCCGATGCTCATGAGGAACAGCAAGCTGCCGTACGCGATGCCGTCGAAGAGGACGCCGGGCGCGTTGGTGAACATCAGGGGGCCGGCTTGCCCGGATCCTTCACGTCAGGGAACTTGTCGAACTCGACGTTGAAGAGCCCGCCCTTGGTCCGCTCGACGCGACGCACGTAGACGGTCTGGACGATGTCGCGCGTCTCGGGATCGATCCGGATGGGGCCGCGCGGGCTCGTCAGCTTGAGCCCCTTCAAGACCTCCATCGCACGGTCCGCGTCGACCTTGCCGTTCAGCTTCTTCGCGACCTCGTAGAGGGCCGCCATCCCGTCGTATCCCGCCACCGACATGAAGTTCGGCCGCGACGAGGTCCCGTTCGCCTCGGCGTACGCTTTCTTGAACGCGGCGTTCTCGGGCGAATCGTGCGCGGCGGAGTAGTGATGCGTGGTGATGATGCCGAGCGTCGGCTCGCCCATCGCCTCGAGCACGTCGTCGTCGACCACGTCGCCCGGACCGATCAGCTTGATGCCCGCCTGCTGCAGCCCGCGCTCGGTGAACGCCTTGACGAAGGCGATCCCCTGCTCGCCCGCGGGGACGAAGATGAACACCGCGTCGGGCTTCGCATCCTTGGCCCGCTGCACGAACGGCGCGAAGTCGGGGTTGCGCAGCGGCACGCGCACAGACCCGACGATTTCCCCTCCGTGCGCGGAGAATGCCTTGGTGAACGCGTTCTCCGCGTCGAGGCCCGGAGCGTAGTCGGACACGATGGTGAAGACCTTCTTGATGCCGTTCTTCGACGCCCAGAGCGCAATGGGCTCGGTCACCTGCGGCAAGGTCATCGAGAAGCGCGCCACGTACGGAGACTTGGTGGTGATGATCGACGATGCGGCGTTCATGATGATCATCGGCACTTTCGCCTGCGTGGCGAGCGGCGCGACCGCGAGAGCGTTCGGCGTCAGTCCGAACCCCGCGATGAAGTCCACCTTGTCCTGGGTGATGAGGTCCTGCGCCAGCCGCTTGGCGACCTCGGGCGACGGACCGGTCGTGTCCTTGAGGATGATCTCGACCTTCTTCCCCGCGACCGTGTCGCCGTGCTGCTTCATGTACGCCTTGATGCCGTTGTGGATCTGCTTCCCGTACCCGGCGAACGGACCGGAGAACTCGGCGACCAGGCCGACCTTGATGGTTCCTTCCGCGCGGACGGCGGCGGCGATGGACAGCGCGGCGGCAACTACCCTGACGAAAGCCATTCGGACCCCCGTTAGAGATCGAAAAAGGCCGTCTCGCCTTTTCCCTGCAGGACGATGTCGAATCGATAGACCCGAACGCCCGTCCCTTCCTGCCGAACCGCGAGCAGCGTGCGGCGCGCGGCGACATCCGCGATGCTCGCCAGCAGGGGGTCGCTCTCGTTCGCAGGCTCGTCCGCGAAGTAGATCCGCGTGACGAGGTGCTTGAGCAACCCCCGCGCAAAGATGGTCACGTTGACGTGCGGCGCCTGCAGCGCCCCCCCGCGCCCGGGCACGCGACCCGGACGGACGGTCACGAATCGGAACCGCCCCGCCTCGTCGGTGATCGACCTGCCGAAACCGAGGAAAGCCGGGTCGTCGTAGCGCCCCGCCGCGTCCGCCTGCCAGATCTCCAGCAGCGCGTCGTCGACCGGAGCGCCATCGCCGTCGAAGACGCGCCCCTCGATGGCGATCTTCTCGCCCCGCGCGCCGTCGCGGGTCAGGTCGCTCCACTCGGGACGGTCCATCCCCAGCCGGAAGAACGGACCGACCGTCTGCGACGGCGTGGGCACGTCCCTGCTCATCCGCGATCCTCGAACGGCGTCGATCCACGGCCGCGCAGCACGATGTCGAATCGATAGCCGAGCGCGTACTCCGCCTCGCTCAGCTCGGGCTCGTAATCCGAGACGAGTCGCCGCCGCGCCGCCTCGTCCGGGACGCTGTTGTAGATCGGGTCGAGCGCGAGCAGGGGGTCGCCCGGGAAGTACATCTGCGTCACGAGCCGCGTCGCAAAGGCCGGCCCGAAGACGGAAAAATGGATGTGCCTCGGGCGCCACGCGTTGTGCGTGTTGCGCCACGGATAGGCGCCGGGAAGGATGGTGAGGAAGCGGTACTCGCCGCGGTCGTTCGTCATCGCTCGCCCGAGTCCGGTGAAGTTCGGGTCGAGCGGCGCATCGTGCTGGTCCTTGCCGTGCAGGTACCGGCCGGCCGCGTTGCACTGCCACAGCTCGACGAGCGAGTCGCGCACCGGCCTGCCGCCTTCCTCGACCAGCCGCCCAGCGACGAGGATGCGCTGGCCTTGCGCCTCGCGGCCGCCCTGCCTCGTCAGATCCACCAGCTGCGGCCCCGCGATCGCCGCGCTGAAGCGCGGCCCGGTCGTCTCCGACACCGTCTGCTCGAGCCGGAGCAGCGGTCGCGACGGAGCACGCTTCAGGGTGCTCCGGTACTCCGGGTGCAAGTACGGCGGCTGGGAGCCCGGCGGCGGCCGCGCATACGGTTGCTGGTCGCGGCTCATTTCTCCTTCTCCACCTCCTGCAGGGCGGCGCGCGCGTGCTGGAAGGCCGAGTTCGCCGCCGGAACGCCGGCGTAGACCGCCACCTGCAGGAGGACCTCCTTCAGCTCGTCCTGCGTGACGCCGGTGTTCCGCACCGCCGCGCGCACGTGCAGCTTCAGCTCCTCGTGCTGCCCGAGCACGGCGAGCATGGCGATGGTGAGCATGCTGCGCGTCTTGCGCGGGAGGCCAGCCCGGCTCCACACCGACCCCCAAGCGGTCTCGGTGACGAACGTCTGGAAGTCCTCGTTGAAGGCGGTCGCATTGCGCAAGGACGCATCGACGTACGCCTCGCCGAGGACCTGCTTTCGGATCGGGAGACCGCGCTCGAACGACTCGGATCTCTTGGCCATCCGTCACCCCTCCAGGAAGTCGAGCACCGCCGCGGTGAACCGCTCCCCCGCTTCGACGTTCGACAGGTGCGCCGTGGGCAGCTCGACGACGCGCGCGCCGCGGATGCGCTCGGCGATCGAGCGCCCCATCTCTGGCGGCGTGGCGGGGTCCTGAGTCCCGACGACCACGAGCGTGGGCGCGCGGATCGCGCCGATCGCCTCGCGCAGGTCCATGTCGCGCAGCGCCTCGCAACAGGCCGCATATCCTTCCGGCGGCGTCGCGAGGAGCATGCTGCGCACCCTCTCGACTGCATCCGGATCTCGCGCGCGGAACTCGGGCGACAACCAGCGCTCCAGCACTTGCGGGACGACGGCCTGCATCCCGGAGGTGCGCACCGCCTCGATGCGCGCGTTCCAGAGCGGGGGATTGCCGAAATACGCGGACGTGTTGCACAGCACCAGCCGCTCCACGCGCTCGGGCGCGTTGGCCGCGAGCCACATCCCGACCACTCCGCCCTTCGACAACCCGCAGAAGCGCACGCGCTCGATGCCCAGTGCATCGAGGAGGCCGAGAACGTCGCGGCCGAGGTCCTCGATCCGGTACGGCCCCTTCGGCACCGCGGATCGCCCGTGGCCGCGGCTGTCGTAGCGCAGCACGCGGTACCTTCGGGAGAACGCCTCGGCTTGCGCGTCCCACATGCTGACGTCGCTGCCGAGCGAGTTGGAGAGGAGCAGCACCGGGTCCTGCGGGCTGCCGTCGAACTGGTGGTAGAGCACGGTCTTGTTCGCGTCGACGAACGGCATCGACTAAGCCTCCCGGCGCTGGCGGCGGCGCGCCAGCACGCGATCGACGAACGCCGCGGACTGTCCCAGGTAGTTGCGCGGATCGGAGAGCCTGGCCAGCTCCTGCGGCGGAAGATGTTGCGCAACCGTCTTCTCGGCGGCGAGGACTTCGCGCAGCTCGCGACCCTCCTCTGCCGCCCGGCGGCTGGCGCGCTCGACGATCTCGTGCGCCTCGGAGCGACCGATGCGCGCCGCCAGCGCCATCGAGATCGCCTCGGCGAGAATCCCTCCGCGCGTGGCATCGACGTTCGCGCGCATGCGCTCGGGATCGACCTCCAGACCTTCGATGGCAAAGGCCATGTGCCGGAGCGCGCCCGCGACGACTTCGCAGAGCTCCGGAAGCGCCTCCCACTCCGCGTGCCATCCGCCCAGCCCGCGCTCGTGCTCCTGCACCATGGCGGAAAGGAGCGTGGCGACCAACCCCGGAGCTCGCGTCGCGGCCGCGAGCGCAACCGCTGCGCTCACCGGATTGCGCTTCTGCGGCATGGTCGACGAGCCGCCGCGCCCTTCGCCGGCGGGCTCGAACGCCTCGGCGACTTCGGTCTGCATGAGGAGCGACAGGTCGCGGGCCATCTTCCCCAGCGTTCCGGCGAGGAGCCCGAGGAAAGTCGCCACCTCCGCGATGCGATCGCGCTGGGCGTGCCAGGGGATCGCCGGCAGAGGGACCCCCAGCTCGGTCGCGAGCGCTTCCGACACTTCGAGGGCCTGCGGCCCGAGCGCCGCCAGCGTCCCGGCCGCACCGCCGAGCTGCAGGACCAGCACGCGCGGCAGGATCTCTCCGAGCCTCGCGGCGTGGCGCTCGATCGCATCGAGCCACCCCGCGAGCTTCAGCCCGAGGGTCACTGGCGTCGCGTGCTGCAGCCACGTCCGGCCGGCGAGCAGGGTCGTCCTGTGCTCCTGCGCGCGGCCCGCCAGCGCGGACGAGAGCCGATCGAGATCCTCGCGCAGCAGATCCCCGAACTGGCGCAGCTGCAGGACGAGCCCGGTATCCATCGCGTCCTGGCTCGTCGCGCCCCAGTGGACGTAGCGCGCGGCTCCGGCGTCCTCCGCCCGCACCAGCGCCGTGAGCGCGGACACCAGCGGGATGGCGGGATTCCCGGCGCTCGCCGTCTTCTCGGCGAGGGCGCCGAGGTCGAACTTCTCCGCCCGGCACGCTCGCGCGATCGCGTCCGCCGCGCCCTTCGGAATGACGCCGACCCGAGCCTCGGCCCGGGCCAGCGCGGCCTCGAAGTCCAGCATGCCCTGCAGCCGCCCGCGATCGCCGAACACGGCCGACGCTTCGGCGGACCCGAACAGGCGGGCGAGCAGCTCGGACATCGGCTTGACCCTCGGAGGCGGGACCGTAAGCGGAACGCGCTCTCGGGGTCAAACGGGCATCGGCAGACCGACGTAGTTCTCGGCGAGCGACACGGCGGCTGCGCGTGAGGTCGTCACGTATTCGAGCTCGGCGAGCTGCAGGCGGCTCAGGAATGCGTCGCTCGTCTCGTCGCGATGGGTCATGGCCGTCATCCAGCGCGAGAACCGCTCCGCCAGCCAGACGCGGCGCAGGCAGGTGTCGGAGTAGCGGTCGAGCAGGTCCGTGTTGCCGCTCGCGTAGTACGCGGCCAGCGCTCGAGAGAGCACGCGGACGTCCGCGACGGCCAGGTTCATCCCCTTCGCGCCCGTGGGAGGCACGATGTGCGCGGCATCGCCTGCCAGGAAGAGCCGCCCGTGCCGCATCGGGTCGACGACGACGCTGCGCATCGCGACGATGCCCTTCTGCACGATCGGTCCCTCCGCCACGCGGAACCCGTCGGGGCCGGACAGGCGCGCGCGGAACTCCTCCCAGATCCGCTCGTCCGACCAGCGCTCCTCGTCGTCGCGCGGATCGCACTGGAAGTAGAGGCGCTGCAGCTGCGGCGTGCGGGTGCTGATCAGCGCGAACCCGCGATCGTGGCGCGTGTAGATCAGCTCCTCCGTCGCGCGCGGCGCCTGCGCCAGGATGCCGAACCAGCCGAACGGATAGACGTGCTGGTACTCGGTGCGGCCCGTCGCTGGAATGTACGATCGGCACACGCCGTGGCCGCCGTCGCACCCGCCGACGAAGTCGCAGGCGATCTCCCGGTCCCTGCCCTCGTGGCGGAACCGGATGCGCGGGGCGCGCGTCTCGACGTCGTCCACGCGGACGTCGGACACTTCGAAGAGGAGCGCGCCGCCGGCAGCGAGGCGCGCCGCCACCAGGTCCTTGATCACCTCGTGCTGTGCGTAGAGCGTGATCGCCTTGCCGGCGGTCAGCTCGTACAGGTCGATGCGGTGCGTCTCGCCGCCGAAACGCAAGTTGATGCCGCGGTGGACCGATCCCTCGCGCTTCATCCGCTCCCCGACCCCGACTTCGGAGAGCAGATCCACCGTCCCCTGTTCCAGCACCCCCGCCCGGATGGTCGACTCGATCTCCGCGCGGCTGCGCTCCTCGAGGACGACGGACTCGATGCCTTCCAGGTGGAGCAGGTGCGACAGCAGCAACCCGGCCGGTCCGGCGCCGACGATGCCGACCTGGGTGCGCATCGACGAAAGCATACCGCTGCCGGAGGACTTGGAGTGCGCCGTTTGACGGACCGGGGGCAATTCTGTCGTACTGGCGGAATCCGAACCGTGCCAAACGGGGGGGTCCAACCATGTCCAGGCAGATCTTCTCCCGCCGCGCCTTGCTCGCCGGAACGGGGGTAGCGGCTGCATCGGCGCTCCTTCCCCGCCGCGTCTTCGCCGCGAGCAAGGCGAAGATCCGGATTGGCCTGCTCCTGCCGTACTCGGGCACCTACGCCGCCCTGGGCAACAACATCACCGACGCGATGAAGCTCGCGGCGCGCGAGCTGGACAACAAGCTGGGCGGCCGCGAGATCGAATGGATCGCGGTCGACGACGAGTCGGATCCGGCCAAGGCGCCCGCCAACGTGAACAAGCTCGTGGTGGGCGAGAAGGTCGACGTCCTGACCGGGCCGGTCCACTCGGGGGTGGCGATGGCGATGATGCAGATCGTCCGCCAGGAGAAGACGCTCACCATCGTCACCAACGCCGGCGCGCAGGCCGTCACGGGGCAGCTGTGCGCTCCCAACGTATTCCGCACCTCGTTCTCCAACTGGCAGACCTCGTACCCGTGCGCCGACGTCGTGCTGAAGGACGGCAAGAAGAAGGCCGTCCTGATGTTCTGGAACTACAGCTTCGGCCAGGAATCGATGGCCGCGTTCAAGGAGGGATTCACCAAGGGCGGCGGGACGATCGTCAAAGAGATCCCGGTGCCGTTCCCGAGCACGGAGTTCCAGGCGCAGCTCTCGGAGATCGCCGCGCTCAAGCCGGACGCCGTGTTCGTCTTCTTCGCGGGCGCGGGCGCCGCGAAGTTCGTCAAGGACTTCGCCGATGCGGGGTTGAAGGACAAGATCGCCTTGTACGGCAGCGGCTTCCTCACCGAGGGCGTGCTGCGCGCCCAGGGAGCCGCCGCCGAGGGCATCAAGACGACGCTGCACTACGCCGACACGCTCGACACGCCGGCCAACCACAAATTCCGAGACGCGTTCAAGAAGGCCACCTCGCGCGAGGCCGACGTGTACGCCGTCGCCGGCTACGACACGGTCCATCTGCTCGCCAACGCGCTCGGCAAGGTGAAGGGCGACACCGGCGCGCAGAAGGAGCTGATCGCGGCACTCGAGTCGGCGCACGTCGACAGCCCGCGCGGACCGTTCCGCTTCTCCAAGGCGCACAACCCGGTCCAGAACGTGTACGTGCGTCAGGTGAAGAACGGCAAGGAGATCGTGCTGGGCGTCGCGCAGAAGGACGCCGAGGATCCGGCGTTCGGTTGCCAGATGGCCACATGACCCTGCCGCTGCTCCTGCTGCAGCTGCTCAACGGGGTCGAGTACGGACTGCTCCTGTTCCTGGTCGCGAGCGGCCTGACGCTGATCTTCGGCGTGCTCGGCGTGCTGAACTTCGCGCACGGATCGTTCTACATGCTCGGCGCGTATCTGGCGTACTGGCTGGGCGAGCGCACCGGGAGCCTCGCCGCCGCCGTCGCCATCGGCGTGCCGCTCATGTTCGCCGTGGGCTTCGTCGTCGAGCGCCTGGCCATCTCTCGACTGTACGGCCGGGACCACCTCTCGCAGCTCCTGCTGACGTACGGGCTCGTGCTGCTGTTCAACGAGCTGCAGCGCGCGCTGTTCGGCAACGACGTGCACGGCGTGCCGACCCCGCGCGCCCTCGCCTTCGGTCTGCCGCTCGGGGAGCTGCAGGCATGGCCGGCCTACCGCGCCTTCACCTGCGTCGCCTGTCTTGCGGTCGCGGCGGCGACGCGGCACGTGCTCCTGCGGACGCGGTTCGGCATGCGCGTGCGCGCCGGCGCGGTCAATCCCGAGATCGTCGAGGCGCTGGGCATCGACGTCCGACGGCTTCTCTCCATCCTCTTCAGCGCCGGCACCGCGCTGGCGGCGCTCGCAGGCATCCTGGCGGCGCCCCTGACCACGGCGTATCCCGGGATGGGCGAAGGAGTGCTCATCGTCTCGTTCGTGGTGGTGGTGATCGGCGGCATCGGATCGGTGAAGGGGGCGTTCTTCGGCGCGCTGCTCGTCGGCCTGGCCGACACGCTCGGCAAGGTGCTCTTCCCGGGAGTCTCGAGCGCGATGGTCTACGCAGTCATGGCGGCGGTGCTGCTCTGGCGGCCGCGCGGTCTGTTCGGCCAGCCCGCCGAGGCGCGATGACGCTGCCGCGCGGCGTGCGTGCGGCGCTGCTTCTGGGCGCCCTCGCGCTCGCCCTCGTTCCTCTCTCCGGCGATCGGTTCTGGGTGCAGTTCGTCGCGAAACTGATGATCGGCTGCCTCTTCGCGGTCAGCCTCGACCTCCTGGTCGGCTACGCCGGCCTCGTGAGCCTCGCGCACTCGGCCTTCTTCGGGCTTTCGGCATACCTCTTGGCCGCGCTGAGCAACGGACTGGGGCTCCTGAGCGCGTTCGTGACGCTGCCGCTGTGCATCGCGTTCGCCGCGCTCGCCGCGCTGGCGGTCGGCTGGCTCACGCTGCGCACGAGCGGCGTGTACTTCGTCATGGTGACGCTCGCGTTCACGCAGATGCTCTACTACCTGTTCGGCGAGTCCCCTGCCCTGGGCGGATCGGACGGCGTGTACATCGCGCAGCGCCCGCGCCTTGCGATCCTCGGGCGCACCGTCGTCGATCTCGGCGACCCGACCGTCGCGTACGCCGCGATCTGGCTGGCGCTCGTGCTCTGTTTCGTCCTGCTCTGGGCCATCGTGCGCGCGCCGTTCGGGCGCGTGCTGATCGCCATCCGCGTCAACGAGCCGCGGATGCGCACCCTCGGCTATCGCACGCGCCGGTACAAGCTGGGCGCTTTCGTCCTCGGTGGAGCTCTCGCCGGCCTCGCCGGCTACCTCGACGCGACGCTGTACGGATTCGTCAACCCAGCCCAGTTCGGCTGGCGGCAGTCGGGCCTCGTGCTGGTCACGGTCCTTCTCGGAGGAAAGGGCACCTTGTACGGCCCCGCGATCGGCGCGGCGCTGCTCGCCCTTCTCGAGCACTTCGCGGAGCGCGCCACCGAGCACTGGAACGCCGTCGTCGGCGCCGCCGTCATCGCCGTGGTGCTCTTCCTCCCGCGCGGCGTCGCCGGGCTGCTCGAGGGCCACCGTGCCTGACGTTCTGCTGCAGACCGAGGACCTCGCGCGGAGGTTCGGAGCGCTCGCCGCGGTGGACGGCGTCTCGCTGCGGTTCGAGCGCGGCGTCGTGCACGCCATCATCGGTCCCAACGGCGCCGGGAAGTCGACCTTCCTCTCGCTCCTTTCGGGCGAGCTGCGCGCGAGCTCCGGCCGCGTGCTCTTCCATGGAAACGACGTCACGCGCGCCTCGCCCGACGCGCTCTCCCGGATGGGCATCGGGCGCAGCTACCAGATGGCCAACATCTTCCCCGAGCTGACCTGCGCCGAGTCCGTCTGGCTGGCGGCGCATTCGCGCAACCCGTCCCCGCCTTGGCGGCTGCGCGACGACGATGCGGAAGCCGCCGCGCGCGCCGCGGACGCGCTGCGGGCCTGCGGCCTGGCTGGGCGGGCACGGTCGCGCGCAGGCGAGCTGAGCTACGGCGAGCAGCGGCAGCTCGAGGTCGCCATGGTGCTCGCCACGGACCCGGAGCTGCTGCTCGTCGACGAGCCGCTCGCCGGGCTCGGCCATGACGAGACGCACACCGTGGTGGAGCTGCTGCGCGAGGTGGCGCGGCAGCGGACGCTCGTGCTCGTGGAGCACGACATGGACGCCGTGTTCTCCATCGCGCAGACGGTCACGGTGCTGGTGAACGGCCGCGTGCTGGAGAGCGGGCCTCCCGCCGCGATCCGCGACAATTCGCGCGTGCGCGAGGCCTACCTGGGCGAGGAGGAGCCGTGACCGCGCCGCTGCTCGAGGCGCGCGAGCTGCACACCTTCTACGGGGCGAGCCACGTCCTGCACGGCGTCGGATTCGCCATCGAGCCCGGCGAGACCGTGACGCTGATGGGTCGCAACGGCATGGGCAAGACGACCACCATCCGGTCGATCCTCGGCCTCGTGCCCGTCCGCTCGGGGCATGTGCTGGTCCGCGGGACTCCGGTGAGCGGCTGGCCCGCGCACCGCATCGCGCGGCTGGGCCTCGCGCTCGTGCCCGAGGGTCGCGGCATCTTTCCCTCGCTGACGGTGCGCGAGCACCTGGTGATGGCGGCCCGCCCGGGGCGCTGGACCGAGCAGCGCGCGCTGGAGCTGTTCCCCCGCCTCGGCGAGCGGCTCCATCACCTCGGATCGCAGCTCTCCGGAGGAGAGCAGCAGATGCTCGCCATCGCCCGGGCGCTGCTCACCAACCCGGAGCTGATCGTGCTCGACGGCGCGACGGAAGGACTGTCGCCGGTGGCGCGGCAGCAGATCTGGGCGGCGCTCCGCCGTCTCCGCGCGGAAGGCACCGCCGCCTTGATCGTCGACAAGGAAGTGCGGCGGCTGCTCGAGATCGGCGACCGCCACCTCATCCTGGTGAAAGGGCGGGTTGCGTTCCGTGGAACGACCGCCGACTTCCGCGAACGCGCGGAGCAGAACCTCGCCCTGCTCCGCGCGTGAACGAGCGACTCAGAACAGGAAGAACCCCCCGAAGAAGACTCGCGAGTTGTTCGCCAGCCCGTTCCCGACGACCTTGCGCTGCAGCGTGCGCGCGTACTCCAGGCCGAAGCGGACGCCGGGCACCGGGTCCCAGATGATGTTCGCGTCCCACCAGGTCTGCTGGTACCAGTTCGCGCCGGTGAACAGCTGGACGTTGTCCGAGTAGACGTTGCTGTAGTTGCCTGCCAGGACGAAGTTCCCGAGCGAGATCTGAGCGTCGAGCAGGAGCGTGCGCCAGTTGACCGTCCGCAGGACGCCGTTGATGTCCCAGCCGACCGGGCCCGGATCGACGTCCTGGAAGGTGGCGTAGGTCGCCG
>Ga0114129_10006536_pt1 | contig 16542 bp, 13 predicted proteins | sample RhiMetdeltSRZDD1_FD_80071 | JGI IMG/M metagenome (GOLD analysis project Ga0114129, IMG submission 80071) | Populus rhizosphere microbial communities from Tennessee, USA - Rhizosphere MetaG P. deltoides SRZDD1 (version 2) (version 2) | ecosystem: Host-associated > Plants > Roots > Rhizosphere >... | reverse complement strand
GCGATTGTCAGCCTGGGCTGGCCGGTTACGGTATCGCCCGCGATCCGGAGGGTGTAATCCACCCGCGGCAGGCGGGCGTCGAGCGGCGGGGGGGTTGGATCCGGCGGGGATGCGTACGCTCGCGCGCGGAGCGCGCGATATTCCTCGATGGGCAGCACGATCCAGCCATCGGCTCGTGCTGCATCCTGCGCCCGAACCGTCCCCATCGTCCCGAGCGCGACGAAGACAGCCGCGATGAGACCAACGAACATTCGCCCCATGTGTCGCCTCCCACGTCCGCGCGTGGCACCTCGCGCCGGACTCTCTGATTTGACGCCGGGCACGCGCGTTCCGCCGGGTCGCGTCGGAATTGCAGATCTGCAATTGCGCTGTAGGGTCCGGCTTTAGCCGGACGCTGCAATCGGATCGCCACCCGCTGGAGTGGTTTTCAGCGAAGGTGTCGCCTGGGGAAAACCAACGGTTTGCTCGGGAAATCCACGCTGTTGATTTTTCGGGGCGCGGAGGTAGGAGCGGAAGCCAGCCGGCGGGAGTCAGTGCGCGCGACGGCGGAGGACGTCGAGCACCGCGGGAGACGCTTCCAGGTCGGGAGCCACGGGTGGTGCCGTCGAACCAGCGTCGAGGAGCGCTTCGACGGTGCCAGCGTAATCTCCGCGTTCGCAGTGCCAGCCGTGCACCGATCCGTAGATCGCCCAGAAAATCGGCGTGCCGGTGTAGTCGCTGTCGCGCAGGTCGATCGGGGCGTTTCGTTGCAGCAGATCGCGCGTCATGACAGCGTTTCCGTGGAACGCAGCCCAATGCAAGGCTGTCGCGCCGTGCTGCCCTCGCGGATCGAGCGGCCAGCCGGCGGCGACCATCCTCCGAACGGCCTCGGTATTGTTGTCCTGCGCCGAGTCTGCCAGCTTCCGCCGGTCTTCATCGCCGAGCGTCTGAGGGAGATTCGGATCGCTCTTCAACAATGCCTCGATCGTCGGTTGGTCGCCCAGCTCGCACGCGACGGCCAGCTTGAGGCCCGAGGGACTGCGATCCATCAGGAGATCGAACACAGGCTGATGACCGAACTCCCGCGCAATTACATGCGCGTTCTTGTGAGCGCCGAGCGTCCAGATATAAATGGTGCCGCCGCTGCGTGGATCCTGCTTCGGAAAGTACCGATCGCTCACGATCGTTCGCACGCTCGACGGATCCTTGTCCAGATGCGAGCGGACGCATTCCAGATCCCCGAGCGCCGCTCCCATCAGGATGTCCGTGCGGCAGCCGCGCGCCACGAGATAGCGCGCGACGTCCTGACGATCGCGAATCATGTATTGAGCCGCCGTGGATTCGTGATCGACGTCGCGGACGTCGATGTCCGCGCCGCGATCGAGAAGGTACTGTGCAATCTCGATGGTCGACGCAAAGTGCAGCGGCGTCTGGCCGTCGCCCCCGCGCGAATTCACCAGCGACGGGTTCGCTGAAATGAGCTGCTCGAGACGATCGCGCATGCCGAGGCGGGCAGCCGCGTGAACGTCGACGACAGCGCCGCGATCGAGGAGGAACGGAACCAGAGCCGTATCCGCTGAATCGAGAACGACGAAGCCTCCGGCCCACCATCGACTTCGGACGTTGATGTCCGCGCCGGCATCGAGCAGCACCTCAATCATCTCGCGGTTCCCACGCGAGACCGCCGCGTGAATCGGCGCCGAGTCGAAGGCCAGGCCCGGAAGCGCATCGTTGAGCCTGCCCTTCAGCTCTGGGTATTGCGTCAGCGAATGGCGGACCCCGTCGACGTCGTTGGCTTTCACGGCGCCGACGAGCATCTGAACGGGATCCGACGGAATTACGGACGGCATGGCTCACGCCTCCTTCAACTTGACGATGCTGGAGATTGCGGCGGAGAGGCGGGTCCAGTTCGCGGATTCCTTCTCGAGGTGACGCCGGCCCGGACGCGTGAGGGAATAGAACTTCGCGCGGCGGTTGTTCTCCGTCACCTGCCACTGCGCGGTGATCAGCCCCTCGTGTTCCAGCTTGTGGAGCGCCGGATACAGCGAGCCGTCGCTGACCTGCAGCACTTCCCCGGAGATTTGCCGGAGCCGCTGGCCGATGGCCCACCCGTGGAGCGGCTCGAGCGCGAGCACTTTCAGGATCAGCAGGTCCAGCGTGCCTTGAACGAGGTCGGATGGTTTGCTCATGCCGGTGTTCTCTCGGTAACCGAGGCATCATACGCAGTTCGCATCCGCCACGCAAGGCGCCATCCCGAACAGGGATGTAGACATTCTCCATCCATGCATGTAGAGTGTCTACATCCAGGGTGGTTGCTGGTCCGGCTGAAGCCGGACGCTACGAGGCGGGCGCCTACAACCCGGACACTACACGATGGCCAAGACAGCGCGGTATCAGAACCGTATCGAGCTCCTGCAGGGGACGCTCGACCTCCTCATCCTCCAGACCCTGCAGTGGGGACCCCAGCACGGCTACGGCATCGCGCAGGCGATTCGCGCCGGCTCGAGCGAGGTGCTGCAGGTCGATACGGGATCGCTCTACCCCGCGCTCCATCGGCTCGAGCGGCAGAAATGGATCGCCGCGACGTGGAAGGTGTCGCCCAACAAGCAGCGCACGCGCGTCTATCGGCTGACCGCAGCCGGACGCCGTCAGCTGGCGTCCGAGCGGTCGCGCTGGGAGCAGCTCGTCGATGCCATGTCCGCGGTGCTCGCGAAAGCCCAGCGAGGTGAAGCATGAACCCGTTTCGCCGCCGTCGTGACGAGGACCTGAACGCGGAGATTCGCGCGCACCTCGAGATGGCGACGGCCGATCGGATCGATCGCGGCGCATTGCCGGCGGAGGCCGCGGCGGCGGCTCGGCGCGAGCTCGGAAACATCTCGCAGATTCAGGAGGCCACGCGCGACGCCTGGGGCGGCCGCTGGCTGGAGCGCCTGGCGCAGGATCTTCGATACGCGCTGCGCACGTTTCGCCGCAATCGCGGCTTCGCGACGGTCGCGATCCTCTCGCTCGCGCTCGGGATCGGCGCCAACACCGCGCTCTTTCAGGTCGTGAACGCGGTACGCCTGCGTCCGCTGCCGGTCGCCGATCCCGCAAGCCTTCTCGACGTGCACCTCGCCGACATGGAAGGAGCGCGCGGCAACTTCGAAACGTGGCGGCCATCGGTGACGCATCCCATCTGGCGGCAGATCCAATCCCGTCAGCAGGCGTTCTCGGGCCTCTTCGCCTGGGGCACCGACACCTTCAACCTGACGAGCGGCGGCGAGATGCGCGCGGCATCGGGACTCTGGGTCACCGGGGACTTCTTCGACGTCCTGGGTATTCGCCCGGCGGCCGGACGACTCCTCACACCCGATGACGATCGTCCTGGCTGCCCTGCGCGAACCGTGCTCGGCCATGGATTCTGGCAGCGCGCGTTCGGCGGCGATCCATCCGTCGTCGGACGCACGCTCACGCTCAGCTCGCATCAGGTCGAGGTGATCGGCGTTGCGCCTGCGGGGTTCTTCGGACTCGAGGTGGGCCGCTCGTTCGACGTCGCTCTACCCGTCTGCGCCGATCCTGTGTTCAGCGACGACGGGAAAGGCCGGCTGGATGCGGGAACCAACTGGTGGCTGACTGTGTTCGGCCGGCCGAAGCCCGGCTGGACGATCGACCGCGTCAACGCGCATCTTGCGGCAATCTCTCCCGATCTCTTCAAGGCGTCATTGCCACCGACGTATCCCTCGGTGAGCGTGAGCAAGTACCTGAATTTCAAGCTGACCGCGGTCCCGGCGCGCACAGGGTTGTCGCCGCTTCGCAAGGAGTACGAGTCGCCGCTGTGGCTGCTCCTCGGCATCGCAGCACTGGTGCTCTTCATTGCGTGCGCGAATCTGACGAACCTGCTGCTCGCGCGCGCGACCGCACGCGCGCGCGAGATCGCTATTCGCCTCAGTCTCGGCGCATCGCGAGGACGCGTGGTGCGTCAACTTCTGACCGAGAGCCTGCTGCTCGCAGCCGTCGGCGCGGCGTTCGGCGTCGTGCTTGCCGGCACGCTCAGCCGCTCGCTGGTTGGATTCCTGAACACCGACAGCAGCACCGTGACGCTGCCGCTCGGCCTCGACTGGCGCGTCCTCGGTTTCGCCACCGCGCTGGCGACGACGACCTGTGTTCTTTTTGGTCTGGCTCCTGCCTTGAAGGCCACGCGCGTGACGCCGGACGCCGTGATACACACGGGGGGCCGTGGAAACACGGCCGCGCGAGACACCGTCGGTCTCAGACAGGCGCTCGTGGTGACGCAAGTCGCGCTCTCGCTCGCGTTGCTGTTCGGGACGCTGCTCTTCGCGCGCAGCCTGCGCAACGTCATGACGGTCGATCCCGGATTCCGATCGGATGGCGTCATCGTCGCGGGATTGAACTTCCGCAGATTGAATCTGCCGGCCGAACGGCGTCACCAGTTCCGGAGCGACCTGATCGATCGCGTGCGAGCGCTTCCCGGCATTCAGTCCGCGGGGTCGGTCGGCATCGTGCCGATCAGCGGCGACGCGGCGGGCAACGACGTCTGGCCCGAGAGAGATCGGACCCGTCGGTTCAACACGCTGCTCAACAGCGCGGGCAACAGCTATTTCGCCACGATGGGGATCCCGCTCGTCGCCGGCCGGGACTTCGATGCGCGTGACACCGTCTCGTCCGAGCCCGTCGCCATCGTCAACGAAGCCTTCGCGGCGGCGCTGCCGCGCGACGCGCCTGTTCTTGGCTCACGATTCACGAGAGAATCGACGCCGTTCAGCCCCGAGAAGACTTTTCAGATCGTCGGAATCGTTCGAGACTCGAAGTATCTCGATCTGAAGGAGACCCCATCGCCGGTCGCGTTTCTCGCCGATATGCAGGCGACGCGCGCCGGCGCGTTCGCCCGGATTGCCGTCCGCTCATCGCTGCCGCCTCAGGCCGTCACGGCAGCCATGACCACCGCGATCGGCAGCGTCGACTCGCGCATCGGCATCAACTACACCGTCCTGACCACACAGATTCGCGACACGCTCGTGCGCGAGCGGCTGCTCGCGACGTTGTCGGGAGGATTCGGCGGCCTCGCGGCAGTGCTGACGATAGTCGGGCTGTACGGGCTCGTCGCATACACCGTCACGCGGCGCACGAACGAAATCGGCGTCCGCATCGCGCTGGGAGCGACGCGCTCGGACATTGCGCGTCTCATGGTTCGCGAAACCGGTGTGCTCCTTGCCGTCGGCACGGCAATCGGCGTGCTGATGGCGCTCGCCGGTGGACGGGCCGCTGGAGCGCTGCTCTTTGGCGTGCGCCCGTACGATCCCGCCACACTCGCCGGCGCCGTCGTGGCCCTGGCCCTCATTGCCTTCACGGCCGCCTTCGCCCCCGCCCGCCGCGCCACACGTATCGAACCGGTCGCCGCCCTGCGCGTCGAATAACGCGGAACCGGTTTTGCTGCCCAGGGCCCGCGAGCAGTCGCGCGACGCGACTTGACTGGAGATTCGAGACCTTCGATCCGCGTCCACGCGACGCGTTGTCGCGTGCACGCGACACGAGGTGTTCTATGGACGGCCTCATTCATGACGTTCGCTACACGCTGCGAAATATGGGGCGCAGCCCGGGTCTGGCTCTCGTCATTGCCACATCGCTGGCGCTTGGCATCGGCGCAAACACCGCCATCTTCAGCCTGATTCGCGCGGTGCTCGTGCGCTCGCTGCCGGTCGACAGACCCGAAGAGCTGGTGCTGTTGCACTGGTACGGCGACAGCTGGCCGCGCGGATTGAATCAGAGTGGCGGCGGCGGACCCGACAATCCGTCCTATAAAGCCGCAAGCCGGTCGCTTGCGTTTCCGTTCTTTCGTCAAATCGAAAAGGAGACGTCGGTATTCCAGGCCGTGTTCGCGTTTGCTCCCCTCGGAAGCCAGCGCCAGAGCATCACGCTCTCGGCCGCAGGGGGAGCCGAGCGTGTGGACGGCGAGATGGTCTCGGGAGATTTCTTTCGCGGACTGAACGTTCAGCCGGCTCTCGGCCGCGCGATCACCGTCGAGGACGACCGCAGCGCGGCGCACGTGGCCGTCATCAGTTACGGCTACTGGATGCGTCGGTTCGGCGGCGATCCTGGAATCCTCGGTCGACCGATCACGATTAACAGTCTCCCGTTTGCAATCGTCGGCGTCGCACCACAGAGATTTTTCGGCGTCGAGCCGGGGCGCTACCCCGACGTCTGGGTTCCGATGATCGGCGCGCCGGAGCTGGTTCCCTGGGGCTTCCGCCCGGCCGGAACCGAATCTCTACTCGAGGTGCGATCGTACTGGTGGTCGCACGTCATGGCGCGGTTGAAGCCCGACGTGAGCGAGCAGCAGGCGAGAACGGCTGTCGATGGGATCTTCCAGCAGTATGTGGCCGATGCGTTGCCGGCGGCCGATCGCGAACATCCACCGCATATCGGCTTCGAATCCGGCGCGGCCGGACTGGACGACCTGCGCGGCACCTACCAGCGTCCGCTCTACGTCCTGATGGGGATGGTCGGGCTCGTACTGCTGATCGCGTGTGCGAACGTGGCCGTGCTGCTGCTCTCGCGCGCCGTCGCGCGCCGGCGTGAATTCGCGCTGAGGCTGTCGCTCGGCGCGAATCGCACACGCCTGATCAGACAGCTGCTGACGGAAAGTCTTCTGATGGCAACCGTCGGAGGTGTACTGGGCGTCCTGTGTGCCGGCTGGACCTCGCGCGCGCTGCTCCTGATCATTCCTGAAGGACGGCGACCGCTGCTCGTGTCCGACATCGACTTGCCTATCCTCGCGTTTGCGGCGGCGGTCTCGGCCGGGACCGCGCTGCTCTTCGGCCTTGCTCCGGCGGTCCTGGCCACGCGAGTCGACCTTCTTCCGTCATTGAAGCAGTCGGGATCGGGAACGATCGCGTCGGATCATCCGGCGCAGAAAGTCTGGTCGACGACGTTCGTCGTGGTGCAGGTCGCGCTCTCGCTCGTGCTGCTCGTCGGCGCGACGCTCTTCGTGCGCACGCTGACGAACCTGCAGCATCAACCGCTCGGAATCGACGACCGCAACCTGCTTGTGTTCGGCATTGACGCGTCGCAGAACGGCTACTCGGGCGAGCGTCTTGCGGCTCTGTACGGCGATCTGATCAAACGTCTCGCCGCAATTCCCGGCGTCGAGGGGGCGAGCGCCATACGGCTGCGCCTTTTCTCAGGCTGGGTGAGCAACGGCCCAATCACCGTTCCCGGCATCCAGCCGAAGGAGTCCAAAGACATCCGCTACAACGTCGTCGGTCCGAATCTTGTGCGGACCACGGGGATGCAGCTGCTCGCGGGACGCGATATCGACTGGAGCGACGTAGATGGCAAGCGCCGCGTTGCGGTCGTCAACGAAACGATGGCGCGGTATTTCTTCGACGATCTGAACGTCATCGGGAAGCGATTCGACTTCGGCCAGTCGCCCGATCCCGCGACCGAATACGAGATCATCGGCGTCGTCTCGAACGCGAGGTACAACCAGGTGCGTGGAACATTTCCGCGGACCGCGTACATCCCGTACACGGCGATGCGCGGCACGCTGCGAGGCCTCTACTTTCACGTTCGAACCGCCCGTGACCCCGAGGCCATCGCGCGTTCCGTCCGCACGGTCGTGCAGAGCATCGATCCGACGCTCGCGATCGTCGAGATGGATACGATGAGCAGCCAGATCGGCGAGTCGCTCTGGCAGGAGCGGCTCTTCGCGCGTCTCACATCGGCATTCAGCGCGCTCGCGCTGACGCTCGCGTGCATTGGTCTCTACGGAACGATCTCATACGGCGTCGGACGCCGGCGCAGCGAGATCGCCGTGCGTATGGCGCTTGGCGCACGCCATGCGCAGGTGCTCTGGATGATTCTCAGACAGGCGATCGTCCTCGCCGTGCTCGGCGTGGCCGCCGGCATCCCTCTCGCGCTGTGGGCCGGACGCTACGTGTCGACGCTGCTCTTTGGTCTGACGCCACACGATCCCGTCACGATCGCACTCACAGGGACGCTGCTGATCGGCGTCGCATCAGTCGCCGGCTATCTCCCCGCCCGCCGCGCGACCTTGGTCGATACGGCGACCGCGCTCAAGCAGGAGTAAAGGGCGGCCTACCGAGTGAATACATTCGGCATGAGCGCGAGCGGTTCGCCGCGCCGAAATACCTGAAGCGGCGCCGTCAGCGTCTGCATGACCCGCGGGTTCGTGAACCCGAGCAGCGACGCCAGCGTGTGTGTCCCGTCCGATGCGCCGAACGGATTGCGGACGATGTCGTAGAACGATTTCTTCGGCGGGTAGATGACGAGCTCGACCTCTGATTCCTGCGGGATTTTCGCGCGCTGCTTCGCGAGCGCGATCGCTCGCTCGAGGCCGCCCAGCTCGTCGACGAGCCCTATCTGCTTCGCCTGACGGCCGGTCCACACGCGTCCCTGACCGATGGCGTCGATGCGCTCCGGCGTCGTGTTCCGCCCCTGCGCGGCCTTCTCGACGAACGTATCGTAGGTCGCCTGCATGAGCTGGAACACGCGCGCGCGCTCTTCCGGCGAGAAGGGCCGCACGGGCGAATAGAGGTCGGCGAACCGGCCCTGCGAGACACCTTCCATGTTCATCCCGAGCTTCTTCAGCGTCCCGTCGATCACGAACTTCGTGATGACGACGCCGATCGAGCCGGTGAGCGTGGACGGCTCGGCCACGATCGCGTGAGCGGGCATCGCGATGTAGTAGCCGCCGGAAGCCGCCACGTCCGACATCGAGGCGATGACGGGCTTCATGTTCTTGGTCAGCAGCATCTCTCGCCAGATGACGTCCGACGCGATCGCCGACCCGCCGGGGCTGTCGATGCGCAGCACGATCGCGCGCACGGATCGGTCCGCACGCGCCTTGCGCAGATACTCATTGATCGTGTCGGATCCGACGACCTCGCCGCCGAGACCGTCGGTGCTGCTCTTCCCCGACGCGATCAAGCCGGACGCGTAGATGATGGCGACGCGTGGTCCTCGTTCGAGACCGACGCTCGTCGGGCTGACCTGACGGTAGTCGGACATGTCGAGGTAGCGAACCGATCCAGACGAGAGCTTCACCTTGTCGTCGATCTCGTCTTCGTACGCGAGGTCGTCAATCAGGCCGGCGCGAAGCGCCTCTTCCGGAAGATAAGGCCCGTGATCGACGAGCGCCTTGACCTCTTTCTCGCTCTTGTGGCGGCCGTCGGCAATGCCCCGCAGCAGCTGCTCGTACAGATCGGTGTTCAGCGATTCCGCCATCTCGCGATGCGCGGGCGTGAAGGTGTGTTCCGTGAACGTATTCGAGTAGGTCTTGTACTCGCCGATGTGCAGCGCGTCGGGATACGCGCCAATCTTGTCGAGCATGCCGCGCAGGAACAGCTCGTAGCTCGCCATGCCGGTGAGATCGAGCGACGCGGACGGCATCAGGAAGACCTTGTCGCACGCCGACGACAGATAGAATTCCTGCTCTCCGCCGTATTCCATGAACGCAATGATCGGTTTGCCCGATCGGCGGTAGTCGAGCACCGCGTCGCGGATTTCCTGAATCTTGCCCCACAGCGCCGCCTCGCCCGTCGGCTTGAGGATCACGCTGGAGACGCGGCTGTCGACCTTCGCCTTTCGGAGCATCTGAACGATCGCGCGCACGGTCGGCGGCGATTCGATGAACGGTCCGAAGACACCGCCAGGCTCCATCTCGGGCAGCACGCTGCCGACTCGGAGCACGAGCGTCGAATGGCTCGACACCTGAGGCTCGCGGCCGATCGCGCCGTACAGGAGGAGCATGCCCGCGGCGGACGCGAGCACGGCCAGGACCAGAAGAACGATGACGAGCCACACGCCTCGTCTGACAGCCACAGGAATGCCTCCAGAAAAGATGACCGCCCGGCGCCGCCGGATCCCTACGAGTATATCGATACTGGCGGTTTTCCCTGACGTCAGCCAGCCACGCCTCGGCGGACCAGGATGCCCACCAGAGCGGCAACGGCCAGCGCGGCAACGAGCGGCACCACGAGCCAGCGATATCGACGCGCGCCGGGGGCTTGCGGCGCCGATCGATCGCCAGCGGGAGCCGAACGAGCCTGGCTCTCACCGGCGGCGGGCGTACGTGTAATTGTCGTTACATTCCAGCGACCTGACGTGCCAGTCGAGTACGGAACGCCCGACGGATTTTCCGGAAACGTCTGCTCATCCGTCATCGTCGTCCCGGTCGATCGTGGCGATTCGAATGCTGCCGGGCTCCGCCTTTCTTGTCCGGCGGCGGCAGTATCGCTGGAACTGCTCGCTGTTCCAGAAGATCGCGGTGCGATCGGACCGTAGAGCCTCGGCGCGCGTTTTCCACATGCCGCCGAGAGCAGCACCGCGCTGATGAGCACGCAGACGAAGGGTCGAACGGACCACCGCACGCTGCGAAAGGGGAGCAACTATGGTACCGGGGCCGGTCCTCGGTCCTCGGCGTTACAGATGCCTCAACGCGACCAGCGGATCGACGCGGGTTGCGCGCCACGCGGGTCCGAGACTGGCTCCGAGCGCGATCGCGCACAGCGCAAGCGTGAGGCCGATGAAGGTCAGAGGATCGAAGGCCCCGATACCGTTGAGCAGGTCCGGGCTCCCCGGAAATGCGAGAGTGGCTCGAAGGAGCGCCGACAGGAGAATCGCACAGCCGAGTCCCGCGACGCCGCCCGCGGCAACCGGACGGAATCCTTCGGTCAGCACCAGCCGGAGCACGTCGGTGCGTGACGCACCGAGCGCCATGCGGACGCCGATCTCGGGAGTACGTTCGACGGCAAAGTACGTGAGCACTCCATAAATCCCCGCCGCCGCAAGCGCGAGGGCGATCGCGGCGAGGATGGCCGCGAAGTCTGCAAGGGCAGCGGGGATGAGCTTCTGCAGCCTTACTGGTCCGCGCTCGAGTCCCAGGAGCCGCACGTCTCGCACGAGCGAGGGATCCATCCCGCTCAACGCATCCTTGATGCTCGCCAGGACATGACGCGGCTCGCCCTGCGCATGTATGAGGACCTGATCGTTTCCGGATGGTTGGAGCGGAAGATAGACGTACGACGGGTCGACCCGCGAGATGTTGGCGCTTCTGACGTCCTTCACCACGCCGACGACGACAAATGACTTCCAGGCGCCGCGGAAGTTCAGGTCGAGCGTCACGGTGGTCCCGACTGGATCGTGGCCCTGCCAGAAGCTGCGGGCCGCGCCTTCGCTGATGATCGCGACGTCAGCGCCTCCGCGAATCTCGTCGATCGAAAACGTTCGGCCCCGGAGGATGGGAATGCCGAGCGTCGCAAAGTATGTCTCGGACACGCGATTCGCGAGCGTTCTTCCGGCCGCGCGACTCGATGGCGTCTCGACGATCAGCGGCGGCGTCCACGTGCCGGCCAGCGGCAGACGATCGGTCAGCGCGACGCTCGTCACGACCGACGCCCGCGCCACCCGCTCGGCGACCTGGCGCTGAATATCCTTGACCGCCGCGGGATTGGCGCCGCGCGGAAAGATCACGTCGTAGAGAGCGGCCGTATCGAATCCGGCCGTCAGGGACCGGCCGTTGATCACGCCGCGCACGAGCAGGCCCGCAATCAGCAGAAGCGCCATCGAGATCGCGACCTGACCCGCGACGAGCGCGCTGCGCAGGAGCGAGCGGCTGCGGCGGCTGCCGAATCCGCCGCTTTCCGCCTTGAGGACGGCATTGAGATCCGGACGCGACGACCGTAGCGCCGGCGAGAGGCCGAACATGACTCCGGTCGCGAGCGAGACGAGCAGCGTGTAAGCGAAGATGCGCGCGTCCGGCGAAAGCTCGAGCACGACCGGCAGGTCTCCCCCGATGAACATCTGGAGGGCTTCGGCCGTGCGCACCCAAAGCAGACGGCTGCCCCACATCGACAGCAGGAGTCCGACGCCGCCGGCGAGCACGCCGAGCACCAGACTCTCCGTCAGCAGTTGCCGCACCACGCGCGCGCGCGACGCGCCCAGCGCGACCCGCATGCCGATTTCCTTCTGCCGCGCTCCAGCGCGCGCCAGCAGCAGATTCGCCACGTTCGCGCAGGCCACCAGGAGCACCAGGCTGACGGCGGCCATCACCGCTGCCGCGAGCTGCTGGAATCGAGGATCGTTCGTCTCGCCGAAAAATGTCGCGCGCTCGACGGTGATGTTGACCGTCCGATCGCGCGCGGGAAACGCATCGTCGAGCGGACTCGCGAGCGCGTTCATCTGTGCGGACGCGGACGCAAACGTCAGTGAAGGCGCAAGGTGACCCACGATCTGGAAGTGACGGGTTGAAGGCGTCATCCGAGGATCGATGAGCGCCTGCAGCGATGCAGGCGCCCAGACGTCTGGAACCTGCGGCGGGTTGCCCGTTCCGACGAATTCGGCCGGTGCGACGCCAATTATCGTGACGCGGATGCCATTGAGCGTGAGTGAGGAGCCGACGGCTGCAGATGACTCATCGAATCGCCGCCTCCAGAATCCATGGCTGATGACGACGACCGATTCGTCCGATTCGTCGTTCAAGCTGCGGACGTTGAAGAGACGGCCGGCGGCGGCGCGGACGCCGAGCACGTCGAAATAGTTCGGCGAGACGAACTGCGCCGCGACCGACTGCTCGTCCGACGATCGATCCCACACCTGCTCGAGCCAGCTTGCCGCCACGAGATCCCGCAGCGCGCTGGTGTGTTCGCCGATGTAGCGGTACTCGTGGTACGAAAACGCATACTGGATGTTGCCGCGATTCTCGCTCGCGAACCAGCGTTCGAGTCGTGCGAGCCGGCCGGCGTCGGCGACCGGCAACAGCCGAAACGCGATCGCGTTGAGCGCGGTGAAGAGCGTCGTGTTCGTGCCGATTCCAATGCCGAGGGTCAGTATGGCGACCGCCGTGAATCCCGGGCTTCGCCGGCACATGCGCAGCGTCTGGCGGAGATCGCTGGCGAAGGATTCGATCGACGGCAGCGTCCGCCGCTCCCGTTGCACTTCGCGTACGAGCGTCGGGTTGCCGAATGAAACGCGTGCTGCGCGGCGTGCTTCGTCGCGCGAAAGGCCGGATCTGACGAATCGTTCCGTCAGGAGCTCGAGGTGCGCGTCGATCTCCTCGTCGAAGTCCTGCTCGCGCCGCTGGCGCGAGCGACGTGACGCCACCAGACCGCGAAGGCGGCTGACCAGGCTGCGAAGCGACGCGAACGGCACGCTCTTTCTCCTATTGGATGGCCACAGGAGTATGGCGCGCGGCCCTGTGGAATGTCAACAGGAGAGCCTCGAACGGCGCGTCTGGCGTGGTAAAACTTACCGACCGGCCGTGTGATTCCTATACAATCCGCATCCGCACACTTCCCGGGTGAGACTATTGCAGACCCCTTTCAGAGCCGACAATCCTGAAAGCGGATGTTCAGTTTTGTTCTCCCGGAAGCTTTTGGAGGGACATTCCGCGCCGTTTCGGCACTGAGCAAGCTGGCGTCTCGTTTGCGACAGACTTCGACGCAGTGCGGTTGAACGTGATGACTGACACCTGTCCCGTGCTTGTCGTCGAGGACGACGCGAACGCGCTCAGCGGATACCTGGAGTTCCTGGCTGCGGCGGGTTTCGCGCCTACCGGGGTCTCCACGGGCGCCGAGGCGCTGCCCATCGCCTTGCGCAATCCCCCCGCGGCCATCGTGACCGATATTACGCTGCCGGGAGGGATGAGCGGGTTCGACCTCGCGGCGGCGCTGCGCTGCGACGTCCGGACGCGCAGCGTGCCGGTCATCGGGCTCACCGCGCACTGGACCCCCGACGTCCGCGCCCGGGCCGTCGACGTGGCGATGCAGGCGATTCTGCTGAAGCCGTGCGTGCCGTCGCACCTCGTTGCGGAACTCGAGCGCGTGCTCGGCCGCGCGAAGGCGCTCGACGGCGTGAACGCGCGCCGCGCCATCAAGATGGCAGCGCTGCCCTCCGACACGCAGGCCGTTCCCGTTCAGTTTCCGCGCGCGTCAGCCGACCGAAGTTGAGCCTTCCTCTAATTTGTAGCTAACGCGGCGCGGCCCGTTACGCTTCGCGTCCGCCTTCGCGGCTGCGGTACTACGGCGTAGTTGTCGCACGAATTCAGACAGCGCCGTGGATCCACAGCCACGCGACCGTCGCCAACACGAGAAACAGCAGAATCCACTCCCACGGCACGCGGAAGGGCTCGAACCGCTCGCCGCTGACCGTCGTGCTGCGCGATGGACGATCAGTCGTGAGGGTCCTGACCGGAATCGGTCGGTTGAGCGGGGACAAGGACATACCGCGCCGCGGACGCGCTCTGGAAATCCGAGAAACGGCCGCAGTGGCCGCACTCGAAGACCCCCAGCCATCGGTCGGGGCTCCATTTCAGCGGGCCCGCGCAATACGGGCACGAAATTGGCGCCAGCGGGGCCAATGGCTCTCTTTTCAGTGCCACTCTCCCAGGTACACAGTACGCAACAGGGCTGCGCGCAGCTGTTCTGTATTGCACAGTGCGCTGGCCTCCAAGCGTGTATGGTGGACCTTTGGAGTGTTCCGATGGCGTTTACCCATAAGACGTTAGCGTGGGCCTGGCTGGTGGTGTTATGCCTGGTCGCCTCGTCGGCGTCCGGCATGATCGCCGACCGGAACATCGTGTGGTGGGTCCTCGGCGGCCTCGTGGCGCCGGCGATTGTCTTGACGCTCGTTACCAGAGTGTGGAGACCCGCCCCCGCGGTGAACGCGCCCGTCGGCCGTGCGGTCGACGCGGCCCAGGCGACCGACGAGATGCGGATGGACAGCGACAAAGGATGATCGTTGAAGGGAAGAGTCACATGGCCGAATACCGTAGGTACTCGTTCTCGCTCGCGATTGGCGCAGTCGCCGTCGTGCTGTTGTGGGCCGCCGTGGTTCCCACTTGGATCTCCCGGACCACGTTTGGCGGGATGGTGGCCATCGCGTTCGCGTTAGCCGTGGTGACGCTGATGTCTCTGCGGGCAGGGCGATCGACCCGTTCCGTTGCCCACGTGATCCATGACGCGGAAACGGAGGTCGACGCGGGCCCCAGGGCTCGGCGCACAGGTGGACGGTGATCGTGCCGAGCCGTCTTCCGCCGATGGTCCTGATCATTTACGCCGAAGGAGGGGGAGAACCGTACGTTCGATTTCTCACGGCGGCCGGCTTCCGCGTCACGGCGGTCTCGCACGTTCCGACGGCTCAGATCGTCAACCGCACTCTTGCGGCCATGCCCGACATGATCGTGCTCGATTACGCATGCAACGGCGACACAGTGGAACGATTGAAGGCGGACACGCGGACCGCGGAGATCCCGGTCATCGCGCTCGCAGAGCTGCCGGGCCGACCGGAACACGTGCGATCGTGAACGGCTGTCGATGCCTGGCAAACCCCTTCTGCTGATCGTCGAACCGCGGGATACGCTCCGCCTGCAGTACGCCCACTGCGGCATCGCGGTCGGCCTGCACGTGGAACACGCGTGCGACGCCGATCTTGCGCTCGCAAAAGCCACGTTCCTCAGCCCCGACATCGTGTTGACCGATTGGTCCGACGAGAATGGCGCCGGAACCGAGTTCTGTCGACGGCTCAAACAGCGAGCGTCGACCAGCCGGATTCCCGTGCTCGGGTTGATCTCCGACGGAGATGCGACGGCAGCCAGTGCCGCTGTGGCCGTTGGGTGCACGGTGCTCTCGAAGCCGTGCCCGCCGGAACGACTGCTCGTGGAAATCGTTCGGGTACTTTACGTCCGGTCGAGTAGTCGCGCTGGCGCGGCGCGAACCGACTACCTGACCGCGATCGAACAACTCGAGCACATGCTTGGGCACGTGCTGCGCGAGAATGCCCAGCTCGTGCAGCACACCGCGGACCTGGAAGAATCCTCGTCGCTGTGGGCGGACTGGTACGAACGGGCGCTGGATCGCATGAACCAGCGCGTCGATGTCCATGACCTGACCGGGCGTGCCCTCGAAGGAGGGGATCATGACTGACGAAACATCGACCATCCTCAGCCGGCTCCTTCAGATCAGCTCGCGCCTCGATGAGCAGGCGCTCGAGATCACGCTGCTCCGCCACGAGCTCGACATTCAGTTCAGGCGGATTGCTGCGTTGCAGGCAGAACTGGATGTCCTGCCGGCTGTCCAACGACGGCGAGAATCCCGCCGGGCGCCGGCGGCGCTCTAGCTTCGCTCGCGTTTCATCAGCTCGCAGGGATCGTGTTTTTCCGCGGAGCTGGGCGAGTGTCGCTAGGAGTGCCGGAACGGCTGCAGCAGCAGCGCGATTCTGGAGGTGTCCGCAGCCTCCGGCACGGGTGTGAACTCGAATCGGCCCAATACTTCCCCGCCCCAGAGCGTGGCCACTGTGATCAGCAATTGAAGATCGGCCCGAATGCCTTCCGGGAGACCTTGCCCGGTCACCATCTGTCGACGCTGTTCCTGGGTCATCTCGTGGAGGTGCACCGTGCGGCGACCATGCCTGACCGCATGGTTGGGAATGGTGACGTGTTCAACCAGCACGTTCAGTATGCGGTCCTGCCACTCCGGTGAAAGGCGTGGGAACACCGAACGAAACCAGAACGTGCCGAGGAGTTTTCGCAGCTCTCGTCCATCCATCGGG
>Ga0114129_10006535_pt1 | contig 16542 bp, 17 predicted proteins | sample RhiMetdeltSRZDD1_FD_80071 | JGI IMG/M metagenome (GOLD analysis project Ga0114129, IMG submission 80071) | Populus rhizosphere microbial communities from Tennessee, USA - Rhizosphere MetaG P. deltoides SRZDD1 (version 2) (version 2) | ecosystem: Host-associated > Plants > Roots > Rhizosphere >... | reverse complement strand
CAGGGACAGCGGAAGAGATCGAAGCCGCAAACAGCAACGATCCTGTAAAGGCCCGGAAAGCTCTCGAACGACTCCTTGAAAAAAATCCAGATAACGCTGCCCTACTCTCAAAGTTGGGCGCATCGTACCGCAAGGATGACCCTGCTCGTTCGCTTGAATACTACCGTCGCGCTGCCACAATCAAACCCGATAATCCCGAGTACGCAGTTGGCTATGCTGCAGCGTTAGTTCAGGCACGTCGCTTTGCCGAAGCTGTGACCATTTTGCGCGCAGTTCTATCGCGGAACCCTGATAACTATACGGCTCGCGCGAACCTGGCCACGGCGCTTTACGAACTAAAGCAATATGCTGAAGCTGTACCCGAATATGAATGGCTGCTGCGAGATAAGCCAGAGATGTCAGTGGCTTATTATTTTATTGCCACCGCGCATGATTATCTTGGAGAATACCCTGAGGCACTGAATGCCTACGAAACCTTTCTTGCCCGCGCTGACGAGACTAGTAATAAGCTCGAGATTGAAAAGGTGAGATTGCGGCTGCCCCGGCTGCGGAAACAGATCCAACTCGGCGAGGGCGTGAAGCGAAAGAATAAGTAGTGAAGGAATGACGGATTGACTAGGCAGTCTGCTGAAGTTCGGCGATACATTCTTGGGACAGTTGAGATCGCCGTGTGTCTTCTGATTCTCAGCGGCACAGTCGCCTCTCAGGAACTGCCTCTCCAACAAGTACCGGCGCCGCCCCCGCCAACGGTCATTTCACGCGACGATCAAACGCAGATAGACGCGGCAAAAGACGCCAAAGCCCGTGTAAAACTCACTCTCGATTTGGCTGAACAGTACCTCACCACGGCAGAGCAATCCACGACTCATACTGATTTTGAGACTGCCTCCAAGGAAGTAGGAAAGTACTACGCGCTGATCGATGACGCGCTGAAGTTCGTTAGAACGCAAGCGCATGACAGCAACAAAACACGCGACCTGTACAAACGGATCGAGCTCACTTTAAGAGCTCACGGTCCACGACTGACGTCTATGCGAAGAACGACTCCTTTGGAGTTTGCTATCTGGATCAAGGAAGTGGAAGACTTTGCGAGGAAAGGTCGCACCGAGGCTTTAGATTCCTTTTATGGACACACCGTAATTCGTGAGCCGAAAGGCTCCTCATCAGACAAAGCCATTGAGCAAACCCGTAAGGACAATTCATTAGCCCCTGAAAAGAAACAACCATGATCCTCCGACGAACGCTCCAGCCCCTTGTTATCGCTCTCCTAAGATTGTCAATCACCGCAAATGCTTTTCAGGGTCGTGATCACCTCACGCCTAAGGAGGTAGATCTCGTCAAAGACGCTCAAGAGTTGGACAAACGAATGGATGTGTTCATCAAGGCTGCCGATCGGCGTTTACTTGTGATCGCCGGCGGCACGACTGATGCAGCGACGGCAAAGCAACTCAAGAAAGACTCCGATGCATGGGGAGAACTGCCGACCGGCTCTCGCGCAGAACTGATAAGTGACATCGCGCGCATCCTAGATGAAGCGATTACAAATATTGACGACGTCAGTGCGCGAGATGAGAAGAACCAGTTAATAGCTAAGGCACTGCGGAAACTGGCGGCGGAGGCTACGCGAATCGTCACTCAGATAAAACCATTCAGCAGTCAGGCGCAAGGCGAAGCTGAAGTCGCAAGCTTTGAACAATTGATGGAGAACGCAGACTCGATCGTTGCGGCTGCGAACAAGTTACCGCCACCTGTGGACAAGAAAAAAGAGAAAGCTAAGAAGAGTGGGGGCGAGTAGTAGGTAGTTTGCAGAGGAAGATTAAGTAACGCACAAAGTTAGAAGACGATTTTCCATTTGTCATTTTGCCTTTTTTATTTCTCATTGCTCATGGTTGCAACCGCCGGGAACCCGCCCGAACCAGTGAAAAATGGAAAATAGTGAGTTAACGCCAAATCAACCAGCTTCTCGGCGATGCTTCTGACTGACGCTCTCGGTCATTCGCTTCCTTCACGCAGAGTCTCGGCGGCGCGCTTCAGCGCCTGAACAATTCTGTTCAATCCCTCCTGTGCGTTCGAAGTGTTACGGTCATCAAGTGCCTGTCGAAAGTCGGGCAGCGGTAGCGCAGCGTAGCCAGTATAAAGGCCGGGCGCGTAGATCTGATGCTTATACCAGGGACGACCACGCAAGCCTTGCGAATCCGTGAGTGCTCGCTCAGCCGCAATCAGTGCATCGTTGATCCGCCGAACCTTCACCGCCATTCGGTCGCGGTTATCGGTTGATGCACTTCGCTCGAGCTGGTTTAGGGTTTCCTGCCGGTTCTTCTCGATGCGACTTGCTTCTCTACTGAATGCGTCAATCGCATCCATCATCTGTTTCTCATCAAAGCCGCCCAGGTTACGACGCTTGGCTAATCTAAGATTATCAGTGAAGAACTGTCTGATTTGAGCAGCATAGTCGGAGTAGTTAAAAGGCAACAACGGAGCGTCTGCCAAACGCATCGCCAATGTTCCCCATAACTGAGCTGCTGCTATGTGATAAACGAACCCTGGATCACCGAAGTGTGACATCCAGTAAAACGAGTCAAAGGCTGAGTGGTAAACACCGTAGTCGCCACCAAATCCCATATCCGTGCTTGGTATTCCGAGGTGCTGAAGAAACGGAGTGTAATCCGAACCAGAGCCGAGTGCTCCAATTCTCGCATCTGTCCCCTGAATATTGGTCGCTGAAGTATCGTTCGGGTCATCTTCGGGCCGTGATTCGCGCGCGCGATCCTGCCATTGCTGGTAGACCGATTTGCCCGTCTTAGGATCGCGAATGTCGCGTGTTACCTCATGAATCAATCGCCACAATGAAGGCACTGATGACGCGCCGAAGTGTGGGCCGGAAACTCCCACATCGATGTTCAAATACGCGACCGCTTTCGATTTCAGTTCGACAGCGTTTTCTTCGGCCCATTCAGTCGAACCGATCAACCCGTATTCCTCTGCATCCCAGCTACACAGAATGATCGTTCGTCTGGGCTTCCAACCTTGCTTTAACAACTGCCCAAAACCCCGAGCTGCTTCAAGCATTGCTGTGGAACCACTGTTAGGATCGACTGCGCCAAAGGTCCAGGCATCGCGGTGGTTGCCCATGATTACCCAGCGATCTTTTTCCTGGTCACCATCAATTCGCGCAATCACATCCCAGATTTTGCGAATTTGATAATCCATGTCAGTCTTGAGGTGGACACGCACCTTATCCGTGCCACCGACGTGGTAAGAAAACGGTAGTCCTCCCTGAAAGCCTTTTGGCCTGACTGGTCCTTCAAGTGGTTCGAGTAACTTGCGCGCTTCACCATAGGAGATCGGCTGCACGGGAATATGGGTCAGGTCTGTGGCTTCACTAATCTGTAACCGCTTTACTCCGGGTACCGATGCCTCTCCCGGCGTTAATGGATCTCCCGGATACAGAAATAAATACTGCACTGAGCCACGTTGAGCGGAACTTGCAGGTCGCCATGGTCCTTTCGGGTAAACATCACCTTGCATGTAACCATCGTCAGCAGGGTCTGAATAGATAATCAATCCCGCTGCACCTTTTTCTTCAGCGACCTTTGCCTTCACTCCGCGAAACGAGTTGCCATATCTGGCAAGCGCAATCTTTCCTTTTACGTCCACTCCGATCTTTTGCAGCTCGTTATAGTCAGAAGGCAGTCCGTAGTTTACGTACACGATGTCCCCAGTCACATCACCGCTTGCACTGTAGCCATTGAATAACGGAATGATTTTTGGATTTGAGGAAGTGGGATCCTCCGGAACAACAGTTTCATGAACCGCCAGACGTTCTCGACGCGGAGCTGTCATCTCGACCAAGCTTGGCTGCTTAGGGTAAGGCAGCAGAACTTCATATTCTTTAATCTCCGCCGGCAATCCGTACTCACGAAAGCGATCGCGAACGTAGATAGCCGTGTCGTAGTCTTCTTTCGTTCCTGCGACATGCGGTTGTGCGGTCAACGTCTTTAGGTGTTCGCGGGCAGAACTCGCAGCGGGAACCGCGCGAAACTTGTCTTCCCACTGTCGCTCCGCCACGGCAGTGGAAGAGCCGAAACCATCAAGGTCGCCGTCTACCTGTGACAAACCCGATCGAATTTTGTCGGATCCAAGAAGACCAAACAGGAGAAGAAAAATAAAAGCGACTCGTTTATTCATTCTCAAATTGCAAACCCCTTAACTTCGTGAATTCGACAGCTCTTAACGGTTTTGACGCATCCCAGGCTTTCACAAGCTTAACGTGAAACCTAAGGAAGAATGAGATCGCCTTAAGGTTCGCCGCAACGCTCCTAAATTGAAACCTGATTGTCATCGCACCTCAAATCATCTATGAACATTGCTTTTGCTAAACTCGTAAGCTAAAAAAACATGTAAGGAACCACATATGGACAGCAGATATTATCCAGGTGTCGAGGCAGACATCTCTAAGCTGATCGATGAACTGCGGCAGCTCTTCGACGAAGACTATGACGTGCAGACGATGCAAGTTTCTTCGACTACTGTTTTGCAAGCTCGCAAGTCCAATATGCTGCGCGACCTGACCGGGCTTTCTGCGGCCCTCACGATAAAAATTACGCCGGAAGCCGGCGGCACGCGCGTAGAGATCGGCATGCAGAAGTGGTTCGACAAAGCTGCCGTTGCAGCAGTCGCACTCTTGTTATCCGCCGGACTTCTGGTTGCATTACCTGCGTTAGGCGCGTACTGGCAATTTAAGATTACGGAAGACGCTTGGAAGATAATCGAGAATCATATCGCCCGCCAAGCGGGCGGTTACATCCCGCCATTGCCGGGGAGATGCGGAACGTGCGGCGCCGCGAACACTAGTGGGGCGGCGTTTTGCTCAGCCTGCGGAGCAAATCTGAGAGTCGGGTTGACGTGCGCGTCATGTGGCGCTATGCAGAAAGAATCCTCTGCAAGGTTTTGTAATCGCTGCGGCAAACCGTTATCCGGGTGAAAGGGTGAATGGGCGAATGGGCGAATGGTAAAGCGAACTAATTGAAACTGCATGGTAAAGCGAAATCGTGAAGCGCAAGTCGCGCTCACCATTCGCCCATTCGCCCATTCGCCCATTCACGCCTCGGGCGGTTTCCAACCCGCGGGCGCCTCAGGCCACACTTTATCGGGCTCACGCGGCTCTGCTTGTTCCGCGCCAAGGCGTGAAGCGTTAATGTCTGCAAACACGAAGTTTTCCGGCGGCACAGGTGCGCCGGCAAGACGTCGCAAAAGCGCTAGCTGACCAGCGTGCGTCATTGCGTCTGACAACGGACCCTGAAGCAAGCGTTCAGCGGATACCTCTCCGACCGGTGTCGTATCAGTATCAAGATAGCGGCCGAGGTCCTGCAGCATTTCGTGAAAACGCTCAATCTCCGCATCAAGCGAATTTAATGGCTCGGGTCTGTATTGCCCACCAATAAAAAAAGTGCGTGCGTACCCGAGCACACTGGTCATGTGGCAAACGAGTTCGGTAGGTGTGCGAACTCCCTCAGCCGCTCGAAACGATCCAAAGTCCGCTGGCGCGTTGCGTAACGCTTTCTGAGTTCGGTAGGCGAGCGCCGCCAGAAAGTGCCGCAGGATTGCTCGGTCTTCTTGACAAAAGTTCATCCAAACCATCTACGAGTACAACGGTGTAAAAAAGCCTTGCTAACTTTTCAACTTAACCTTGAATCACCACACTTGAGATTCTTTCTGATCTGCGCCATCTGCGTTAATCTGCGGCTAACTTTTTCTGGACGCGCTGGCTCGTTTTTTGCTGAATGACTGTCGTATCACTCTCAATTTTTTGGCTCGATCATCCGAATACGCTAGTGTCGAGTTTTCCAAAACTGAGTAACGCGTAGTCTTGCTGGGACGATCATATTCTGCCAGCAGGAAAACTATCTTCTCGCCGTCAAAATATTCTCTCTTCAAGCCTGCCTCAGCGCCGTGGAAATATTCGATGACTTGCCCCTTCCGCAGTCTGCCCTTAAACGGTTCAAGCACTTCCGCAGCAACTTTCCAGTTCTCATAGCCACCGACGCGACCAACGATCGAAGCTTCACTAATTCGAACGTGAGCGACGACTGCCACCTCTTTATAGTCGTTTTTCAAATAATTGAGTGGCGGCCAATCGTCGTCTTGCGCAGCGACAAGAAAGGGACCAGCCGCAAAAACGCACAAGAAGCACAAATTCATAACCAGTCGCGTCATAGCCCTTTTGTGCCTTTTGCGCGTCTTTGCAGCGAAAGAATTCGAGGCGAACGTGAGCATTTTAATCATGGCGAAGAGCCTTGACGGGATCAATACGTGCCGCACGAGAAGCGGGATATAACGCGGCAATGATCGACACTGTCAGCGCAAACAGGATTGCTCCAGCCGACAGGTAAATTGGAAGAGAGAAGAAGTCGATGAACGAAGCGCTTTGCGGCTTAAGGATAAAACGGTAAGCAAGACGATTCGCGATTCCGTCTATCCCCCAGGCCAGCAGTGTTCCCAGCACTCCACCTGTCACTCCGATAACGGCTGCTTCGACGAAAAAGATCAATCTGATCTCGCGGTCCTCGGCGCCAATCGCCTTCATGATTCCGATTTCCCGGGTGCGCTCAAGGATAGACATGATCATCGTGTTAGCAATACCGAATGACGCCACCAGCAATGAGATTCCGCCCAGCAAACCAAGAACGGAATCGAGAATCAGAAAAACCGTTCGAATCTGTTCCAGCTGATCGACGATCGAGAAGCTGCCAAAACCTGCCTCGGTCAGTTTTTTCCTCACCTCGGTCAACATGGCCGGGTCTGTCACGCGAATGACTGCGGAGTCATAACCTTCGCTTTGATCACCGCTTAACTGACCGCTGCCGCGCGCCAAAGCCAGCGCAACCTGACTTAACGGACCTCGATGTTCCAGGTTCCACTCGCGTGCTGCTGGAAGCGGAATATAAATGGAAGCGGGAGGCATCAACCCGCGGAATCCCCCCTGCCCCGGACCTTCTTTGATCTCAGTGCTCAATACACCAGCAATACGAAATGATCGTACGGCGATGCCTGAGGATTTTTGTTGCGGCTGCTGCTCGTTACCTAACGGAATACCGAAAAAATTCGATGGTCCTTCGTCATCAGCATTTGCGTCATCTGAGTTTGTCTTCGTAGCTGACTTGTTCTCTTTCTCCGGTGCGAAGAACTCTACAGTCTTACCAACGGCATCCGCTGGTTTCTCGAATCCAAAGTCACGGGTGAAACGTTCACTGACAACAACTTCATCGGCTGTGTCCGACGAGATCATCTTTCCGGCGACGAACTGCTGAAATCGCGATGATGCATTTGGAACCGTCGCGCCCGCCGCGGAACTTGTCAACACGCGACCATTTGCGCGCATGTAGATCCATAGATTGATACTCGGCTCGACGTATGCGACTCCAGGAATTTTCGAAATCTCAGCAATTGCAGCGTCGTCCAGAATGCGTGTCGGGTTTTTATCCGGTCGCCCACGTGGTCCACGCCTGTCCGGGTCAGGTCGTCCACGATCGAGACCAGAAGCAAGATTGCTGAGACTACGACCGAACACGTTAATCTCGTTGAAGAGATCCAGTGCTTTGAAGCGAGCCAACATGTTTTGCTGCAGGCCCAGGCCAAACGACACCATTGTTACGATTACTGCGACGCCTACGATTACGCCCATCGTAGTCAGTGCCGCACGCAACTTAGCCTGACGGAGATTTCGCAGTGCGAGATAGAGAATGTCGATAAAGGCCATAAGCTAAGGGTGAGAAGCAGCGACCGGTTCTGAAAACAGGTGATACACTGCATCAACCGTCCAATCCGCCAAACTGTGGGTCACGATTTCCGCTCCTGCAGCCCTAAGCTCGCGCTCGGAAACTGTATTTGTCACACCAAGGGTTCGCATTCCTGCCGCTCGCCCGGATTGAATTCCTGGCGGAGAGTCTTCAACCACCAGACACTCCTCAGCCAGTAATGGCAGCTGACGCCGGGTAAGGCGTTGTTCATTCAACTTTCTGAATGCACATTCGTAGCATTCGGGCGAAGGCTTGCATGCGCTGACGTCTTCGGCAGTGACAATTACTGAAAACAGAGGTCTCAGAAGAGCGCGATCCAACGCGTAACTGATTTCGTTAGCGGTAGCCATGCTCACCAGGCCGAGCTCGTAATAGCGAGAAGTTGCTTTAAGAAATGTGACAACTCCTGGACATAATGGAAGCTCATCCTCAATCAGCTTGCGATGCACTACGGATTTGTTGTTCAACACCGACTGGAGCGTTGCATCCAGCAGTTGCTTTCCTTCGCGTTGGAAGGTCGTGCGCACGAAAACCTCATCACTCATTCCCAACGAGCCGAAGTAGGCTTCTTCAGTCAATTCAATTCCGTGCGCTCTGAGCACATCCTGATAAGCGGCCATCTGCAGCCGCTCGTCGTCGATAATTACTCCATTGAAATCAAAAAAGATGGCTTCGATCATGTTGGGTTAAATCACTCGTCCGCTCCGCGGACGGGTTTAGCACTCAACCCTCCCAACAGCTTTGCGTTCTGATCTTCAAACAGCTTTGGCAATCGTTCACTCTCGAGCACATCCAGGCGTCGCAGTACTTCGGCCAACGAAAGCTCGTTTTTTAGATTGACCTGATAATCGAGATCGGCGCGCAACCGATCTTTTTCACCTTGTCTGTTTTGCGACATCATAATTATCGGCGCCTGCATGCCGGCAATTACCGCCAAAACCAGGTTGAGCATTTGATACGGCACCGGGTCGAACGCGTCTCGAATCAGATACGAATTCAAAACTATCCAGAACAGAATCAGCGCGATTGAAGCCCCAATGAACTTCCAGCTTCCGCCAAACTCCGCAATGATGTCAGCAGCGCGATCAGCCATCGTCAGTCGCGCCTGTTCCTCTTCGTTAACGTTGCGTGATACGCGTGAACGAAGCAATTCGTCAGTGCGGCGCAGGCGGTGCGTGACTGCGCTAAGCATGACGAGTGCAACATCCGGATTCCCACGAATGAAGGATAAGAAGTCGGGGCGAGCCAGGACGGCGAGGCGTGCGTCCTCGACTACACTGGCATCAGCGGAACGCTGTTTCCCATCAATCAGCGCCATCTCACCGAAAAAATCCCCTTGTGCGAGCTCAGCCAGCGTCACCTGTTTTCCGTCCTCGTCCGTTATGCTTATCGAGATCCGTCCACTCTCAATCAGATACATCGAATCGCCGGAATCTCCTTGCCGGAAAAGCCTGGTGTTCCTGGGAACGATGCTATCTCTCAGGAGATTACGGAGGTCAGTTGCGGCCTTATCATCGAGTGAAGCAAACAGAGGAACCGAACGCAGCGCCTCAAGCGTCATCTGGCTCTGATGGTTGGACATGTGTTTTATCTGGGTGTCCTAATTCTGTAGGGGCGTCCTTCAGTGGTGCCCCCGCTAATCGTTTCGAACTACTCTCAGGGCGTAGCCTTCACAACCTTTCCGTCTTTCATCAAAATGATTCGATCAGCAAAACTCGTCGCCAGCTCGCGGTCATGCGTAACGATCAGCACCGTGAGCGAATCTCGGTTGACCATTTCCCGTAACAACGTCAACAACTCATGTGCTCGAGTTGAGTCAACGTTGCCGGTAGGCTCGTCTGCCAACAGCACCTTTGGATTGTTTGCCAGCGCACGCGCGATAGCTACGCGTTGCTGCTCGCCACCAGAAAGTTCTGAAGGTCTATGCGTCAGACGATCAAGCAGACCAACTCGCTCAAGCAGATCCTGAGAACGTTTGCGGCGCTGCGCTCCTCGAAGTCCGCCAAATGCGAGCGCCAACCCAACATTTTCCTGGGCGCTCATCGTGGGAATCAGATTGAAGTTTTGAAAAATCATTCCCACTGAAAATCGACGATAACGGGCCATCTCCCTTTTACTCAAAGGCGCCAATGGTCTTGTGCTGAAGAGCACCTCGCCACTGCTGGGATGATCCAGTCCACCGAGCATATTTAATAATGTCGACTTGCCCGAGCCGGACGTTCCTTGAATCGCGACAAACTCACCCGAATCAACGGTCATTGAAACATTATCGAGAGCAGCAACACTGGTCGTGCCCATCTGATAGATCTTGGAAATCTCCCTTGCTTCCAAAAGTGCTGTCATACCGCTCATGAATTAATTCGTCGTGGCGTCCGCACGCACAGCCGATTCCCGGTTCTGAACGCGCCACAACTTAAAACGCTCTTCGGCGAAGCCCTTAAGCTCCATCTCGAATGGCTCGGCAGAAAGACTGTCCGACGAGCTGATGAACTCGCGCACTTCGGCGTCGTCATAAACCGTTGCCGAGATTATCACGTCGGAACCGGTTGAGAGTCCTTCCAGTCTGGCAGCGAGATTGACAGTCGATCCGAAGTAGTCGAGCCGCTCGTTGAGCGTAACGGCGATGCAAGGACCTGTATGCAACCCCGCTTTCAAGATCAGAGGATGTGACCCATCGGGCGGCTCCGCCAAAATGCGTTGAGCATTGAGCATCGCGCGAACCGCGGCAGCAGGACTACGAAATACGGCCATGACTGCATCGCCGATCGTTTTGACAAGTGCGCCATCGGCGACAGCGATCTCCCTTTTCAAAATGTCGAAATGGCTCATTACTCGACCGAAGGCGGTCGCGTCGCCGATCTCACGATAGAGCATGGTCGAATGTCTCAGGTCGGTGAACAGAACTGTCAGTGTACCTACAGATATCTGTTCACCGGGACGCAGCGCCTCTGTCGAAAACAGATCCCGGAACACTTGCAATGCAGTTACTTCGGCAGCTGTCGCTGCCTGATCATTCCAGGCGGTGCGCTCCAGGATCAGCAACTGCTCTGCGTCGGTGGTGTTTTCGAGCTGCACAGCAGAAGTCGGTGCGAGGTTAATTTCATCGCAGGTCCAGGTGGACAGGCCCACAGCGATTCTTGCTGACGAATTGCCGTCTTCATTAACGACAATTCGCTGGTCACCAGGCAACTCAAGCGCTCGTAAACGATAATGGCCCGCCTCTAACGGCAGGGACAACGAGCGACTGCCATGCGCGGGTAAAAGCTGTTGCGCCACGACGTGCGGCGAGTTTTGGGGATTCCCAACGCAGTACTCCTTGTTTTCGGTAAATCGAATCGAAGCGTTGGGCCGGAAAGTAACTTCCACGAACCGATCGAAGTTCGCGTGGAAATCGATGCGACACGTTTCGCAGTGCATGTCCGAACTTAGTTCATGCAAAGATCCGCTCGTTTCTTTTGCGCCACGGCAGAGTGGACAAAGCAAGTCCCATTGCAGGTCCAGCAGTCCCGCTCGCGTTGCTCGCAGGCACGTCGTCAGAACATCCCGGCGCGATTCCTTCCACTCGTCCGCAAGTTCGTACGCCCTGATTCTCGACACTGAAAAGTCATCAGCGTTATTAACGAAATTGATCAGCCGCTCAACGACCGCTGGCGTTGACCCTTCGGCGACCAGTCGTTCCCGGAGGTTTGCAATCCGGTTCAGTGCGCTAGCAGACAACTCACGGTCGCTCTCACCCTGTGACGCCACAGCTCCTGTAGCTGAAGCTAAGTCGTCGTACTTTCTAAAAACGCGCGCGAACTTTGGGCCATTTATATATTTAAGTTGAAATGGTAAGGAGATTGCGCCCAGGAGCGTTTTCGGAGTAACCCAAACATCATAGGAGAGACGGGTACCGCCCGTGGTGAGTGGCGTCAACTCAGCAAGAGCACGTAATTCCGAAACAGGTCCTTTGGTGTAGTTGCGAGTGACCCCAAACCGTACTGGCCGAACCCATTCAAATGGTTGCTCTTCCCATTCGACGTTAAATCCGTAAGCTGTCAGGTGTAATCGTCTCCGGGCGTTTCTCAATCTTTGTTTCTTGCCACTTGTAGCTTCTTCGATTGCGGGTAGGTCGGTGTCTCGATTGAAACGATTCGTGTCGGATACAAACGGCCAGAGCTGTTCGGGATCTGATTTCAGATCATATTCCCAACGTTGGTGGAGTTCATGGTAAGGCATTGGGACTTCAAGGGCACTTCAAAAGCACTTTATGGGCAGGAATAGTGATCGCTAATGGTCGCAATCAGAAAAAACCATTTGACCTTGGTCATTAGACATTTTTCATTTGTCATTTTCTGAGTGTTTGATGTTTCTTTCATGTAATTTCGTGGATTCGTTTCCCGCGCGACAAACCAATCCGCGAAAACCCACGAAACAACACGAAATGCTTGAAATGACAAATGAAAAATGTCCAATGACCAATGTCAAATGGTTCTTTTGATGGACGAATCATACTTCCTTGTATTCGGAATCAACGTCCTCATCGGAGAAGGCAACCCTATAGTTCCTGGACTGCACTTGGCTGGTGATGAGCAGGTCCTGTTTCGTCTTCAGCAGATCTGCGCGGTTGTAAACGGATAGCTCAAAATTGTAGCCGTGCGTAATTGCATCCTTCGGGCACGCTTCCACGCAATAGCCACAGAAAATACAGCGGCCGTAGTCGATGTTGTAGACCTCAGCGTAGCGTTCGTCGACACCGATTCGGTCTTCGGGCGGTCGCGGGTCGTCCTTAGCAACAATGTAAATGCACTCGGAAGGACAAGCGGCCGCACAGAGAAAGCATGCGACGCATTTTTCTTTTCCATGTTCGTCAACGTGCAACAGGTGCTGCCCGCGATACCGCGGCTGCACCGTGACCGGTTCGTCCGGATACTCAACAGTCCACTTCTTCTTGGGGATATAGGACAAGGTCACACCCATCCCCTGAATGATGGCTTTGGTTGATTCTATTACGTCAGTAATTATTGACATGGTGTTATTTTATAGAATTAACGTCTGAGGACGTAGCCTGCCAACGACCCTCGCGCCATGCAAACTTATCCACGAAGCTATATCTTTGCTCTGTACCACGCACGGTGTACTTAACGATCCCTGTCAACGTGGCGCGGTCGCCATTCAAATTCACTTTTAAGTCCTGGAAATCCCATTTGTCGATGGAACTGTCTCGTTGAATCTCGCGAAGGTATTGCTTCTTACCCTGTTGCTGCCCTTCAAATGTTCCGACAAAGTCATCAGCCAAAATCCGATCAAGGGCCTTTTTATCCGCATTGATGTTCGCCGCCGTCCACTCGTTTTCGAGATCAGTTAAATCCGAAAGGACTTTGGATGAGTCTGTTGGTGGCGGATTGAGGTTCTCGTCTGATTTTGTGTTCGCGTTTTCATTCGTGTTCGCATTCGCGTTGTCACTAGCATTTGCGTTTTCAGCAGAATTCCTGTTCGCGTCTTGATCATTACGATTGCCAAGATTGACTGTCGCAGGAGGACGGTTTCGGTTCGCGGAAGCTCGCAACATCCGCGGAACCATTACGGCAAGGGCCACGCCCAACCCGATAACCACCAGTAAAACAAATCCCAACGCGCCGAGAATCCACGGCCAGGTACGCGTCTTGGTGGAACCTGGAGGAACATACGAACGAGGTGGTTTGTATGCCGGCGTACTCCAATTACTTCCGGGCGAGGGTGAAGACGGAGCACCGGAACCACTCGTTTGCGAGCTGGGAGAAACTACCGTTGACTCGTCGTCAGGTACAGGAGTAAGTGGTGTTCCGTCATCTATGCAAAAACTGAGGTTCTTGTCGGTAAAAGTTCTATTGCAGGTTGGACAACGCTTCATCGTACGAATCTATTTTAAACAATTTCCAGGCGACTGAAGAAATACGCGATCTCGATGGCCGCATTCTCATCTGAATCGGATCCGTGCACGGCGTTCTCGCCGACTGAGGCGCCAAACTCTTTACGCAAGGTTCCCTGATCAGCCTTTGCCGGATCCGTTGCTCCCATCAAATCTCGCCAGGCCTTTACCGCATCTTCCTTTTCCAGAACCATCACAATGCATGGCGCACTCGACATGAACTCGGTCAAGCCACTGAAGAATGGTCGTTCGCGGTGAATTGCGTAAAAACCTTCAGCTTCGCGACGAGTCATATGTAAGAGCTTTAAAGCGCGAATTCTAAAACCCCCATCAAGAATGCGTTGAATGATCTGACCTGATTTTCGGGCGCGGACAGCGTCTGGTTTGATAATTCCAAAAGTAAGATTGTTCATCTGAAAATTAATTTGTACTGTTCGACTTGTAGAACGTATAGGACCTATTGATTTGTTTAATGCAGAGCTGCCTTCATTGCGCTGCCAATGTCTGCGGGTGACTTGACTACATGAATGCCGGCGTCGGCAAGCGCTTTCATTTTCTCTGCTGCTGTTCCCTTTCCACCCGCAATAATTGCACCCGCATGGCCCATGCGACGACCGGGCGGAGCAGTTTGGCCGGCGATAAAGGCAACGACGGGTTTTTTAACGTTGTCTTTAGCAAACGCAGCCGCTTCTTCCTCCGCTGTACCGCCGATTTCACCGATCATTACGATCCCATCCGTCTCGTCATCCAACTGAAACAGGCGTAACGCATCCACGTGTGAAGTGCCGACTATCGGATCACCACCAATACCAATAGCTGTCGATTGGCCCAAGCCTAATGCCGTCAGTTGACCAACAGCCTCATAAGTCAATGTTCCCGACCGAGACACGACACCGACACGGCCTTCACGATGTATATGACCGGGCATGATTCCAATCTTGCATTTCCCAGGCGAAATGATGCCGGGACAGTTTGGACCAATCAGCCGCGTTCGTTTGTCTGACAAATACTCTTTAACTTTCACCATGTCCAACGTCGGGATTCCTTCAGTGATACAAACTACCAAAGGAATTCCCGCATCTGCTGCTTCCATGATCGCGTCCGCCGCAAAAGCGGGTGGTACATAAATGACAGATGCATTTGCACCTACTTCCTTGACAGCATCAGCTACGGTGTTGAAGACAGGAATGCCCTCGTGTGTCGTGCCACCTTTTCCAGGGGTCACACCACCAACGACATTGGTTCCGTACTCAGCCATCTGTTTAGTATGAAACGTTCCTTCTTTACCGGTGATTCCCTGGACCACCAAACGGGTATTCTTGTCTACGAGGACGCTCAATGACGGTAGCTCCTATTTATTTTGCAGATTGTCAGCGACCGGCGAGTATAACAATTACAGTCTGGAGTCACGAGTCTGGAGTCCCAACTCAAAAATTAAGCGAACTCGAACCGTTCACCATACTCAGGCACTTCGACCTGCCACCCGAATTTGTCCCTGATGTGTTGAGCCATTGCATTCGCGGATCCCAGTTCGCCGTGGGTCACAAATGTGCGGCGCGGCGGCGCAGGTAGGTCTTTCAACCAACGCAGCACCTCTACCCAATCCGCATGCGCTGAGAACCCGCCGATCTTCTCGACATCGCAGCGCACGGGCACCCACTGTCCCAAAATTTTAACTTCGGGCTCATGATTCAGAATGCGCCGTCCCAGCGTGCCTTCCGCCTGGTACCCGACAAATACCACCGTCGCATTTTCGTCAGGAACCATTCGCAATGCGTGATGCAAGACCCGACCGCCAGTCATCATTCCTGACGCACTGATGATCACGCGCGGACCAGTTGCATCGTTCAGGCGCTTTGACTCCTGTTTTGACGAACAGGTCATCATCGCATGTGTTCGCAAGGGATGCTGGGCCTTTGCCAGAATCGCTGCGTACTCCGCATCCTGCTCCTCTTTACGGGCGCTGTAAGCTGAAGTGGCTGCTGCTGCCATCGGCGAATCAACGCAGACAGGCAGCACCGGTATTCGCTTCTCATCTTCCAACTCACGCATGAAGTAGAGAATCTCCTGCGTCCGTCCGACCGCAAATGCGGGGATCAGAATTGGTCCATTTTTCTTTACCGCTTCGTTGATAATGCGAGCGAGCGCCTGCTTTGCGTCTTCCGGATCGTGCGCACGATCCCCGTATGTTGATTCAATCACCAGATAATCACAGGCAACGGGCGGTTCTGGATCGTTAATGATCGGCTGGTCATAACGGCCCAGATCGCCTGAGAACAGGATTTGTTCTGCTCTTCCGCCATTTGTTGAACCGTCGAGGTGAACGCGCACAGTGCTCGAGCCAAGAATATGGCCGGCAATGCGAAATTCGGCGAATACATCTGGAGTAACTTTGACCATTTCACCGGAATTTGGAACTGGCACAATCAGTTGAAGAGCGGCACGGGCATCATCCTCGGTGTACAACGGTAAAGCCGGTGAGTGTTTTGTAATGTTGTGGCGGTTCCGGTAATCCGCCTCTTCTTCCTGAAGACGTGCAGCATCCGGCAATAGAATCTTTAGCAGGTCTGCAGTGCCGCGTGAACAGTAGATTGGCCCATGAAATCCGTGTCGAACCAGACGTGGCAAGTATCCGCTGTGGTCAATGTGAGCATGAGTAAGTAATACCGCACTAAGCTTTCGAACATCAAAAGGAGGATCTTGCCAGTTGCGTTCTCGAAGTTCTTTCAGGCCCTGAAAAACACCGCAGTCAACCAACACACTCGTTTCTGGCGTATCCAGCAAATACTTGGAGCCAGTTACTGTTCGCGCAGCGCCCCAGAACGTAATTGTAGACAATATCCTATTCCCTCT
>Ga0114129_10006534_pt1 | contig 16543 bp, 14 predicted proteins | sample RhiMetdeltSRZDD1_FD_80071 | JGI IMG/M metagenome (GOLD analysis project Ga0114129, IMG submission 80071) | Populus rhizosphere microbial communities from Tennessee, USA - Rhizosphere MetaG P. deltoides SRZDD1 (version 2) (version 2) | ecosystem: Host-associated > Plants > Roots > Rhizosphere >... | reverse complement strand
GGCAGCCGCACCAACACCAGCCTGCTCACCGTGGACGGCGGCTTCAACATGGACTCCGGCAGCAACAACAGCCAGATCAGCAACGTGGGCATCGACTTCATCGAGGAGGTCTCGATCAAGACCGCCAACTTCTCCGCCGAGTACGGCCGCAACTCCGGCGCCAACATCAACGTGGTCACCCGCAGCGGGAGCAACGACTTCAAGGGCAGCGCGTACGAGTACCACCGCAACGACAACCTCGACGCCAACGACTTCTTCAGCAACGCCCGGGGCGTCGACAAGGCCCGGCTGCGCTACAACGACTTCGGCTGGAGCCTGGGCGGCCCCATCCAGAAGAACAGGCTGTTCTTCTTCGCGGGCGAGGAGTGGAAGAAGATCCGCCGCGTCACCACCCCCGCCCTGCGCACGCTGCCCACGCGGGCGATGCGGCAGGGAGACTTCAGCGCGCTGACGACGCCGGTCCGCGATCCGCTGACCGGGCAGCCGTTCCCGGGCAACGTCATCCCCGCCGGCCGCATCACCCCCGACGGCCGGGCGATCGCCAACGTCTACACGGCGATGGAGCAGATCGCGAACTCGTACACCGACCGGGCCATCCCCAACAACGCCCTCTTCTCGGGCGAGAACCCGTTCAACTGGCGACAGGACCTGCTGCGCCTCGACTACCAGGCCTCCCAGAACCACCGCCTGGCCGCCCGCGTGATCCTGGACAGCTACGACCTCGACGACCCCTACGGGACCTTCATCGGATCACCCACCGACGCGGCGAACCCGCTCCTGACGGTCCCGACCAAGCGCCGGCGCCCCGGGCGCAACATCCAGCTCTCCCACACGTGGACCGTGCGCTCCAACCTCGTGAACGAATTCAAGGCCAACACGTCCTGGAACGGGCAGCGCGTCCCGCCCCTCGGCGACGCCTGGAAGCGCAACACCTACGGCTTCGCGTACCCGCAGCTCTTCAGCGGCGGCGGCCGGTTCGAGGACAGCATCCCGGACACGAGGGTCGCCGGCTACGCGAGCTTCTTCGGCGCCGCCCGCTCCCTGCTCTCCCCCACCACGGACATCCAGTTCAGCGATCACCTCACGTGGCTGAAGGGCGAGCACAGCCTGAAGGTCGGCGGCCTCGTGGTCCGCAACCGCAAGGACCAGAACGGCCGTTCCCTGTACACCGGCGACCTGAGGTTCGACACCGGCGGCAACCCGCGCACGACCGGCAACGCCTTCGCGGACGCGCTGCTCGGCAACTTCCGGACCTACAGCGAGGCGCAATCGGACCCGATGGGCTTCTTCCGCTTCTGGCAGGCCGAGGCGTTCGTCTCGGACGACTGGCGGCTGTCGCGCAACCTCAGCATCGAGGCGGGCGTGCGCTACACGTGGCACCAGCCCATGTACACCCAGGCCAACAACATGGCCAGCTTCGACCCCGCCCGCTACGACCCCGCCCGCGCCGTCACCGTGAACCGCAACGGGACCCTCGTGCCCAGCTCCGGTGACCGCTACAACGGGATGGTGCGGGCGGGGGACGGCGTCCCCGAAGGCGAGCTCGTCCGCGTGCCGAACGGCAACTCTCCGGCGGTGCTCGCGGTGCCGGCGGGGGCGCCGCGCGGCTTCTACGGGACGAAGAACCTCTTCGCGCCACGGTTCAGCTTCGCGTGGACGCCGACCGGCAACGCCGACACCGCCGTGCGCGGCGGGATCGGCCTCTTCTACGACCGGCCCGAGGGGAACCTGCTCTTCGGAGGCGCGAACAACGGTCCCGTGAACAACCCTCCCTACAATCTCAGCTCGCAGTACGAGAACGGCAACATCGCCGCCCCCGGCGGCGGCGTCATCCCCGTCCCCGCGCCCCTGGGCACGATCGCCGCCATCGACCCGGACCTGACGGTCCCGCGATCGTGGAACTGGAGCCTCAGCTTCCAGCGCGAGCTGCGCTGGGGGATCTTCGGCGAGATCGGCTACGTCGGGAGCAAGGGGCAGAACCTGCTTCGCCAGCCCGACATCAACCAGCCGTCGTTCGACGTGCTCGCCGCCAACGCCGCGCTGCCCGCGGCCCAGCGCGCGAACACGAATTTCCTGCGGCCCTACAAGGGCTACTCGATCATCCAGATGCGGCTCTCGGACGCGGACTCGAGCTACCACGCGTTGCAGCTCTACCTGAGCCGGCGCACGGGCGCGCTGCGCTGGACGCTCAGCTACACGCTGGGCCGGGCCTACGACAACGCGAGCGGCAACGGCGACAACCCCGAGGACTACCAGAACAAGGACTACAACTGGGGCCCCAGCGACTTCGACCGCACGCACATCCTCGTCGGCACGTGGACCTGGCAGCTCCCGTTCTTCCGGAGCGAGAAGGGGCTCGGCCGCGTCCTGGGCGGCTGGGAGGTCAGCGGCATCGGGCGCTACCAGTCGGGCGCACCCATCACGGTCACGGCGACCACGTCGATCGGAGGCCGACGGGCGGACTTCGTGGGCGGCGACCCGTACCTGCCGGACTCGCAGCGCGTCGATCCGACGACGCCGGGGAACGTCCGCTGGCTGGACCCCGCGGCGTTCGCGGCGGCCCCGGAAGGACGCCGCGGCAACAGCAAGCGCGGCCAGTTCCGCGGGCCCAGCCTGCACGTCTGGGACGTGTCGCTGCGGAAGGGATTCGCGGTGGGCGGCGACGTCAGGCTGCAGATCCAGGCCGACCTGTTCAACATCTTCAACGAGACGAACCTCCGCTTCGGCAACCAGAACCTGAACCTCAGCGGGGGCGCCTTCGGGGTGCTCAACACCGCGGCGCCGCCGCGCAACGTTCAGCTCGCGATGAGGGTCACCTTCTGAAGCGGCCGTGAGCCGGGTCGCGCTCGGCTTTCGCGCCCACTCGGGGTGGGCGGCGGTGGTCGCCCTCGCGGGGCCGCCGCTCACGCCCACGGTGGTCGACCGGCGGCGGATCGAGCTGGCCGACGCCGTCATCGACGGCTCGAAGCAGCCCTACCACGAGGCGGAGGGCAAGAAGCCGGAGGACGGCGAGCGCATCGTCGCCCGGTGCATCGACAGCTCGCGCGCGCTGGCGCGCCGGGCGCTGCGCGCCCTCGTCACCGAGCTGCGCGGCCGGGACCACGACGTCGCGGGCTGCGGGCTCCTCCTCGCCTCCGGCCGGGCGCTGCCGGAGGACGTGCACCGGATCCTGGCCTCCCACGCCCTGATCCACGCCGCGGAGGGCGAGATGTTCCGCGACGTCCTCGTCCGCGCCGCCGAGGGGCTCTCGCTGAGCGTGACCGGCGTGCGCGAGCGTGACGTGCTGGCCCGGGCCGCCGAGGTGACCGGGCGACCGGCGGCCGAGCTGCAGCGCCGCGTGGCCGAGCTGGGCCGCGTCCTCGGCCCGCCGTGGCGCCAGGACGAGAAGCTGGCCACCCTGGCCGCCTGGGTGGCCCTCGCCGGCGGGCGCTGATCTCTCACGCGTAACGGAGCGCGCGCCGCTCCCGCACTCCGTTCGCCCGCGCCGGACCGAACATCTCCAGGTGGTGCCGGTACCACTCGCTCTGGAAGAGGCCGCCGGGGTCGCGCTCCGCCTTCGCGCGCAGGAACTCCCGCATGCGGGGATGCGCCGCCTCCACCTGGGCCCTCGTCGCCCACCGGTGGTAGGTGAGGTAGTAGCTCCCGCCGCGGCGGAGCGCGAGGTCGATGAGCGCGCGGAAGGCCCCGGTCGTGGCCGCGATCCCCTGCCGGCTGTGCTCGGTGTGCAGGTTGAAGACGACGCACGCGTACGGCTCGCGCGCCCACTCCAGGAAGCTCTCGCCGTCGCGCTCGATGAGCCGCACCGTCCCGTAGATGACGACCACGCCGCGCCGGCGCAGCTCGCCGGCCGCCTCGCCCATGAAGTCGGGCAGCGCCGCGCGCGGCACGAACAGCTCCCCGATCACCTCGCTGGCGCTCACCCGCGCCCGCAGCCGGCGGTCGAGGACCCGGTGGTAGTCGTCGAGGTACACGCCGAACTGGTGCGCGTCCGACCAGTAGACCTGCCCCGCCGTGGCCAGGTAGTGCTCGGCGTAGCGCTGGAACGCGCGGCGGCGGTCGGTGTGGGCCAGCTCCAGCAGGAACCGCCAGTCGTCCCGCGTCAGCTCGCGCGCGCGCTCCGTCAGCGGAGTCTGCGCGGGGACCGGGCGATAGCAGGACAGGATCCCGTGCCGGAGGAAGCCGCGGCTGGCCTCGTCGATGGCGAACTGGAAGTCGCCGTAGAGGCAGCCCTCGCCGATGCGGCGGGCGAACGCGGCCATCAGGTCGTCGACGCGCTCCAGGCCCACGACCCGCACCAGCTTCCGCCGGGGCACCAGCCGCAGCGTGAGGGAGGCCACCACGCCGAACAGGCCGTAGCCGCCCACCGCCAGCCGGAACAGCTCCGGGTCCTCGCCGCGGCTGGCGACGCGCAGCTCCCCCTGCGCGTCGACGATCGCCAGCGACTCGACGTCGCCGACGAGCGGCCGCATGGCCAGTCCCCGGCCGTGCACGTTGGCGGACACGGAGCCCCCCAGCGTGAGGCGATCGGCTCCGGTCTGCTTCTGGGCGATCGAGAGCGGCTCCGCGGCTCCCTCCTGGGCGCGGGCGAGGCCGTCGACGAGCGCGGGCCACTGGATGCCCGCCTCCACCTCGACCGTGGCGGCGGCGGGGTCGAGCCGGCCCATGCGGTGGAGGCCCCGCGTGTCGACGAGGACGGCGTCGCGCGCGAAGGCCTGACCGCCCATCGCGTGCCGGCCGCCGGCGATGCACACCGGGAGGCCCCGCCGCCGCGCGGAGCCCACCGTCTCGATGAGCGCGTCGAGGGAAGCCACCGGCACCACCTCCCGGACGCGCGTGGGGTTGAGCCGCGAGTGGACGTCGTTGACGAGGACGCCTCGCGCCATGATTCCGCATGGGAGCACGGGGCGGCCGGGTCCGGCGCGGCGCGTGTGACGCTACCGGGAGCGTCACATTAGTGTGCTACGCTTTTTCGTGCTCGCATCCCCGAAGCGCCCGCGACCCGCGTGAAGCCGCACCTCGACCTGCGGGCCGCCGCGCGGCAGGCGATGATCGACCGGGGCTTCCGCCCCGATTTCGAGCCCGCGGTGGAGGCCGAGGTCGCCGCCCTCCGGCGGACGGCCGACCCCGCGCCGGCCCCGGGAGCGCGCGACCTGCGGTCGCTGCCCTGGTCCTCGATCGACGAGGTCGAGTCGCGCGACCTCGACCAGCTCGAGGTGGCCGAAGGGCTCCCCGGAGGCGACACGCGCGTGCGGGTGGCGATCGCCGACGTGGACCGCCTCGTGCCGGCGGGCTCCGCGATCGACGCCCACGCGGGGTGGAACACCACGTCCGTGTACACCGGGGTCGCCATCTTCCCGATGCTGCCGGAGGAGCTCAGCACGGACCTGACCTCGCTCGGCGAGGGCGTCGATCGCGGGGCGGTGGTGATCGACCTGGTGGTCGGCCCCGACGGGTCGACCAAGAGCCACGACGTCTACCCCGCGGTCGTCCACAACCACGCCAAGCTCGACTACGACGCGGTCGGCGCGTGGCTCGAGGAGCGGGGCCCGGCCCCGCCCAAGGTCGCCGCTTCGGCGGACCTGGCGGCCCAGCTCCGCGCTCAGGACGCGGCGGCCCAGGCCCTCAGGGAGCGCCGCCACGAGCGGGGGGCGCTGCCCCTGGAGACGATCGAGGCGCGGGCGGAGATGGACGGCGAGGCGGTGAAGGGGCTCGTGGTCAAGGACAAGAACCGGGCGCGGCAGCTCATCGAGGACTTCATGGTCGCCGCCAACGTCACCATGGCCGCGTTCCTCGAGGAGCACCGCTCGCCGTGGATCGGGCGGGTGGTCCGCATCCCGCAGCGGTGGGGACGGATCGTGGAGCTGGCCCGCCAGCTCGGGGACGAGCTGCCCCTCGAGCCGAGCGCCTCGGCGCTCTCCGCGTTCCTGGAGCGGCAACGGGCCCGCGACATCCTGCGCTATCCCGACCTGTCGCTCTCGGTGGTGAAGCTGCTGGGATCGGGCGACTACGTGCTCCAGAAGCCGGGCCAGCCCAGCGAAGGTCATTTCGGCCTCGCCGTCGACGACTACACCCACTCCACCGCCCCCAACCGGCGCTACGCGGACCTCGTGACCCAGCGCCTGCTCAAGGCGGTGCTGGCCGGCCGGGGCCCGGCCTACGACGACGGCGCGCTCTCCGCGATCGCGCTCCGGTGCACCGAGCGCGAGGACGAGGCCAACCGCGTCGAGCGCCAGGTGCGCAAGCAGGCGGCGGCGCTGCTGCTGGCCGACCGCATCGGCGCGCGCTTCGACGCCCTCGTCACCGGCGCCAGCCCCAAGGGCACGTGGGTGCGCGTGCTCCAGCCCCCGGTGGAGGGCCGGGTGATGCGCGGCGAGGAGGGCCTCGACGTGGGCGACAAGGTGCGGGTGCGGCTCATCGGCACCGACCCCGTCCACGGCTTCATCGACTTCGCGCGGGACTGAGGAGGGGGAATGGCAACGACGGCCAAGCGGCGGCGGCCGCGCGCGGCGCCGGCGCCGCGCCGCCCGCGCCGCGGCAAGATGGACCCGGCGGCCCTGGCCAGCGCCGAGTCCAGCGCGATCGCCGGGCTCCGCGAGCGCACCGAGGTCGGTCATCTCGCCGCCGGCCGCGTCCCTCCCTCGCAGATCCAGGACTCGCACCAGGCCGGGGCCACGCGCGTCATCGACGACGCCATCCGCAACGTCTACGTGGCCCCCGTCACCGAGGACGAGAAGCTCCTCCAGTTCCCCGGGCCGTCCGCCGCGGACTTCACGCGCACCGACACCTGGCGCGTCATGCGCATCATGGGCGAGTTCATCGAGGGCTTCGACACCCTGGCCTGGGTCCAGAAGGCGGTCACGGTCTTCGGCTCGGCCCGCATCGGCCCCGACGACCCGCAGTACAAGAAGGCGGAGCGGGTCGCCGGCCTCCTGGCCAAGGCGGGCTTCGCCGTCATCACCGGGGCCGGCCCCGGCATCATGGAGGCGGCCAACAAGGGCGCGCGCCTGGCCGGCGGCCGCTCCATCGGCTGCAACATCGAGCTGCCCTTCGAGCAGGGCACCAACCCCTACGTCGACACCGTGATCCACTTCCGCTACTTCATGGTGCGGAAGACGATGTTCATCAAGTACTCCACCGCCTTCCTGATCTTCCCCGGCGGCTACGGCACGCTCGACGAGACGTTCGACGCCCTCACGCTCATCCAGACCGGGAAGATCTATCAGTTCCCCGTGATCCTGTTCGGACGCCACTACTGGGCGGGCCTCGTCCGGTGGCTGCAGGCGCGGGTGCTGGGCGAGGGCAAGATCTCTCCCGGTGACCTCGACCTGATGTTCCTCACCGACGACCCCGAGGAGGCGGCGCGGGTGGTGATCGCGGCCTACGAGGCCCAGAGCCAGGCCGTCACCGAGCGGGCCCGCCGCCGCAAGTCCACGCGGGAACGATTGAACGATTAACGGGCAATCAATAGCCTTGGTGCCGGCGGGCGGGTGTGGTAGGCTCCGGCGAGAAATACAAGCCTGAAATTCATCGTGAGAAGACTCGAAGGCTCCTTCTCCACCGCGCAGACGGCCCGCCTCACGGGGCTCAGCCCCCGCCAGCTCGATTACTGGGACCGCGAGGGCTTCGCGCGGCCCTCGGCGGCCCGGGCGAGCGGCTACGGATCCGCGCGGCGCTACTCCTTCGCCGACCTCGTGCGGCTGCGGGTGGCGGCCAAGCTCCGCGCGGCCGGGTTCGGCCTGAACAAGATCCGCCAGTGCGTGCAGACGCTGCGCCGGCTCGACCCCTCGCGCGAGGGGATGGCCGACGTGCGGCTGCTCGTCGTCGGCTCCCGGGTGGTGTGGGCCCGCTCCGACCGGGAGCTGGTGGACGTCCTGCAAGAGGGGCAGTTGATGCTCGTCTTTCCCCTGGGGGAAGAGGTGCGCGGCGTCGCGGCCGCGCTGGAGACGCTGGCCCGGGAGCCCCGGCTCGACCTGTTCGACCTCGACCGCCCGGCGTCCCGCCGCGCGCGCGGCCGCCGCCGGCCCCGATGACGGCGGACGACGAGCTCGACGGCCGGATCGCGCGGCTGGCCCGCCTCGGCCGGGCGCGGGACTTCTCCGCGGCCCGCTTCCGCCGCGACCTGGAGGCGGCCGTCCACGGAGGCGTCTCCCGCACGGACCTGCTCTGCCGGCTGATCGCGGACTGGACGGGGGTGACGGTCTCCGGGAGCGAGGTGGGCGCCCTGTGGGGCGAGGTCGAGAAGCTGCACGGGGTGCTGAGCCGCGCCCTGACCGGGCCGGTGTCCCTCCAGACGGCGCTCCTCCACGAGTTCCACAGCCGGCGCGGGCTGCTGCACGAGCCGCGGCTGCTCTCGGATCGCGACCTCGTCACCCTGCGGGGCGACGCGATCACCGATCCCCTGACCGGGCTCTACAACCGGCGCTTCCTGCTCGACCACCTCGAGCGCGAGGTCTCGCGCGCGGAGCGCTCCGGAAGCGTCGTGTCGGTGCTGCTCATGGACCTGCGCGGCTTCAAGGGCATCAACGACCACCTCGGCCATCCGGTCGGGGACGGCGTCCTCGTCCGCACCGCCCGCCGCATCCGCGAGTCGCTGCGGCTCGTCGACGCCGGCTGCCGCTACGGCGGCGACGAGTTCGTGGCGGTCCTGCCCAACACGGACCTCGTCCACACCCTCACCGTGGCCGAGCGCATCCGGCAGCGCGTCTCCCACATCCGCCTCCCGCTCCGGGTCGGCCTGAGCGTCGACATCAACTACGGCGTCGCGACCTATCCGGCCGACGGGCGAACGATCAACTTCATCCTGAAGATGAGCGACGTGCGGCTCTACGCCTCCAAGCCCAAGCCGGACCAGCCGAGCGGCGTGCGGCGGTGGCCGCGCTTCGCCGTCGAGGGCCTGACGCTGGACCTGGCCGGAGGCCGGGCGGGACGGCAGTCGACCGAGGTGCGGGACATCGGGTACGGGGGCCTCTCCTTCACGTACGTCGGCGAGAAGGTGCCCGACCGGCTGCAGGGCGAGATCGTCCAGCGCTACAGCTCGGAGGCCCACCCGGTGACGATGCGGCCGGTGAGCGTGGTGCGCCTGCGCAGCGGTCGCCTGAGGGTGGGCTGCGCGTATGAGAGCTAGGAGCGTGTCCTCCGGCGTCTGCCGGGACACGCTCCTGCGCGGCCTCGCATCGACCGCCCTGCTCCTCCTCGCGATCCTGCTGTCCCTCTCCGTCGGCGGCGCCGCCACCTCGGGAGCGAAGCTGGCCGCCGTCGCCGCCGCGGGCCTGCTGTGGCGGGGACTGTTCGCCGCGGGCAGCCTGGGCGCGGCGCTCGGAGCCTTCGCCGTCGCCCTCGACCTCGCGGTCGGCCTCGGCCTCGGGCTGCTGGCGGTGGGCCTGACCGGCGGCCTCGGCAGCGAGCTGTACCCGCTGTTGCTGGTGGACCTCGTCCTCGCGCACGGTTTCCTGGGCCCGCCGGCGTCGCGCTTCCTGGCCGTGGCCACGCTCCTCGGCCTCGGCGGGCTGGCGGCGGTGGCGGGCGTGCCCTCGTCGGGCGCCGCCGCGCTCGCGGTCGGGCTCCGCCTGCTGTGGCCGGTCGCGCTCCTGGCCGCGATGGAGCTGTGGGGCGGCGCCCGGGGAGGAAGCGCCGGCGAGCCGACGGCGGCGGCGACGGACGCGACGACGCCGACCGGCAGCGCGCCGCGAGCCGAGCCGTCCGGGCCGGAGGCGGGGCCGGCCCCGCGCCAGGGGCTGCAGGAGATCCTCCACGACCTGCGCTCGCCGCTCACCGTCATCCGTCTCTACGCGGAGCTGCTCGCCGAGCACGCGCGCAAGGGAGAGCCGCCGGTCGGCGACCACGTCCAGAACCTGCGGGCCGAGATCGAGCTGATGGAGTCGCTCCTGGACGTGGACGGCGAGTCGCGCGCGGCCGTCCGCCTGCGCCGCCGGCGGCGCGAGCGCTTCGACCTGGTGAAGCTGCTGGGCAGCCTCGCCAACACGTATCGCCTCGCCCACACGGAGAAGCTCCGCATCGAGTTCATCGCGGAGAGCCCCGAGCTGCCGGTCCAGGCCGATGCGCTGGCCGTGCAGCGCGCGCTGCGCAACGTCCTCGACAACGCCGTGAAGTACACGCCGGCCGGGGGCCAGGTCCGGATCCGGGCCGGCCGGTCGGGAACCCAGGCCTTCGTCGTGATCAGCGACACGGGAGTGGGCATGAGCGCCGGTGAGCAGCAGCGGGCCTTCGAGCTGTCGTTCCGCGGCCAGGCCGCGCGCGCGTCCGGGGCCGCGGGGTCCGGCGTCGGGCTCGGCCTCACGCGGGACCTGCTGGAGCCTCAGGGAGGCCAGATCAGCCTCGCGAGCGAGCCCGGCCGCGGCTCGGAGGTGACCATCCTGCTGCCCGTGGTGCGCGAGGCGCGGTCGTGAGCCTGCGGGTGCTGGTGGTCGACGACGACCCCGAGGTGGTCGACGCCGTCGGCGAGGCGCTCCAGGACGACGGCTACAGCGTCGAGACGGCCACCGACGGGCCCACCGCGCTCAAGAGCGTCCTCGAGGCGCCGCCCGACCTGATCGTCCTCGACGTCCGCATGCCCAACCTCAACGGCTGGGAGTTCTGCGAGATCGTGCGCCGGCAGTCCCACACGCGCGACGTCCCCGTCCTCTTCCTCACCGCTTGCACCGAGGTGCGCGACCAGATCACGGCCATGCAGGTGGGCGGCTCGGACCACCTGCCCAAGCCCTTCCGGCTCGCCACGCTCCGCGACAAGGTCCGGTCCCTCACCCGCGAGCCGAAGACCCAGGACGGATCATGAACAGGCGAACCGCGCCTCACCGCCGCGCCCGCGTCACGGCCGCCTCGCCGGTGGGGCCGGCCGAGATCGACGCCATCGAGCGTCTCCGCTTCGAGAGCCTGCTCGTCGACCGGATCACGGGCCTGAAGGTCCACCCGCTGGCCGACTTCCACAACGAGCGCATCGCCTTCCTGGGCGTCATCTACCTCCAGCTCGGCCGCTTCTCGGGAGTCGAGAGCCTCTACGGATGGGAGCTGTACGACCGCGTCCTGCGCCTGACGACCGAGAGCCTCCGCGCCGACCTCGACACGTCGCCGCTGAGGGCGCGGCTGCTCTCGCTGCAGTTCAACGGCGCCGACGGCTTCTACCTGCTCTTCGACCTGCCGGCACGGCCGAACGGGAGCCGGAACGGGCCGCGGCTGGAGGACGAGGCGCGCCGCTTCCGGGAGGGGACGGTGAGGCGGCTGCGGCAGAGCCTGGGGCGCACGGCGGTGGACCTCATGAGCGTCCACGCGAGCTGCATCAAGGTGCCCGACGATCCCCGGGTCCGCCCCTCTCGCCACATCCTGCGCGGCCTGCAGGAGGCCGCGCGGCAGGTCGGCGCGCGCGAGACCCTGGAGAGGCAGGAGCTGCTCTCGGAGTTCCGCTCGCTGATGACGGGCCGGAAGCTGCGCGCGCTGTTCCAGCCCGTGATGGACATCCGCAAGAAGGCCGTCCTCGGGTACGAGGCGCTCATCCGCGGGCCGCTGGGGAGCGATCTGGAGACGCCCGACGTGCTCTTCGCCGCCGCCCGCGAGGCGGGGCTCGAGCTGGAGCTGGAGAACCTCTGCGTGGAGACGATCTTCGCCCACCTTCCGCCCGCGGTGAAAGGGGCGAAGCTTTTCGTCAACGCGTCGTCGAAGTTCCTCGCCCACTCCGTGTTCCTCGACGACCGCAACCTGGCCAGCATCAAGCGGTCGCATCCCCAGGTCGTGATGGAGATCTCCGAGAAGGAAGGGATCTGGGACTATCCGACCTTCCGCGAGGTGCTGGCGCGGCTGCGCTCCTCGGGACTCCAGATCGCCATCGACGACGCCGGCTCGGGCTACTCGGGGCTGGAGTCGATCCTGCAGATGAGGCCGGAGTACATCAAGATCGCCAACTCCATCGTCCACAGCCTCCACCTGGAGACGATCAAGCGCGAGATCATCACCGCGCTCGCGTCGCTCGGGCGGCAGATCGAGTCGAGCATCGTGGCCGAGGGGATCGAGCACCCCGCGGAGCTGCGCAGCCTGCTCGCGCTCGGCGTGAACTATGGGCAGGGGTTCCTGCTCGGCCGGCCGAGCGCGCGGATCGGCCACTAGCGAGGCGGACGGCTCCGCTCCCGGGCGAAGGCCAGGACCGGCCGCAGCATCGCTTCGGCCTCCGATACGGAGAGCGCCTCCGCCCGCCTCGCGACCTCGCGCGGCACCCAGTTCGGGAACGCCTCGCGGCGCGACCGGTGCGCGCCGCTCCGAGTGTGCTCGTTCCAGACCCTCGCCAGCGGGCCCTTCCCGAACCGCGGCGCGAGCTTGACGAGCGCGGGCCACAAGCGGCGATGCACGTACGTGACCTTGCCGGCGATCAGCTTGCAGACCAGCACCTCGCCGCTGTCGACGACCGCCTCCGCGGCGCGGAAGATCTCGTGCCCCTTTGGATGGCCCCACCAGCTCCCGCGAATCGGCCCACCGGCGATCGCCTCGGCGAGGCTGGGAACCGGTCCCCGCGCGGCCTGGAGCACGATTCCGTGGTCCCTCACGAAGGCGAGCGCCTCGTCCTCCGTCACGTCATGGCCTCACGCGGAGCTACTGCCGGGCCTTGAGGGCCAGGGCGGCCACCGTCTTCACGAGGTCCTCGGGGTCGACCGGCTTCTGCAGGTGCGCCTGGAATCCCGCGTGCAGAACCTTGGGCGTCATCTCCGCCGAGTACGCGGTCACGGCGACGGCGCCGGTGGTGCCGCCCATCACCGGGGGAAGCTCGCGGATCTGGCGGATGAGCGCGTAGCCGTCGGCGCCCGGGAGGCCGAGGTCGCACACGATCACGTCGGGGCGCACGCGGAGGAACGACTGGAAACCCTCGAGGGCGGAGCTTGCGGTGGCGACGGTCGCTCCCTTCAGCTCGAAGACGCTGCGCAGCGCCTGCAGCGTATCGGCGTCATCTTCCACGACGAGAAGGCGGAATCCAGCGAGGGGGGCGTCGGCCAACGGCGGATCCTCCGAGGCTTCAACGGAAGCAGCGCATTCTACTCCGGCCCGCCAGCACACGTGAGCCCGCACACATGGCGACCCTGCGGATGGCCACTTCTACAAGCTTTGTAAGATTTACTTCGAGTCTGCTCGCGCTTCCAGATCGCGTCCGCGCCGCTCTCAGCCCAGCAGACAGCGAGGGTTAGAGGAACCACACCGCGCCTCGGTCTGGCTGGCACATCCGTTGCTTCGTGGCTCCCCGGACTCTGCATCCACGGCGGATCCGAACCAACCAAGGGAACCCAACTTCGGAGGACGACTCATGTCACTGAGCATTGGCCGGGTCGCGATCGGTGAGTCGGACACGGAACGGGCGCTCCGGGAAGCGTTCGGCGAGCTGGGAGTGCCGGCCGGCGAGGACTGGCACGTTTCCGTCTCCCCCAATTCCGCCGCGGGGGCGTGGGAGGTGGCGCTCGAGGGCCCGCCCCGCCTGAAGTCCGAGCACATCGATTGGGAGATCGTGCACCGCGCCGACGGCACCCGGTACCGCAAGCTCTTCCACAAGGCGGAGCGCGATCCGCGGTTCCTCAAGCGGGCGCTGCGGAAGCTGCTCTGGGAATCGATCCAGTTCCGCGAGAACCCCATCTGGTCCGTGGATCCCGTCCTCGCCGAGGCCTTCGAGAAGGCCGTGTGGAACGAGCTGCGCCACGAGGACATGAAGCCGGTCCAGGTGAGGTTCGGCATCTGGCGCGAGGGCCCCGACGGCATGAAGTTCGTCTGCAAGGTCGAGTACGCCTCGGCCTCCGATAGGCCCTGGACGTGGTGGTCGTCGCTCGTCCGCACGCCCGACGACCTCCAGCACGAGCTCCAGAAGGCCCTCGTCAACCGCCGCAAGCGGCGCGCGGCGCAGGCGCTGGCCGCGAAGAGCGCGGCCGCGCGGCTGGCCCGGCGGGCCCGGATCGCGGCCGCGGAAGCGGCGGCGGCGGCCAAGGGCGTGCCCTCGATCACGCCCGCGCCCCTGCCCCGCCCGACCGAGCATCGGGCGACCGCCTGAGCGGCCGCCCGGCCGGCGCCACGTCTAGAATGGGAGCGTGTGCGGCCGCTTCACGCTGACCCTTCCCCCTGACCTCGTTGCCGAGGCGTTCGGCCTCGACGACGTGCCGGCGCTCGAGGCGCGCTACAACATCGCGCCCACGCAGCCGGTCGCGGTCGTGCGGCGCCTGCGCGCGGGCGGGCCGCGCCAGCTCGACCTCCTCCGCTGGGGTGTCAGCGCTCCCCCCGCTCCCGGCGCGCGCGGAAGGGGCCCCGTCATCAACGCGCGGTCGGAGTCGGTGGCCACGCGCTCGGCCTTCCGCGACGCCTTCCGCCGCCGCCGGTGCCTGGTCCCCGCCGACGGCTTCTACGAGTGGTCGGCGGCGGGCGCGCGGCGTCAGGCGTTCCACGTCGCGCGCCGCGACGGCCGGCCGCTGGCCTTCGCCGGGGTCTGGGAGCCCGAGAGCCCGGGCGGGACCCCCGCGTCCTGCGTGATCCTCACCACCGAGCCCAACGATCTCCTGCGTCCCATCCACGACCGCATGCCGGTGATCCTCGATCCCGCGGACTACGACCGCTGGCTCGCTCCCGAGGGTCCGCCCGACGCCCTCGCCGGCCTGCTCAAGCCGTATCCCGCCGCGCCGCTCGCGGCGCGGCCGGTCGGGCCGACGGTGAACAACGCGCAGAACGAGGGCGCGGCCTGCCTCGATCCCGCCTCCTGATGTAGAGTGCCGCATGGCCAAGGCCAAGCTACGCGCTCGCGGTCGGACGGGTCCCGCCCGCCGGGTCCGGATCAAGACGCCGCCGCTCCTCTTCGACGCCACGCAACGCGTCATCGCCCGCATCCAGCGCCGTGTCCAAGGCGCGTTCCTGACGTACTGGACGTCCACCAGCGGCTCGGTCTGCGACAACGACGTGATGGCGCTGCACGAGCTGCTGCAGATCCTGGGCCCGCAGAAGCAGCTCACGCTGTTCGTGAAGTCGGACGGGGGCAGCGGCATGGCCTCCCTCCGCCTCGTCCACCTGATGCGCCGGTACGCGAAGCGCGTGACGGTGGTGGCGCCCCTGAACTGCGCCTCCGCCGCCACGATGCTGGCCCTCGGCGCGGACACGATCCAGATGGGACCGCTGTCGTTCCTCACCGCGGTCGACACGTCGCTCGAGCACGACCTCTCCCCCCTCGATCACACCAACAACCTGGTGGCGGTGAGCCACGACGAGGTGGAGCGGGTGATCCGGCTGTGGAAGGAGACCGGGCGGGGCGCCGCCGTCAACCCCTACCAGGAGCTGTACAAGTACCTTCATCCCCTCGTCATCGGCGCCCTCGACCGCGCGAGCAGCCTCTCGCTGATGTTGTGCCGCGAGATCCTCGGCTACCACATGAGGGACGGGAAGAAGATCGAGCGCATCTCCCGCCGGCTCAACTCGTCCTATCCCGCCCACCAGTACCCGATCACCAGCCGGGAGGCGCGCGCGCTCGGCCTCGACGTCAAGGACCTCGACCCGGTCCTCGACCAGCATCTCCAGGAGCTGAACCTTCTCTACTCGGAGATGGGTCAGCGAGCGATCACCGACTACGACGAGCTCAACCACCACGACAACGAGATCACGAACATCCTCGAGGGGCGGGCGCTGCAGGTCTTCTACCAGGTGGAGAAGGACTGGCACTACCGCAAGGAAGAGCGGCGCTGGGTGCCGATGAACGACGTGTCGGCCTGGTACAAGTCGCGGCGCAAGGCCGGCCGCGTGACCAAGACCAAGTTCCACATTCGCTGACTCACGCGCGCGGAGCGGTTGCGGAGCGCTCGGCTCATCCTCTCGCTCACGGGCCCGGAACCGCCGTCTCGCCACGTGAGCAACGCCGGCTGCGTCCGAAGACCAGCTCGGCTTCGTATTGGTTGTGCCGCCAACAGCGCAGTGCGGGCCGGCGTCGCGGCGCCAGACGGCACGCTTGACCTCCCGCGGGATGTCGCGCGAAGGCGAAGCCGACTTATCCGTCCCAGGACGGATAACTCGCCGCGGACGCGGCCTTGTCGCCGCTCCCAGCTTCCTCTCGACCTTCTCCAGAAGTAGGGTCAATGCGCGGTCAAAGATTGCACCGGGATCACCATCGGGAATCTCGCGACGGAGGAGTGCCTGGAGCCGCCGAAGTTTATCGTGCGTCTCCTGGCCGATGGCGAACTGCACCCGGTAGCGCTGCGGGGCCGTGGCCTGGACGATCGGACGGGGTGCCGGGGCGAATACCGCGGGGGAAGGGCCGGCGACCGCGGTCGGCCCGCTTTTGGCGCGGCTGTCCGGCTCGGCCAGTGTCACCGCTGAGGGAGGCGCCGCCGTGTACGTCGGGAGCAGGCGCACTGAGGTCGGGACGTCCGGCCGGGGCGCCAGCTCGGCGACCAGGGCTTCGATCTGCTGTCGGCTGCGGCCCTGGGCCCTGGCGAGGACAACCTCGTGATTCTCAGGGTTGAGGTGCCGCCCCAGCAGCCGCACAGCGGTGAGGCTGAGCGCGCCCGAGCAGAGGAGGTCGAGGATCACCGGG
>Ga0114129_10006532_pt1 | contig 16545 bp, 7 predicted proteins | sample RhiMetdeltSRZDD1_FD_80071 | JGI IMG/M metagenome (GOLD analysis project Ga0114129, IMG submission 80071) | Populus rhizosphere microbial communities from Tennessee, USA - Rhizosphere MetaG P. deltoides SRZDD1 (version 2) (version 2) | ecosystem: Host-associated > Plants > Roots > Rhizosphere >... | reverse complement strand
GGGCCATTGAGTTTGAAGCCAAACGCCTCATAGATATCATTGAGTCGGGAGAAAAAGTAATTCAACAAACCAGAAGCTTTGATGCAGGCAATGGAACCACCTTTGCCCTTCGCACCAAAGAAGACGCCAACGATTACCGGTATTTTGCCGATCCCGATTTAACGCCTTTTGTAGTTACCGAACAAATGCTGCAGGAGGTTAAAGCCACCATTCCTATGCTGCCCGAACAACGGGTGGCCCGGTATATACAACAACTGCAGTTGACCGATTACGATGCGCGCGTAATTACCGACGAAAAAGATCTGGCCGTTTATTTTGAACAGATCATTGAACATACGCCCAATTACAAAGCAGCCGCCAACTGGATGCTGGGCCCCATAAAATCGTGGCTGAACGAAACCGGCGAGCCCATTACCGCATTACCGGTACAGCCCGCCACCATTGCCGGGCTGATTGCCCTGATCGACAGCAACCAGCTTAATTTTTCGGTTGCCAGTACACGTGTATTTGCCGCCCTGCTGAAAGAACCCGGTAAACAACCATTACAACTGGCACGGGAGTTGAACCTGCTACAGGATTCAGACGAAAGCAACGTGGCAGCCTGGATCGAAGAAGTTTTAAATAAAATGCCCGATAAGGTAGCGGAATATAAAAAAGGAAAGAAAGGATTGATTGGATTATTTGTTGGAGAAGTAAAGAAAGTGTCAAAAGGAAAGGCCGACCCGAAACTGACCAACGACATCCTGTTAAAGAAACTTCAATAACAAAAACAAAAAACAGATAGATGAAACGCATCCTGAACCAGGCATTGCTGATATTAATGGTAGCAGTTACCGCCTGTTCACAAAAAGAAACCGGCACCCTGGAAGTAACAGGCAATATTGCCAATTTAGATAAAGTGGCTGCATTTTATCCGCATGCCATAAAAAACGGCATGATCACCCTGCTGTTATATGAAGTACCCTATGGCGAAGATTTGCCGCCGGTTCAGCTTGACTCGGTAACCGTATCGGCCGAAAAAAGAACATATACATTAAAAGGCCCCGCCAAAAACATTGGCATGCACAATATCGTTATCATCGACGGGCCGATGGTTCCATTGGTAAATGATGCCCCTTCGATACAGGTTGATATGGACATGGCAGCTGAAAAATTTTATACGGTAAAAGGATCAGATGCCAGCAAACAGTTACAGGATTTTATTTTCACCTACGATGTAAAAAGCGCCACGGCCGATCAGATCATTGGTCAGTTAGACAGTTTAAAACGTATAGGCACCACCGACAGCGAATTGATAAACCTCACCAACCGTAAAAATGCCGCCCTTGCCGAACTGAACGACTACATGAAAAAGATGATGCAGGAAGCCAGCCAGCCTGTAGTAGCTGCTTTTGTTTTAGGCAGGTCGGCAAAAACGCTTCCGCAAACTGAATTTGAATCGAACCTGAACAATTTAATGCAAAAGTTTGCCGGTGATGCGAACCTGGCCGAACTGAAAAAAAGATACGAATTATACAAACAGCAAATTGCCAAAATAAACGAGCAGCAGGAACAGCAAAATGCGTGGATAGGAAGAAAAGCGCCTGAATTATCGCTGCCCGATGTAAATGGCAAACAGATAACGCTTGCTTCATTTAAAGGGAAATATGTGCTGGTTGATTTTTGGGCAAGCTGGTGCCCGCCCTGCCGCGCCGAAAACCCTAATGTAGTAGCGGCATACAATAAATACAAAACAAAAAACTTTACCATACTGGGTGTGTCGCTCGATAAAAAGAAAGATGCCTGGATACAGGCTATACACGAAGATCAGCTTAAATGGACGCAGGTAAGCGACCTGGCTTACTGGGACAGCAAAGCAGTAACCACTTTCGGTTTTACAGGCATTCCCTATAATATATTGATCGACCCCGATGGAAATGTGGTGGGTGAAGCCTTACGTGGTGATGCACTGGATAGTAAGCTGCATGAGATATTTCAGTAAAGTTGACAAGTTGTAAACAGCTTAATTAAAATACAAAGCCTCCCGACAATTCGGGAGGCTTTGCTTTTATTACTTATCAACTAACTTCAATACCCATCATTCTGCGACAGCACGCCCTTACTTTTATCAATTTCAATTTGCGGAATGGGGAAGATATTTTTCTTAGCGCCAAACGGCTGTGATGGTAATAAGGTGCTGCCATCGCTATCGTATTTATTGGTTACTGCTGCCTTGGTGCGCATCAGGTCCCAAAAACGATGGCCTTCAAATGCCAGCTCAATGCGGCGTTCGCCTAATATAGCATCGATCAACGCCTGTTTACTGGCAAAGCTGGCGATAGTATATGACAGTGTTGTTGCAGCCTTTGCACGATCTCTTACTGTGTTCAATTTGGCAATCGCATCGGCATCTACGCCGGTTGCCAGGCGGGCCTGCGCTTCGGCATAATTCAGCAACACTTCGGCATAACGAATGATCGGCGCCCAGTCGGCCCGGTTGGTGATATCGGTATATTTCCTGGTAAACTTATAGGCCGTTGTATTGGTAGCCGCAACACCGGGGATGATCATGCCTCTTCTTTTATCGTCGGCGGCAAAGTAAGGATTGGTAACCGTGCTTATAAAAGAATTTGATATAGCCAGGTCGGCCCTGCCTGTTGGATAATAATGCATGGGCAATGCATTATTGGTATTGGGATTATCAGTTGAGTTGTGAGGAATAGACCAGATGGTTTCAGCGGTTGTATAATCGGCAAATACGGCATCTACAGTGGCCTGCAATTCATAGTCGCCATAGGTACCATCGATCACATCCTTTGCATATTTTTTGGCATTGGTATAATCGGCTTTATATAAGTACACTCTCGATAACAATGAAGCAGCGGATCCTTTGGTGCCACGTGTTTTATCGTTATATGTATCATTATATGTATCCGGTAAATCGGCCAGGGCTTCGGTTAAATCGGTAATGACGGCATTGTATATATTTGCCACAGATGATCTCGGCTGGTTGGCAGCCGCATCGTTCGAAGTAAAGCTTTGTGTTATTAATGGTATGCCCGGCTGCGAACCATCTGCTGTAAATACAAAGGTTTGGCCAAAAAAGTTGATCAGATAAAAATTAGCCACTGCCCGAACAAACTTACATTCGGCTATCAGCTCTTTTGCTTTTGCGGCCTCCAGCTTACTAATATTGGCTTCAATGCCTGCTATTGCCCTGTTTGCACTGGCAATGGCAAAATAGCCTGCTGTCCATGAATCTGAAGCGATACCACTACTTCCCAGCAAACTGAACCGCGATAGCTCACCAAAATATAATGTTCTGTCAAAAATGTCTTCTCCCAACACATCAACATAAACGAGTGACCGGCCGCCTAAAAATTCACGGCTTTGCAACCCATCATACGCAGCAAGAACAACTTTTTCTATTCTTTCAGGGGTTGAAAATGCCAGATCGCTCGATAACAGGTCCTGAGGTTTTATTTCAGTTACCTTTTTTTGGCAGGAGCTGCCAATAACAGCTATGGCAAAAAAGATATATAATAGTATAGTATGCATAATTGTTGTCGATTTAAATTATAAGCCTAAGTTAATTCCAACGGTATAAGTTCGCGGCAGGTAAGGACGATACCTGTCTACGCCCAATCCGATGTTCGTATTACCGAAACCGTTGGCTTCTGGATCTATTCCTTTGTACCCGGTAAATGTGTACAGGTTTTGGGCCTGTATATAAAACCGCAACCGGGTGATCTTAACTCTGTCTATGATCGATTTGGGCAGTGTATATCCTATCTGCACATTTCGAATACGTACAAAATCACCTTTCTCGAGCCAGCGTGTAGAAGCCTGCGACCATAGGTTATCGCCATAATACAAGCGGGGTACATCGGTATTTTGGCCGGCGGTTGTCCATGCATCTAAAATATCTTCCGACTTATTTCTCACATTGGAATAAGCGAACAGGGTCGACCTGGTTTGATCGTATACCCAAAAACCGAATGCATATTGCAGGTCGATGGCGGCATCAAATGACAAGTAACTAAAGGATTGAGATAATCCGCCATAGATTTTCGGATAAGGTGTTTTACCTTTTAATAACACGCGGTCGGTTGCAGCAATCTGACTGGTAGTTGTTCCGTCTTTTAAGTACGTCCATGCTTTTGTAGCATGGTCATATTGTTTTTGATTGCCGTTCGAGTCGAGGAACATGGGTAACCCGTTGGCAGGGTTAACACCTCCCCAGCGTATGAGATAAAAGGTACCCAGTTGTTCGCCGGGTTTTGCTACTGAAAATACCGCGTTTGGATCTGTATCGGTATCAAATAGCTGATCGCCGTTGGCATTGGTCGAAAGCACTTTGTTTTTATTCCATGCCATGTTGAAGTTCACCGTCCAGTTAAATGTTTTTGTATGTAACACTGGTGTACTAACGGCTAACTCAATGCCCTGGTTTTGCAACTCGCCAATGTTTTCAGTAATGATGTTACCCGGAAACCCGAGTGTGGCCAGCACCGGATTTTTCAGAATTATATCGATCGTTTTGCGGTTATAATATTCAAGAGTTACGTTCGTATTTCCCCATAAAACCGCATCGATTCCTATATTAAATTGTTTGTGACGCTCCCACCTTAATTTGGCATTACCCGGATTTGATAAAGTTAAAACACCCAAATCGGCATAGGTATCTGGTTCATAAGTACTGAGTTCAGGAAAGTAACCAACATTTGAATTACCTGTAACGCCATAACTTGTACGCAGTTTCAGTTCATTTACAAATTTGAACTGGTCCATAAAATCTTCTTCCGTTAACCGCCAGGCGACCGAACCGGAAGGGAAGGCCCCCCATCTGTATGCTTTGCCAAAGCGGCTATCGGCATCTCGCCTGAAATTAACTGTAGCGAGGTATTTCTTTTTATATCCATAATTGATGCCGCCGAAATAGGAAGCCAGTCCGTCGTCGATGCCAGCTATACCATTCTCCGCTGCTACTTCATCAAAATTGGCTGTATTAATTATTCTGAATTCGGGGTCTTTTATACCTACGCCTCTGTTATAGGCATACATGCTGGTATTACGGGTATACTCTACACCGGCAAGGGCATTCACTTCATGATCATTTGCAATTACTGCATTATAGTTTAGGGTATTGAACCAGCTCCAGGTATTTGCTTCGCTATGTACCGTTTGAGCCAGGCCAAATCCCTGTCCGTCGCCCACGTCGGGGTTCCAGAAATTATCGTTAAAGGCGGTGAGATAATCAAGGTTCACCTGGCTTTTGAATTTAAGGCCTTTAATCAATTGCACTTCGCCATATGCGCTTCCGATAAAGCGGCGGGCATCGCGGTTATCATAATTCAAATTGGTTACTGCTTTGGGGTTGGGCAAATTGGAGGCTATTACATTACCGCCTCGTCCCAGATAATAGTCACCATCGGGCCCGTATACCGGAATATTCGGAAAAGCGGTTAGCGGACCGAAAGGGATACCCGATAAAAAGGCGCCGACTCCTGTACCGAGGCCATATGATTTTGTTCGTGAAAACTGGCTGTTGATACCTATCTGCAACCAATCGTTTAATTTTGAATTCAGGTTCAGGCGAACCGATCCTCTTTTCTGCCTGTTCACATCGATATAGTTCTGAAAGTCGTTATAATTAAGCGAGGTGTAATAGGTAGTTCTTTGTGAACCGCCGCTTAATGCCAGCTGATGGTTCTGCACAAGCCCTTTGCGGTAAACCGCATCCTGCCAATCTGTATCTACCGTGTCGAGCTTTCCATCGCCGTCGATATCACCGTATTTGGCTACTGCCGCAAGTCCGGCGTTGGTTCTTAGTTTATTTATTGTAGTTGTATAATCTGCCGCATTCAATACTTTGATCTTACGCGACGCTTCGTTAAAACCAACATAGGTATCGTAATTGAGAGTTGATTGACCAGCTTTGCCTTTTTTGGTGGTGATCAACAGCACGCCGGCCGATCCACGCGAACCGTAAATTGAAACAGCCGAAGCATCTTTAAGCACTTCTACGCTTTCGATATCATTGGGGTTTAAATCGGCCAGCCCATTGGCAGGGTTGTACAGCTGTCCCAGATCGCCCTGTGTAATCGGAATGCCATCTAATACGCTCAACGGCTGCGCACCTGAAGTAATACTCGCAGCACCCCGAATACGAATGGTTACATTATCACCTACCAAACCCGAGGCGGTATTTACCTGCACGCCGGCTGCCTTACCGGTTAAAGCCTGGTCAAAACTCAGCACGGGTTTATTGGCCACTGCTTCGCCGCTCACTTTACTCACTGAACCTGTTAGTGACCGTTTTAAAATAGTTGTATAACCTACTACCACCACTTCCTGCATAGAGGCATCCTGAGCTTTTAAGGTTAAATTGTATACCTGATCGGGGCCTATGCGTATTTCTTCGGCCTGCATATTAACCGATGATATCACCAGCGATTTGGCGCCGGCCGGTATGTTTAGCGAATACATACCATCGGTATTAGTAACAGTACCCACCTTTGTTCCTTTAACAACAACCGAAGCATTAGGAACCGCGTTACCACTGGCGTCGGTAACTTTACCGGTTATCGTTCGGCTTTGTGCCTGCAAAACTCCCGGGAGGAGGAACAAGCCACACGAAAGAAGAAGTAAAAGAATCTTTCTCATTGAAGCAATAGTTTATGTGTTAATAACTGTAAGTGAAAGCGAATAACGATAAATACTAATAAGTAGTATTAACAAAGAATGACAGTGAAAACAAAGGAGTGCTGCATTTTTGTGCGGCTAATTACAAGATTCTTATCATGATGACTTACTAAAACGATTATTTATTGACGTAAATCATCAATGTATTAGATTTATTGAGATCGATCAATTGAACAACCTGAAGGGTTAAATCACAGGAAAGATGTAGATATTGATCAAATACAACTAAATGAAGCGCTGCTCAGCTTCGCATATGCAGTGGTTTGATAGAAAGGGTTGGATTGGATTGGGAAAGGAAGGCGACCGTTATTATAAAGTATTGATTATTAGTTGTGGGGGTGCCGGCAAAGACCTAACAATGAAACAGGGCTCCCAACCTGGAAGCCCTGCAACAAATAAATGCGTTTGTTTATTTTATTTAATAATATCCTTCATTTTGCTTCATTAATTTATTTGATTTCATTTCATAATCCGGAATCGGAAGCACAAAGCGGAAATTATTAGCCGGTAAGGTAGTTGAGTTTGCATTAGGTGCATCATCAGATAAACGTTCTACCGGCAACCCGCGTCTTTTTAAATCCCAGAATCTGTGTCCTTCAAAGGCCAGTTCTTTAAATCTTTCGCTCATAACGGCTGCAATGGCTGCATCTTTTGAAACGAATGTTTCGGGAACATATCCGTTAATTCTGGCAGCTCTCAGGTCATTGATATCAGATTCGGCTGAATTAGGCCCTGTAAAATCACCTGATTCGGCCCTTGCTTCGGCACGAATAAGATACATTTCACCGGTTCTGAAAACTTTTCCATTGGCAACGTTTTCAGTCGCACTTCCATATGTAGTGCCTGCGTATTTCTGTACAATACGCGAAGGCCTTGCTGCGGCAGTCAGTATAGGTTCATCTTTTACATATGCACTAAAGCGTATGTCATTTACCTGATCATAACTATCCCATAATTTATTCGAAGGCTGCCATGTAACTGTTCCAATATTGGCTGCACTGGCAGATGTACCACGGAATAAAGATCCGATTCTGGCCAATGCAGTTGTTTTAACTAACCGAAAGACTAATTCTTCGGTGTTAGCATCCTTCCAAATATTAGTAAACGAAGTTCTTGGAGCCAGCGCTTTTGCATCAATATATTCTGTACTATAGGTTATCGCATTCGTCCAGTCTTTGGTATACAATGCAACCCGGGCCTGTAAAGCACTTGCAGCCAATTTTGTTGCCCGGTTGATATCGGTAAGATTATTGGGCAGTAAATTTTTGGCTTCTGCCAGATCAGCTTTCAGTTTTTGAAAATAAACACCCATTTTAATTCTCGCCTGAGGTTCCAGTGATGGCTCCTCCATATATGGCATGGCAAGAGAATCAGCAACATAATTACCACAGTAATACCTGAATATTTCAAAATGAGCATATGCCCTTAAAAATAAAACTTCTGCTTTTACCCGCAACCGTAAGGCCGCATTATCTGCCGCTTTAAGCGAGTCGGCTGTTGGAAGCGCCTTCAGTACCCTGTTTACCCGGTCGATAATTGTATAATTAGGTGTAATTGCGGTGAAATTATCCCTGATACCAACATCCACGGTGCTATATTGCCACTCATGAGTTGTAGCAGCGTTATAAAACTCTGATTTTTTAACCTCATCAGAAAAAGTACTGTTCAATAATATATTCATATCTACTGCCAGGGCTCCATATGCGCCAATTACGCCCTGTTCGCAGTTACTAACTGTTAAAAAAGCATTAGATTCTTCAATAAGATCCGATTCGTCAATGTCAATTACTTTCTTACACGAAAAGAGTGTAAGCAGTAATGCAGATAAAAAAAATAATTTATTATATCTCATTTAGAAAATATTTAAGTGTGATAAGACGAGATTAAAAATTAATATCAATACCGGCTACAAATGCCCGGGGGTTGGGATACTCGTTTAAGCTGATATTATTATTATCTTCCGGATCCAATCCACGCCAGGGACTCCATATGGCAATATTTCGTGCCTGCGCATATACTTTTGCCGACTTTATTATTTTAGTTCCCTTAAAAGCAATTGTTGGAACCTGATAAGCCACGCTCAAACTTCTGAAACGCAAAAATTTGGCATCCTGAAGATCAGAAGAAGTAAAACCTCTGTCATATGCAGGTGACTGATAAAAGGCATCATCACCCGGCTTTTGCCATTGTTGTGTAAGAAGTCGTTTAGAAGCGTTTACAGAAGTGTGATAACCGGGCGTTCCCCGGGTGATCCAGTTTTCAACGTTATTGCTTCGAACCACATCGAACTGGTAAGAGAATAAGGCGCTAACAGTAAAAGCTTTGTAACGGAAATCAGCAGTAAAGCCTCCTGCATGTTTAGGTACAAAGGTGCCGAAGTTAGCAAACTGGCCGGCTTTTCCAATATCAAAGGTTTCTTTACCATCGAGTGTTTCATATCTCGGGTTGCCGGTTGCCTTGTCGGCGCCTAAATAATGATACGTATAATGGGAACCGTAAGGAAGCCCTTCTCTGATCAGGAAGGTACCTGAAACAAATTCATTAACACCTCCCAGGTCTTTAACTTTGTTCTTATTAATTGCATGGTTAATGCCAAGGGTAACGTCAATATCGGAAGTTTTAACAACATCAACACTTGCACTAAATTCAATTCCTTTATTGATCATGGTGCCTGCATTGATAGGTCTGAATTGTGTTCCAAAACCGGTTTCAGCACTCAAAAGCTGGTTAACAAAAAGGTCAACCGTTTTGTTGCTGTAAGCATCTATGGTAAACCGGGCCCTGTGTTGCCAAACGTCAAAATCAGCGCCTATATTAAACTTTTGAATGGTTTCAATTTTTAAATTCTTATTGCCGGGTGATGTTGGAATTTGCCCGGTAATGGAAGAACCCGGATAAGCATTGCTTGTTTCATAAGATATTAATTGCGGACCCAGGTAATTGGTCACATTCAAAAATGCTGTAGGGAAAGTGGAAATGGCATATGTATTATTTCTGATACTTCCTATATTGGGCACTGAACCATAAGATACTCTTACTTTCAGGTCTGAAAGTATAGATTGATTTTTCATGAAATCTTCTTCTATCGCATTCCAGATAGCCCCCGCAGACCAGGTTGTTATTTCTTTATTGTCATCGTTTAAAATTCTCGATGTTCCGTCTCTTCTGACATTTCCGGTAAGGGTATATTTGCCATCATATGTATACCTGCCGGCAAAAAAGTAAGAACGAATTCCAAAACCTGATTTTGCGCTGGTAGCATTTTGGGGATAAACCGTAGCAGACCCAATAGGAAGGCTTCCTGCACCCTGCCCGGTTTCGGTTAACCGCGGATCTAAGTTATACAAGGTAAAGCCCAATGCTTTTTGGTAACCTCTCACCACTTCAAAATAAGCGCCGGCTTCTATATCATGTTTATCGAATTTATTTGAATAAACAGCGGCTGATGTATTTATAATCTGGCTGGATATATTGTTAGCTTCAGCATTAAATCCGGCATTAAAAGTTTGCGTGCTGCCATAATAGGAAGCCGGGTTTATATACTTTTGCCACCTGTCGTCAGACACATCAACGCCCAGTGTATTTTTTACTGTAAGAAATGGCAATAATTTATACGCCAGGGTAAGTCCCGAATTAACTTTAATTTGATTTTTCCGCCACAATGAATTTTCAATGCCTTCGAGTACATTAGCCATTTGCTTCAGCGCCATGGTACTGTTTGCACCGTAGTTTAAAGTTCCATCGGCCTTATACGGTTTTTCGTAAGGTTTTGCCCTCCAAACCATCTGGAAAGAATTTCTGTTACTGTTACCCAGCCATTCTCCTTCGGCATAAGTGGTTTTTGAATAACCTGCAGTGGTATTAAACTGAACCGTGAGCTTATTAGCGGTATGTTCAAGGTTAAATCTTGTTGTATATCTTGTTAAGCCCGATTTTAGGTCAGTACCTTCCTGGTCAAAATAACCGGCCGAAAGAAAGAACCTTGTCTTTTCACTTCCACCACTCATATTCACTTCATGACTTTGTGAAAAGCCTTTTCTAAATAATAAATCTGAATAGTCGGTATTAATATTTCCGATACTATCCAATATAAAATCATAACGGGCTCTTGATGCCTCAAATGGATTGGTTGCCGACGAGGTCGCAGGCAAAGAAGCATTTGCAGGGTTATTCTTTGAATAAGTCCATCCGGGTGTATTGGTTAATTTCAGTCTATCTTCATACTGCAGCATCTCCGCCGAATTCATCAAATCAAAATTTTTGGCGCTTGGAGGCTCTGTAAAACCTACCTGGCTACGATAAGTGAAATTGGTAGCGCCGACCTTTCCTTTCTTAGTGGTAATTACAATTACGCCTAAACCACCACGCGCTCCATATAAAGCAGCGGCTGCGGCATCTTTCAAAACGGTAATTGACTCAAAATCATTTGGGTTAATAGTTTGGAAATCGGCAGCAGCCACCGGCACGCCATCTATTACAAATAATGGCTGAGCATTAGCGCCTGTAATCGATTGAACACCTCTGATGGTAATGGCAGGGCTTGAACCTGGTTGGCCCGAACCGGAATTTATAAGTAATCCCGGTGCCCGTCCCTGTAATGCCTGATCGAAAGAACCTACAGGCGCCGATTCAACAATTTTACCGCTTAGTACAGAAGCCGCTCCCGAAAATTCTGATTTTTTTACTCTTGAATAGCCGGTAACTACAACTGCAGCTATTTCACTGACCTGGTTGGTTAGCGAAATATTTATCGTATTACTATTTCCCACTGTAACGGTTTGAGTTGCAAACCCCACACTGGATACCTGCAATTGTTTTACTGTTTCGTTTGTTGTGAATGTAAAAGATCCATCCGCTTTTGTAGTAGTACCTGCAGAACTTCCTTTAACCGTTACTGTGGCATTTGGTACAGGTTTGCCTTCTTCATCAGTAACCTTTCCCATAATGGTTCGGGTTTGAGCCAGCAAATTTCCACATAGAAATAGCAGGCTCCATAGGAGCAATACAATTTTTCTCATCGTGTGTTAGCTTTTAAAATTTAAAACGGTTTTTAAATCAGGGTCTGATCACTAAATAATTAGGACAGCAAAAATAGACGAATGCTGCGTTTTTATCGTTGAAATCAACTTTCAAATTGTCATGTTTATTTGTATATAAAACAATTAATATATTTTTCGGTTATGCCTGTATGCTTTATGCAACACACTTGTAAATAAAAAACAATTTGTTGTAGTTATATTGCAGGTTTTTGCACCAGAAAACACAATTAGCAGGTAAGATTGTATATAAGCAGGCAGCTATTCGCATATGCATAATTTTATATATCGTAGATATATATTCGCTTACAAGATAATAGGAGTATGTTGAATTTTATCATTCACATGATAAATTCATATGCCCGCCGCACATAAAAAAAGGGCCGTCATTGCTGACAGCCCTTTTCTATTGCAAAAAGAAACTTCTTTTTTAATATTTCGGGTTCTGACTAAAGTTTGGATTTTGCTGAATCTCTGAAAGTGGTATAGGCCATATAAATTTATAGTTTGAATATGGAATAGCGGCCAGTGAAGCAGAGTATGTACTATTGCCTGCACCACACGAAAACTGAGCAGCCGATGTTCCGCCTGTACCGATTTTAGCCGGTATACCACCAGGTGAAAAATCAGCATCTGTTGCCAGTCTGTGAATATCACTCCAACGCTTGCCTTCTCCCAGAAATTCAATGCGGCGTTCATCCAAAATAGCCTGAATTAAAGAATTTTTTGTAGCAAAGTTAGTAATAAGGTATTGCTGGGTGGTTGGAGAAGCCAGAGACCTGTTTCTGACAACATTTAATAAATCCAGCGCCCTTGTACTAACAACAGTTGCATTACGTGCTTCGGCCTCAGCCAGCATCAATAATACTTCGGCATAACGAATCTGCGGAGCTGCATCAGAAGAAGTAGTGGGATCTTTATATTTTGATGAATAATAAGCACCACTTCCGGCATTCACCATTAAACCTCTTCTTTTATCATCGCAGGTCCAGGCAGGTAAGTTATAAATAATCGGACTGATCTTTACCAATCCACGGCCGCCCGTAGCGGGGTTACCCAACATGTTCGGCAAAGCACCATTTACCCCTCCGTTATCGGTGGCATCATTCTTAATGGAAAAGATGCTTTCAGCAGACTGATAAGGCGATATAAAAGGACCATTGGGATCAGCCAGTAAAGCCCAGCTGCCTATAGGGCTGGTTACAGAAGTTGGTTGGGTTGGATCTACCGTAGCAGGAACCAGCTTTGCACCTTCTGTTATTACGCCTGCCCAGTTACCCATATGCAATTTCGCCCGCATTTTTAAAGCAATAGCTGCTGCTTTTGACGCTCTGAAGGTTTTAGGAGCAGATGTAGCAGGCAAATTAACTTCGGCATAATCAAGATCTTCAAGTATTTTGGTATAATTATCAGATACCATTGTTCTTTTTAATTTCTTAGCCGCTGCAATGCTTGAATCGGAGTTTACAGCAAAATTTCTGTAAATAATGCCGGTATCAGCACCGTTACCTGCTAAATAAGGCCGGGCAAAATTAATAACTAATTCATGATGGGCAAATGCTCGTAAAAAGCGACACTCTCCAAGGTATTGTTTTCCTACAGCATCGGTAATAATACCTGCCGAAACAGCAGAAGTAACCCCATCAATTGCAAGGTTTGCTTTGTTGATCAGCGAGTATAAAGTTTCAAACATATACTGCTGATTGGCAGAAGTAGATGTATACGTTGCTTCATAGGTGACCTGATAGAATAACTGATCGTTTACCATATCCTCGCCACGCATATCTCCCTGCTCAATATTTGCAGCACCAAAAGGATAACCACGAACAGCGCCACCTGCGTAAAATCCGCTTTGAGCAGCATCATATACACCATTGATCGAAGATTCTATTTTTGCCGGTGTTGAATAAGCTGTTGCATCAGGCACTCCGTTATAAGGAGATACATCCAGCGTTTTTTTACAGCCTGCTCCGTATACAGCAGCTATAAAGAGTATTGAATATATTCTTAGTTTCATTATTAATGTCTTTTTTGGTTAGAGTGCGATTTAGAATCCAACATTTACACCTGCTGTGAATGTTCTTAACTGGGGAACCGAGCTATTATCGATACCCAATTCAGTATAGTTTTCAGGATCTATACCTTTGTACTTTGACCATATAGCAAGATTCTGTCCCTGCAAATAAAAACGAAATGATTTCACAAATCCACTGGTAGCTTTCTCAAGAAAATCGGCATCAAGTTTATAGCTTACGGTAATATTCTGCAATCTCACAAAATTTCCATTTTCCAGGAATCTTGAGTTCGCCTGCCCCTGCAGGTTAACCACATTATCTCTTCCGTAAAACAATTTAGGCACATCGGTTTTTTGCCCGGCAGTTGTCCAGCGGCCCAGCACTTCAGTTCCATTATTAATAAATCCAAGGCTGTTTAATACTTCCTGGCGGGTAAGGTTATAAACTTTATTACCTCCTGAATATCTGATCAAACAGTCAAATGTGAAGTTTTGGTAAGTAAAAGTATTGGTTATACCACCAAACCAGGTAGGTACTGCATTGCCCAGTATTTTTCTGTCGGTAGTTGCCAGCGTAGTAGCGGCGCCCAGTGTTGCATCATCAGGTTTTACAACAAGATAATAACCAGCAGCTGACCCGGTTACATTATTATATTGAACTAAAGATCCATCTGCCTTTTTCCACATAGGATTACCATTGGCACTATTTACACCGGCATATTCAAATCCGTAAATGCCATTAATCGGTTCACCAACGCGCAAAATATTAAAAGTACCATTGTTGGGTCCTGGCACCAACTGTTCTTTCGTATCGCTAACCAGCGATTTTACTTTATTCTGGGCCGAAGTAAAGTTGGCGCTGGCCGACCAGGTAAAATCACTGTTATTTATAATGTTTGCCGACACGGTAATTTCCACACCTTTATTTTCCATAGTACCCACGTTACTGGTAATTACGTTACCGGGAACTCCTATAGAAGGCGGAGTGGGTGCATCCAGAACCAGGTCATCATTCTGGTTAACAAAATAATCAGCAGTAATATTAATCCGGTTCCTCAAAATTGAAAGATCAATTCCCGCATCAATCTTTTTGTTGGTTTCCCATTTCAAATCAGGATTGCCTCTTACGCCAAATGCAATTCCACCCAAACCACCGTATGGTGCCGGTGAATAAGTGCTCAGATAAGGGAACCCGCCAAGCGTATTACCAACTACAGCATAGGAACCTCTTAATTTCAAATCGCTGAAAATTTCACCAATACCGGAATTTTGCCAGAACTCTTCTTCCGAAACGCGCCAGCCAACAGACCCGCCGGGGAAATTACCATAACGTTTGTCTTCTGACAGGCTCGACTGACCGTCGCGTCGCATTGAAAGTTGCAGGAAGTACTTACCCTTATAATCATAGCTTACTCTTCCAAAATATGATTGAAAGCCTGATTTTCCATAACTACCACCCGAAAATTGAGTTGCGTAGGAACCACTGATCAGGTTATCGGTCATAAAGAACGGATCGGTAACACTATTGCCCGTTCCGCTAAAATTGCGGCTAACATCCCGCTGCATTTCCGTTCCTACAGTAACACCAAGCGTGTGAAACCCAAATGAATGATTAACATTTAAATAATTCTGCCAAACATATCTCGAACGTTGAAGGCTTTGATTAAAAACAATACCATTTGCACTTCTTCCATCTCCATGTAAAGGATCCAATGATTGAAAGTCGGTCCCTTGCTGATAATCTATCGATGCCTGGCTTCTGATGGTTAACCATTCAACAGGCATAATTTCGATGAAGGCATTATTAATGATACGGTATTTATCGCTGTTAAATTTATTTTTATCCATTACGTAAGCAATGTTACTATAGTTATTCTCGATTGCTCTTGTATTTGAATCTTTTCCTAATGCATCTCTTGCAGGGGTAAGATTATAACCGGTTGAATTGGCCGGGTTATATATACTAACATTTGGTAACGCTCTTAATGCAGCGCCCATTCCTCCTGATAAAGAATTACCTCCATTATTCTGATCGTTGTCTTCGATCCTTGATAAAGTGATGTTATTGCCAATTTTAAAAAAGCGATTTACTTTATGTTCGAAATTGGCGCGAACACCAAATTTACGGGCATAGTTTGTTCTTATAATTCCATCCTGCTGATTATAATTCAATGAAAAATAATAAGTGGTTTTTTCGTTACCACCACTTAATGAAAGTGTATGACTTTGACCAACCGGATTGTCTTTGAAAATTGCATCGAGCCAGTCAGTGCTCGCACTATCCTTTCTCAACTTTGCCCGGTTAACGTTATTCGCATTAACAAACTTTTCATTGGAAATTGTAACAAAGTCAAAAGCATTCAGCAATTCGGGTTTTTTAAACACGCTATTCACAGCAACATATCCATCATAGTTCACACTTATTTTGCCGGCTTTGCCTTTTTTGGTGGTAATAAGAACAACACCATTGGCGGCACGTGAACCATAAATGGCTGTTGCCGCACCATCCTTTAAGATGTCGATTGATTCAATATCAGCCGGGTTAATATCACCAAGTGGATTTGTATTGGCTACGCCGGAGTTTCCACTTGAAAAAACAGGAACTCCATCTACAACAAACAATGGATCACGTCCCTGGCTAATAGAGTTAACGCCACGAATTCTGATACGGGGCGCCTGGTTTACCAAACCGCTGCTATTGGTAACCTGAACTCCCGCAGCACGACCGCCTAACTGTTTATCAAAACTGGGAGTCGATAAACCGGCAATGTCGTTTCCTTTTACACTTACAATAGATGAAGTAACGTTACG
>Ga0114129_10006531_pt1 | contig 16547 bp, 21 predicted proteins | sample RhiMetdeltSRZDD1_FD_80071 | JGI IMG/M metagenome (GOLD analysis project Ga0114129, IMG submission 80071) | Populus rhizosphere microbial communities from Tennessee, USA - Rhizosphere MetaG P. deltoides SRZDD1 (version 2) (version 2) | ecosystem: Host-associated > Plants > Roots > Rhizosphere >... | reverse complement strand
TCGATCGGGCGACGACGACCAGCATCGGCGTCGATGTCGACACGAGCACGACGACGTGACCGGCCCGGGCGGCGATCGCCGTCGCCAGCGTTTTGAGACCGTTCGCATCGGCATCGATCGCGCGCAGCACAAGACGGCCGCGCTCGGTCGATTCGGCCGTCGCCGCAATCTCCTCCGCGCGGTAGCGCGCGAGCTCGGTCTGGAGCGCGGTCATCGCCCGCTTCTGATCCTTCGCATCGGCCTGCAGCCGCTCGATCGCCTCGGGCAGCTCCGCCGCCGACACCGACAGCAGCCGCATCGCCGACGCAGACACGTCGCGCATGGAGCGAAAGCGCCGCAGCGCGCGCCCCCCGCAGACGAGCTCGACACGCTGGCCGCCCTTGAACCGCTCCCACGCCGCGACCGCGATGACGCCGATGGCGCCGGTCCCCGTCACGTGCGTCCCGCCGCACGCCGACAGATCGAAGCCGTCGACGTCGATCAGACGCAGCTCGCCGCCGCGCTTCGACTCCTTCCGGAGGGGCATGCGCGCCGCCTCGGCGGCATCGGCGTAGCGAATGGCGACCGGATGGTCCTCCCACACGATCCGATTCGCCTCGTCTTCGGCGGCCGCGAGGTCGCGCGCGGAGACCTCGCGCGCGAGATCGATCGTGGACACGTCGGCGCCGAGGTGGAAGCTCACCGTGCGCACGCCGAAGAGGTGATCGAACGCGGCCGACAGCACGTGCTGGCCGGTGTGCTGCTGCATGTGATCGAAGCGGCGCGGCCAGTCGATCGCGCCGTGAACCGCGTCGCCGGCGCGCAGGCTCGATCCGCCCTCGACCGCATGAAACACGACTCCCTCCTCATCGTCGAACACGTCGACGACGCGCGCGGTGCCCAGCGTGCCGGTGTCGAAAGGCTGACCGCCCGAGGTGGGATAGAACGCCGATCGGTCGAGCGTGACGATCGTGCGGCCGTCGCGCTCCGCAATCGCGAGGACGGTCGCGTCAAATTCCCGGACGTGCGGATCGTTGTAGTACAGACGGTCGGTCATGGTCCTGCTGCGACGCGGCGGAGTCCGCCACGGCGGGCAGCTCGAAGAAGAACGTCGCGCCGCCCCAGTCGTTGCGGCGGTAGCCGATCGAGCCGCCGTAGGAATCGATGATCCCGTAGCTGACCGACAGCCCGAGCCCCGTGCCTTTGCCGACCGGCTTGGTGGTGAAGAACGGCTGGAAGAGCTTCGGCTCGTCCTCGGTGCGTACGCCGGGACCGTCGTCGAGCACCTCGACGCGAACGCGCTTGCCGGCGTCGAACAGCCGGATCTGGATGCGCCCCTTCAATCGACCCGAGGCGTCGATCGACTGCTGCGCGTTGATGACGAAGTTGAGGATCACCTGCTCGATTTCCGTGAAGTTCGCATGGACCGCGCGCGACGTGGCCACCTCGACGTCGAGCTTGATTGACGAGGAATCGAGATCGCGCCGGCGCAGCTGAACGACCTCGGAGACGACGTCGCGCAAATCGACGACCGCCGGCGGCCCCGACTGCTGGCTGCTGAAGCGCGAGAGGTTGCGGATGATCTCTCGCGCGCGCCCGCTCTGCGTCTTGACGAACGTGACCTCGTCGAGCAGCTCCGGGCTGAGACCGAGATGACGCTCGAGCAGCTCGGCGGCGCCGAGAATCGCCTGCAGCGGGTTGTTCAGCTCGTGCGCGACGCCCGACACGAGCAGGCCGACCGCCGCGAGCCGCTCCTGGCGGACCACCTGGCGCTGCAGCGACTGCAGCGTCTCCCGCATCTTCCGCTCCTGCTCGACCTGCCGATCGAGCGCGTCGCGCGTCTCACGCAGGTTGGCGGCCATCGACGTGAACGACGCCTGCAGCTCGGCCATCTCGCGGTTGGCGGCGCGCATCTGCTTCGGCGGCGAGAGATCGCCGCTCGCGATCCGCTGCGCGACGCCGCGCAGATCGCCGAGCTCGCGGCTGAGATGACGCGCGAGCCACAGCGACAGCAGGAAGACGCCGAGAAACCCGACGACGGAAATCGTGATGCTGCGGCGCCAGAGCGGCATCAACCGCTCGAGCGCGATCCGCTTCGGGATCCCGACGCTGAGCAGCCACGGCCCGCGGGCGACGACGGTGTTGCCGAAGATGCGGACGGTGCCGTCGGCACCGCTGATCGTTGCCGTAGCGGGCGCGTTCTTCGGCTCCACGCCCTCCCGGTTCAGCATCGTCCCGATGAACCGTTCCGCGTCGACGCTGCGCGCGAGAACGCGGCTGGTTCGATCGGACAGGGTGATGACGGATCCCGGCGGCAGCGGCACGGCGGCGAAGACCTGCTGGAGCCGCTGCAGGTGGATGCCGATGCTCAGGACGCCCGCCGTCGCCCCGGCGTCGTTGCGAACGGGATACGCGAAGATGATCGTCGGCTTCCCGCTCTCGGGGCCCTGCGTCAGTCCCGAAATGGTCGCGCGTCCCGTGTGCGCCACGTCGGCGATGTGCGGCAGCGAGATCGGGCTGGCATCGGGCCGTGGCAGCCCCGACCCATGCGGCGCGCCGTCCGGCGCGGTCAGCACGATGTTCAGGAGGAGCGGCTGCTCCTTGAGCAGCTGCGCGAACAGCCGCGTGCACTCGTCGTCGCGCAGGCTGCGCACGTCCGGGTCGCGCGTGAGCACCGAGGCGAGCGTATCGACGCTGTCGAGGAACTGGTTCAGGTAGGCGGTTGCCGTGACCGACACCGACTTGGCTTCGTCGCGAAGCTCGGCCTCGTGCTCGTCCAGCGTGACGAAGGCGGACCAGACGAGGGCGATCGCGAGCGGCACGATCAACACGGTGACCACGCCGATCACCTGGGCGCGAACGGGCTGCTCGCGAAGAAACCGCAAGAGGGAGGGATTCTAGCGCAGTTCCCGCACAGCGAGCAGCGGGTCGGCCGTCCCGGCGTCGGCAAACCCCTTTGCGCGCAGCAGGCAGCTGTCGCAGCGGCCGCACGGTCGGCCGCGAGGGTCGGGATCGTAGCAGCTGTGCGTCAATCCGTAATCGAGGCCGAGCGCCAGGCCGCGCCTGATGATGTCGCCCTTGCCGAGCGCGATGAGCGGCGTGTGAATGCGGAAGCGCGCCCCCTCGACGCCGGCGCGCGTGGCGACCGCGGCCAGCGCTTCGAACGCGCGCACGAACTCGGGTCGACAATCCGGGTAGCCCGAATAGTCGAGGGCGTTGATGCCGATGACGATGTCGCGCGCCCCGATCGCTTCGGCCCAGCCGAGGGCGAGCGCGAGAAACAGCGTGTTCCGCGCGGGCACGTAGGTGGACGGGATGTCGGCCGCCGCCGCGACATCACGATCGCGCGGCACGGGCGCGTCCGAGGTCAGCGACGATCCGCCGATGCCGCGGAGATCGACGGCGAGCTCGAGGTGCCGCACCACGCCGAGCCTGGCGGCAACCGCCCGCGCCGCCTCGAGCTCGCGCGCGTGGCGCTGGCCGTACGCGATCGTCAGCGCATGGAGCGCGAACCCGTCGGCTTTCGCGATCGCCGCTGCCGTGTAGGAATCGAGCCCGCCGCTGAGGAGCACGATCGCCGGGCGCACGTCACACGCCTCTCGCGGTCGGCCCCCAGATGTACTTGTGCAGCTGGAGCTGCAGCCGCGCGGGCACGCCATCGGCGAGCATCCATTCCGCCAGCGTGCGCGGCTCGAGGACGCCGTGTACCGGCGACAGCAGGACGGCGGCGCAGCGCCGCCCGAGATCGTGGCGGGCGATCACGTCGCGCGCGAACTCGTAGTCGGTACGGTCCGCGATGACGAACTTGACCTCGTCGTGCGGCGCGAGCTTGTCGAGATTCGGCCAGTGATTGCGGTCGGACTCGCCGCTCGCCGGGCATTTCACGTCGACGATTTTGACGACCTCCGCCGGCACGCGGTCGATCGGCCGGTGTCCGCCGGTTTCGAGCATGACGGTGCGGCGGGCGGCGAGCAGGCACCGCATCAGCTCGTAGACGTCGTCCTGCAGCAGCGGCTCGCCACCCGTGATCTCGACGAGCGGAGCGCCGTAACGATCGACGTCGGCCAGGACATCCTCGACCGACTGCTTGCGCCCCTCGTGGAAGGCGTACGGCGTGTCGCACCAGGCGCAGCGCAGATCGCACGCCGTCAGCCGTACGAACACGCACGGCTGCCCCGCGCGGGTCGACTCGCCCTGGATCGAATAGAAGATCTCGTTGACCGTCAGCATGACCGGGGGGCTCCGCCCCGCCAGACCCCCGACGCGCTCGCTCGGTGCGCTCGAGTCCATTATCCTATGAGCATGGCGAAGCCGACCTTTTACTGGAAGCCGACCTGAACCACCTGCAAGAACGCCAGAAGTTATCTGGACCAATCGTCGACCGAGGTCCGCGAGATCGACATCAACAAGGAGCCGCCGACGCGCGAGTTCCTCGAGAAGCACATCGACGCGGCGCGCTTCCTCGACTTCGTGAGCACGCGCTCCCCGGTCTTCAAGGAGCGGCCGCTGCCCAAATCGAAGAAGGAAGCCATCGACCTCATGATGAAGAACCCGAATCTCATCAGGCGGCCGATTCTCGTTCAGGGCGCAAAGGTGATCTTCGGCTTCGACAAGGACCGGTACGCCGAGATCGGCAAAGGCACGTAGCGCGATGTCCTCGAACCTGCGCGTCGGCACGTCGGGATGGAACTATCCGTCGGGCAAAGGCACCTGGAACGGCGTGTTCTACCCGCGCGCGCGGCCGAAGGGGTTCGACGAGCTCGCCTTCTACGCAGAACATTTCGACACGGTCGAAGTGAACACAACTTTTTACGGTCAGCCGCGTGTCGACGTCTGCCGCGGCTGGGCGGCGCGCACGCCGCCCGGATTCGAGTTCTCGGTCAAGCTCTATCAGAAGTTCACGCACCCGGGCATGTTCAAGAAATCGATGACCAGGAAGCTGCCGCCGGAAGCTGTCGACGACGCCGACTCGGGCGCCGAAGCGCGACGCGCGCAGGCAGCGCTGCTCGACGAGCTCGCGCGCCCGAACGCCGCGGACCTCGACGAGTTTCGCCGCGGCATCGAGCCGCTCGCCAGCGTCGGGAAGCTCGGGGCGCTGCTCGCGCAGTTCCCGCCCAGCTTCAAGAACGCGCCGGCCTCGCGCGACTATCTCGCCGCTCTCCTCCACGCGCTCGCCGGTTATCCGGTCGCCGTGGAGCTGCGCCACAAGAGCTGGAGCGACGCGATCGGCGACACGCTCACGCTGCTGAATGGATTCGGCGCCGCATGGGTCCAGATAGACGAGCCGAAGTTCCGCTTCTCGATCCGGCAGAACTATCTGCCAAACGTGAAGGGCTTCTACTACATGCGCCTCCACGGCAGGAACGTCGCGAAGTGGTGGCGCCACGACAAGTCCGAGGATCGCTACGACTATCTGTATTCGGACGCGGAGCTGAAGGAGTTCACCGAAACCGCGGACGCCGCGCGGCGGCTGGTGAAGAAGGCCTACCTGTACACGAACAACCACTTCTCCGCGAAGTCGGTGGCCAACGCCGCGATGATCAAGAAGCAGCTGGGCGAGCCGCTCGACGGCGAGTATCCGCCCGAGTTCATCGCGCGGTATCCGGGGCTCGGCCTCACTCCCGCACGTACATTCTTCTGATCACGTCGCCGACCTGCAGGCGAGCCGGTACGTCATCGCCGACGGTGACGTGTCCGAAGACGGTGTAGTGCAGGTCGAGGTCCGGACGATCCGCGAGCGTCACGTAGATCTGGCTGTCGGCGAGCGCCGGATTGCCTTGATGCGCCACGCCGACGGCACCCTTCGTGTGCGGATGCTTCTTCGACATCTCGCCCACGCCGATCGGCTGCCCGCTCGACGCCGCGGCGCCTCGCCCCCACTCGGCCTGCTGCGCCGCGTCGCGCGACCGCGGATCGCCCCACTGCAACAGGAATCCGGGAAACGCGCGGTGGACGCGCTGGCCGTCGTAGAAGCCGCGCTTCACGAGGTCGATGACGTGCGCCACCGTCTTCGGCGCGTCGTTGGGATAGGTCTCGAACGCGAAGGTGCCCTTGCTCGTCTCGACGACGATGACCGGCGGCTCGGGCTGCGCAGCGCCAAATGCGACAATCACCGCGAAGACCGCGACGCGGACTGACATTATTTACTCTCGCGTGGGGCCCCACCCCCACGCGCTGATGCCTTGCCCGCAACGCTCAGGAGCGCGTTGCGGGCGGGCATGGCCGCAGGCGCCTTCACTCCGACGCGTGCGCAGGACGACCGGATGACGCACTCGCCGCACTTCGGATACAGCGGCCGGCAGACGTTCTGGCCCCAGGTGACCAGATACAGGTTGATGTACGGCCACCAGCGGGCGTCGGTCACCTTGTAGAGCGCCTGCTCGGTTTCCTCCGGCGTCCGCGTGCGCACCCAGCCGAGCCGATTCGAGATGCGGTGCACGTGCGTGTCGACGCAGATGTTCGTCCGGCTGGCGAACGACAGGATGAGGACGAGATTCGCCGTCTTGCGGCCGACGCCGGGCAGCGTCAGCAGCGCCTCCATCGTGCCCGGCACGCGGCCGCCGAAGCGGTCGACGAGCATCTGGCACGTCCGCTTCACGTGGCGCGCCTTGTGCCGGTAGAAGCTGACCGGATAGATCAGCCGCTCGATCCGTCTGACGTCGAGCTTCGCCAGCGTCCGCGGCGTGCGCGCGACGCGAAACAGCCGCGCCGATGCGGCCGCCGTGACCGGATCGCGCGTCTGCGCCGAGAGCATCGTCGCGATCAGCACCTCGAACGGATCTTCCTGGCTCTCCTCCGAGATCTTCTCGACGGCGGGAAGGTCGTGGTGGTCGATCGCGCGCGCCAGCGCCCGCATGATCTTGTCGAGCCGTTTGACTTTCATACGGGCGTCAGCGCCGGCTGGCCGGAAAGAACGGCGATCACGTTGTCGACGGCGAGGCCGGCCATCGCCGTGCGCGTCTCCGTGGTGGCACTGCCAAGATGCGGGACCAGCAGCGCGTTCTCGAGCATCAGCAGGTCGGCGTGCACTTCCGGCTCCTTCTCGTACACGTCGAGCGCCGCGCCGGCGAGCAGATGCTCGTGCAGCGCCCAGGCGAGCGCCGCCTCGTCTACGACCGGCCCTCGCGAGGTGTTGATCAGGTATGCGGACCGCTTCATCCGTGTCAGCGCCTTCTTGTCGATCAGGTGCCGCGTGTCGTTCGTCAGCGGCACGTGCAGCGACACGACGTCGGACGTGACGAGCAGACGGTCCAGCGACATCGCCTGCGGCGACGGCTGTCGCGAGGTACACGCCACGCGCATCCCGAACGCCGGCGCGCGCGCGGCGACCGCCCGCCCGATTCGACCGAAGCCGACCAGGCCGAGCTGCTTGCCCCGGAGATCGGCGCCGAGCATGAAGTCGAGCGCCCATCCTTTCCACGCGCCGCGCCGCAGCAGGCGCTCGCCCTCGGACAGCCGGCGGGTGATCGCCAGGATCAGCGCCCACGTGAAGTCGGCCACCGATTCGGTCAACACGTCGGGCGTGTTCGTCACGACGACGCCGCGCGAGCGGGCGTATGCGACGTCGATGTTGTTGTAGCCGACGGCGACGTTGGCGATCGCCTTCAGCCGCGGCGCCGCGTCGATGATGCCGCGATCGATCGCGTCGGTCAGCAGACACACGAGCGCGTCCTTGTCGGCAATCCGCGCGCGCAGCTCGTCGCGGGAGATCGCCCCGTCGCCGCGATACACGTCGACAGCGGCGGCCGATTCGAGCTTCTCGAGAACGGACGAAGGGAGGCGGCGCGTGACGAGGACGGCCGGGCCCGTCAATGCCCGTGCGAGAGACAGTAGCCGCAGTGCGTGCAGCGGACGGACGGCTCGATGAGACAGGCGCCGTCGCCGTCGCCGCCGCGCGGCAGCGGCCACATCGCATGGCTCGCGTGGAGCGGCAGGTGCGGCTCGGGCGGGCGCGCGCCGGCCGCCGGACCGAGATGCCGCGCGATGGCGCCGCGCACCAGCGCGCGGAGCTCGTCTTCAGAGATGTCCATCGATGTCCACGCGGTCGATGATCCCCACGATGGCCGCGTCGACCGGCGCGGCCTTCCGGCCGAGCGCCTCGCCCGCCGCGCGGCCCTCGAGCACGATCAGCACCTTCTCGTGAACGCCGGCGCCGACGCCGTCGACGGCCAGGAGCGACGGCCCGCGCGGGGTGTCGTCGACGTTCAGCGGCTGCACGAGCAGCAGCTTCGCCCCTTCGAACTTCCGATGTTTCTGCGTGGCGACCACGGTGCCGACGACGCGGGCGATCTGCACGTCAGCCTACGTTCCAGTGGTCGACGATGCCGACGATCCCGGCGTCGACCGGCGGCTCGGTCGGATAGAAAGGAAAGCTCGCTTCCTTGCCGCGCACGAAGAACACGTCCTCGCCGACGCCGGCGCCGACCGCGTCGACGGCCACCAGCGGCCGCCCGGCCGGCTCGCGCGACTCCGTCAGCGGCTGCACGACGAGCAGCTTCAATCCCTCGAGCGCGGCGTCCTTGCGCGTCGCGACCACGTCGCCGATGACTTTCGCGAGCTGCATCAGTCGCTCATTTCCACGGTGTCGATGATGCCCACGATGGCGGCGTCGACGGGACAGTCCTTCATGCCCGACGCCATCCGCGCCGAGCTGCCGCTGACGATCAGCACGGTTTCGCCGACGCCGGCATCGACGGTGTCGACCGCGACGAGATAGCTGCCCTCGGCCTTGCCGCGCGGATCCATCGGTCGCGCGACGAGCAGCTTGGTGCTGACGAGCCGCGGATCCTTGCGCGTGGCGACGACGGTTCCGACGATCTTGGCCAGTAGCAATCTATGCCTTGACGGTGGTCGCTTTGCCGATCGGCAGCGCGTCCTCGAGGTTGGCGTGCGGGCGCGGGATGACGTGCACCGACACGAGCTCGCCGACGCGCCGCGCGGCCGCGGCGCCCGCGTCGGTCGCCGCCTTCACCGCGGCGACGTCGCCGCGCACGATGGCGGTCACGTAGCCGGCGCCGATCTTCTCCCAGCCGACGAGCGTGACCTTGGCTGCCTTCACCATCGCGTCGGCAGCCTCGATCATCGCGACCAGCCCCTTGGTCTCGATCATCCCGAGCGCCTCACCCATTCTGATCTCCTTTTATGACTTTCTCGTGGGGCCCCACCCCCACTCGCTGATGCCTTGCCCGCAACTCTTTGGAACGCGTCGCGGGCGGGCATGGCCGCAGGCGCCGTTCACCGCAGGCTCTTGAGCGCGTCTTCGATCAACGCGGAAAGTTCCCGGTATGTTAACCGAATTTCGTCCGTGTCACGGCCGCTTCCAGCCACCGCCGGCGCGAGCTCGGCGTCCGGAATCAGCCGGTGGCCGTCGCCGTGCGGCGCCTGAACCACCTGGCACGTCGCGGGGTCCGAGCCGGCGGCGACGACGCCCTCCGCCGGATCCGGACAGATCGGCGCGGGCGCCGCGATCCCGTACGACCCGCGGAGCCCCTGCAGCCGGATCACTTCCTCGCGCGAGATCAGGTTCTCGCCGCCGAGCAGCCGCGCGACGAGGCTGATCTTCGCAAAGTGCTCGATCGTCTCCATCTTGAAGTACGCCGAGAACAGGTCCGCGCCGATCGTCAGCGCGCCGTGATTGGCGAGCAGCATGCCGTCGTGCGCCTTGACGTACTGGCGTACGGCTTCCGGCAGCTCCCGCGTCGAGGGCGTCGCGTAGGCCGCGATCGGGATGCTGCCAAGCGTCGTCAGGACCTCGGCGAGGACCGCGCGATCGAGCGGAATGCCGGCCACAGCGAATCCGGTCGCCGTCGGCGGATGCGCGTGCACGACGGCGTTCGCGTCGGGCCGCTGCCGATACACCTCGAGGTGCATCAGCATCTCGGACGAGGGATCGCGGTCGCCTGCGATCTTCTTTCCTTCGAGGTCGGTAATGCACATCATGTCGGGCGTCATGAACCCCTTGCAGACGCTCTTCGGGGTCATGAGCAGCCGATCGGACCCCAGCCGCGCGCTGATGTTCCCGTCGTTCGAGGCCGTGTAGCCGCGCGCGTACATGCGCCGGCCGACCTCGACGATGTCGGCGCGCAGCGAGGACTCGAGGCTCATGCCGTTTTCGCGCGGTACTTGTCGCGGCAGACCGTCGAGCAGAAGTACACGCGCGTCGAACCGACGTGCAGCGTGACGGCGTGGTCGGGCACGACGAACGTGCCGCACACCGGATCGCGTGCCATCGGCACGCCGCCGCCCCGCCGGGCCGACGTCCGCCGGCCGGACAACCCCTCGAGAAGGCCGTCGACGACGCGCCAGAACGCGCGTGCGACGAACAGCAGCAGGAGCAGGATGAGAACGTAGCGGAGCACCATCAGGCACCCGGCTTCGAGGTCGGCGCGGGCGTCCCGCCCAGCGCCGGGTGCGCGGAGCGCATGCTGTCGAGCGCCCGTCTGGCCGCCTGCCCTTCCGGCGAGTCAGGCGCGAGCTGGATCACCTGCTGCCACGCCTGCGACGCGCCCTCGAGATCCTGCTTGCCGAACGCCTTGACGATGCCCAGGTTGAGCAGCGTCTTGGTATGTCTCGGATTGATCTCCAGCGAATGCGCGAACTGGACGAGCGCCTTGTCGGGTTGATTCGTGTAGTAGTAGCTGACGCCCAGATCGGTGCTGAGATTCGGATCGTTCGGCGCGAGCTTGACCGCTTCGCCGTACCACTTGATGGCGTCGTCGTACCGCTCGGCGTCGAAGTAGATGTTGCCGAGGTCGGTCCGCGGCGCGGCGTTCGCCGGCTCGCGCTCCGCGACGGTCTTGAGCGCCTCGACCTTGGTCTCGTCGAGCACCGCGGCCTGCGTGCCGCCGGAGGCCGGCGCGGCCGCCGTCTGCGCGAGCGGCGCCGCGATGCGCGTGGTCGCCTGCTGCGCGCCGATGATCCAGCCCGCGATCAACCCGAACACCACGCCGGCGATCCCGTAGACGATCGATTCAGATTTCATCCCGCAACCACTCGATCATATCTCAGGCAAGCGCGTCGAGGTACTCGCGCACCACCGGCGCGAGGCCGTCGAACACCGCGCGCGAGATGATGGCGTGGCCGATCGAGACCTCGTCGAGAAACGGCAGCTCGCGGAAGATCACCAGGTTCGCCAGATCGAGATCGTGGCCTGCGTTGACGCCGAGGCCGAGCGAATGCGCGAGGCGCGCCGCCTCGGCGTAGGTGGCAAACGACCGGCGCGCGGCGTCGATGCCGCGCTCGAACGCGCGCGCGAACGGCTCGGTGTAGAGCTCGACGCGATCGGCGCCGACCGTGGCCGCCCATTGGATCGGATCGGGCAGCGGATCGACGAACAGGCTGACGCGGACGCCCAGCGCGCGCAGGCGCGCCACGAGGTCGGGGAGCTGCGCGGTATCGGTCCCGGGCCGCCAGCCGGCCTGGCTCGTGATCTCGCCGGGCACGACCGGCACGAGGGTGCACTGATCGGGCCGGACTTCGTCGACGAGCTGGATCACCTCGGCGCGCGGATCGCCCTCGATGTTGTACTCGACGTGCGGCGCGCGGCCGTTCAACGCGCGCGCGATCTGCCGGACGTCGTCCGGCGTGATGTGGCGCCGATCGGCGCGCGGATGGACAGTGATGCCGGGCGCGCCGGCCGCCACGCACACGTTGACGGCGTCGAGCACGCTCGGCACGTGCCCGCCGCGCGAGTTGCGCAGCGTCGCGACCTTGTTGACGTTGACGGACAGACGAACCAACTTGTGCTATCCGAGCTCGCGTTTGACGACGTCGACGATCTCCTGCGCCCAGGCGCGGATTTCGTCTTCGTGCTTGCCCTCGAGCATGACGCGCAGCAGCGGCTCGGTCCCCGAGTAGCGGACCAGCAGACGCCCCTGGCCGTTGACGCGCGCCTCGACGCGCGCCAGCGCGTCGGCAATCGGCGGGACCGTCTGCAGATCGACTTTCTGCCGCACGCGCACGTTCAGCAGCACCTGCGGGTAGCTGACCAGATCCGCCGCGAGGTCGCCGAGCGGCCGTCCGGTGAGCGCCACCGTCCGCAGCACGTTGAGCGCCGTGCACAGGCCGTCGCCGGTGAACAGATAATCCGAGAAGATGATGTGGCCGGACTGTTCGCCGCCGAGCGAGAGACCCCGTGCGAGCATCTCCTCCATCACGTACTTGTCGCCGACGGGGCAGCGCACGAGCGAGATGCCGAGCGGCGCGAGCGCGAGCTCCAGGCCGATGTTGCTCATCACCGTCGCGACGACGGCCGATCCTTTCAGGTGGCCCTCGCGCTGCAGCTGCCGCGCGCACATGAAGAGCACGGCGTCGCCGTTGACGACGCGACCTGCGGCGTCGACGAAGATCGCGCGGTCGCCGTCGCCGTCGAAGGCGACGCCCATCTGGCAGCCGCGGTCCACGACCGTCCGGGCCAGCGCGTCGGGGTGCGTCGAGCCGCAGTCCAGGTTGATGTTGCGGCCGTCTGGCCGATCGCCGATGACGAACGTGTCGAGGCCGACCGACGTGAACAGACGCGGCGCCACGGTCGTGGTCGCGCCGTTCGCGCAATCGACCGCGAGCCGGAACCGGCCGAGCGCGGCCGCGTCGCTGAACACGGCGCGCAGATGCTCGAGGTAGCTGCCGACGAGATCGGCGTACGCCACCGGCGCCGGCTCGCCGGCTCTCGCGCTCCAGGACCGATCGGCCACGATCGCTTCGACTTCGCGCTCGACGCGCTCGGTGAACTTCTCGCCGCGTCCCGAGAAGACCTTGATGCCGTTGTCGGCGAACGGATTGTGCGACGCCGAGATCACGACGCCGGCGTCGTAGCCTTCCGATCGCGTCAGGTAGGCGACCGCGGGCGTCGGCACGACGCCCGCGCTCGTGACCGACGCGCCTTCACCCGCAGCGCCGTGCGCGAGCTCCGCCTCGATCCACCCGCCAGATTCGCGTGTGTCGCGGCCGACGAGCAGCTTCGGCGATCCGTCGGGTCTCCGCCCCCGAATCGCGCGCACGAGCGCGGCGCCGAGGCGCCGCACCGTCACGCGATCCAGCGGGTAGCGGCCGGCCGTGCCGCGCACGCCGTCGGTGCCGAACAGCTGCGGAACGTCAGTCCTTGACACTGCTGATTCGCACCTGCACGGTCGGCGGATCGACGCGCACGACGCCCGCCTCGCGCGTCACCTCCGCGCGAACCGTCAACGGATACTGACCCGATCCGAGGCCCGCCAAATCGACGTACGCCCTCACATCGTCGGGGTCCACGCGATTCAGCGCCTCGCGCGTGCCGCGAACGGTGACGTTGACGACGGACGGCGCCGCTTCGGCCGACACACTCTGGCTGAGATTCTGCAAACGCACCGGGATCGCGTGCAGCGTCCGCTCGACCGGTCCCGGCACGATCTGGACGGTCACCGTCGCGGAGCGCTGATTCTTCACCCGCACCGCCGACTCGAGCAGGCCAACCGTCACGACTTCTTTAACCGTGTCGCGCGCGCCGGCGATCACCACCGGCTCTGTCAGCGCTTTGGTGACGCGGCTGACGGCGCTCGCCGCGCCGATCACTTCGACCGTCGGCGGATCGACCGTGTACTTGCCGACGACGAATCCCGGCGCCGGACGGCCGTCGAACTCCGGAGAGATCGGGACGCGCGCGCTGAGCGACTCCTCGAACGAGAGGGCGATGCTCGCCGGCGTCACCTGAACGATCTCGACGCCGAACGGGGCGCGGACCTGATCGGGCGTCAGGTGGAACAGCCGCTGGCCGGGCCGCGCGCCGCGCAGGTCGATCACGGCGATCACGTCACCGGCCGACACGCGGCTCAGCGTCCCCGAGCCGCCGCGCATCCGCACGTCGACCGAGGCGGGCGGCTCGGTGTCGAGCTCGAGGCCCGCCGGAAACTGCTGCAGCTCGAGCGGAATCCTCAGGCCGCGCTCGACCGTCTCTTCGCCCGACACGACCATCCACAGCGAGACGGCCAGGCCCACCGACAGCAGCTTCAGCCCGAGATGACGAAACGGCCAGACGCGGATGGCCATCAGGTGTATTCCACGTTGGGCTCGCGCTTCGCCGCGGCGCGCCGCTGCAGCACGAGCGACCGCAGTCGCGCGCGCAGATCGTCCGGATCGAGCCCGCGCTCGATCTGGCCGTCGGAGACCAGAGAGATGATGCCCGTTTCTTCCGAGACGACGATGGCCACCGAGTCATTCTCTTCCGTGAGCCCGATCGCCGCGCGATGCCGCGACCCGAGCTCCTTGCTCAGCTTCGGGTTCACCGTCAGCGGCAGGAAGCAGGCGGCCGCGGCGATGCGATCGTCCTGCACGATCACCGCGCCGTCGTGCAGGGGCGAGGTCCGCTGGAAGATGCTCAGGAGCAAATCGTACGTCAACCGGGCGTCGAGCGGGATGCCTCCCTCGATGTAGTTGCGCAGGCCGATCTGGCGCTCGATGGCGACGATGGCGCCGATGCGCTCCTTGGACAGCAGGCCCGAGGCCACGATCAGCTCCTCGATCGATTCCTCGGCCGACTCGGGCTTGGCGAAGTACCGGAAGAACGGCGCCCGGCCCAGATGCGCCAGCGCGCGGCGGATGTCGGACTGGAAGAGCACGATGACCGCAAAGACTACGTAGCCCGCCACGTTGCGAATCAGCCAGTTGACTGTCTCGAGATGGAACCAGCGGGACGCGTAGAGCAGCCCGACGAACATGCCGGCGCCCAGCGCCATCTGCACGGCACGCGTGCCTCGAATGAGCTTGAGGACCTCGTAGATCACAACCGACAGCACGAGGATGTCGACGAGGTCCCACATGCCGATGGGCGGGCGCCGGAGGAGCGACGTGATCCAGTTCAATGGTCGTTGGTCGTTGGTCGTTCGTCGTTGGTCGTCGTTGGTCGTCGTCGTTCGTCGTTCGTCGAGCCGTGCGCGCCGGCGCATGACTGACGACTAACGACGAACGACCACCTTTCGTATCTCCTCGGCGACGCGCACGACCTGCGCCATCTCGGCGACGGCATGCACGCGGACGATGTGCGCGCCGAACAGCACGGCCGCGGTCACGGCCGCCGCCGTGCCCCAGTCGCGCTCGGGCGCGGGCCGATCGCCGAGCGCCTCGCGCAGAAACGACTTGCGCGACGGCCCGATCAGGAGCGGCCTGTCGAGCCGCGCGGCGAGCGCCGGCAGCCCGGCGAGCACACCATAACTGTGCGCCGCGCGTTTGGCAAACCCGACGCCGGGATCGACGACGATGCGCTCGCGCGGCACGCCGGCGGCGACCGCGTCGTCGATGGCCGCCTGCAGCTCCGCCGCAACCTCATCACAGACGTCGGCGTACTCGGCCGCCGCGCCCATCGTCTTCGGGTCGCCGCGCGAGTGCATCAGGATCAGCCCGGCGCCGGCTCGAGCGGCCACGGCCGCGAGGTCGCGATCGCGGCGCAGGCCGCTGACGTCGTTCACCACCGCCGCGCCCGCCGCGACCGCCTCGCGCGCGACGACCGCTTTCGTCGTGTCGACCGACAGCGGGACGCGCAGGCGTCCGGCGAGGCCGCGCACGACCGGCAGCACGCGCGCCAGCTCTTCGTCGGCGCTCACCGGATCGGCGCCGGGACGGGTCGATTCGCCACCGACATCGATGAGATCCGCGCCGTCGGCTTCCAGCTGCAGCGCGTGCGCGATCGCGGACGCGGCGTCGACGCGCGGGTGGGCGTCGGCGAACGAGTCAGGTGTAACGTTCAGGATCCCCATGACCAGCGGCCGCGCTCCGAGATCGAGCACGCGACCGCCGGCGATGGGTACGACGTACGGCGTGCGGACGGTCACTCCTGCGGGAGTGGTTTGTTCAGGGCTGGGACGATCGGCACGCGCTCCTTCTGGCGGCGGCGCGTCTCGTCTTCCTCGTTCACCGGCGCGACGGCGGCGCGCGCGGCCACGGGCTGCGGCTCGTCGAGCGGCAGGCCGGCCGCCAGGCGCTTGACCTGCTCCGCGTCGAGCACCTCGCGCGCGAGCAGGGCGTCGGCGATCTTGACGAGCGTCTCCTTGTGCTCGCTCAGGATCTCGTGCGAGCGCTGGTAGTTGTCGGTGACGAAGCGCTTCACCTCGTGGTCGATCTTGAGCGCCGTGTCCTCGCTGTAGTCCTGGTGCTGCGCGATCTCGCGCCCGAGGAAGATCTGTTCTTCCTTCTTGCCGAAGGTGAGCGGCCCCATGGCGTCGCTCATGCCCCACTCGCACACCATGCGGCGCGCGAGCTCGGTCGCCCGCTCGAGATCGTTGCCGGCGCCGGTCGTCAGGCTGTCCATCGTGATCTCCTCGGCGATGCGGCCGCCGAGCAGGATCGCGATCTGATCGTTCAGGTACTCGCGCGAGTAGTTGTGCTTCTCGTCGGCCGGCAGCTGCTGCGTGATGCCGAGCGCCATGCCGCGCGGGATGATCGTCACCTTGTGGATCGGATCCGCGTGCGGCAGGAGCACCGTCAGCAACGCGTGGCCGGCCTCGTGAATGGCTGTGACGCGCTTCTCGGCGTCGCTGATGATCATCGAGCGGCGCTCGGATCCCATCAGCACCTTGTCCTTGGCGAACTCGAAGTCGTGCATC
>Ga0114129_10006530_pt1 | contig 16547 bp, 17 predicted proteins | sample RhiMetdeltSRZDD1_FD_80071 | JGI IMG/M metagenome (GOLD analysis project Ga0114129, IMG submission 80071) | Populus rhizosphere microbial communities from Tennessee, USA - Rhizosphere MetaG P. deltoides SRZDD1 (version 2) (version 2) | ecosystem: Host-associated > Plants > Roots > Rhizosphere >... | reverse complement strand
AGCCGTCGCGCATGGGCATCCTGATGTCAGCCTATGTCGGCGACAGCGACGCACAGGCGCAGGCCGAGGCGAAAGAAGGCGTCTGGTACTTCCTGAAGAACTGCCTGAAGGGACATCTGCGGCGCGAAGGCCGCCAGCTCACCTTCGGGCCCGGCATTCCCTACGTGCCGCCGGAGGAATTCCGCAGCTACCTTGAATTCTCCGATCCCACCTCGCCGCTGCTCGGCGACTGCGAGGATTGGGACGATCTGCAGAATTCCGCCTCCATCATCGTCGGCAGCGCGGACACGGTCCACCGGCGCATCATGGACATCCTCGAGCACGCCAAGGCCGGGCATCTCCTGATCCAGTTCCACATGGGCAATATGCCGGACGCGCTCACCCGCAAGAGCATGCAGCTGTTCGCCACGCAGGTGGCGCCGCGCCTGCGCGAGGACTCCGCGCGGCTGTTCGCCCGCGAGTTTCCTGCGCCGGAGCGCGCATCGGAGATGGCGCAGTGAGCGCACGCTCCCTGGATGTGCGCGGGCGCAAGGTGACGCTGCTCGAAGGCGGCCGCGGCGAGCCGCTCGTCTATCTGCATGGCTTCGCCGACGTGCACGGCGTCGCCGCCGATTTCCAGCCATTCCACCGCAAGCTGTGCGAGGCCACGACGGTGATCGCGCCCGCGCATCCGGGCTGCGCCGGCAGCGACGAGCTTGGCGACGGGTACGGCACCGACGACGTGGTCTTCCATTATCTCGAGGTGCTGGACGCGCTCGGGCTCGATCGCTGCGACCTCGTCGGTCACTGCGCTGGCGGCTGGATCGCCGCCGAGATCGCCGTGCGCCACCCGGAGCGCGTCACGCGACTTGTCCTGATCGGCGCCTGCGGGTTGTTCGTGCCGGGCCAGCCGATCGGCGACGTGTTCATGCATTCGCAGCCGGAACGCGGCGTCGACCTGACGACCCTTCGGTCGCTGCTGTTCTCCGCGCCCGATAGCGCCGCCGCCTTGCGCTTCTTCCCCGACGGCCGCGGCAATCTGGACGAAGACGTGCGCCGCTATCAGATGCTGCGCTTCGGCTCGTTCGTGGGCTTCAGGCCGCCCTATTTCTACAATCGCGCGCTGCTGCGACGGCTCTACCGCGCCGCCATGCCGGCGCTAGTGATCTGGGGTGAGCACGATCGCATGGTGCCGCTCGCCCACGGCGAGGCCTATGCGCAAGGGCTCCCGAACGCTGGTAAGCTCAACGTGGTGAGCGGCGCCGGCCACGCGACGCCGGTCGAGCAGCCCGACCGCACGGCTGATATGGTGATCGGCTTTCTGCGTCAGGCGCGGGACCGGGCCGAGCCGCAGCGGGCGAAGGCGATCACATAAGCCATGGCAGCCGGGGAACGAACATGCCGATGATCTGGCGACGTTTCATCACCGCGACTGCGATCCTGGCTGCCTTGATCGCGCACGCGCATGCGCAGCCGGCCGAGCCGTTCTTCGCGCGCAAGACCATCACGATCTATATCGGCTACACCGCGGGCGGCAGCTACGATCTCTACGGCCGCATGGTGGCGCGCCATCTCGGCAAGCACATTGCCGGCCAGCCGACCGTGGTGGCGCAGAACATGCCGGGTGCCGGCAGCATGAAGGCAGCCAATTATATCTATGACGTGGCGCCGAAGGACGGCACCGCGCTTGCCGTGATCGTGGAATCGGCGGCGCTCGAGCAGGCGCTCGGCAATCCGGCCGCGCAATACGACGCCGCCAAGTTCAGCTATGTCGGCCGCGTCGCCACCAGCAACAACATCTTCATGCAGTGGCACACGTCCAAGGTCCAGTCGATCGAGGACTCCAAGAAGATGGAGTCCTCGCTCGCCGGCACCGGCCCGGGATCGATCGCGGAGACCGTGCCGCGGCTGCTGAATGCGCTCGCCGGCACCAAGTTCAGGCTGATCAGCGGCTATCCGGCGTCGAACGAGGCGATGCTGGCGATGGAGCGCGGCGAGGTCGAAGGCTCGTCCTCGTCCTGGGCCGCAGTCAGTGTCTCCAAGAAGGACTGGCTGCGCGACAAGAAGATCAGGATCATCCTGCAGACCGCGCCGGAACGGATCGCGGCGCTGCCGGACGCGCCGGCGCTGCCGGAACTCGCCGGCACGCCCGAGGACAAGCAGGTCTATCAGCTCTACGCCAGCGGCAGCGCGATCGGCCGTTCGGTGCTGGGGCCGCCGGGCATTCCAGCCGACCGCCTCAACGCGCTGCGCGAAGCCTTCAATGCCATGGTGAAGGATCCGGAATTCGTCGCCGACATCCAGCGCACCAACGTGGAGCTCGATCCGCTGCCGGGCGAGCGCGTGCAGGAGCTGGTCGTGCGCACGCTCGACGTGCCCGCCGCGGTGCGCGAGCGCGCCAAGCTCGCGTTCGGGCGATAGGCAAAATGTCGAAGCCCCGGACCGAAAGTCCGGGGCTTCGACGCTCAGCGGTCACATCGGCAGTCTTCAATCCTCATTCCTGCCTGGAGGATCGAACTGCAGCATCATGCGGACACGCGGATCGGGATCCGAGCCGACATACTCGCCCTGGCTGTCGTACACGTCATAGGCTGGGTTTGGCGAACGGAGGCGCGCAATCGGTCGGATCTGTGACGTGATCGTCGGCGCCGGGCGGCTCTGTGCGAAGGCCAGTTCCGGTTGACGAGCTTGCCGGGTTTGAGCGAAGGCTGGCAAGGCGATCACGGCCGCGAGCGTTACTGTCGCAACAAACAGTTTCATGATTGATCTCCGTTGTATGTGCTCGGCCCTTCCCTGCCTGCCCCAACCACCAACACCAATGCACACCGCCGGAATCGAAATTCCGCGCGCAACTTCTCGTGATTGGTAGCGCAGTCTTCTGCGTTGAAAGCGTCGCCGCATAACGTTGAAGGCAATCGCGCATCAACGGCGCGTAAAAATTTCGCGGGAGACGTTGCAGCGAACAACGTCGCGTGAACGCGATGCATCCGATTTGAACAGAAGCCGACGCATTGACGCGATGAAAAACTCACCGTTCGGCCATCGTTGGTACAGACAAAAGCCCCGGGCCGGAGCCCGGGGCTGATTCGGCCATCGTTGGTACAGACAAAAGCCCCGGGCCGGAGCCCGGGGCTGATATTGGCGGCCGCACCGCGGCTCGCAGACAAGTCGCTTAGCGGTGCGACTCGGGATCGATCTGCAGCTGCATGCGCACGCGCGGATCGGGATCCCAGCCCGCGTAGGCGTTCTGGTCGTCATAGACGCCGTAGGCATAGACCGGAGCGCCACGCCGGACGATCTGTCGCGTAACAGGCCGGTCGGCTGTCGGCACCTGCGCAAAGGCTTGCCCTGCCTGGCGCGCCTGCCGGCTTGACTGTGCCAAAGCCGGCGACGCGATCATGGCGGCCAATGCCACCGCAGTGATGAGTATCTTGTTCATAACGTTGTCTCCATTCGCAGTTCACGCCCCGTTAGCCCATGCGCGAGAGGTGTCTTCGCAACAGCGAATGTGCAACGCACAATTTTTTGATGGAATAACCGGACCACAAAGCAGGCGCGCTCACGGCGCCGTGAAGACCGCCGCTCGGGGCACCGCGATTACGTCGGCGTTACGCGAGCTGTGCTGCGGCGAGCCCTCAAAGGGGAAGAAAGTTTTTCACAAATCCTCTTGCTTGGAATCCATCTGGATCATCATGCGAATGCGCGGATCCGGATCCCAGCCGAGACAGCCGCTCCACGAATAGGCCGCGCATGGCTGCTTTGTGCGCAGCGCCGACCCGCGCGCGTGCCCGAAGCCGACGGCGTGGCGCGGCGGCTCATAGGATTTCGCGCGCTTTTGCTTGGTCTGGCCCGCGGCCGGCGACGCAACCAGGACGGCGAGCGCAACGGTGGCAAGGAGCATCTTCATGGCGTCCTCCTTTGTTCGGCGCCGCCTTGGTCACACTCGACTGCGGCTAATGCATGAACACCGCGATGCCCGTCATGCGTCCATGGGGGCCGGTAATGGAGGGCGGCCGCGGATCAGATCGGACGCCTTCTCCGCCATCATCAGCACGCAGGCATTGATGTGGGCGGAGACGAGATCGGGCATCGCCGAGGCGTCCACCACGCGCAGGCGCTCGACGCCGCGCACCCTCAGCTCCGGATCGAGCACGCAGTCCGGCGTCGTGCCCATCCGGCACGTGCCCGCCGGATGGTGCGCGGTGATCACCGTGTTGCGCAGCCAGGCATCGATCTCGGCGTCGGTTTTCACCTTGTCGCCGGGATTGAGCTCGACGCCGCGGTAGGTATCCATCGCCTTCTGGTAGGTGACCTGGCGCGCGAGCTTGAAGCCCTGCCGCAGCGTCGGCAGGTCGTTCGGCGCGGAGAAGAAGTTGTAGCGGATGCGCGGCGGCTCGCGCGGATCGGCCGAGCGCAGCAGGATCTCGCCACGGCTGTCGGGATGCAGCAGCGTCGGGCGGATGCCGAAGCCGTCGACGAACGGCGCCCGCACCAGCGGAAACCACAGATGCGGATGGTGCGAGGTGCCGCGGAACATGAACTCGATGTCCGGCACCGCGAGCTCCGGCCGCGTCTTGATGAAGGCATGCAGGCCGCCGGGCACCACGGTCGCCGGGCCGGTGCCGAACAGGTAGGCGCGGACCATGCTCACCGCCATGCGGTCGAAGCGCATCTCGCCGTGGAATGTCCCCGGCTTCGGCCGCGTGTAGGTCATGTAGGCGCCGAGATGGTCCTGCAGGTTTTTGCCGACCGGCAGATCGGCCACGCAAGCGATTCCATGCTCGCGCAGGTGCGCCGCCGGGCCGATGCCGGAGAGCATCAAGAGTTGCGGCGAATTGAAGGTGCCGCTGGCGACGATGACCTCGCGCCCGGCATCGGCCTGCACGCGCTCGCCGCTGCCGCTGACGTATTCAACGCCGGCCGCGCGCGTGCCCTGCAGCATCACGCGGGTCGCATGCGCATCGGTGACGACCGTAAGATTCGGCCGCCTCTTCGCCGGCCGCAGATAGGCGCGCGCCGACGACGACCGCCGGCCGTCGCGGATCGTGTACTGGCCGCGGCCGAAGCCGTCCTGCTGCCTGCCGTTGTAGTCCGGCGTGGTGGGGAAGCCCGCCGCCTTGCCGGCCTCGACCCAGGCCTCGAACAGCGGATCGGGCGTCTTGGCGAATTGCGTGCCGAGCGGGCCGGAGCCGCCGCGCCAGATGTTCTCACCGCCCTCCCAGGTCTCGCCGCGCCGGAAGTACGGCAGCACGTCGGCATAGGACCAGCCGCGCGCGCCCTTCTGCGCCCAGCGGTCATAGTCGCCGCGATTGCCGCGGGTATAGGCCATCACGTTGATCGACGACGAGCCGCCCAGCACCTTGCCGCGCATCGCCTCGATCGTGCGGTTGTTGAGGTTGGGCTCCGCTTCGGTCTCGTAGCCCCAGTCGAACATGCCGTAGTCGTGCATGCGGCCGAGCCCGAGCGGAATATGGATGTAGGGGTGCCAATCGCGCCCGCCGGCTTCCAGCAGCAGCACGCGGGCGCCGGAATCCTCGCTCAGCCGGTTGGCCAGAACGCAGCCGGCGGAGCCGGCGCCCACAATGATGTAATCGTAACCCCTGTTCGTACTCATCGACGCTACTCAATTTGGAAACCATCTGCGACAGCGAGGACGTACCGCGTGCGCAAAATGTCTGGATTTGATCCCCGCCCCGGCCCATCATATGCACCATGCATCAGGACCGCACAATGCACGCCGATCATCGCCTGATTTGTGTCATGCGCCTCGCTGCCGCAGGCTTGTTTGCAATGGCCGCGCTCGGTTCCGCGAACTCGGCCCCCGCGCAGGAGGTCGCTGCCTGGCGCGTCGAATGCAGCGGCGACGGCAAGACGCTCGATTGCCGCGCCGTGCAGCAGCTGTTCCAGCGCGAGCCGCGGCAATTGCTGGTCGCGGCGCTGGTGCGGCGCGCGCCCGACCCGAAGGGCGCGCTGATCGCGCTGCAGCTCCCGCTCGGGCTCAACCTCACCGAGCCGATCCTGCTCAAGGTCGACAACGGCCAGCCCGAGCGCTACCCGATCCAGACCTGCACCAATGTCGGGTGCTTCGTCACCGTCACCGCCAACGAGAAGCTGGTGGCGGCCATGCGGTCCGGGCGCGATCTGAAAATCACCGTGCATGACGCGGCCAAGAAGCCGATCGACCTCGCGCTGCCGCTGCTCGGCTTCGGGATCGCCTTCGACAAGGCCCGCTCGTAGCAGCGCGCGATCACGCCTCCGGCTCGAAGCGATAGCCGGCGCCTTGGCGCACGATATAGCCGAAGCCGGGAAAATCGAGATGCGCGCCGGCGACGCGCAGCCGGTCGGCGGCGGCCCGGTCGAAGGTGCGCCGGCGCGTGTCCCGCGCCGCCTGCGGATCGACGTCGAAGACCAGCGCCGCGTCCGGCCGCGGCACCTGCACCGCCGCCATGTGCACGACGTCGCCCCAGATCAGCACGCTGTCGTTGCCGGAGTGGATCAGCCAGCCGGTGTGTCCGGGGGTGTGTCCCGCGAGCAGCACCGCCGAGACGCCGGGCAGCGCCTCGCCGTCCTTCACCGTGCGCAGGCGCGCGCGATAGGGATCGGTGGTGACCTTGGCCTTGCCGATGTTGCGGCGGATGCGCTCGGTCGCGCCGCTCGACGGATCGCGGTCGAGCCAGAAGCCCGCTTCCTGCTCGTGCACGATCAGCTCGGCGTTGGGAAACACCGGTAGCCCCTTTTCATCGACGAGGCCGGTGGAATGGTCGGGATGGATATGCGTGAGCAGCACGTAGTCGATCGCCTCCGGCGCCACCCCGGCGGCGCGGAGATTTTTCGGAAGCTGGCCGACGCCGGGCGCCAGCGTCGGCCCGCAGCCGGCGTCCACCAGCGCCAGTTTCTTGCCGAGCCGCAGCAGGTAGCAGTTCACCGGCAGGAACAGCGGCTCGCCCGGCGGCTTGCCGACGAGCCGCTCGCTCTCGGCGCGGTCGAGCTCGATGAAGGAATCGAGCGACGCCGGATAGGGACCGTCACTGAACGCGGTGACGTCGATATCGCCGATTTTCATGCGCCGTCGTCCACGCGCCGCGGTCAGCCCGGCGGGATCTGGATCAGCTCCTTGAGCTGATCGGCGGTGAGCGGGGCGGCGATGAACTTGAACTGGATCGCATCCTGCATGCTCTCGTCGATGCCCATGATCTTTTCGGTCTGCAGGCTCTCCTTCGGGATGAAGTCCTTGAGCATGCGGTTGACCGCGCGCTCGGACAGCTTGGAGAACGCGATATAGCGCTTCACCGCCTCGGGGTCCGCGTACATCCAGTCGAGCGTCTCGCGATAGGCTTTCATGTAGCGCACGATCGCGTCCTTCTTCTGCGCCAGATTCTGCGCATTGGTGATCTGCAGCCGGATGGTCTGGCCGCGGATGCGCGCGACGTCGCTCGCGCGACCGACCAGGCGGATCTCGCCGGCCTCCAGCGGATCGAGATTGATCGGCGCCACCGACCAGCCGATATCGACCTGCCCCGACATGGTCTGCGTGCGGGTGGAGGAGGCATCGCCGGTCGCCACCGGCTTCGCGTTCAGCCCATAGTCGCTGATGAAGCGCAGCACCGAGAGGTGCGTGGAGGAGCCGTTGGTCGAATAGGCGATGCTGCGCCCGTTGGCGTCGCGCATCGACTGCACCGGCGAATTGGCCGGCACGTACCAGAACAGCTCGCGCGAGCCGGTGGAGCTAGCGCCAATGACGCGCACCGGCGCGTTCTTGGCATAGGCGCCGAACACCCCGGCCGTCCCCGCGCTCAGGCCGATATCGACGGCGCCGGAGATCACCACCTGCAGGGTCTCGCCGCCCCCTTGCGTATAGAGAATGTCGAGGTCGAGGCCGTGCTTGCGGAAGATGCCCTGCTGCTGGCCGAGCTCCGGGATCGCGCCTTCCCAGCTGCCGCGGATCGGCGAGGCGATCTTCAGCGTCTCGGCACCGGCGTCACCGGCAATGACCAGCGACGCGAGCGCCGCGGCGAGGACCGGCCATCTCCACACGCGCATGTCGTTTCTCCCTGCCGAAGGACTCGCGTATCCCGATCGTCACGCGCTAACATTAGCCGCATTGGGCGAGGCGCGCCATCGATGGCGCCTCGCGTTCACGGGGCTGACATGAGCAGAGTGTCACGCTGCGCCGTCCTTGCGGCTCTGCTGCTGGCCGCGGCGGCCGGGAGCGCGCCGGCGCAAACCGGATATCCGAACCGGCCGGTCACCTTCATCGTGCCGTTCGCGCCCGGCGGCACCACCGACATCCTGGCGCGGCTCATCAGCCAGAAGCTCGAGCAGCGGCTCGGCAAGCCGTTCGTGGTCGAGAACCGGCCGGGCGCCGGCGGCGTCACCGCCGCGGTGGCGGTCTCGCGCGCCGTGCCCGACGGCTACACCGTGATCATGGCCTCGAGCACCATGCTTGCGATCAACATTTCGATCCGCAAGAACCTGCCCTACGATCCGCGCAAGGACCTCACTCCGCTGGCGCTGCTCGCGCGCGTGCCTTACGTGCTCGTGGTCAACCCGTCGCTGCCGGTGCATTCGGTTGCCGACCTGGTCAGGCTCGCGAAGGAGAAGCCGGGGCAATTGTCCTACGGCACGCCGGGGCCGGGAACGTTCCATCACCTCAATGCCGAGTCGTTCAAGACCATGTTCGGCGTGGAGCTGACGCACGTGCCCTACAAGGGCTCGCTGCCGGCGCTGAGCGATCTCGCCGGCGGGCACATCCAGATGATGTTCTGCGACATCCCGCCGACGGTCTCGCTGATCCAGTCCGGCAAGCTGCGGCCGCTCGGCGTCACCACGCCGCAACGGGTGCCGGTGCTGCCGGAGGTGGCGCCGCTGTCGGAGGCTGGCATGCCGGGCTACGACGCCTCGTCGTGGCATACGGTCACCACCACCGCCGGCGTGCCGAAGCCGATCGTCGATACGCTGCACACGGCGCTGCGCGAGATCATGGGCGATCCCGCCGTGGTCGAGGCGCTGGCGCGCGACGGCGCCGTTGCGCAGACATCGCCGCCGCCCGAGGAGCTCAAGCGCTTCGTCGAGCGCGAGATCGAGCGCTGGGGCAAAGTGGTCGAGCGCGCCGGCATCGCCGGCACGCAATAGGGAATACGCGGCACAATCGATAGCGGCTACTGCGCCCGTTGCTCTATCACCTTCAGCCGCGCCGGCAGCTCGCCCGAGCGCAGCAGCAGCGCCAGATCGCTCGCCCCCTGCACGGTGAAATTTCCGGAAATCTGGCCCGACCCGCCCAGGATCGGCTCGCGAATCACCGGGGCAGAGACCACCTCGCCGTCGAATACGATGGCGAACGCCTTGCCCACGTTCTCCTGCGTCGCCTGGGCGAACCGGCGGGTGCCGCTGGGATTGAAGCGGAACGTGACGATGGGCTCGTTGGTGCGCTGATCGAAGGCCGGTTGCGCGTCGCGGAGATCGCGGCCGGAGAGGATAACCCGCTTTTCGATCAGGTAAGGAGCCTTGTCGGGGCCATAGAGGATTTCCGATGCCGCCGGCGCCCCTCGCTGCAGCGCCTGCTGCACCATTATCGAGGTGTCGATCAGGCGGAATTCGAGCTTGCCGGGCCGCGTCGCCACTTCGAGAAAGCGCCTGGCGTCCTGCGACGGCGGGACCTGGATGACAATGCGGTTGGCACCCTCCTGCCGGACGACCGCGGTGGCTCCCCCAAGCTCATAGAGGCGCCGCTTGATGATTTCGATCGTCTCCACGATCGCGCGGTCCATCGCCATGTCGCCGGGCTCGACCTCGAGCAGGAATTGCGGTCCGCCCTGGACCTCGCCCTGGGCCGGCGTCAGAAAGCGCTCGGCGATCTGGTCCGGAAAGACAAAGACGGCGGCGACCGCGCACAGCGCGAGTGCCGCGCCGACCGCCGCAATCGCTTTCCAGAGAGATCCCATGCGCGCCGCCGCTACGGGATCTTCTTCACCGGCTTGGGATCGAGGTTGAACAGCCGCGCCGCGTTGCCGCCGAGGATGTTGCGCTTGGCCTGATCCTTGAGGAACGGCAGGTCGTAGATGACGCTCGGCAGGTCGAAATCCCAGTGCGGATAATCGGACGACCACACCAGCTGGGTCTCGGCGTTGATCATCTTGAAGGTCGCTTCCAGGATCGACAGGTCCTGCGGCACCTCCATCGGCTGCGAGGAGAAGTACATCTCGCGCATGTACTCGCTCGGCCGGCGCTTGAGCGACGGGCAGTCGGCGGTGCGCATCATGTATTCGTGGTCGAGCCGCTGCATCAGGCAGTAGGCCCAGGTGAGCCCGCTCTCGATCCACATGGTCTTGAGCTTGGGGAAGCGCTCGGGCAGGCCGTTCACCACCCAGTTGGTCATGTGGATCATGTTGAACCACATGAAGCCGAGCGCGTGCACCGCCATGAAGCGATTGGTGGTGGCGAGCCCGCGGTCGTCCCAGTTATAGGCGGCGTGGAAGCACAGCGGCTTGCCCATCTCCTCGAGCAGCGCATAGGTCTTGACGTAGGCGTTGTCGTGCACCGGCTTGTAGCGCGGCGACGTCACCATGAAGCCGACCACGCCTTTCTTGTCGCCGAAATCCCTGACCGTGCGATAGGCCCAGTCCGGATCGTTGAACGGCAGATAGAGCATCGAGACGATGCGCGGCTCCTGCGCCAGGACGCGCTCACACAGCCAGCGGTTATAGGCGCGGCACAGCGCGGTCTCGATCTCGACCTGCGGATGCAGGCCGAGGAACAGCATCGGCGTCGGGAACAGGCAGGCGTAGTCCACGCCCATCGCGTCCATCCACTCGATCGTCATGTCGACGTCGCGGTGCCGCTCGCCCTTGGCCTTGTAGTGCCGGCGCCGCGCGTGCCGCGTCATGCGGCCACCGAGGCTCTGGTAGCCGACCTGGCTGTTGAGGAATCCCGAGCGGCCGGCGCGCAGCATGGAGTCCATCGCCTCCATGCGGATGACCGGGCTCTCGATGTAGGAGAACACGTCCTTGTAGGACTCGCTCTCGTAGTGATGGGAGTCCACGTCGACGATCAGGAAGTCCTGGTAATTGCGCGCCCGCGCCTGCTGGCTGGCGTGGTCGAGCGCCTTGGTCTCCGAGAACTCCTCGGGATTGAGCGTGCGGACTTCGTTTCGCAGCATGTCCATGGGATCGTCCTCGCTGTCAGATCACGACGAACACGTCGTCGCCGCGCCGGACCACGTCGTACTTGCGCAGCTTCAGCCGCCGGTCGGCGATGCACTCGCCGGTCTTGAGCTCGTATTCGTAGCCGTGCCAGGGGCAGGCGAAATGCACCTCGTCGGTGAAGGTCTGCCCCTCGTAGGTGCGGTCGGCGTTGATCACGTCGACCACCTTGTTGACCAGGATGCCCTCGCAGGCCGGCCCGCCGAGATGCACGCAATAATTGCTGTAGGCGTAATAGTTCCCGTCCTTGAAGAAGACGCCGACCTCGTGGCGGCCGGAGACGACGATGCGGCGGTCTCCGTCCTTCAGCTCGGACGCCTTGGCGACGAAACATTCGGGCATTGCGGGGCTTTCTCCGGCTATCGAAGGCGCGGCTGCACCGCCGATCGTACCGCAAACCGGCTGCGCCGATAATATTTGATACACCTGCGCCGGGCCGGTGAACAGCAGCCGGGACGGCGGATTTCGTTCCCGCCGCAACCGGGCTAGAAGCTTGGCTCAGCAGGCACAACGGGAGCGCATCCATGACCACCCTCGTCACCGGCGCCGGGCTGATCGGCACCGCCTTTGCGCAGAACGCGCTCGCGCGCGGGGAGAAGGTGGTGTTCGTCGATCCCGAGCCGCGCGCCGATTTCCTGGCGATGAAGCTCGGCGAGAAGGGCTACGTGCAGGTGCGCAAGGACGTGCGCGACCTGCCCGGGCTGATCGAGACGATCGAGGCTCATCGCACCGAGACCGTGGTGCACACCGCCGGCCTGATCGGCTCGCGCGTGCAGCAAAGCCTGAGCGCGGCCTTCGACATCAATCTCGGCGGCACCCGCAACGTGGCGGAGGCGGTGCGGCTCTGCGACGTGCGGCGCCTGGTGCACATCTCGACCTTCGGCGTCTATGACCGCCGCCGCGAGACCAACGCGCCGGTGACCGAGGACTTTCCGCGCGGCGGCGCGCGCGGCTACGGCAACTACAAAGCGGCGAAGGAGCTGATCCTGCAGGCCTATGCCGGCGCCTTCGGCTTCGAGCTGATCATGCTGCGGCCAGCCAACGTGTTCGGGCTCGGCCACTTCTGGTCGGGGTCGAGCGGCGGCAAGAAGATGCAGAACCTGATCGAGGCCGGCGTATCGGGGCGGACTGCGCACATTCCCTTGGCCGAGACCATGGCGAACGAGTACGTCTACGCCAAGGACGTCGGGCGCGCCGTCGATCTGGCCGCCACCGTGCCGATGCCGTCGCAGGCGGCGTTCAACATCGGCAACGGCCAGGTCACCTCGTTCGAGGACGTGCTCGCCGCCGTGAAGGCGCTCTGCCCCGGCCTCAAATACGAGGTGGAAGCGGGCGAGCCGCCGCATTCCAAGCAGGCGCCGCTCGACATTTCCGCGGCGAAACGCCATCTCGGCTGGGAGCCGCGCTTCACGATAGGGTCGGCCTTCGAGGACTATCTGGCGGAACTCAAGGCCGCGCGCCGCATTGGCGGCTAAGGCGCGGGCGCACCATCCGGAGAACGACGCAATGAAAATCCTGCACGTGCTCGCCGCGCTGGCGCTCGCCGCATCCTGCGCCACACCGGCGGCGGCGCAGACCTATCCGGCCAAGCCGATCAAGATCGTTGTCTCCACCTCGGCCGGCGGCATCACCGACATCCTGGCGCGGCTGCTCGGCCACCACATCACCGCCAAGACCGGCCAGCCGCACGTGATCGACAACCGCGCCGGCGGCAGCGGCAACATCGCCATGAACGAGGTGGCGAAGGCCGCCCCCGACGGCTACACGCTCGGCTTCGCCAATACCGGCAACATCACGATCAATCCGTATCTGTTCAGCAAGCTCTCCTACGATCCGCTCAACGACCTCATCCCGATCGGCCCGGTCGGCACCGTGCCGCTGTTCCTGGTGGTCAATGCCAGCAAGGTGCCGTCGAAGAGCCTGGAGGAATTCATCGCCTACGCCAAAGCCCACGTGGACACGGTGAGCTACGCCGGAGCGGGCGCCGGCACCACGCCGGATCTCGCGCAGAGCGAGTTCGCGCGCCGGTCGGGGCTCAAGCTCGTGGTGGTGCCGCATCGCGGCACCGGGCCGGCAACCACGGCGGTGATCGGCGGCGACGTGCAGGTGACGTTCGTCTCCATGGGCCCGCATATCGAGATGGTGCGCAACGGCACGCTGCGCGTCCTTGGCGCCGCCACGCCGCACCGCATGCCCTACGTGCCCGACGTGCCGACCTTCGCCGAGCAGGGCTTCCCGGGCTTCGAGGCGTCGACCTGGTTCGCGCTGTTCGCGCCGCATGGCACGCCGAAGGAGATCGTCGAGCAGCTCAACGGCTATACCCGCAGCATGCAGGACGATCCCGAGCTGAAGAAGCGGCTGGAGACGAGCTTCGTCGATCCGCTCGTGCTCACCCAGGCGCAATTCGCGGCGCTGGTGAAGTCGGACGCCGGCAAGTGGGAGCGCATCGTCCGCGAGTCGGCCGTCAAGCTCGATTGATTGCGAGAAGGTGTCGCGAACTCTGCGTGCTCCCTCTCCCCGCTTGCGACCGAACTCGGATTTATCCGAGTTCGGCGACTATAGAGTAGCCGAAGTCGGATACATCCGACTTCGGCTGAGAGGGTCGGGGTGAGGGGCATTTCCAAGCGTTCGGACTCGCGGAGAGTCCCCCTCACCCCGATCGCTTCGCGATCCGACCTCTCCCCGCAAGCGGGGAGAGGTGGAGTGTGTGCACACGAGTCGGCTTACTTCGTCTCGTCCGGCTTCAGCCATTGCCGGGCCTGCACCTGCTTCATCATGTCCTGATCGACGAACGGCAGGATGGTCTTGGCGAAGGCGCGGCGCACCTGCTGGTATTCGATGGGACAATTGTCGGCGCGCGGCTTCGGCAGCGCGCCGCGGTCGACGAAATCCTTGAAGCCGGCGGGCTCGCCGCCATAGGCGAGGCAGAGATAGTTGAAGAAGCGCTGCCCCGAGGTGCCGTGCTCGTCGGAGAACTCCGTGCGCGTGCGCGGATTGTTTGACATCGCGTAGCTGTAGGCTGCGCCCTTGATCGTGGTCCGTGCCACGTCCTTGCCGAACTGCAGCATGATGAAGCCGGAAATCTGGTCGGCCGCGTCCTCCTCGCGCCCGAACACCGGCACGCTCAGGATATCGAACAGCGCGTGGCCCATCTCGTGCAGGACGGCGTCGATGTAGCCGCCGATGATGACGTCACCGCGCGTGTAGCCCTCGCGCGTGGTCTGCTTGGGCGCGATGTTGTCGAGCCATTCGAGGTATTCGTAGCAGAGATTGATCGACCATTCCGACGGAACGTAGAACGCATTGGCCTGGAAGCACGACTTGGTCCTGATCCGCAGCACGCGCGGCAGCCGCAGCGGGGAGAGGAACTGCGCGAGCTCCTCCAGCACCTGGCGCTTCTGCAGGCGTGCCAGCGTCTGCTCGGATTTCGCAATCCGCGGATCGATGTAGTCGATCACGATCTTGCTGTTGCGCAGGAGGTCCGGCGATTGCTGCGCCGGGGCCGGCGTTGCCCCCATGCCCGCCCAGATCGCGGCCACAGCCAGCGCGGCGCCAGTGATGGTCTTCATCGGTGAGATCCTCGCGCTTTGTGTCGATCGACGGTGCGGAAACGGGTGCTCGGCGGGTGGCGTGATCATCGGCCGTCGTCCGACTTGAGCACTTCCATGGCCTGCACCTGCTTCATCAGGTTCTGGTCGACGTTGGGCATGATGGTCTTGAGGAAGGCATAGCGCACTTCCTGGTATTCCCCGGCGCAGCGCTGGGCCCGGCGCGCCGGCAATAGGTTGTTGTCGACCACGAACTTGAATGTGGCGGGATCACCGCCATAGGCCATGCAGAGATAGTTGTAGAAGCGCTGCGCTTCCGGCGAGGCGACGTCGGAGAAGTCGTTGCCGGTCCAGGTCCGCTCCGAGGCCTCGAAGAACCAGGCGGTGCCGACGAAGGTCCGCAGCGCGACGTCCTTGCCGAACTGCATCATGATGAAGGCGGCGAGCTTGTCGGCGGCGTCCGACTCGCGCCCCCACACCGGCACTTCGAGCACGTCGAACACGGCGCGCGCGGTCTCGTGCAGCACCGCCTGCACGAAGGCGCCGACGACCATGACCTCGCGCGGCGGGCTGCCGGGCGGCGCTTCCGCCGGCGCCAGCCGCTCGATCTGGTCGATGTATTCGTAGCAGATGGTGACCGGCCCGCCGGGCTTGTACGGCGAGGTCACCGCGCCGCACTGGTCGATCTTCACCAGCAGCTTGCGCGGCAGCCGCAGCGGCGACAGGAACACCCGGAGCTGCTCAAGCACCTGACGTCGCTTCAGCTTGTCGTAGATCGGGCGGAAGCCGGCGTTGCCCGGCTCGACATAGGCGACCTCGACCTGCGAGTTCGGCAATACCTGGATGTTTGGCGGCGTCTGGGTATTCGGCGATCCCAGCGGCCGCTCCGGCCCAAGCTGCGCCGCGGCCGGCGTCGCATGCATGCCCAGGGTCACGGCCAACATGCACGCTGCTGCGCTGACGATGCATTTCATCGCGGGATTCCCTCTTGGAAGGTGGATGGTGGTCGCGGGCTTCACTTGCCGTCCTCGGGCTTGCCTTCGGGCTTACCGTCCTCAGGCTTGCTCTCGGGCTTGCCGTCCTCGGGCTTCAGCCAGTCGTGCTGGCGGACGATCTTCAAGAGGTCCTGATCGATGTGCGGCAGGATGGTCAAAACGAAAGCCTGCCTGACCTGCTCATATTCGCGATGACAGAAGCCGGCACGCTCCGGCGGAAGCAGGCCTGCTTCGACCAGATCCTTGAACGTGTCCGGCTCGGCGCCATAGGCGATGCAGAGGATGTTGTAGTAGCGCTGCAGCTCGGTCCCGTGCGTGTCGGAATACAGGGTGCGCGGCCACGGCCCGCGATCGCCCGATTTCCAGAAATAGGCGCTGCCGGTCAGCGTCCGGCGCGCCACCTTCGTCCCGAATTGCAGCATGACGAACGCGGCGATCTGGTCGGCGGCATCCTCCTCGCGCCCGATCATGGGGACTTGCAGCAGGTCGAACACGGCATGGCCCATCTCGTGCAGCACCACCTGCAGGAATGCGCCGACGATCACGTCCTCGCGCGGGAAGCCTTCCGGCGTCTGCTCCGCCGGCGCCAGCCGCTCCACCCACTCGGGCCACTCGTAGCAGAGCTTCAGGCCGCCGCCGCCGCGCTGATAATAGGAGTTGGTCTCGTTGCACTGGAGCATCCGGATCGGAAGCTTGGCCGGCAGCTTCAACGGCGCCAGGAACTGCTGGAGCTGCTCAAGGAATTGGCGCTTCTTCATGCGCTCGTAGATCGGCCGCAGATAGGATTTGGTCGGCTCGACATATTCGATCTCGACCTGGCTGTTCTT
>Ga0114129_10006529_pt1 | contig 16548 bp, 14 predicted proteins | sample RhiMetdeltSRZDD1_FD_80071 | JGI IMG/M metagenome (GOLD analysis project Ga0114129, IMG submission 80071) | Populus rhizosphere microbial communities from Tennessee, USA - Rhizosphere MetaG P. deltoides SRZDD1 (version 2) (version 2) | ecosystem: Host-associated > Plants > Roots > Rhizosphere >... | reverse complement strand
TTCGGCGAGGAGAGGCGCGATGAATGACGTTTCCTGTCCGCCACTACCCGACCGAAAGGCATCGATCACCGACAGCAAAGGACTTGCGGCGCGCCAGGGCGCGGGCATGTCGATCGCTATTCGTTGCCTTCCAGGTACATGTCTGCGTTGGATCAGCTCCGAATACGCAAGCAGCCGCTCGAGGTCGAGCTCGCGCTCGAGGACCGCCCACCGCGGCGGATGAAGCTCTTTCTCGCGGAGCACGACTCTCACGCCTTTCAGCGTCAGCGCGTGCTCGATCTTCTCCAGGCCGAAACTTTCCTGCCGGCGTGCGACGCCGGGAGCGGGGAGTGGGAGACCTTCAACTCGCGCGCTGTGCTGTGGATCGCGATGCCGCTTTCGTCGGTCGACGGGGAAGAGGCGGCGGACGAGCTCTTCGAGCATCGGCAACGCGTGCGCGTCGAGTTGATCGGAGGAACTTCGATCGAGGGTGAGCTGCTCTATTCCGCTTCCCAGGAGGGTCCTCGTGTTGTCGACCTCCTGAACCGGAGAGAGCGATTCCTCCGCCTTTGGACCGAAAACCGGATTGTTCTGGTCAACAAGAAGATGTTGTCGCGCGTGGTCGAAAAGAGTCCTCCGAGGGAGCAGCCGTGCCGCAAATCGACCAGCTCCTAGGGAGCATCGCGCGGTTCGGGGCGACGGGCGCGGTCCTGTCGAGCGACGAGAAGGTCATGCTGTCCTTCCCGGGCGGGCCTCGCTACGCCTCTCAGACCACGCCGCACGCCTCGCTCGTGCGTCTGGTGGAGGAAATCCTTCCCGCAGGTCTCGATCTTCACGGCAACGGTGGAACCACCTTTTCCTACAGGAACGGAGGAGGTCCGGTCGTCGTTCGCGTGGAAACGGATCCGTCGCGGTGGAAAGTCACTATCGAAAAGGCGGAGGTCGTCTCGGAGCCGGTCGCCGAGGTGGTGCCGCCGTCGGTCGCCGTCGAGCGCAAGATCGCGACCGCCCCGGAGGCGTCTTCCCGGTCGTATCTGCAGGACGTGCAAGTCACGACGTCGATCGATCGAATGCTCCTGACGATGCTCGAGATGGGAGCGTCGGACCTCCATCTCTCGACCGGTACGCCTCCTCGAATCCGGGTCCACGGGGAAATGAGGGTCCTGCCCGGCGCCGAAACGTCGCGGGAGCATGATCTGCTCAAAGATCTGTTCGAGATCACTCCCGACCGGAACCAGCTGGAGTTCGAGACCCGCAACGACACCGACTTCGCTCATTCGATCCCGGGCGTCTCCCGCTTCCGGGCGAATCTCTTCCGCGATCGGCGCGGACCGTGCGCGGTTTTCCGCGCGATCCCCTTCGAGATTCGGACCGCGGAGGAGCTCGGCCTTCCGAACCAGGTCCTCGATCTCTGCTCCCTGACCAAAGGGCTGGTTCTCGTGACCGGACCGACCGGATCCGGCAAGTCGACGACGCTCGCCTCGCTGATCGATCACATCAACGAGAACCGCACCGACCACATCATCACGATCGAGGACCCGATCGAGTTCGTCCACGAGAACAAGAAGTGCCTCGTCAACCAGCGCGAAGTGCATTCGCACACCGACTCGTTCAAGAATGCGCTGCGCGCGGCGCTTCGAGAAGACCCGGACATCGTTCTCGTCGGAGAGCTCCGCGACTTAGAGACGATCGCGATCGCGGTCGAGACCGCGGAGACGGGACACCTGGTCTTCGGGACACTCCACACGACGACCGCTCCTTCGACGATCGACCGGGTCATCGACCAGTTCCCCGCGGACCGGCAGGACCAGATCCGTCAGATGCTGTCCACCTCGCTTCGCGCCGTCATCGCCCAGACCCTGTGCAGGAAGATCGGCGGCGGTCGGATCGCGGCCTACGAGATCCTCTACGCGACTCCCGCCGTCGCGAACCTCATCCGCGAGTCGAAGACTTTCCAGATCTATTCGGTCATCCAGACGAACCGGGGGGCCGGGATGATGACCTTGAACGACTCCCTCCTCGACCTCGTGAAGAGAAAGCTCGTGGAACCGACGGAGGCCTTGCTGCACTCGGTGAACAAAGGGGAGTTCGCCGGAATGCTCACGAAGGACGGGCTCGCGGCCACGGCTCCCGAGCGGTAGAGAGGCCGTCGGCGTCGCCGGTCCGGAGCCGGAACGAGATCGCCTCCGCGAGGTGGGCGCGCGCGATCGACCCGGCGCCCTCCAGGTCTGCGATCGTCCGGGAGACTTTCAAGCACCGGTAGAGGGCTCGGACCGAAAGCCCGAGCCTCTCGACGGCAGACTCGAGAACCGGCCGCGCCGCCAGCTCGAGGGAACCCCGGGGATCGAGCTCCGCCGGCGTCAGGTCCGCGTTGCGAAACCCTTCACGTCCCATGCGCCGGGCCGCGCGCCGTCGGACGCCGGCGACGCGTTCTCGAATCGCAGCCGAAGACTCTGCCGAGCTCCGCTCGAGATCCGACCACGGAACGGCCGGAACAGCGACGTGGAGGTCGATCCGGTCGAGCAGAGGTCCGGAGAGCTTTCGTCCGTAACGAGCCCGGGAGGCTGGATCGCAGCGGCACGCGCGGCGCGGATCGCCGGCGAAGCCGCACGGGCACGGGTTCATTGCCGCGACGAGGAGAAAATCGCAGGGATAGGAGAACGCGCCGCCGACGCGCACGATCGAGACCCGCTTCTCCTCGATCGGCTGGCGGATGCCTTCGAGGACGTCCCGCCGGAACTCCGGGAGCTCGTCTAAAAAGAGGACTCCGCGGTGCGCGAGTGAGATCTCGCCGGGAGCCGGGCGGCTGCCACCGCCGATGAGTCCGGGAGCGGAAATTCCGTGGTGGGGCGCCCGGAAGGGGGGGGTCTCGATCAAACCGTCTCCGGCCGGGAGCGTTCCCGCCACGGAGTGGATCCGGGTGACCTCGATCGCCTCGGACCGGGAGAGCGGAGGAAGGACCGAAGGAAGGCGCCGCGCGAGCATCGTCTTGCCGGCCCCGGGCGGTCCGACGAGGAGCACGTGATGACCGCCCGCCGCCGCGATCTCGAGCGCCCGTCGCACGACGGCCTGCCCGCGAACCTCCGCGAAGTCGAGCCCGCTGCCGCCCGCGGTCGCTCGGGGAGGGGAAACGGACGGCGGGATGGGGCGGCTTCCTCGGAGATGATCGACGAGGGCGGCGAGCGACCGGACCGCCACCACGCGAATCCCGTCGACCGCCGCGGCCTCGGCAGCGTTCGCGGCCGGCAGCGCGATCTCCGCGAAACCCTCGTCGCGCGCCGCGAGCGCGAGGCAGAGCGTCCCGCGGATCGGCCGCACGGAGCCGTCGAGCCCGAGCTCTCCGACGAAGACGCGGCGCGCGTCATCGACGGGCTCGAGCCCCGCAATCTTCAGAAAGGCGACGGCGACGGGAAGATCGAGAGAGGCTCCGAACTTGCGGAACCCGGCCGGCGCGAGGTTGACGGTGACGGCGCCCGGCGGGATCGGGAAGCCGCTGTTGCGGAGCGCCGAGCGGACCCGCTCCCGGGCCTCGCGGACGCTCGGATCCGGCAGGCCGACGATCGTGAAAGAGGGGAGCCCGGACGAGACGTCGACCTCGACGTCCAGGACGCGGGCTTCGATTCCGAAAGTTGCGGCGGAGTGGACTCGGGCGAGCATGGCGCCTCCCTGGCAAGGAGGCCTGGTCGCGCGATGAGGACAGCGCGAGGTTATCAGAGGGAGAGAAATGTTGCGGGGACAGGTCCTACGGACCTGCAACCTCGCCCCTATTCAGAGGAGGGTCTAGCGGCTGCCGGGGATCTTGATCCGGTCACCCGGCCGGATCCTGGCCCACGAGGGGAACGCGTTGACCGCCAGGATCTGCGCGACGGTCGTCCCGTGCCGGGCCGCGATCCGATAGAGCGTGTCGCCCGTGCGGACCTGGTAGTGCTTCGCGCTCGCCCGGCGCGCGCCCGGCCGGTTCCGGGATCGTGCCGCCAGGACCGCTCTTTCCGCGTGTCCCCTCTTTCCCTTCCGCAGGGACGCGGTGCGAACCCTCTCCTCCCGATAGCGGCCGGGGATCACGAGAACCCGGCCGCGGGCGACCCGCCCGTGTCGGGATAGCGAGTTCGCGGAGGCGATCGCCGAGACGGACACGCCATAGCGTCTCGCGATGCGGGCGAGAGTCTCGCCGCGGCGGACCACGTGCCTCCGAGCCAGCGAAAACGTGGCGGTCGGCGCGCCGGCGAAAGCGAGCAGGACCGTCGAGCGGCTTCCCACCGGAATCTTGAGCTCGTATCCCTCCGGCTGGCGCGGCGTGATCGCCGTCGTCAGCTCGGGGTTCAACCGCTTCAGGTCCTCCACCGAGGTGGAGAGATGCCTCAGGTGAACCGGGCGGTCGAGCAGGACCGTCTCGTAGGCGAGCGGCTCTTCGTACTCGACCTCGAAACCGTAGTGACCCGGGTTTCGCGCGATCAACGTCGCGGCGATGACCGCGGGGACGTAGTTCTGCGTCTGGGGCCGGATCGTTCCGCTCGCCGAGAGCTCCCAGAAGTCGCGCGCGCCGGTCCGCTGCATCGCACGGAGAATCTTTCCTTCCCCGGCGTTGTAGGCCGCCATCGCCAGATACCAGTCGTTGAAGAGCTCGTGCAGGTAGGAGAGGTACCTGGCGGCGGCCCGCGTCGCTTTCTCCGGGTCGCTCCTCTCGTCCACGATGCCGTTTGCCGTCAGCCCGTAGTGACGCCCGGTGCGCGGCATGAACTGCCAGATGCCGTGAGCCTTCATGGGCGAGCGGGCGTGCGCGAGGAAGGAGGACTCGATGAGAGCGATCTGCGCGAGGTCCGTGGGGATCCCTTCCTCCTGGAAGATCCGGTGGATCATCGGAATGTAACGACCCGAGCGGGCGAGGCCGCGGCCGATCACGCCGTGGAGATCCGTCTGGAACGCCGCCAGGATCTTCAGGACCGCGTCGTTCACCGTCATCGGGATGTCGTAAGTCACTCCCGTGGTGTCGCTGGCGATCGCTTCCTTCGCGTCGACCACCGCCTGCTCGGAGGCCTGGGGTTCGCCGATCTCGGTCAGCTCGGACGCCATGAGCCCATCGGAAGTGCCGGCCTCCTCCGCCGGTCCCGCCAATGCCTCGTAGCGGAGCGCGCTCTCGTAGAGCTGGTAGGAGAAGTCGAGCAACTGCGGGTCCGACGGCGCCGGGCCGGAGGGCGGCCTCAACGCGTCGATCGCCCGGGCGAAATACTCACGGGCGCAGTCGAAGTCTCCGGCGAGCGCCGCATCCCGGCCGCGCGCGAAGATTTCCGAAGCCTTCGTCATGGCGACGTACGCGGGCGAAGGACCACGGGGGACTGCGGCCCGACGGGGGTTCGCCGAGCAACCGATGAGTCCGGTCAGCCCGAAGAGGAGACACAACGGAATACAGTTTCTCCCCCGGAGGGTCCCTGGACCTGGATTCATTGGAAAAAGGTTACCGCCGGGACGGAAGGAAAAGCAAAAGCTTTTTTCGCTTGTGGCGCAACGAGGACAGAGCGGCGGGCGAAAAGAGTCCGATGGCGTCGGTTTCCGCCCGTTCGACGCCCCTATTTTCCGTAGATCTGAAACTTGAGAGAGAGGAGAAGCTTCTCGAGATCCTGGACGGTTTCGAGCGGAATTGAGAAGCTCTTCTCTTCGCCGACGCGCCGATTGTCGCCGTCCGCGAATCGAAGCGTGACCGTCACGTGCTGGCCAAGAGCGAGATCGCGCCGCGGGATCTCGAGCTCGAACATCCGGCTGACTTCCTTGCGGTGGTTCAAGCTGTTCGCGAGCAGATCGTCGACGGAAATGCCGGAAGCCGCTCGCCGAGACGGACGGCCCGCGGGCGACAGCGACGTCGCGTTCTTCCGCAGGCGTTCGAGCTCGGCGAGGATGTCGACGTTGGAGCCGAGCCGAACGTGTTTGACCGGCGACGGCGCGGGCTCGGTGCTTTCCGCGAACGAAACCTCTCCGATTTCCTCCGGAGCTTCCTGCGCTTCCGGGGGCTCCGGCGCGGCCGGAGCGGTTTCCGCGGGCTCGAACTCGATCTCGGTCGGCGGCTCTTCGCGAGCCGCAGCCCGCTGCCCGGCTGTCTGGCGCGGCGACGCGAGCGCGATCGTCGCGCGCGGAGGTTCGGCCGGTCGCCTCTCCTCCACCGGAACCGGGCGGGTTCGCTCGGCGGTGGCGGCCGGGGGCGGCGCGATCTTCGGTGGCGCCGGGACCGCCGGGGTTGCCGCCCTAGGAGCCGCGCGGTCTTCTCCGAGCATCCTTTTCTTCAACGAACGCAGCGTGAGCCGCGAGATCGCCTTGAGAGTCTCGAAGACGCCCTGTCCCAGGATCGCGCTCGCTTCGTAGCTCTCGTGCAGTCCATCGCGGTTGAGATCCCTCTGCAGATCGTCCACCGCCAGGACGTTCGCGAGGTCGCGCTTGTTGTACTGGAGCGCCAGCGGCAGCTCTTCCAAGTCGATGCCGATCTCCGCGAGGTTCGTCTTCAGGTTTGCGAGGCTCTCGATGTTCGCATCCTTCATCGCTCGCTGCGAGTCCGCGACGAAGACGATGCCGTCGACCCCTTTTAAGACGAGCTTTCGGGTCGTGTTGTAGAAGACCTGGCCGGGGACCGTGTACAGCTGCACCCGGGTCTTGAAGCCACTGATGATTCCGACGTCGAGCGGCAGGAGGTCGAAGAAGAGCGTCCGGTCGGTTTCGGTCTCGAGCGAGACCATCTCTCCGCGCGAATCGGGCGCGGTTCGCCCGTAGATGTGGTGCAGATTGGTGGTCTTTCCGCACAGACCCGGACCGTAGTACACGATCTTGGCCGCCATCTGCATCGTGGCGTAATTGAAGAAAACCATATCTTGTCGGGGCGGGGTCTGCTCCCGCACTTGGATTTTAACACCCGGAGCCGGGGGAACGGCTGTGTCGTGCGACCCTTTCGCTCAGTCGGTCAACCGTTTGGACCGCGCGTGTCCGATTTCTTTCCAGTTCCGTCCGGGTTCGGGTATCCGGCGCCCTCCGCAAGGCCCAGGATTGCGGAAATCTCGTCCTCCTTGCCGCGGCCCGGCGTTCGCCGCAGGGTCTCGCGGGCGAGGTGCGCGTAGAGCGCAGCGAGGTCCGGCCGGTCCGCCAGGGCGTCTTTGTGAAGCTGGACGGTCGCGACGTCGCGCCGCGCGACCGGTCCCGTCATCGCTCTTTCGAAAGGGAGCCGCGCGACCGCGTCGACCGCCGTCGCCGCGAGCTCCGCGAGCGCGACGCGGCCTTCTTCTTCGTCGAGTCCGGCGCTCGCCCACGCCCGCGCCGCGAAAGACAGGAGAGACGCCGATCCTCCCGCGGCGAGAGTCGCCGCCGCGTGATAGAGCGGCTTTCCGAGAGCGGGGATCTCCCGCGGGCGCGCTCCGATCCGGCGGCAGATTGCGGCTGCCATTTCCGCCGCGGGCTCGTCCCCTTCGACCGCCACGAAGGCGTCCCTCCAGTTTTCGAGGGGCGCGCCGCTGAAGGCGCGCAGAGGGTGAAGAGACGCGAGCTTCGCGCCCGCGGAGACGAGCGGAGCGAGGACGCCGCTTCCGAGCGCGCCCGAGAAATGGAGAGCGAAGCGCCAGGTTCCCCTCGGAGCGAGGGCGGCCGCGACGCGGGCGATCGCGTCGTCGGGAACGGAAAGGATCAGGACGTCGCCGGCGAGCGAGCTGCCGCCGGCGAGATCGCGCGCCTCTCCGCCGGGGAGCTCGGCCGCGAGCCTTCGTGTTGCATCCGCGTCGCGTCCCCCGAGCGCGATTCGGCCGCGGGACGCCGTCCAGGAACGCGCGAACGCGCGGCCCGCCCGACCGGGACCGATCAGAACGATCGTGGGATCGTCGAGATCCTCCGACACGGCGCGGAGTCTACGACCACGTGGACCCCGCATCCTTGACTGAAGCAGCTCCCGCCGCTACCCTGAATCTGGCACTCTCCGCGCGAGAGTGCCAAAACCAAAGGTCATGAGCACTCTCGACACGCGCAGTCAGGCGATCTTGAAAGAGATCATCCGCGTCCACGTGGACACCGGCATGCCGGTCTCTTCCCGGACCCTCTTCAAGTCGAGCCGCTTCCACCTCTCCCCGGCATCGATCCGCAACATCATGGCGGACCTGACCGACGGCGGCTATCTCGCGCAGCCGCACACCTCCGCGGGACGGGTGCCGACGGATCGCGCCTATCGGCTATACATTGACGAGCTCGTGAGGAACCGGCGGATCAACGAAGGAGTCCGCGAGCAGGTGGACTCGGATCTGGCCTCCGCCGGGCCGGAGGTGACGGGCCTCTTCCAGACCGCCTCCCGATTGCTCTCGCGGCTTTCGGGGGAAGTCGGGTTCGTGGTGGCGCCCGACGCGCTCCATACCGTGTTGAAGACTTTGCGGTTTCTCTCGGTCGCGCCGGGAAAGGTCCTCGTCGTGCAGGTCAACGAGCCCGACGTCGTCCTCTCCCGGGTCATCGAGACCGAAGACGACTACACCGCGCGCGAGCTCGATGACGCGAGCGAACGCTTCAGCCGGGAGTACGCGGGGCGGACGCTGGACGAGGTGCGGCGCAGCCTGCTCGACGAGGTGACCGAACAGAAGGCGGCCCGCGATCGGATGCTCGGGCGCGCGCTCGATCTCGCCCGGCTCGCGCTGGACGCGCGAGAGGAGGAGCAGCGCGTCTACGTCGACGGTGCCTCGAAGCTGCTCGACAAGCCGGAGTTCTCCGACGTCGAAAGCCTGAAGAGGATCTTCCGCGCGTTCGACGAGAAGGCGCGCCTGCTCGATCTCGTCACGCGGTACCTCGACGCGCGGGAAACGTGTGTCGTTCTGGGTTCGGAGGCGAGCCTCGCTTCCGATCCGAGGCTGTCGGCCGTATTGACGTCGTACGGTTCGGGCGAGAGACTGACTGGAATGCTCGGAGTGATCGGACCGGCCCGGCGCGAGTATCCGCGGGTGATCCCGGTCGTCGAGCTCCTCGGCCGCGCGCTCTCCGAGCGGTTGGAGAGCCGCGAGAGCCGTCGGCGGGAGCCGTCGCATGGTTGACCGCGACCGGCGGGATGACGTCGAGGACGACGACCGCATCATCCTCGAGGACACGGGCGAGTCGCTCGACGCCGCGCTCGCGGAGGAAGAGCGGTCGGCGATCGCGGCGGCGGAGGAGAAGTTGAAGTCGGTGCAGCACGACCTCGAGGAGCTGAAAGAGCGTCACCTCCGGAAGCTCGCCGAGTTCGAGAACCTCCGCAAGAGAAGTGAGCGCGAGAAAGCCGAGGCCCGCCGGCTCGCGCTCGCCGACCTCGCCCGCGAGTTCCTGCCGGTCGTCGACAGCTTCGAGCAGGCTCTCTCGCACGCATCTTCCAGAGACCTGGAGAGCGACTTTGGCCAGGGCATCCTCCTGATCCACCGGCAGCTGACCGACCTCTGGCGAAAGCATGGACTGCGCGAGGTCGACACGACCGGCGGTTTCGACCCGAATCTCCACGAGGCGGTCGCGACCGAAGAGTCGACGGCGCCCCCGAACACGATTCTCGAAGTCCTGCGGAAGGGATACACGATCGGCGACCGGCTGATCCGTCCGGCCCTCGTCAAGGTAGCGGTCCGTCCGAGCGAAACGTCCGGCGAGAGTCGCCCGGAAGGGGAGAAGCCGTAACGTGAGCAAGATCCTCGGGATCGACCTCGGGACGACGAACTGCTGCGTGGCTGCCGTCGAAGGGACCTCGCCGCAGGTCCTCGCGAACCGGGAGGGGAGCCGCACGACGCCTTCGATCGTGGCGTTCACCGAAGACGGCGACCGGCTCGTCGGCCAGATCGCGAAGCGCCAGGCGATTACGAACCCGTTGAACACCGTGTTCGCGGTCAAGCGTCTCGTCGGTCGGAAGTTCGACTCTCAGGAGACCGCGCACGCGCGGCAGATCCTCCCCTACGAGATCGTGCGAGCCGCCAACGGCGACGTGAAGATCCGATCGCGTGGCCACGAGTACAGCCCCGAGGAAATCTCCGCCTTCATCCTCCACGAGATCAAGGAATTCTCGGAAGAGGTTTTGGGCGAGGAAATCACCGAAGCGATCGTGACGGTGCCGGCGTACTTCGACGACGCGCAGCGCCAGGCCACGCGCGACGCGGGGCGGATCGCAGGACTCGACGTCCTGCGGATCATCAACGAGCCGACCGCGGCGGCGCTCGCGTACGGCCTCGACCGGAAAGGGAGCGAGATTGTCGCGGTGTACGACCTCGGCGGTGGAACGTTCGACATCTCGATCCTGGAGCTCGGCGACGGGATCTACGAAGTCAAGGCGACGGCGGGCGACACGTACCTGGGGGGCGAGGACTTCGACAAGAAGATCATGGACTGGCTCCTCGAAGACTTCCAGAAGTCGGCAGGCATCGATCTGAAGCAGGACCGCATGGCGTTGCAGCGCCTGAAGGAAGCGTCGGAGAAGGCGAAATGCGAGCTGTCGAGCGCGATGGAGACGACCATCACTCTCCCGTTCATCTCGGCCGACGCTTCCGGACCCAAGCACATCAGCCGGACCCTGACCCGCGACAAGTTCGAGCAGCTCGTCGCGGACCTGATCGACCGCACCGCGGCGCCGTGCCTCGATGCGCTCGCTTCGGCGAAGATGCAGCCGTCCGACGTGGACCAGGTCATCCTGGTTGGAGGACAGACCCGCACCCCGAAGGTCCAGCGGATGGTGGCCGAGCTCTTCGGGAGAGACCCATCGCGGGAGATCAATCCGGACGAGGTCGTCGCGATCGGCGCCGCGATCCAGGGCGGGGTCCTGAAAGGCGAGATCAAGGAAGTCGTCCTCCTCGACGTGACGCCGCTCTCGCTCGGGATCGAGACCCACGGGGGGCTGTTCGAGAAACTGATCGAGCGGAATTCGACGATCCCGACGAAGAACACCAAGGTCTTCACGACGGTGGCCGACAACCAGTCGGTCGTGGAGATCCACGTCCTGCAGGGGGAGCGAGAGCTCGCCCGGGAGAACAAGTCGCTCGGCCGGTTCGAGCTGGTCGGGCTCCCGACGGCGCCCCGCGGCGTGCCCCAGATCGAGGTGACGTTCGCCATCGATTCGAACGGGATCGTGCACGTTTCCGCGCGCGACCTCGCGACTGGTAAAGCCCAGGGGATGCAGTTGAACCCGGCCGGCGGCCTTTCCAAGTCGGAGATCGACCGGATCATCCGCGAGGCCGAGACGTTCGCGGCCGCGGACAACGATCGGCGCGAGCTCGCCCAGATGCGCAACCGGCTCGAAGGAATGCTGTCGTCGAACGAGCGGGTGCTGGCGGAGTTTTCCTCCGCGCTCGCCCCGGACGAGAGGGAACGCATCGAAGAGACTCTGCTGCGCTCCCGCGAGATCGCTTCGAGCGAGTCGCGCGACGAATTGAACGAGGCGCTCTTCGACATGCAGGGAGTGTCGAAGGTCCTGACCCGCGTCATGCTGCAGCGCGCCGCCGGCGCCTCCAGCGAAGCGGCCGCGCCCGGATCGTAGAAATGCCGACCCGACGCGACTACTACGAGGTCCTGGGTGTGTCCCGCGAAGCGGACGCGGCCGAGCTGAAGTCCGCGTACCGGCGCCTCGCCCTGCAGTACCACCCGGACCGCAACCCGGACGACCCCGCTGCGTCGGAGAAGTTCAAGGAGGCATCCGAGGCGTACGCGGTGCTGTCCGATTCGGAGCAGCGGCAGCGCTACGACCGTTTCGGCCAAGCGGGAGTCGGATCGGCGGGCGGCGGAGGCTTCGGCGGATTCGATCCGTCGACGTTCGCGGATTTCACCGATCTCTTCGGCGAGCTCTTCGGCTTTTCTTCGCCCCGCGAGAGGCGCATGGCGGGCAGCGATCTCGTCTACCGGATGGAGGTCACGCTGAAGGATGCGGCGTTCGGCATCGACGCCCCTATCGTCGTTTCGCGCCTCGAGCGGTGCGGCGACTGCGGGGGATCGGGCGCGCAGAAGGGCACTTCTCCCGTGACGTGTTCGGCATGTCGCGGACGCGGACGGCAGCGCATTTCGCAAGGTTTCCTGGTGGTCACGCGTCCGTGTCCCAACTGCGGCGGGGAAGGAAAAATCATCGAGAAGCCGTGCCGGCAGTGCCGGGGAGAGGGAAGAAAACGCGGGCAGCGCAAGCTGGAGATCCGGATTCCAGCCGGAGTCGAGACCGGATCGCGCCTTCGTCTCGGCGGCGAAGGAGACGCGGGTCCGGCCGGAGGCGCTTCCGGCGATCTCTACGTCGTGTTGACGGTTCTCCCCGACGAGATCTTCGCCCGCGACGGCGACGACCTCGTCCTCGCGTTGAACCTCCCCTTTCCGACGCTCGCCCTGGGCGGAGAGATCTCGGTGCCGACCTTAGACGGAGAGCCGGAGAAGGTGGCGATCCCCGCTGGCACGCAGGCCGGAAGCGAGATCAAGTTGAGAGGACGCGGGCTCGGGCGCCTCTCGAAGAGCGGCCGCGGCGACCTGGTGATCCGGGCCGGCGTCGCAGTCCCCGAGAAGCCGACGGCGAAGGAAAAGGAACTCCTTCGCGAGTACGCAGAGTCGATCGGTGCGCCCGTCGGAAGCAGCAAAAAGGTGTTCGATCGAGCGAAGAAGATCTTCTCGTGAAAGTCGTCCGCTGTCCCGTCTCAAGTACTCCCGCCTGACCGTCCCGCGCAAAGCGAACGACGACGCGGTCGTCGGTCTGCTCTCTCTGTTCGATCCGCTCGGCTTCCTGGAGCGCGGACCCGACCTGGTTGCCTACTACCGGGAGGCCGGCGCCGCGCGGGCGGCGGGCGGCGCGCTCACCGCGACGAAAGTCCGGCACGAGCTCGTCACGGACCTCGCGGAGGAAGATCCGTTCGAGACGTATCGCGCCGCGTCGCGCCCGTTTCCGGTCGGGAAGCGGTTCTGGATCGATCCCGGCCCGGTCTCCGACTCGCCGGCGCCGCCGGGACGCATCGCCCTCCGCCTGCCCGCCTCGTGCGCGTTCGGGACGGGTCAACACGAGTCGACGCGGCTCGCCCTTCTCGCTCTCGAGGAAGAACCGCTGGAGGGCCTGCGCCTCCTGGACGTCGGTACGGGATCGGGAATCGTCGCGCTCGCCGCGGCCGCTCTCGGCGCGAGCCTGTCGGTCGCGTTCGATTCCGATCCGGAGGCGATCTTCGTGGCTCGCGAGAACCTCCGCCGGCACGCCTTCGGTGCGCGCGTCCACCTCGCAGCGTGCACCGCGGAGGCGCTGACGGGAACCTTTCCGATCGTCGTGGCCAACCTGCTGCCGGAGGAGCTCCTCCCGATGCGCGCGGCGATCTCCGCCCGGGTCGCCTCGAAGGGACGCTTGATCGTGTCCGGGATCCCGTCGGAACGGGAGGGCGAGGTCGTTTCGAAGCTGCGTGCGCGCCGGTGGGCTCTCGGCGGCTGCCGGCGCGAGAACGGATGGACGTGCGTGACGCTCGAGCGCGGCTGATCGTCCCGGCGCTCGGTGCGCCGGGGGAGACGCTGCAGCTCTCCCGCGAAGAGGCCTCGCACGCGCGCGCCCGCCGGCTCGGCCCGGGCGACGCCGTGCTGCTCTCCGACGGCAGCGGCGTCGAGGCCGTCGCCGAAATCGTCCGTCTGTCGAGGGGAGAAGCGGTCGTGCGGGTTTCCGAGATCGTCGTGCGCCGAACGCGGAGGACCCCCGTCACCCTGTACCTCGCGGGGCTGAAGCCGGAAAGACTCGCCTGGGCGGTCGAGAAGGCGACCGAGCTCGACGCGGCGCGCGTCGTCATCGTCCGGACGGGCCGGACACAGTCTTTTCGCGCGTCCGCCGGTCTCGTGCCGCGCCTGGATCGGATCGCGCGAGAGTCTTCCAAGCAGTGCGGGCGCGCCGACTGGCCGACGATATCCGGACCGGTGGATCTCGCGCGCGTTCTCGAAGAGGAACGATCCGCGCACCGTCTTCTTTTCGACACCGACGGCAATCGGTTTCCGCGACGGCTCGCTCTCCTCCCGTCCGCGCTCCTCGTCGGTCCGGAGGGCGGATGGACGGACCCGGAAAAAACCGAAGCGTCGAAGCGCGGCTGGAAAATCGTCGCTCTTCCCGCGGGACCACTCCGCGCGGAAACGGCCGCGATCGCGGCGCTCACGCTTTTCAACTCGGCCCTGGAGCGTTGACACCGCTCTCCACCTCGGCGGATACTCCCGCGACCCCGGTCCACTCTCGACACTGGAGGCCCGCGCGATGTCGTACGAAGAGGTTTCCAAGGTCTGGATGAACGGAAGGCTCGTGGATTTCGCCGACGCGAAGATCCACGCGTTCTCGCACGTCTTCCACTACGGGTCGGCGATGTTCGAGGGCACGCGCGTCTACAAGACGCGCATCGGTCCGGCCGCTTTTCGTCTCGACGACCACATCGAGCGGCTCTATCACTCGTGCAAGGTGTACCGGATGGAGATCCCGTACACGGCGGCGGAGTTCAAGGAAGCGATCTTCGACACGATCCGCGCCAACGGATTCGAAGATTGCTACATCCGTCCCGTGATCTATCGCGGGCTGGGCGCTCTCGGCGTCAACCCGTTCAAGAGCCCGGTCGACGTCGTGATCGCCGTGTGGAAGTGGGGACAGTACCTGGGCGAGGACGCCGTGCAGAACGGCGTGGACGTCTGCGTCTCGTCGTGGAGCCGGATGGCGCCCAACACGTTTCCCGCGATGGCGAAGGCGACCGGCAACTACCTGAACTCGATGCTGATCAAGATGGAGGCGATCGTCAACGGCTACACGGAGGGAATCGCTCTCGACAACGCGGGACGCATCTCGGAGGGGAGCGGCGAGAACATCTTTCTCGTCTACAAGGGACGGCTCCTGACCCCGCCGCTGGCCGGCACGATTCTGCCGGGAATCACCCGCGAGTCGGTCATCACTCTCGCGAGCGACGCCGGGTTCGCGGTCGTCGAGCAGCAGATCGCCCGCGAGATGCTTTACATCGCCGACGAGGTCTTCTTCACCGGCACTGCGGCGGAGATCACGCCGGTTCGGTCGGTGGATCGCATCCCGGTCGGCACGGGGTCCCGGGGTCCGGTTACCGAGCGCCTCCAGAGGGACTTCTTCGCGCTCTTGGACGGCGAGGCCGAGGACCGGTACGGGTGGTTGACGCCCATTCCGGTGGAAGCGCGAGTCTAGAGCCGTAAAACGGACGGCTTCCAATCCACGGTAATCGGGCGTACGCTACTCGATCTGGAGACAAATTCGTGCTGATCAACGACCTGCTCAAAATCGCGGTCGACAGGAGCGCCTCCGACCTGCACCTGAAGGTCGGGGCCCCCCCGGTCATCCGTGTGGACGGAACGCTCATTCCGCTCGCCGAGCTGCGGCCACTCATGCAGGAAGAGACCGTGGCGATGGCGTTCTCGATCATGTCGGCTCGGCAGAAGGAAAAGTTCAAGAACAACTTCGAGATCGACATCGCGTACTCGGTTCCGACGCTCGGCCGGTTCCGGTGCAACATCTTCCAGCAGCGGGGGACGGTCGGTCTCGTCCTTCGCGTGATTCCGCAGAAGATCCGGACGATCAAAGAGCTCCTGCTGCCGCCGGTGATCGAGAGGATCTGCCAGGAGCAGCGGGGACTCATCCTCTGCACCGGAACCACCGGATCGGGGAAGTCGACCACGCTCGCGTCGATGATCGACCTCATCAACGCGACCCGCAACGAGCACATCATGACGATCGAGGACCCGATCGAGTTCCTCCACCGGGACAGGAAGTCGATCATCAACCAGCGCGAAGTGGACGTGGACACGAAGGGCTTCTCGATCGCGCTGCGCAGCGCGCTGCGCCAGGACCCGGACGTCATCCTGGTCGGCGAGATGCGCGACTACGAAACGATCGAAACGGCGCTCGTCGCGGCCGAGACCGGTCACCTCGTGCTCTCGACTCTCCACACGCTCGATGCGACTGAAACGGTCAACCGCATCATCTCCGTCGTCCCGCCGCACCAGCAGAAACAGATCCGCCTCCAGTTGGGCGCGGTCATCCGGGCCATCCTGTCGATGCGGCTGATGCCGCGCGCCGACGGCCTCGGGCGCGTGCCCGCCGTCGAGGTCCTCGTCCGCACCGGCTACATCCGCGAGTGCATCGAGAACAAGGAGAAGACGAGCCTTCTGCGGGACGCGATTCAGGCGGGTACGTCGCAGTACGGGATGCAGACCTTCGACCAGTCGCTCTACGGCCTCTACAGGGCCGGGCTCATCACTCTCGAAGAGGCGCTGCGTCGCGCAACGAACCCCAACGAGTTCCGGCTGAAGATCCAGGGGATCCAGTCCACGAGCGACGTCGCCCAGGAAGCGATGGACTCCGTTCTCGAAATGCCGACCGACTTCAATCCGGTCGACGAAGAGTCTCCATTCGACTTCTCGAATCAGCTCCCGCCGGGAAGATAAAGACGCCCAAGAAGACTCCTGTCGACACCTCGTCCGACGCGGCGCGCGAGCGCGCCCTGCGCCTCCTATCGATCCGGCCGCGCGGCCGCGCGGAGATTTCCCGCGCGCTCGCCGATCGCGGCTACGATCGGACGGCGGTAAAGGGCGCGGTCGACCGCCTCGAACGGGAGGGGTGGCTCGACGACCTCGCCGCCG
>Ga0114129_10006527_pt1 | contig 16554 bp, 17 predicted proteins | sample RhiMetdeltSRZDD1_FD_80071 | JGI IMG/M metagenome (GOLD analysis project Ga0114129, IMG submission 80071) | Populus rhizosphere microbial communities from Tennessee, USA - Rhizosphere MetaG P. deltoides SRZDD1 (version 2) (version 2) | ecosystem: Host-associated > Plants > Roots > Rhizosphere >... | reverse complement strand
GCCATGCCGAGGCTGGCGTGGAAGTCGTCGAAGCGGCGGGTGCCACGGAAGGCATCCCGCAGGATCAGCGGCGTCCACCATTCGCCCACCACGTCGAGGGTGCGGGCGATCGAGCAGTTCCAGCCGTCCAGGCGCGTGACGTGCATGCCGTCAGCATACCGCAGTTAGTAGTTTGACAAGACTTACTCTCGCGTGACAGGGTCAGTTTCATCAAGCTACTAACTGCGGAGGCGAGACGATGGGCCGCGCCGCCAGCCGGGGCCGCCCGCCAGCCGGCCGAGAAGGTCACCGCCGCGCCAGACTGACACCGGAAGGGATCACCGTCATGACCGCACCGACCGCCCAGACGCTGCCCGTGTCGCGTGGCCCTTACCGGCTGCATGCCGAGCTGGTGCCGGGCCCCGGGCTGCCGGTCGTGCTGATGCACGGCTTCCCGGACAGCACCCACCTGTACGACCGGCTGGTCCCGCATCTGGCGGGCCGGGCGCCGATAGTGCGGTTCGACTTCCTGGGCTGGGGCCGCTCGGACAAGCCGGACGGCTACCCGTACACCGCGGACAACCAGGCCGTCGACCTGACCGCCGTCATCGGTGCGCTTGACGAGCACGCCGGTGGGGGCCGGCTCGTGCTGGTGGCGCACGACGCCTCCGGCCCGCCGGCGATCGACTGGGCACTCGCCCGGCCGGACCGGGTGGCCAGGCTGGTGCTGCTCAACACCTACTACCACTGGACCGCAGCCCTGCGCCGCCCGCCCGCCATCGCGCTGTACTCCACGCCGGTGATCCGCGCCGCGGCCCGGGCGGTGGTGCGGCGCCGGCCCGAGCTGGACCGGCGCCTGTACACCTGGCAAGTCGGCCAGTTCATCGCCGATCCCGGCATCCGGGTGCAGCTCGTCCCTCAGCTGTACGAGCAGTTCCTGCCCGCGCGCCCGGCGTTCTGGCGGCTCAACGACGACCTGCTCGGCGCGGTGCTCAGCCGCCGGCGCCGCACCGGTGAGCTGCGCCGCTTCACCCCGCCGGTCAAGGTGATCTTCGGGGCCCGCGACCGCTACCTCAACCCGCGGGTGGCCCGCAACTTCAGCGCGCTGTTCCCGAACAGCGAGCTGCACCTGCTGGACGGCGCTGGGCACTACGTCCAAGTCGACCAGCCAGGCCGGGTCGCCGACCTCATCATGGCCGGGTAAGAGCCAGCGCGATCGGGCACGGCCCGTCAGGTGGGTCAGGTGGTCGCCGCCGCGGGATTTCGTAACGCGAGATGCTCCTGCACGAGGCGGATGGCGATCGATCCGTCGCCGACGGCGGACGCGACGCGTTTCACCGAGCCGTGCCGCACGTCGCCGGCCGCGAACACCCCGGGCGTGCTGGTTTCAAGCAGCAGCGGAGCCCGCGGCGAGGCCCCGCTTTCGGCGGCGTCTGGCCTGGACGGAGTTGCACACTACCGACCCGGCTGCGGCCAGGCCGTTCTACCGGTCCGTGTTTGGGTGGGTGACACAGGACATGCCGATGGAGGGCTTCACCTACACCGTCATCCAGCCCGCCGGCGGCGGTGAGGACAGCGGCCAGGGCGGGATCATGCAACTCAGCCCCGAGATGACGGCCGCGGGGGCAAGCAGTAGCTGGTGGCCGTACTTCAAGGTGGCCGATTGCGACACGGTGGTAGCCAGGGCGGCGGAGCAGGGTGGCACCGTGACCGCACCAGCCCAGGACATTCCGGGCGTGGGCCGGTTCGCGTTCCTCGCCGACCCGGCCGGGGCGGCGTTCGCCGTGATCACGAGCACGCCCGCCTGACAGCGGGCGCGCATCCCTTGGTGCGCTGGCGCGGGAGAACGCCCATCACGAGGCACAGAACGGGAGAAGATATACGCTGATCCAGGGATTGCGGCGGAGATGGGGACCTTGAGCCACGCCCGCCGCGCTGCTGCGCGTCCCGGGCGCGAGACCGTGCAGACGGGGGGCTATCGCCATGCCGCAGCCGCCGGAGACGCGGTTCACCAGGGTCGGCGACGTCGATGTCGCCTATCAGGTCGTCGGCCACGAGGCCCCGCTTGACCTGGTGTTCGTCCCGGGGTGGGTGTCGCATCTCGAGGTGATGTGGGAACTCCCGGAGTTCGCCCACTTCCTCGACCGTCTCGCGGCCATGGGCCGGCTGATCCTCTTCGACAAGCGTGGCACCGGGCTGTCAGACCGGGTAGCGGGCGTGCCGACGCTTGAGCAGCGCGCCGACGACATCGGCGCGGTCATGGACGCCGCCGGGTCCGCCAGGGCCGCGATCATCGCGTGGGGCGAGGGGGCGGCCATCGCGGCCATGTTCGCGGCCGCCCACCCCGGCCGGGTCGCCGCGCTGGTCCTGGGAACGCTGCCGGTCAAGGTGCCGGACGGACCTCAGCTGGTGCGTCCCGACCCGGCCGTGCTGCAGGCGCTGTCCGCCGCCGTCGAAACAGGCTGGGGGCAGGCCAGCCTGGTACCGATCCTCGCCCCGTCCCGGGCCGACGATGCCCGGTTCCTTTCCTGGTACCGGCGGTGGGAGCGAATGTCGTCTACCCCGAGCGCAGCGGCTGCGACGCTCCGGTGGGCCATGGAGTTCGATCTGGGGCCGGTTCTCCCGGCGATCCAGGCGCGGACGCTGATCCTGCACCGCACCGGCAACGTGCTGTTCGGCCCGGAGCCGGGGCGGGCGGTGACGAAGCTGATCCCCGATGCGAGGTGCGCCGAGCTGCCCGGTGACGACGAGCTGCCCTACGTTGGCGACGCCGACGCGTTGCTCGACGTGGTCCAGGAATTCCTGACCGGCGCGTACGGGACACCGGATTCCGACCGCAGCCTGGCCACGGTGCTCTTTACCGACATCGTCGGGTCCACGCAGCTGGCCGACCAGCTCGGTGACCGCCGCTGGGGATATGTGCTCGACGAGCATCACGCCCGCGTCCGGCGCCTCCTGGACCGGTTCCACGGCAGCGAGGTCGACACGGCGGGGGACGGATTCTTCGTCACGTTCGATGGGCCCGCGCGGGCCGTCCGGTGCGCCTGCGCCGCCCGGGATGCGGTGCAGGAGATCGGGATCGAGATCCGGGCCGGCGTGCATACCGGCGAGGTGGAGCGCAGGGGCGCGGCGGTGACGGGCCTCGCGGTCCATGTCGGCGCGCGCGTCGCGGCTCTCGCCCAGGCAGGCGAGGTCCTGGCCACCAGCACCGTGCAGATGCTGGTGCTTGGCTCGGGGATCGGCTTCGCGGACCGCGGTGTACACGCGCTCAAGGGCGTTCCGGACAGGTGGCAGCTGTTCGCCGTGGAGCGCGCCTGATGAGGCGCGGCACACAGGATGTGCGGGCCGTCGCCCGCGTTGGCTGAGTTGGACGAGAGGGTGAGGCTTCGGTTATGCGTATCGAGTCGTCGGTTACGAGCATCTCGTGGATCCCGTCGGCGGCCATTGCCGGCGTGACCCGGCTCCCGTTCGAGCTGGGAGTAACGCACTACGACGATCCTCCGCCGGACGAATGGAAGGACCTGGATTCGGTGGTCGGCCCGGAGGGCGCCCGCTTCGCCAACGACCTCCGCGCCTGGATCGACGTGGAAGACGGCAGGATCGTTAGGTATGGACAAGGTGGCGCCGGGCGGGTCTCGGATACCCTCGTGCGTTTCGGCGGGATCCGCGTCATGGTGCAGGCCCTGGGCTACCCGGACCTCAAGCCGGAGCCGGTTGTCGGTGAGGACTTCGTCCGGTTCACCCAGACAGCGGGCGGCAGGGCCGGCCTTCCCGCGCCCCGGCTGGTCAAGGATGCGCCGTTCGTGAAGAGCGAGGGGCCGGCCGTGTGGACCACCCTGGCCCTGACCCTCTACGCCGACGGCTCGACCGGGCATGAGCTTGTCGGCGCCAGTTCCTTCCCCCGGCACTGGATCTACGACGCCGACGGCGCACTGGCCGGAAAGTCGGCCCTGATCGACTTCAAGACCTGGTACCGGGCCGCGACCGTGGCGCGCTCACCTTGGAGCGGCCACGAGAACGCTGCCCTCGCATCGGAGGCGGAAACCGCCCTGGAGCGGCGCCTGTCCCTGGCGATCATGCGCGGAGGCGGCCCCCAGCCCCGCACCGCGAAGGTCAAGGCCGGGGCGACGATCCTCGCCGAGGGCGAAGCCGCGGACGAAATCGTCCTCGTGCTCGACGGCATGGTCGAGGTGGAGGCCGACGGCACCGAACTGGCGAAACTCGGCCCCGGCGCCGTCCTGGGCGAGCGCGCGTCGCTTGAGGAGGGCCGGCGCACCGCGACAGTCCGCGCCCTGACGGACTGCCGCATCGTCTCCTACCAGGCGGCGGCGCTTCCGGTCGCGGACCTGCGCGAACTCGCCGCCGGCCATCGCCGAGAGGACCAGCAGCCGTAGTTCCGGGCCCGGCCGGCCGGGCCCGGCCGCGGTCCCGAACGACCGGTCAGCGGCGGACGTCGTCGGCGAAGTTGGCGATGCACACCGAGACCGCTGTCCGGTTCGCGGCCTGGGCGACGCATTTATCAAAACGGGCGAACACGTCGGTGTTGCGAGCGGCCCAGGTCCCCACGCGCACGGACAGGGTGATCCCGATGATGAGCGCGAGGATGCTGCAGACCAGGCCGGCCACGGCCTGGCCCCCGTTCGTCGCGCCCCGGTTTCGGCCGCCGGCGAGCGCGACGATCGCGATGATCAGGCCCACCAGGCCGCCCAGCAGGCCCAGCGGGAACAAGACGAAGGAGACGCCCGCCACCAGGCTTGCCACCCCGATGACGAGCGCCGCGACGCCGAGGCCATTGCGGGACCGGGGCTGGGTGTTGGGCAAAGGCTGCGGCGAATACGTGGGCTCGGTGGTTCCCATGACTAACCCCCTGTGACAATCCCATCATCACACCACAGCCCGGCCGTTATCCACAGCGCAGGCGGGCTGGAATCCCTGGCGTCGTTTATTTGCCGCAATGAAAGTATTTTGAGCCTCCCCGGTGACGGTGGCTGCTTCTGCCCGTTCCTGCCCGCGGATACTGGCCTGGCCGTGGCGGGAGGGCGCATGATGAGAGGATGCACGGTCGGGGGGTTGTTCTGCGTTCGGTCTGCCTGGCGCTGGCCGTGCTGTGCGCCGCGTGCACCGCCTCCGGGGGGCAGGACTCGTCCGCGCAGGTGCCGGCGGCTGGTAGGCCGGGCGCCACGATCACGGTGGGATCGTTCAACTTTCCTGAGAGCGTCCTGCTCGCCCACATCTACGCGAGTGCTCTCGCGGCGAAGGGCTTCCCGGTCCGGGTCCTGCCGGACCTGGGCACCCGCGAGCTGGTGGAACCGGCCCTCATGACCGGCCTGGTCCAGCTTGTCCCCGAGTACGCGGGCTCGGCACTGAACTTCATCAGCCTGGGGCGACGGCCCGCCACGTCCAACGCGGCGCAGACCTACCGGCACCTGGCTCAGTCGGCGGCGCGCCGCGGGCTCGTCGCCGCGCAGCGAGCGCCGGCGCAGGACGCCAACGCGATCGTGGTCACCGAGGCGACCGCTGCCAAGTATCACCTGCGGTCGATCGCTGACCTGGCCAAGGCGCCGCCGCTGGTGTTCGGCGGCCCACCTGAATGCGCAGAGCGGGCGGACTGCCTGCCCGGGCTCAAGCGAACGTACGGGCTGCGTGTCGCGGACTTCGCGCAGACCGACGCCGGCGGCCCGCTCACCGTGCAGGCGCTGGCCTCCGGCCAGATCGGCGTGGGGCTGCTCTTCACCACCAACCCGGCCATCAAGAGGCAGAAGCTGGTGATCCTGACCGACAACCGTGCCCTGCAGCCGGCCGAGAACATCACTCCAGTGGTCCGCCGGGCCACCGTCGACCGGTACGGCCCGCGGCTGCTGACCGCGCTCAACGCCGTCTCGGCCCGCCTGACCACGCCCGAGCTGCGTACTCTCAATGCACGGATGGAACTGGACGGGCTGGACCCGCGCAAGGTCGCCGACGAATGGCTGCAGGCGCAGGCGCTGATCCCAGAAGGGCAGGGTACGCGGTGAGCGAGAAGGCGGAGCGCATCACCGCGCCGGTCGGCCCGCCAACTCCGGCCGGCCCACCCAGTCGGCCAAGCCCGGTCGGCCTGCCCAGAGACTCCCCTGCCCAGCGGGCACGCCGTCAGCGCCGCCCGACCGGTACACCGCCGCCCCTGCCACATCCGATCTCCTTCAGCACCACGGCGTGGCTGCTGCTCGTTGTCGTCATCGTGGCCGGCGCGTTCCTGATCTCGGAGCGCACGCCGTGGCTCCGGCTGGGCGACCAGGCCAACACCTGGTTCCTGCGGCTGATCGCGGACGTGCGGACGCCGTGGCTGACCGATGTCGCCAACGCGATCAAGTCGGCCGGGACCAGCTGGGGGGTCACCGTGGTCGGGCTGTCGGTGGTGGTGCTGACCCTGGTGTTCCGCCGCTGGCGCCACCTGTTCGTCTTCGTGGGCAGCATCTTTTTCCTGCTGATCGTGGGCGAATGGATCTACAACGGCCTGTCGCGGCCGCGCCCGTACGGCATCACCATCATCGGTAGCTGGGGTGGGTACTCGGCGCCGTCCCCCCCGGTTGCCATCCTGACGCTGTGCCTCATGGGTGTGGTGTACTGCCTGGTCGTGCCGGGCCGCCCCCGCACCCAGGCGAAGATCGCGGCCGCCGCGGTCATCGCCGTGTTCGGCCTGGCCCGCCTGTACCTTGCCGTTGATCACCCCGATGACGTGCTGTTCGGCGTCGCGCTCGGGGTCGCGATCCCGGTCGCGGCGTTCCGTTTCTTCACGCCCAACGAGGTGTTCCCGGTCGTCTACCGCCGCGGCAAGACCGCTCACGTTGATGTGACGGGCCGGCGCGGCGCGGCGATCCGGACCGCAGTGCGCGACCAGCTGGGGCTGGACGTGACTGAGATCAAGCCGGTCGGCCTGGAGTCGTCGGCGGGCTCGACGCCGCTGCGGCTGCGCGTCGAGGGGGGCACCGAGAAGTACCTGTTCGCCAAGCTCTACACCAAGGGGCACGTGCGCGCCGACCGCTGGTACAAGCTCTGGCGGAGCATCCTCTACGGCTCGCTGGAGGACGAGTCCCCCTTCAAGACAGTGCGGCGCCTGGTCACCTACGAGGACTATGCGCTGCGGCTGCTACAGGACATCGGGGTCCGCACGGCAGCTCCCCACGGCATTGTCGAGATCACGCCCGAGCGCGAGTACATGCTGGCCACCGAGTTCTTCGCCGGCGCCGTCGAGATCGGCGAGGCCGACGTCGACGACGGCGTGATCGACCAGGGGCTGCTGCTGATCCGCAAGCTGTGGGACGCCGGGATCGCGCACCGCGACGTCAAGCCGGGCAACCTCATGGTCCGCGACGGGGAGCTGCTGCTGATCGACGTGGCCTTTGTCCAGGTGCGCCCGTCGCCGTGGCGGCAGGCGGTCGACCTGGGCAACATGATGCTGGTGCTCGCCGTGCGCACCGACCCGGAACGGGTATACCAGCGGGCGCTGGCCTACTTCACGCCGGATGAGCTTTGTGAGGCGTTCGCCGCCACCCGCGGGGTCGCCAGCCCCACCCAACTGCGCGCGTTCATGAAACGGGACCCGCGTGACCTGCTGGCCGCGTTCCGCGACCTCGCACCGCCCAGGAAACCGATCGCGCTGCAGCGCTGGAGCATCCGGCGGGTGGGCCTGGCCGCCGCGATGTTCGGCGGCATCGCCCTGGCCGCCGTCCTCGGCTTCCAGCTATTCCTCCCAGCGGGGAACCTGGGCGTTTACGCTCCCCAGTGCGGCACCGGCCACTCGACGATCCTCGCGGCCCAGGCGGTCCCCTCGGCGGCCATGGTGCCCTGCGTCGACACGCTCCCGTCGGGCTGGCAGGTCGGCGGCGCCAGCATCGGCAGCGGGCACGCGCGGTTCTGGCTGAATTCCGACCAGGCCGGCGACCAGGCAGTAACCATCACCCTGTCCGCGGCCTGTGACGTTTCCCGCGCCGAGCAGATCCCGTCCGAACAGCCGCAAACGCAACGATTCGACCGCCCGCTGAGCCTGCGCCCGCAGTACACGGCCCTGCGCTTCTACACCTTCCCCGGTGGCTGCGCCACCTACCGGTTCAACTTCGCGCCCGGCAAGTCCTCGCTCCTGGCAATCCCGGTCGACAGCGCGGTGGGATTCGTGCCCCGCACCAGGCTCGTGGACTACATCAGGAGCACCGAGGAGCTGGCACTGTGCGGGCGGGGTGCGCCATGTCCGGGATGAGCGGCCCGGGATGAGCGGTCCCGGATGAGCGGCCCGGGCGCCGCGGAACGGGCAGAGCACGCGCTCGTGCCCTCCCTCCGTCGTGACATCACCGTCACCGTGGTGGCCGTGGTGCTCACGGCGGCCGTCTTCGTCGCCGTCGCCGAGCACGGCGCGCTGGCGCGTATCCAGCACCTGGACGACGCCTGGATGCGGATCATGATCTCCAACCGGTCCGGACCGGTCACCGCGTTCGCCAAGTTCCTCAACGTGCTCGGGCTCGTGTACGTAACGCTGCCGGTACGGATCGTCATCGCCGGGTTCCTCGCCCTGCGCCGCAGGTGGTGGCATCTGACCGCGTTTGCCTTGGCCATAGCGATGTCGGAGATCCTGATCGGCACGCTGAAGGGAATCTACGACCGGGCCAGGCCGCTCGGGTCGCTGGTGGCCACGAGCGGCGCGTCGTTTCCCTCCGGGCACTCGATCGCCGCCTCGGTCACCGTGGTCGCCGCCGTGATCGCGCTGGTCTCCCCGGGGCGGCGGCGCGCCGTGTGGGGGGCGGCGGCGGTGGTCTTCTCGATCCTGATGGCGCTCTCGCGTGCCTATCTCGGTGCCCACTGGCTGTCCGACGCCGTCGCCGGGGTCCTCCTCGGGACATCGTGTGCGCTGCTGGCCGCGCTGGCGGTCGGCCTGCTCCAGCGCCACTGGGCCGCCCGCCGGGCGGGTGGAGAGGCCGCCCCGGCCGGCCAGCCAGCTCCAGATACGACCCAGCCCGCGAAACCGCGATGACCGCGCGCGCCGTGGCTGCGCGCGCCGTGACCGCCCGCGCGGGCCAGTGCCTGGACCATGCCTGACGACCGCCGGCAGTTGCTGAGACGAGGTGGCCCGTGTTCGGCTCGCTGGACTACATCTACGTTCCCGCGGCTGACGTCGATGCCGAGGCCGAGCGCTATGCCGGAACGCTGGGCGCGGAGCTGATCTGGAAGGTCCGTGCCATGGGAACCACCGTGGCCTGCGTGCGTGTCGCCGAGGCCGGGCCAGCGATCTTGCTCTCCGGCCATCTGCAGGGCCCGGGCGCGGTTCTCGTCTACCGGGTGCCGGACTATCCGGCCACGGTCCGGCTGCTGCGGCGGCGGAGCGTCACCGTCCACGAGCTCGAGATCCCGCACGGGCCCTGCGCGACGTTCACGCTGGCGGGGCAGCGGTACGCGGTGTACCAGCTCACCCGGCCCCATGCGGTCCACCTCTTCGACGGCCGCATCGACCCGTAGCGGCCCTCCCGGCAGCCACGAGGACGTGGCAGCCTTCCCCGCAACCGCGGGCGTGCGGCGGCATTCCCCGCAACCGCAGGCGTGCGGCGGCCACCCCCAACCGCGCGCGCGGCGGCCCTACCGCAACCGCGGGACGCGGCGGCCCGCGGGTGGCTACGCGACCCGGGCCGGAGACGGCGCGTCGAGCGGGCGGAGCTCGTCGGCGTAGCTGACCGACACTCGGCGCATGACGCCGTCGTCGTCGATGCTGTACTGGCCGAGCCGCCACAGCGGCGGTGAGTAGGCGTGCAGCGAGACGCTGCGCTCCGCCTCGCAGGTCAGACGGTGGATATGGTCTGGCCCAAAATTGATCGAGCCGCCTTCGGCGATGACCGTCTGGGCGTGCACGCCCCCGATGCGGGGGTTTGACTCCATCAGAGCACCCAGCACCACGCGCATCGCCCCCGCCGAGATGTCGTGGTCATGCCAGCCGGTGTCATTTCCGGGGGACCAGCAGATGAGCCAGATGTCTACGTACTCGTCGCGGTGGATCGAGGCGTACTGGCGGCGCCCCCCGGAGTAGACGACCTGGCCGCGCCACAGATCCGGGTGGCTGGCCAGCTTCTCGACGAGCTCAGCCAGCTCGCGCTTGTCGAGATACCGGGCGGGCAGCGACGAGATGGTCATTGCGGTCACTCCTCTCCTGTTCTTGGACGGTCAGGTCCCGGCCCTCCGGGAGCGGCCGGTCGCCGTGAAGCAGCCGGGCCGGGTTGGTCACGCGGATCGCATGGCAGGCGGCGTCGCCCAGGCCGGGATCGCGGCAGGGCTGCGCATACGGCCGGTCCGATCCGAAGACGAGCATGTCGACGCCGAGCACACGGAGCACGGAGTCGATGGTCCGGCCGCCATAGCTGGAGGTTTCGACGAACATGTCCCGGTCGACCACTCCCCGCGCCAGCGGGCTGGCCCCGCCGCGGGCGGCCAGCCGCTCGCCGTGCAGCGGTCCGAGCCCCGCCAGCGCCGTGAAGCAGACCCGCAGCCGCGGGTAGGCCGCCCGGCCGTAGGCGCGGAACGCGAACCACGCCGCGTGGAGTTGCTGAACGTAAGGGACGAGGGCGGCCCACCACGCCGGGCCGGCCGTCCCCGCCCCGGCCGCGGGCCCGGGGTGAATGAACAGCGGGAGGTCCCGCTCGGCGAGCACGTCAAGCAACGGGCCGCAGCGGCGGTAGCCGGACTGGTCGGCAACCGCCGTCGCTGGCAGCTGGAGCCCGACGAAGCCCTGGTCGAGCTGCTTGGCGAGGCCGGGAGCGTCGATCTCGGCCAGGCAGGCCGCGGCCCAGCCGGCGAACGGGGTGCCCAGCGCGGCGACCCCCCGGTGGTAGGCGTCAAGCAGCGGGCCCGCGTCCTCCGGCGCCAGGTACTCGATGCCGAGTGGGCTCGACAGGCCGATCACCGCGAGGCCGATGCCGTCGCAGGCTGCCTGCCGTGCGCGCTGCGTGGCGTCGTGGTCCGCGGGGTTCACGGCGAAGGGCGGTTCACCGGAAGTCAGCAGCGTCCAGCCATCCAGCCGCGGCGGGCATGATCGCCGCCGAAGCTCCTCGACGAGCGCGTCCGGCCAGACGTGCTGGTGGATGTCGACGTGCACGGTGCTCCCCCACTGGCGGCCGGGCCGGTGTTGCTGAAGCGGACACGTGGCCGGGGACCGTGACCGGCCAGAGACCTTCTGATCCGGTTCACTGAAGCGATTCACTTACTCGCTTCAGTGAACCGCTTCAGCGCCCGCGTCGTCAAGGGCTTCGGCCACCTGCGGGCTGCCGGGCACCCGGGTTGCCAGTAGGCTTCTGTCACGGCGTGGCGAGCTGGCACGGCGGCCGCGACAACTAGGCTGGCAAAGGGCTGGCAAAATCTAGGCTGGTAACGGTGCCGCAGCAACGCAAGCGCGCGACGATCCGCGACGTGGCAGAGGCAACGGGGCTGTCACCTGCAGCTGTCTCCTATGCCTTGCGCGGCGTGCAGACTTCGGAGGAGACGCAGGAACGGGTGCGCTCCGCCGCCGCCGAGCTTGGCTACAAGGTCGACCGCATCGCGCGCGCCCTGGCCAGCGGCCGGACCGGGACCGTCGGGCTGCTCTGCGGCTCGCTGGAAGACCTGTGGCAGCAGCTGCTCGGCGTCGGGATCGGCAGCGCGCTGCTGGCCCGCGACCATTACGCCCTCCTGGTCGACGCCGCCGACGACCCCGAGCGGGAGCTGCTTCTCGCCCGCCAGCTCCGGGACCAGCGGGTGGACGGTCTCATCGTGCAGCCGCTCGACCCATCGGACGAGAGATGGTCACAGCTGGCGGAGAGCCTGCCCATCGTGTCGATCGGCGATGCACTGCCGGGCGGGCAAGCCGGTGAGGTGGTCTTCGACAACCGCTCCGGGGTGACGCTCGCCCTGGAGCATCTGCACAATCTCGGCCACCGCCGGATCGGTGTGCTGACGCCGACCCAGCCGAGCACACCGGACCGCCCGGCCGACATCCACGTCACCGCGGAAGCCGAACGGCTCGGCCTCGACGTGAGCATCATCAGCTCAGCGCCGGCGCTCGCGGCGGCAACCGAGGTGGCGCGCGAGGTGCTCTCGAAGACTGAGCGGCCGACGGCGCTGTTCTGCTTCGCCGACTCCATCGCCTACGGCGCCTATGCGGCCGCCCGCGAGCTCGGCCTGCGCATCCCCGACGAGATCTCCGTCTCCGGCTACGACGATCATCCGATGTCTGCGCTGCTGACACCGGCGCTCACCACGGTTGACTGGAATATCGACGGCATCGTACGTGCCGCCGTCCGGCTCATCCTCGCGGCCATCGAGCGCAAGCCCTACCGCCGCCGCACGGTCCAGCCGCCGCAGCTGCGGGAGCGCGGCTCCACCGGACCGCCCGGCGCGCGCATGTAGCCCCTCCCTGCCACCCCCGCCTGGGCGCCGGGCCCGCGGTGCGCGGCTGTGGTGCTGAGCCACGGTGCGGGCCACGGCGGCGGGCTGCGGTGTCACGCCCCTTCGGCGACCGGGTAGATCTCGTCCGCGACGAGCCCGTGTGCCTCGCGGTGCACGGTGGCCGCCGCGTCCGCGTCCGGCGCGTCGACCAGGCAGAAGATCTTGCCGTGCGACTCGTCGACCCAATAGCGCAAGTAGTGAACGCCGTATTCACCTTGGGTCTGCAGATCGGCGGCGTGTGCCTTCGCGACGTCGTCGATGGCGACCTGACCGCCCATCGTGTGCACGTCTATGAACAGACTCATGACTTCGTCCTTTCCCGGTGTCCGGCGCGGGCCCGCTGCCCGCAGGCACAGCAAACCTCCGTCCGGGCCGGTGGCACATCGGGCGTTTACCCTAATTTGGCGGAGATGATCCCGCGCCGCAGCGCGGCGGCGACCGCCCGTGACCGGGTCGGCTCGCCGAGTTTGCGCAACACGGACGAGACGTGGTGGCCCACCGTCTTCTGGGACACGATCAGGTGCTCGGCAACCTCGGCGTAGGAGAGCCCGTCGGCGAGCAGGCCGAGCACCTCGACCTCCCGGGTCGTGAGCCCGGACGGGTTGGCGCGGCTCGTCGCCGTGGTGGGCACACGCTCGGAACCTGCTGCCAGCACCTCGGTGACGTAGAACGGGTTCCAGCCCGTGCGCTGGTACACCTCGCCAGCGTCCAGAGCCGAGCCCGCATCATCGAGTAGCTGCCGCACGCCGCCCGGGCTGAACGCGGGAAGCTGCATCCGGACGACACCCGGCAACGTGGCGAGGTCCCCATGACGACCGTAAGCGGATGGTCGCGGTCCACCTCCTCGGAGCGAAACGTCGCGAGGATCATCAGCTGCGTGCCGCCCAGTCGGCGGCCCATGAAGCGCAGGACCTCCAGCGTCGCCTCGTCGGCCCAGTGGACGTCCTCGAGCAGGAGCAGCATCGGCCCCTGCGCCAGCATGTCGCGCACCTGCTGGAACCGCCGGAGCCTGCTCGCGCCCGCCTCGTCATCCAGCAACCCGGCGAGTTCGGGCAGGGCGTCCGTGAGCGGGCCCAGCGCTTCCGCCGTCGTGATGTTGTCGCAGCAACCGCGCCGGACGTCCAGCCCGGTGGCCTCGTCGGCCAGGGCGCCTGCGTCGGCCAGGGCGCCAGCGTCGGCCAAGGCGCCTGCGTCGGCTAGGGCGCCCGCGAGTGTCGTCTTTCCGACGCCGGCCTCCCCGCCCAGGAAGACGAGCCGGCCGCTGCCGCCCAGCGCCTCGCCGAGCAGTCCCTCCAGCGATGCCAGGAAATCCTCGCGCTCGATCAGCACGTCAGCCATTCAACCCTGACGAAGCGGCCGCGGGCAGCCACCTACCGCCGCCGCGACGCGTGCGGCTACTTCGCCCGGCGAGCCGCATGCGGCCACCTCGCCCGGCGGTATGCAGTTGCAACCGTCAGTCGGCCGCGTACAGCGACCCAAGCGGCCACGGCGGGATTGTTGCACTGGTGATCGTCCGGTGCCCGGCTCGCTGGGCCTGGTCACCTCACCGCACGTGCAGTGGCCGGTGCCGGGCCCGCCGGGCCGCGAATCCGCCAGCCAGCGCGAGCAGGCCGCCGGCGCCGACGGTCAGCAGCCACGGCACTGCCGGGGAGCCGGGATGCGGCGCTGCGCCACCCAGCCCGGTTTCCACCCCGCCCTCCGGCATTTCCATGGCGCCCGCGGTGTCGAGGAGGTCATCGATCTTCAGGTTGCGGTGCCCGTCGAGGATGACGATCGTGTGGATGCAGTCGGGGACGAGCTTGATGGCCCGCGAGGTGTGCTCGGTGCCACCGGTAGCACGGAAGGTAAACGTGCCCGGGTCGGCCTCCCGGTAGCTGCTCAGGTTGCCGAAGGCCAGGTTGCTCGCCAGCACCTCTTTGCCGGCGGTCACCGTTACCACGTGCTGGTGCAGCGATGCCTGGATCACCCTGACGAGTATCTTGCCCTTGGGCGTCTCGAGCCGGTCCCGCAGGATCTGCAGCCTGATGCCGTTCGCCGGCCCCATACCGGCCACCGTGTAGGCGTGGTCGGCCTTGACATGGACCGTGGTGGACAGGACCGGCGGCGAACCTGGCGCTGCGCCCGCCGCGCGCATGGCGACGGTGTATTGGCCCGGGGCCACCCTCATGTAGGACGCCACCGTGCCGTAGGCGACATGGTGCAGGACCACCTTCGCATGCGGGTTGCTGAAGGAGTACAGGTAGACGTCGACCGCGGGGGTGTTCGGGGACAGGTGGGCCAACCGTATCCAGCCGTCCGTGCCAGGCATCGACGTGGAGGTGGCGGCCGAGGCGGCCGGGGCCAGCAGGCCGGTCAGCCCGGCCGTCAGGACCAGGCTGGCTAGCATCCGGCTCAGGCGCGCATGGTTGGCAAGGACTCTCACGACAGCCTCATTTCTCGAACGGTTCCGGTCGCGGGGCGTTGTTGTCTGCCTGGGGACCGGCTGGTGGGCCATCGGCATGGGAAACCGTGCGGCTGTTCGGCCGCCGACATGGAAAAACCGTGCGGCTGTTCGGCCACCTGTCACTGCTCACGCGGTCCACCCCCACGTGCCCGAGCTACGGGGCACCCCCTATGCGGGACGCATGACAGCACAGAACCAGCCGCCATTTCCGTAATATGAGGAAATTCGCTACGGAGTACTACTCTCCGTGACTAGGCGCGCGGCGCCCGTGCGCCGAGGCTCACCAGGGATCGCCGTCGCGCCAGTCGCAAGTCAGCTCGCTGGACAGGTCCAGGGAGACCTCCATCGGAAGGACGTAGATGCAGCCGTCCTCCTCCTCGGTGCGCCTGATGCCCGCGGGTGTCAGCGCCGAGGACGGCCCCTGCCACAACTGCCAGCCGCGCGCCACGTAGAACGCCGCCCCAGCGTCGGAGGCGCCCAGGGCGCCCAGCTCGTAGGCACCGCGCACCACCCGTTCGAGCGCGTCCATCATGGCCGCGCCATGTCCGCGTCCGCGCCGGTCCGCGCGCACCCCCACGGCCTCCACGTAGCCGGTACGCAGCGCACGGCCGCCGTTGAGCAGCCGTCGCTGGATCACCGATGCGTGGCCGATCAGCTCGGCACCATCCCACACCAGAGCGTGCACCCCGCCCAGGGCGTGTTCCCAGTCATCGTCGGTCATGTCGTCGAAGACATTGTCCAGAAGGGCCCGCGCCGCCTTGCGTGTGGCGATATCCAGGTCGGCGGTATGGGCGGTACGCAGTTCAGCCATGGCACCATCCTCACCATCCGCGCCGATCCGGGCGACGGCATTTCGGCACGTGGTCGGCAGGTGACTATCCAGCCGCGCCGGCCTCCGGCCGGTCAGCAGGGTCTGGCCCGACCCGCTGGTCCAGCCAGCGGTGCAGCGGCGCCGCGGTGCGCAGGAAGCCGACGACGTGGTCCTTGGCCTTCGCCGTGCTCAACCACGGCGCGACCGGCCAGTAGCGCCAGCAGATCAGGCCCCGGTAGCGGAGCAGGTCTATCCGGGGATGGTCCTTCGGATAACCGCGCGGGGCGCTCCGGAGGGTTTGCCCACCACCGACCTCGAGCCCTTCGGACCTGAGCCGCGTCACCACCTCGGCTAGCTGGGCGCCGCCACCCTCCTCGGCGACCGCGCGCCGGTATCGATCCTGCTGGGCGGCGGTCATGATGAAGTAGCCGAGGCCGGCCGTCAGCCCGTCCGCGCTGAACCTCACGTACCCGCCGCGTTCCAGAGTCGCGTAGATCTCCGTCTTGTAGGGCTGCCTGCCGGCGCTGAACCGCATGTCCCGGTAGGGCCGGGCGATCCGCCCGGGACCGAACTCCTCGCTCAGTTCCTGGAGCAGTTCCGCCATGGGTTCTCGCACGGACGCCTCGTAGAACGCCTTGTGCGCGCCCCAGAACTCCTTGGTGTTGTCGGCCTGGAGGTCCTTGAAGAACTCCACGGCCTCCGTGGACCATCCCGAGAACCCCATGCCTCCAGCCTATTGAGACAGTCCCACCTGGAGAGGGCATGTCACCGGGCTTGCCACGGCTGCCGGCCTGGTATCGGATGGTCGCCAAGGGCACGAACACGGCGAGCAGCAGCAGCGCCTGAACCGGCACCTCAGTCGCCGCCGTTGCCTTCGCCGCCGCCGCCG
>Ga0114129_10006526_pt1 | contig 16555 bp, 7 predicted proteins | sample RhiMetdeltSRZDD1_FD_80071 | JGI IMG/M metagenome (GOLD analysis project Ga0114129, IMG submission 80071) | Populus rhizosphere microbial communities from Tennessee, USA - Rhizosphere MetaG P. deltoides SRZDD1 (version 2) (version 2) | ecosystem: Host-associated > Plants > Roots > Rhizosphere >... | reverse complement strand
GAAGCGGCCGATCTCTACCGGGAGATCGTGCAGGCGCTCCCCAACGAGCCGGGCATGCTGCTCAACCTCGGGATGGCGGAATCGATGGCCGGCCGGCCACGGGAGGCGCTTCCCCGCTTCCGCGCCGCGGTGAAGCTGAAGCCGGACCTGATGCCGGCGTGGCTGTTCCTGGGCGCCACCCACATGGAGCTGGGTGAGCCCGCGCCCGCGGTGGCGCCGCTGCAGAAGGTGGTGGCGGCTCAACCGGAGAACGTCCAGGCCCGGCAGATGCTGGCCCAGGCGCTGCTCGAGCTGGAGCGCTGGGACGCGGCCGCCCGGCAGTTCCGCGCCCTCGCCGAGCGCGCGCCCGACGATCCGCGCGCGTGGCACGGCCTCGGCCGGAGCTACGAAGGCCTGCTGCGCGCCTCCTACGACGGGCTGAGGCGTGCCTCACCCGAGTCACCCTACGTCCTCCTCCTCACCGCCGACGCGCTGGCGGCCCAGGGCAAGCAGGCCAACGCGTTTCGCCTCTACCGCGAGGCCGCGGACAAGCGGCCTCGCTTCCGTGAAGCGCACGAAGCGCTCGCGAAGATCTACGAGGCGACCGGCCACGCCGACTGGGCGGCCACGGAGCGCGGGAGGGCGGAGCGCATCGCCGGCCCCGACTGCCGCGCGCAGCCCGGCCTGGAATGCGACTTCCGCGCCGGCCGGTTCACGCAGGTCTTGTCCGCCGCCCGCGTGCGGCGTGCGCCGGAGTCGCGATACTGGTCCGCCCGCGCCGCTCAGGAGCTCGCGCTGCAGGCCTTCGCGCATCTAGGCGCGCTCCCGCCCTCGGCCGAGAGGGCGCTCGTGCGGGCGCAGGTGCTCGGCGCCGAGGGCCGTCACGTGGAGGCGGCGGCCGAGCTGCGCCAGGCCGTCCGGTCCTGGCCCGGCGACGCCCGGCTCCGGCACGAGCTGGCGGCCGCGGTCTACCATGCCCACGACTCCGACGCCGCGCGGCCGCTCCTCGAGGAGCTGGTGAAGCAGGAGCCCGGATCGGCCGAGACGGCCTTCATGCTCGGCGACTCGTACCTGCAGGGACAACAGGCCGAGAAGGCCATCGCGACCCTCGAATCGGCGGTCGCGGCCGATCCGAAGCTTCTGCCGGCGCGGGCGGCCCTCGGGCGCGCCTACGTGCTCGCCGGAGACCCGGGCCGGGCGCTGCCAAACCTGGAGGCGGCCAGAGAGACCGACGAGGACGGCAGCCTCCACTACCAGCTCTCTCGGGCCTATCGCGCCCGTGGCGAGGACGCGCGCGCGGACGAAGCGCTGCGCCGGTCGCAGGAGCTGCGCGAGGCTGCGGAAGCGCGCCAGCGGGAGCTGCAGCGGGAGTTCACGATCACGCCGCCTTGAATATCCACGGCCTGATATTTACTCGTTCAACTCGTTAGTCATGCCTCCATTGCGGTCAAGCGTGTGTATACTCGATGTTCCCCACGTGCCAGAGGTTCGCGTTGTCATCGAGGCCTGCGTCGATTCCGTGCCGTCCGCGCTTGCCGCGGAGGCGGGGGGAGCCGGCCGCGTGGAGCTGTGCGACAACCTCATCGAGGGCGGGACCACGCCCAGCGCGGGCACGATCGCGGAGGCCAAGTCCCGCCTGCGCATCCCCGTCTTCGTGATGATCCGGCCCCGCGGCGGGGACTTCCTCTACTCGGACGTCGAGTACGGCGTGATGCGGCGCGACATCGCGCATGCGCGCGATCTGGGGGCGGACGGCGTGGTCTTCGGTCTGCTGGACCGCGATGGCACGGTGGACGTCGAGCGGACGCGGGCCCTCGTGGACGCGGCGCGCCCGCTGCCGGTCACCTTCCACCGCGCCTTCGACGTGGCCCGCAGTCCCGACGACGCGCTGGAGGTCCTCGTCGGCCTCGGTGTGGAGCGCGTGCTGACCTCCGGGCAGGCGCCCACCGCGCCCGAGGGGGCCGCGCTCATCGCGGGGCTGGTGCGGCGCGCCGCGGGCCGGATCGGGATCCTGCCCGGCTGCGGAATCGACGAGAGCAACGTCCGCGAAGTGGTCGCGCAGACCGGAGCCCGCGAGGTGCACGTCCGAGGCACCTCGCCCGTGCGCACCCGGATGGCCTTCCGCAACCCGCGCGTCAGCTTCCGGGCGGCCGTCGACGCCGACGACTCCCGGCTCGAGGTCACGGACGCGGGACGGATTCGGGCCATGGCGGAGCGGCTGGCTCTCTGAGCCGGAGCACCTGGTTGGCGGAGACGCCCCCGACGCGCTGCACGATGCCGCCGGGCCAGGCGACCTCGACGTCGACCCTCCCGGCGCGGCCGAGGCCGAAGTGGACGCCGGCGTGGCTCGAGGACGCGTAGCCGACCGCGGTGCTCATGATGTTGCTCTGGTTTCCCACCCGTACCACCGCGCCGATGCCGTCGCGGTTGCTGCGCGTCCCGGTGAGCTCGACCCGGAGCCAGCCGTTCCCGCCGGCACCGTCGTTGACCCACAGCTCCGCGGGCTCGCCGAGCGCGCTCGTCACGACGTCGAGCCGGCCGTCCCCGTCGAGGTCGGCCACGCCCAGCCCCCGGTGGGCCCTGGGGGCCTGGGCGCCGACCCCCGACGCGTCCGAAGCGTCGACGAACGTCCCGTCGCCGCGGTTCGCGAAGACGGCGTTGGGCAGGCGGTAGCGGGCGGCCTCGAAGCTCTCGATCTCGTCGTTCACGTGGGCGCCCGCCGTGAAGAGGTCCTTCCAGCCGTCGTTGTCGAAGTCGGCGAGCGCGAGTCCCCAGCCGCTGAGGCGCGCCGACGCCGCGGCGAGGCCGCTTGTCGCGGTGGCCTCGCGGAACTGCCCCCGGCCTTCGTTTCGGAAGAGCGGGAACGTCTCGCCGGCCAGGGCCGTCACCGCGAGGTCGGGCCGGCCGTCGTTGTCGTAGTCGCGGAAGTCCGCGCCCATGCTGGACACGGGCGTCCCCCGGTCGGGCAGCGCGGCTCCCGCCCGCAGCGCCGTCTCCTCGAAGGTGCCGTCGCCCCGGTTGCGGAAGAGGAAGTTGGGCACGGCGTCGTTGGTCACGTAGGCGTCGACGCGCCCGTCCTGGTCGTAGTCGGCGAAGGCCACGCTCATCCCCTTGCCGACGTGCCGGGCGATGCCGGAGCGCTCGGAGACGTCCTCGAACGTGCCGTCCCCGCGATTGTGGTAGAGCGTGTTGGGCAGCCCCTCGAAGTACTTCGGGTGGCAATAGACGCGCAGCTTGCGCACCGGGTCGCCGCAGAACCGGTCGAAGGCCGGCGACCACCGCACGTAGTTCACGACGAACAGGTCGAGCCGCCCGTCGCCGTCGTAGTCGAACCACCCCGCGGCCACCGACCAGACGCGGCTCTTGATCCCCGCCCGCTCCGTCACGTCCTCGAACGTGCCGTCCCCGCGGTTGTGATAGAGGACGTTCCGGTTCACGCCCGCCACGAAGAGGTCCACGTGGCCGTCGTTGTCGTAATCACCCGCCGCGGCGCCCATCGAGTAGCCGACCCCACGCACGCCCGCCCGCTCGGTGACGTCGGTGAAGCGCAGCCCGCCGTCGTTGTGGAAGAGACGGTTCCAGTCCTGCGCCGACTCCTTCTCCAGCGATGGGAGCGCCGCGCCGTTGGTGAAGAAGATATCGGGCCGGCCGTCGCCGTCGTAGTCGAGGATCGCGAGGCCGCCCGCCACCGTCTCGGGGAGGTGCTTTTGCGGCGTCGGGTGGTTCGCGATCCGGAAGAGAAGCCCGCAGGAGGCGGCCGCCTCCCGGAAATGGATGGCCGAGGAGGACGGCGTGGCGGCGGTGACGAGCAACGCGCCCCCGGCGAGACCGACGAGGACGAGGCACGCGCGCAGGCGGGGCACCGACAGAAGGTACCACCGGTTTTCGGCATTGCTTTCCGGATACAGCAGCAGTAGAGTCGGCCATCATTTCTCCCGTCCGGTACCCGTCCGATGCGTCATCCGCACAAACGTCGCTAAGGAGAACGAAGATGCGATCCCTCTTCAGTCGAAACCGGCTCGGGCTCGCGCTGGTCCCGGCGGCGCTCCTGCTCGCCAGCCTGCTCCCGGGCTCGGCGGACGCCCAGGTCCTCTACGGCAGCATCGTCGGCAACGTAGCGGACACGACGAAGGCCGCCGTGCCCGGTGCGACCGTGACGATCGTCCACAAGGAGACCAACCTCGCTCGTGAGACGAGCACCACCAGCGAGGGCGCCTACCGGTTCGTGAACGTGCAGCCCGGGACCTACACGGTCCGGGTCTCCCTCGCGGGTTTCAAGGAATCCGTGAAGGAGAACGTGCCGGTCTCCGCCAACACCGTCAGCCGCGTGGATTTCGGGCTCGAGGTGGGGCAGCTCACCGAGGCCGTCACCGTCCAGTCGGAGCAGAAGCTGCTGCAGACCGACTCGGGCTCGGTCACCGCCGAGCTGAAGGCCAAGGAGATCACGAGCCTGCCGCTGGGGAACTACCGGAACTACCAGACCCTCCTCAACCTCGTGCCCGGGGCGACGCCCGCGCGGTTCCAGAATGCCGTGACGGACACCCCGGCCCGCTCGCTCAGCACGAACGTCAACGGCACCGCGCGCAACAGCAACAACACCCGTCTCGACGGCACCGTCAACGTCTTCATCTGGCTCCCGCACCACGCAGTCTACGTGGCGCCGGCCGAGACGGTGTACACGGTCAACATCTCGACCGACAACTTCGACGCCGAGCAAGGCATGGCGGGCGGCGCCGCCGTCACCGTGTTGACCAAGTCCGGTACCAACGAGTTCCACGGCTCCGGCTTCGCGCTCCACGAGGACCAGGGACTCCGGGCGCGCAACTTCTTCAACAACGGCCCGCGGAACGACCCCGCCTTCAAGAGCCACCGCAACATCGACGGGGCCACCGTGGGCGGTCCCATCGTCAAGAACAAGCTGTTCTTCTTCGGGGCCTGGGAGGGGACGTACGAGAAGACGGCCACGACCCGGACGGATACCGTCCCCACCGCGGCCATGCGCGCGGGCGACTTCAGCTCGTTCGGCACCACCATCTACGACCCCGCCACTGGCCGGCCGGACGGCTCGGGCCGCACGCCGTTTGCCGGCAACAGAGTCCCCGCCAACCGGATGAGCCCCATCGCGCTCGCTCTCCAATCCCGGCTCCCCATGCCGAACGGGCCAGGCGTCTCCGGCAACTACACCGCGACGGGACCGATCGATCTGAAGCGCAACAATTTCGATGGGAAGCTCAACTACAACGTCGGCTCCGCCGCCCAGGTCTGGGGGAAGTACAGCCAGATGAATGCCACGGTGACCTCCGACATGTGGCTGGGCAACCCGCAGAATGGCGGCGCGGGCGGCTACGGCTTCGGCGACGGGTCCGGCGTTGGCGACACCAAGGTCAAGCTCGCCACGATTGGCACCACCTGGACGCTCTCACCGACGCTCGTGCTGGACGGGACCATCGGCCTGACCCGCTTCGACCAGGAGAGCGTTCCACCCGACGTCGGCACCAACTTCGGCACGGACATCTTCCACATCCCGGGCACCAACGGCGACGGCCTGAGCCGGGGTGACCCGCGGACGTCGGGCATGCCCTATTTCGACATCAGCGGATATGCCGGCTTTGGCGGCATCGACGGCTGGAACCCGCTCTTCCGCCACGACCGGAGCTACAACGTCTCCACCAACCTCACGTGGACGACCGGCAGGCACGACGTGCGCTTCGGCGTCGACATCGTCAAGCTGGAGCTGAACCACTGGCAGCCGGAGCTCGGAGAGGGGCCGCGAGGAGCCTTCCACTTCGGCGGCGGGGTGACCGCCCTGGGACCCAACGGCTCCCCCGATCAGTTCAACGCCTACGCCCAGTTCCTGCTCGGCCTCACGACCTCCGTCGGCAAGTCCGTCCAGTACGAGCTGATGACCGGCCGGGAGTGGCAGTACGGCGTGTACTTCCGCGACCGCTGGCAGGTCAACAAGGACCTGACCGTCAACCTGGGCCTTCGCTACGAGGCGTATCCGCTCATGACCCGCGCGGACCGCGGCATCGAGTTCTACGACGAGACGACCAACAAGGTGCTCCTCGGCGGCCGCGGGGGCAATCCCGAGAACCTGGGGATCAAGGTCAAGCACCCGCATTTCCTGCCGCGGATCGGAGCCGCGTACCGCATCGGAGAGGACAACGTCCTCCGGGGCGGCTACGGCATCACCGTCAGCCCGATGCCGCTCTCGCGACCGCTGCGTGGCTTCTTCCCGGCCATCATCGCCCAGACCTTCGTGGGCCCCAGCGGCTTCGTGCCGTTCGGGACGCTCGCCTCGGGCATCCCCCTCTTCGGGGGACCCGACCTGAACACGGGCGCGGTGGACCTGCCGACCTCAGCCCTCATGGGCTCGCCCTATCACGACCACCTCAACCGCGGCTACATCCAATCCTGGAACCTGACGTACGAGCGCCGGCTGCCGGCGCACTTCTCGCTTTCCACGGCGTACGTGGGCACCAAGACGACGCAGATGATGGGCCTCTATGACATCAACTCGGCGGGGGCGGGCCAGGGACAGGCGGGGCAGCCGCTTTTCCAGAAGTTCGGACGCACGGGTGCCCTGTGGCGGTTCGACGGCTACCTCAGCGGCAACTACCACGCGCTGCAGTTGGCCCTGAACCGGCCCTTCACGAGGGGCCTCTTCATCAAGGGGGCCTATACCTGGTCGAAGGCGATGAACCGGCAGGACGACGACGCCTGGGCTACCCTCGACTACCCCCATCCGTCGGTCCTCTCCAAGAACTACGGACCGGCCGGCTACGATCGAACCCACATGTTCCAGCTCGGCTTCGTGGCCGAGCTGCCCGCCGGCAAGAACGGATCGGGTCCGCTCAACGCCGTCATCAAGAACTGGGCTCTCAACGGGATCTTCAGCTACGTCACGGGGACGCCGTTCACGGTCACCGCCTCCGGCGCCTCGCTCAACGCGCCGGGCAACAACCAGACGGCTGACCTGGTGGGAACGCCTACGAAGCTGGGCGGGATCGGTTCCGGCCACCCGTACTACGACCCGAAGGCGTGGGCTCCCGTCACCGAGGTCCGCTTCGGCAACACGGGCCGCAACACCGTGCGCGGGCCGAGCTGGACCAACCTCGACCTCTCGCTCTTCCGCAAGTTCCCGATCAATCGGGTCAGCGTGGAGGCGCGCGTCGAGGCCTTCAACGTCACCAACACGCCACACTTCAACAACCCCAACGGAGATGTCGGCTCGTCGGGGTTCATGACGATCACCAGCGCTCAAGGCAACGAGCGTCAGATACGGCTGGGCGTGCGATTGGAGTTCTGACGTGGCGTCCGGCGCTCGAAGCGGAGCGTAGAGCGCCGCATTCCGGAACCGGTGTTCTGATCGTCGAGCGAAGCGGCGGGGGCGGGGGTAATCCCGCACCCGCCGTAACGCTCATCTCGACCGCTTCCGCCACGCACGCGCGGCGTCTTCGTCCCCCAGGAAATCGAGTGTCTTCGCCCCGAGCAGGATCGTCTCCCGAACAGGATTCGCCTTCGCCATGGAGTCGAGGATCTCGTGGACCTCGCTCCGTGGCCGGCCCTGGAGCGCGACCACCACGGCGAGGCTGGCGTACGTCTGCGCTCTCCCCGGAAACCAGCGGATCTCCTCCCTGAGCACCGCCTCCGCCTCCGCGAACCGGCCGAGCCGGGCGAGCAGGTCGGCCCGCAGGTCGTCCAGTCCGGTGGCCGGGGCGCGCCTCTGCTCGATCGCCCGCGCGCGTGCCGTCTCGAGCACGGCGAGCGCTTGGGGCAGCTCCGACCGCCGCACGTGGACCCGGGCCAGGATCGTGGCGGCCTCGGACTCCGCCGCGGCATCCGTCATCGCGAGCCGCGCCTGGCGCTCCGCCTCCGGCAGGTCGCCGCGCGCGAGGGCCACCCTCGCCAGGAGCTGGTGCGCGTGACCGGGATCGTCCGGGAGCGCGGCCCGCGCGCGGGCATCCGCTTCCTCGAGCCGGCCCATCTCGAGCTCCACCAGGCCGAGCGGCAGGGACACCGACCCGGCGAGGCGGGGCGAGAGCCTGATCGTCTCCTTGTACGCGGCCGCGGCCTCCCTGTATCTGTGCAGCCGCGCGAGCGTTCCCGCCAGCTCCCGCAGGGCCTCGAAGCAATCCGGATTCGTCTTGAGCAGGCTTCGGAGGGACGTCAGGGCTTCTTCGTCCTTGCCCTGACGGCCGAGCTGATACGCCGCCCTCAGCTGCTCATGCACCTGGATCCGGTCCTTCGGGTTCGGCAGCGCCTCTGCGTCGCGCGTCGGAGCCGTCCGTGAAAGATAGCCGAGCGACCTGAGATTCTCGGCCACGTCGGGGGCCACGCGGCTCGGATCCGAAAAGCCCGGAGAGTAGGCGGCCAGCTCCTTCTTCATCGATTGCGCGACGCTGGCGTCGGCGAGGAATGTGTTCGCCGTCTCCCGGGGGTCCCGAACGACCTCGTAGAGCTCGGGTTTCGGGCCCTCGATGTAGTGGTGATGCGCATCGACGAGCGAGCGCAGATGACTCCACCCGAAATGTATCCGGGGGTAGTACGTTTCGCTGTAGATCGACCGGGCGCGTCCCGCGCCGTCGCGATCGAGAAGTGATGCCCCCCTGAGAGGCTCCGACGCCCCGAGCTTCAGCAGGACGGTGATCGTCGGTACGATGTCGATCAACCCGACGGGCTCTCGCACGCGCGTGCCGGCGTCGCGTGAGCCCGGAAGCTTCAGGAGAAGCGGCACGTGGAGGACCTCGCGATAGAGCAGGATCCCGTGCTCCTGCTCGCCATGATCTCCGAGCCCCTCCCCGTGGTCGGAGACGAGGAGGATGATCGCGCGGTCGTAGATGCCGTCGCGCTTGAGCTGCCCGAGGAACTCCCCGACGACGCCGTCGCTGGCCGCGATCTCGCCGTCGTACGTCGCTCCATAGCGGCTCCGGAAGGGTTCCGGCGGCTCGTAGGGGAAATGCGGTTCGTAGACGTGCAGGAATAGAAAGAACGGCCTCGTCTTCACGCCTTCGGCCCAGGCGAGCGCGCGACGAGCCGTCTCGTGTCCCGGACGCTGGAGAAGGCTGAGGTCGCGCGTCCACTCCACGTCGCCGCCCACGGAGTCGTCGAAGAGGTCGAAGGACTCGCCGATACCCGTCGCGCCGCGCAGCACGTAGGCCGACACGGCGGCCCCCGTCGCGTAGCCGTGCGCCCGGAGGAGCCGAGCCAGCGTCGGGTGCGCGTTGCCGTCGAAGTGGTAGCCGAGGTTGGTCCTGACCCCGTGTTCGGCGGGCAGCAGGCCCGTCAGCATGGACAGGTGTGAGGGCAGTGTCAGGGGACAGGGGCTATAGGCGTTCTCGAAAAGGATCGAGTCGCGCCGGAGGGCATCGATGTTCGACGTTTCCACCCCGGGGTAGCCGTAGGCGGGCAGGTGGTCCGCGCGCAGGGTGTCGATGGAGATGAGAACGAGGGGAGCACCCGGGAATTCCGGAGGGGGGAGGGCTCCGGGCCCGCATCCGACCGCAAGCATCAGTGAAACGAGCAGGCGCGCTCTCATCGGAAGCCAGTCTACTCTCCCGCAGTCGCACGGCCGGCACGACGCACGGCGTCACTTTCGCCTGATGTAGACTCTGCTCGTGGCCACCGACGCGCAACGGAGCCGGCCCCAGGGAGCGCGGCTGTCCATCGGCCTCCTGCTGTCGGTCTTGGCCGCTTGGACTGCGGCCGACCCGCGGACCGCCGGGTCTCAGGAGTCGCCTCCGACCTTCCCCGCCCAGGTCGAGCAGGTCACGGTGGACGTCGTCGTCACCGACAAGAAGGGGGAACCCGTCGCCGGCCTCAAGAAGGAAGATCTCGAGGTCTACGAGAACGGCGCGCCGCAGGCCATCGTGAGCTTCGACGCCGTCGCGGTCCCGGACGCGCCCGTCGGCACCCCCGCGCCCCGGCCCCGGGTCTCCACCAACACCGGCCACGACCGGAAGCGGCCCGGCCGCACGTTCGTGATCTTCTTCGACGACATCCACCTCGCCCCGTTCACCGCCCAGCGGGCGAAGGCGGCGGTGGCGGATTTCCTGAGGAGCGAGGCCCGCGAGGGGGACCGCGTCACGCTGGTGGCGGCCGCGGGCGGGGCCTGGTGGAGCACGCGCATGGCCGCGGGCCGCGACGAGATGATCGACCTCGTGAAGCGCCTGCAGGGCCGCTCCGTTCCCGAGACGGGCCGCGACCGGATGTCCGATTACGAGGCGATGCGCATCCACGTCTTCCGCGACGAGATGATCATGAACCGCGTGCAGCGCCGCTTCGAGACGGCGGGCCTGATGACCGCGACCCAGCAGAGCCGGCACGTCACCGGCCCGCGAGCGGTGGAGGATCCGCTCGTGACGGGCCGGGCCGCCGAGCTCTACTTCGCGGCCGCGGCCCGCAACCGGATCGCCCTCGAGGCGCTCGAGCGCTCGCTGCAGGCGCTGGCCGGCGTCGAGGGGCGCAAGTCGCTGATCCTGGTCTCCGACGGCTTCATCTACGACTCCCAGCTCGACCTGTTCAGGAGGCTCGTCGACGCCTCGCGGCGGGCCAACACCGCGATCTACTTCGTCAACTGCCGCGGCCTCGAGGGCCTGCCTCTCGCGATGACCGCCGAGTTCTCCGCCGCCTTGCCCGCGGAGGACATCGGTTCGGCCTTTGCGGAGTCGTTCGAGGCCACCGAGGGCTCGGAATCGTTGGCCGCGGACAGCGGCGGCTTCACCGTCCGCAACACGAACGATCTCGCGGGCGGCTTCAAGCGCATCGCCGACGAGAGCCGCGTCTACTATCTGATCGGCTACAACCCCACCAACGCGGCCCGCGACGGCACGTTCCGCAGGATCCAGGTCAAGGTCCGAGCCGCGAAGGGGGTCCAGGTCCGGGCCCGCAAGGGCTACTACGCCCCCTCCGCCCGGGAGGCGGTGCTCCCGCCCAAGTCGAAGGATCCCCCCTTCCAGCGCGCCCTCGACTCGCCCTACGAGGTGGACGACATCCCGCTTCGCGTGACCCACTTCGTGAGGGAAGAGACGCCGCTGCTGGGCCGCGCGCACGTGCTCGTGGCGGCCGAGGTCGACATCCGGAACATCGGCTTCAAGGAGGAGGAGGACCGGTCCACGGACACGCTGGAGTTCCTCATGGTCGCGGCGAACCGCGATACCGGTGAGCTCTCCCGGCAGGACCAGAGAGTGGAGCTGAAGCTCCCGCGGGCGACCCGCGAGAGCATGAGCCGCAACTGGCTGCCGATCGTCCGCGAGTTCGAGCTGGCCACCGGACGCTACCAGGCCAAGTTCGTGGTGCGGGACAAGGCCACGGGGCGGATCGGGACGGTCGTGCACGAGTTCGAGGTCCCCGATCTCGCCCAGTTCCGCGTCACGACTCCGGTCCTGAGCGACACGCGCGACGACGCGGAGGAGGGCGGGACCGGTAACCGCCTGGCGATCCTGGTTCGACGTGACTTCGCGCAGGGGGCCTCGCTGTTCTGCCAGCTCGAGGTGTACGGAGCGGCCCGGCTGGAGGACTCGCGCATGCCTCGCGTGTCGATGGGCTATCAGGTGCGCCGGAGCGACGGCGCGCTCTACACGCAGGACGCCCCGAGCCTCATCAACCCGACGCCGGGGGGAGCGCTCTCGCGCATGATCGGCTTCTCGCTCGAAGACGCCGCTGCGGGCGACTACGAGATCGTGATCCGGGTCAAGGACGAGTTGTCGGGCAAGTCCCTCGACCTGCGCGAGCCCTTCAGCGTCACCGCGCCGCTGAGCCCGGTCGCGGCGGCGCCGGGCAGCCGGTAGCGTGCGCGGCTTCATTGAGCTGGGGGGTGCTAGCGGCGCACCCCCCAGACCCCCCGCTCGCTCCGCGGGAGTGTGGTCCGAGCGGAGCGAGGACCCGCTGGCGCGGCTCCACATAGTGGAGGCGCGCAGCAATCCCGCTCCGCTCGCAGCCTTTGTCTTCTGGCTGATGGTCTGCCTCCTGCCGAGCTCCGCGGCTCTCGTCCACGCAGCCCCCGACGACCTCGCCGCCAAGGCCCAGAGGGGCAAGGAGGCGATGGCCGCGGGCCGGTTCGACGAGGCCGCCGCGCTCTACGCCGAGATCACGCGGGCGCTGCCCGACGAGCCGGGCATGCTGTTGAACCTGGGCATGGCGCTCTCCATGGCCGGACGGCCTCAGGAGGCCGTTCCTCGCCTCGAAGCGGCGCTGAGGCTGCGGCCCGATCTGCTGCCCGCTTCCCTCTTCCTCGGCGCGGCGCGGCTGGAGCTGGGCCAGCCCGCCCGCGCGGTCGATCCCCTGCAGACGGTCGTGGCCGCGCAGCCGGACAATCAGGAGGCGCGGCGAAGGCTGGCGGACGCGCTCTGGGCGTTGGACCGCTTCGAGCCGGCCGCCGCACAGTACCGGACGCTCTCCGAGCAGGCTCCGGACGACCCGCGCGCGTGGTACGGGCTGGGGCAGAGCTACGAGGGCCTGGCGCGAGTCGCACTCGAGCGACTCCAAGCCTCCGCGCCGGAGTCCGACTACGTCCTGCGGCTCGTCGCGGAGACGATGGTGGCCGAGGGCCGGCTCACGAGCGCCTTCCGCCTCTACCGGGAGGCGCTCGAGAAGCGGCCGGGGCTGGCCGAGGCCCACGACGCGCTGGCCCGGATCTACGAGCAGACGGGCCACGCGGAGTGGGCCGCGGTCGAGCGCGAGAGGTCGCGCGCGATCCCGCCCCTCGATTGCGGCTCTCCGAGCCTGGAGTGCGACTTCCGCGCGCGGCGGTTCTCGTCGGTGCTGGCGAGCGCGCAGGCTCTCGGGACGGCCGAGGGACTCTACTGGGAATCTCGCGCCGCTCGCGAGCTCGCCGCCGAGGCGTTCGGCCGTCTCGACCGCCTCCCGCCGTCGGCCGAGGCCACGCTGCGACAGGTGGAGCTGCTCCGCTCCCGCAAGAGGACGCTCGCCCGCGAGGCGATCGAAGACCTGAGGAAGGCGGCGCAGGCCTGGCCCGAGGACCTCAGGGTCCGCCGTGAGCTGGCCACCGTGCTCCTCCTCGCGGGCGACGCCGACGCGGCCCGCCCCATCCTGGAAGAGCTGCTGAAGCACGATCCCGACTCCGTCGAGCTGAGGCTGGCGCTGGGCGAGACGTGGCTGAAGGCCCAGCAGCCGGCCAGGGCCGTTCCGCTCCTGGAGAGCGTCGTCCGCCGCGACCCGAAGCTGCTGCCGGCCCGGGCCGCGCTGGGCCGCGCCTACGTCGAGGTCGGGGACATGGCGAAGGCGATCGCGCCGCTCGAGGCGGCGCTGGAGACCGACGACGACGGCAGTCTCCACTACCAGCTCGCGCGCGCGTACCGGGCGACCGGCCGGCCCGAGCGCGCGAGCCAGGCGCTCGCGCAGTTCCAGGAGATCCGGAAGTCGTCCGAGGCCCGGGCGCAGGAGCTGCAAGAGGAGTTCCGCATCACGCCGCCCTAGCGGGTCCGCCATGCTCCACGCGATCCTGCTCGCCCTTCTGTCCGCCTCCGCGGCCGGTGAGCTTCCCCCCGTCCCCCCGCTTGCTCTCGACGCCCTGCCCGCGGCCGCTCGCGAGCGCGTGGCCGCGGCCCAACAGCGCGCGGCCGCCGAGCCTGCCAGCGCCGAGGCGGCGGGATCGGTGGCGATGCTGCTCCACTCCTACGACCAGTTCGATCTCGCGGAGCCCTGGTACCGCCGGGCGACGGAGCTCGATCCCGCGGCCTTCGACTGGCCCTACCTGCTCGGCGTCGTGCAGGCGGAGCGGGGCCTTCGAGAAGACGCGGCGCACACGCTGCGCGCGGCGACGCTGAAGCGGCCGCGCGACGTGCCGGCCCGCCTGAAGCTGGCCGACGTGCTCCTGGCGCGCGGCGATCTCGACGCGAGCGCCGCTCTCTACGAAGAGCTGCGGAAGGAGCATCCCGAGCTGCCGCAGGCCCACCACGGCGCCGGCCGCGTGGAGGCTGCGCGCGGACGGCCGGCGGCGGCGGCGGAGCGCTTCCGCCGCGCCACCGAGCTGTTCGCCGGGTACGGTGCCGCGTACTACGCGCTCGGCCTCGCGTATCGCGACCTCGGGCGGGCCGACGACGCGCGCGCCGCCCTTCGGCTGTACGAGGCGCACCGGATGGAGGCTCCCGCGCTCGACGACCCGGTGCTGACACGCGTGCTCCAGCTCAAGACGGGGCCGCTCGCGCGCCTGGCCGAGGGCGTGCGGCTCGGCAAGGAGGGCGACCTCGAGGGGGCCCGGCGCGAGCACGAGGCGGCCCTCGCCGCGGACCCTTCCCTCGTCCAGGCGCACGTCAACCTCATCTCGCTCTACGGCCGGCTGGGCCGCGGGGACGAAGCGGAGCGGCACTACCGCTCCGCGGTGGCGCTCAGCCCCGGCCTGGCCGAGGCCCATTACGACTACGGCGTGCTGCTCGTCCAGCAGCGCCGGACGCGCGAGGCGGCCGAGGCGTTCGAGCGCGCGCTCGCCATCAATCCCAACTACGCCGCCGCGCACAACAACCTCGGCAGCATGCTCGAGGCCGAAGGGCGCGCGGCCGAGGCCGAGGGCCACTACCGCGCCGCGATCGCGAACGACCCCACCTACCGCCTGGCGCGCTTCAACCTGGGCCGGACGCTCGTCGCGCAGCGGAAGCTTCCGGAGGCGATCGCCGAGCTGGAGAAGACGCTCGTCCCCGAGGACGACGAGACGCCGCGCTACCTCTACGCGCTGGCCGCGGCCTGGGTGCGCGCAGGCGACCGTGAGAAGGGCCGGGAGTACGGCCGGCAGGCGCAAGAGAAGGCGGTGGCCCGCGGACAGGCCGAGCTGGCGGCGACCATCGCCCGCGACCTTCGCTCGCTCGAGCCCGGCCCGCCTTGACGAAGGCCGCGACCCGGGCGGCGACGGCCGTGGCCGGTCTCGCCGTGATCGGCCTGATCGCCGAGCGCCCTGGCCACGGCGCGGCGCCTCCGCTCTTCCGCGACGTGGCCGAGGAATCGGGGCTGCGCTTCCGCCACTTCACGGGCTCGAGCGGCGAGTACTTCATGCCCGAGATCATGGGCGCCGGCGGCGCCCTCTTCGACTACGACGGCGACGGGGATCTCGACGTGCTGCTGCTGCAGGGCGCGATGCTCGACGAGCGCAAGCCGCCGGCCGAGGCGCGCTTTCCCCCCGCCCCCGGCCAACCGCCGGGAGCGCGCCTGTTCCGCAACGACGGCGTGCGCGGAGCGGACGGGCGCCTCCGGCTCCACTTCACCGACGTCACCGAGAAGGCCGGCATCCGCTTCCTCGGTTACGGGATGGGCGTGGCCGTCGGCGACTACGACAACGACGGCCACCCCGACGTCTACCTCACCGCCTTCGGCCCCAACGCGCTCTATCACAACAACGGCGACGGCACGTTCACCGACGTCACGCGGGCGGCGGGCGTGGACGATCCGCGCTGGAGCACGAGCGCGACGTTCTTCGACTACGACGGCGACGGCAAGCTCGACCTGTTCGTCGCGAACTACCTCGACTTCACGGTCGCGGGGAACAAGACCTGCTTCGACGCGGTCGGCGCGCGGGACTTCTGCAACCCGGCCCGGTACCGCCCCGTGCCGGGGCGCCTCTTCCACAACGACGGCGGCGGCCGGTTCACCGACGTCACCGAGTCGTCGGGCATCGCGAGGGCGTTCGGTCCGGGTCTCGGCGTCGTGGCGGCCGACTTCGACGGCGACGGCCGGCTCGACCTCTATGTCGCCAACGACGGCGCCGCCAACCAGCTCTGGATCAACCGCGGGAACGGCACGTTCGAGGAGCAGGGGCTGCTCTCGGGGACCGCCTACAACGCCGAGGGCCTGCCCCAGGGCAGCATGGGTGTGGCCGCCGGCGACGTCGACGGGGACGGGGACGAGGACATCTACGTCACCAACCTCCCGCGCGAGGGCAGCACGCTCTACCTCAACCAGGGCCAGGGACGCTTCCAGGACCTGACCGACGCGTGGGGGCTCCGCGCGCCGAGCCTGCCGTTCACCGGATTCGGCACCGGCTGGCTCGACTACGACAACGACGGCCGGCTGGACCTCTTCGTGGTCAACGGGGCGGTCAACATCGTCGAAGCGCAGCGCGGCCAGCCGTATCCCTTCCAGCAGCCCAAGCAGCTCTATCACAACGACGGCCGGCCGCCGTTGCGTCTGGTGGCGCCCGAGACGGCGGGGCCGGACGTGGCCCGGGCCGAGGTCAGCCGGGCCGCGGCCTTCGGCGACGTGGACGACGACGGAGGCATCGACGTGCTCGTGACCAACAACAACGGCCCGGCGCGGCTGCTGTTGAACCAGGCCCCGCGCGGCCACTGGCTGCAGGTTCGGCTGCGCGGCGTCCAGGACAACGCCGACGGCCTGGGGGCCTGGGTGGGCCTCGTCCGGAAGGGCGCGCCCACGCTCTGGCGCCGGGCCCACACCGACGGCAGCTACCTCGCGGCCAGCGATCCCCGCGTCCATTTCGGCCTCGGCAGTGGGACCGCGTACGACTCGCTGCTCGTCCAATGGCCGAGCGGGCGCCGGGAGACGTGGACCGGCTCCGGCGCCGACCGCACGGTCACGCTGCGCCAGGGAACGGGAAAGCCCTGGCCAACCG
>Ga0114129_10006525_pt1 | contig 16555 bp, 14 predicted proteins | sample RhiMetdeltSRZDD1_FD_80071 | JGI IMG/M metagenome (GOLD analysis project Ga0114129, IMG submission 80071) | Populus rhizosphere microbial communities from Tennessee, USA - Rhizosphere MetaG P. deltoides SRZDD1 (version 2) (version 2) | ecosystem: Host-associated > Plants > Roots > Rhizosphere >... | reverse complement strand
CGGCCTGCTGACGGGAATCCGCGACGTCAGCCAGGGACACGGCCTCGACGTCAAGCCGTACGCCGTGGCGACATCGTTGTCATCGCCCGGTCGCGGCGATTCGCAGGCTCACAACGAGGGCGACGCCGGCGTCGATCTGTTCTACAACCTCACGCCGGGGCTGCGAGCCAATCTCACGGTCAATACCGACTTCGCCGAGACCGAGGTCGATCAGCGCCAGGTCAACCTCACCCGCTTCTCCCTGTTCTTCCCGGAGAAGCGCGACTTCTTCCTCGACGGTTCGACGTTCCTCGACTTCGGCAGCGGCTTCGCCGTCAGCGGCGCGTTCACACCGTTTTACAGCCGGCGAATCGGGCTGGACGAAGCGTCCGGCACGCAGCAGCGCATCAACTTCGGCGGCAAGCTGACCGGCCAGGCGGGCGACCAGGACATCGGCGTCCTGCACGTGCAGACAGGCCAGGAGGACGCCTCACCCGGTCACCGGACGGTCCCGGTCGCTGGCGAAGACTTCACCGTCATGCGCTTGAAGCGGCGGCTGCTGCGTCAGTCCTACGTCGGCGCGATGTACACGCGGCGCGCGAGCCGGGGGGTGCCGGTTCCCGATCGCCACACGATCGGCCTCGACTTCCGTCTCGAGACGGCGAGCTTTCTGGGTTCGGAGAACCTCAGCGCGGCGGGATTCTTCCTGCACGCGACCAATCCGCTCGCCACCGGCAGGAATTCGGCGATGGGGCTCGAGCTCGGGTTCCCCAACGACCCGTGGAGCGGCGAGCTCGAGCTCAGCGAGGTGCAATCCAACTACGAGTCCGCCGTGGGCTTCGAGACACGGAACGGCATCCGCCGGATCAGTCCGACGATCGCCTACACGGCCCGTCCCAGCCGCAACCGGCTCATACGCCGCTTCCAGTTCAGCAACGACGTGAACTGGATCCTCGACAGCGACGACGGCCGGCTGCTGAACCGCGACTTGAGCATCACGGCGTTCCTGATGGAGCTCAACTCGCAGGACACGATCCAGTTCCGGCTGCTCCCGTCGTACGAGCTGCTCGAAAACGACTTCCGCATCAGCCGGGGAATCACGCTGCCGGCCGCCAGTCATTACGCATTCACGCGCTATCGTCTGCAGGCGACGACCGCGAGCCGGCGCGTGCTGGCGGTCAGTCCAACCGTGGAATGGGGCGGGTTCTATTCCGGCGACCGCCGGCGGCTCGCGCTGAACCTGGATGTGCGCGTGCGGCCCGGGATCATTTTTTATTCGTCCGCCGAGTGGAACAAGGTGGACCTGGCGGAAGGCGGCTTCCAGACACGGCTCTATCGAGGCATCGTCGAAACGCAGTTCAGCCCGTGGCTGTCACTCGTCAACAACGTGCAGTTCGATACGCAGAGCAGCGTCTTCGGCTGGCAGTCGCGGTTCCGCTGGATTCTCGAGCCGGGCAACGATCTCTACTTCGTCTATCTGCACAACTGGCTGGACGACCCGCTGCTCGCCCGCTTCGCGACGCTGGACCACCGCGCTTCGTCGAAGCTGCTCTACACGCACAGATTCTGATTTCGAAATGGTCTTTTTTGCCGCCTGATGTCCCGGAGCCGCTCACAGGATGCGGAGACCGCCCACGGCGGGTCGTGGCTCGCCGGCGCGGAAAAAAATGAACGGCGGGCACCGCGCGTGCTACCGTCTTCCGCGCATTGGTAGTCATCATGCTCAGACGCAGTCACTCCCCGGCTGAACGTCGTCGGCATTGAAGGGAGGACGTGTGGCTTCTCTGCGTTCGATCGCCGGCGCTGTTGTCGTCGTGATGTTTCCGGTCTGGGCGTCGGCCGCGGACCCGGCGGCTGCCGGACGCATCAAGGTCGTGTCGGGCCCGGTCTTCATCGTCCGAGCCGCTGGCACCATACAGGCGACCGCGGGTCAGGCGCTCTTCGAGGCGGACACTCTGAGAACCGGGGCGGACGGCCGCGTGGGCATCACGCTGAACGACGACACGCGGATCTCGCTGGGGCCGGGCAGCGAGGCACGCCTCGATCAGTTCGTCTACGCGCCGGCCGACAAACGCGGCAGCCTCGTGCTCAAGGTCGTGCGCGGCCTGATCGCGTACGTATCGGGGCGAATCGCCAAACTGTCGCCAGACGGCGTCAAGCTGGAAACGCCGAACGCGATCGTCGGTGTCCGCGGGACGACGCTCGTGCTGCGTGTTGACGCACCATGACTCGCGACCGGCGCCTCATCGTTCTCCTGATGTCCACGGCGTGTGCCGGCTGTCTGCTCGCCGCCTGCGCTCATCCGCCCGTGCCGGTGGTGCGGCGTCCCGCCGGGGCGCTCGTCGTGCTGTTGCCGGATCCCGACGATGGCGTCGTGGGTCGGGCTTTCGTGTCCAACGCCGCCGGTACCGCCGAACTCGAAGGGGCGCGCGCCTCGACCGGCATCGTGGGAAGCAGCGCCCCGTCCGCCGTGAAGCCGCTCGATGAGTCTCAGGTGCAGATGGTGTTCGGCAGTGCGCTCTCCTCGCTGCCGCCACGGGCGCACCAGTTCACCCTCTATTTCGACTTCGAGTCCGATCAACTGACGGCGGAAAGCCGGGCGCTGCTCCCGCAGGTCGTGCAGGCCGTGAAGGACACTCCGTTCCCCGACGTTGCGGTGATCGGCCACACCGACACGACCGGGTCCGCTGCGTCGAACGTCGAGCTCGGACTCAGGCGCGCGAACATGGTTCGGCAGATCCTGCTCGGTACGGGACTCGAGGGCTCGCTCATCGAGGTGACGTCGCACGGCGAGGCCGACCTGCTCGTGCCGACGCCCGACGACACATCCGAGCCGCGGAACAGGCGCGTCGAGATTTCTGTTCGATGAGACCGCCGCCCCGCCTGTTCCTCGTGTGCGGCGCCGTTCCCGCCCTGATCGCCGTCGTCCTCGCGCTTCTGCGTCCATCCTTCCTGACGCCGCTCGAGTATCGCGTCTACGACACGCTCGTTCGCAGCGGCGGGACGCGCCCGCACAGCGGCCGCGTGGTGATCGTCGACGTCGACGAGCGCAGCCTGGCGGCCGTCGGCCAATGGCCCTGGCGGCGCGACGTCATCGCCGACCTCATCACGCGCCTTCGCAACATGGACGCGTCGGCCATTGCGCTCGACATGGTCTTCGCGGAACCCGATCGCAGCGGCGGCGGCGATGCGGACGCGGCGCTCGCGAACGCGCTGCAGGGCGGGCGCGTCGTCATCGGGCTCGCGATGACGTTCGATTCGCCCTCCGGCGGCGCCTGCGGTGAACGCTCGCTTCCGCTGGCCATTCTCAGGCGCGGCGACGAGGCGGAGGACCCGTTCTTCAAGGCGACCGGAACCATCTGCAGCCTGCCGCCGCTGGCGACGGCAGCCAGCGCGTCGGGATTCATGAACGCCGCACCGGATCCAGACGGACTGGTCCGCCGGGTCCCGCTGCTGATGGAGTACGGCGACCGTGTCTACCCCTCGCTGGCGCTCGCGGCGGTTGCGGAGAGCACCGGCGCGCGCAACGCCGTGCTGCGCGTGGCGGACGTGAACTCGTCGACGCTGACGCTCGGCGGCCTGCGCGTGCCGCTCGACGGCAAGAGCAACCTGCTCCTGCGCTATCGCGGGGCCAGGCGCGTGTTTCCGTACGTCTCGGCCGCCGACGTGCTGAACGGCAGCGCGCCGGCCGGCGCGTTTCGCGACAAGCTGGTCCTGGTGGGAACGACAGCGCTGGGCACGCGCGAAGTGGTGTCGACGCCGCTCGACACGCTGTTCGCCGGCGTCGAGGTGCAGGCGACGATGGCGGACAACCTGATCCAGCAGGACTCGGTTCACCGGCCTTCGTACGCGGCGGCGCTCGAAACCGAAGTCGTGGTGGCGCTCGGCATCCTGCTGATCCTGCTCGTTCGCCGGTTCGGTCTCAACTGGGCAGCGCTCGTCACGTCGATGATCGTCGCGATGGTGTGGGGCGGGGCCATCTTCCTGATGTCGACACGCGGGATGTTCGTGTCCCCGCTCCTTCCGACGCTCTACCTGGCCACGTCTCTGGCGGCGATGACGGTGGCGCGGGTGACCATCGAACGCCGTCGCGCCGAGCACGCGGGTGAAGAGACCGAGGCGTCACGACGTCTCATGGTGCAGACGCTGCTGTCGCTGACCGAGACGAGAGATGCCGAAACCGGCGGCCATTCCCGGCGGACCGGGCAATACGCCCGGGTACTCGCCGAACAACTCGCCACGGATCCGGAGTACAGGGAGTATCTGACGCCGGAGCGGATTGGTCTGCTCGCGCGTCTGGCTCCGCTCCACGACATCGGCAAGGTCGGCGTGCCGGATCGGCTGCTCCTCAAGCAGGGCTCGCTCACGCCGGAGGAGGTCGACGAGTTCCGCAAGCATCCGGTGTACGGGCGGGACGTCATCGCGGAGGCCGAGCGGCGGGCGGGCGTGCACGACGACGTGACGCTCGCGATCGCGAAGGACATCATCTACACCCACCACGAATGGTGGGACGGCACCGGCTACCCGCAGGGGCTGAAGGGGACGGCCATTCCGATCGCGGGACGAATCATGGCGCTCGTCGACGTCTACGACGCGCTGCACACGAAGCGGCGCTATGCGGTGGCGCGGTCGCACGACGAGGCCGTGTCGCTGATCGTCGCCTCGCGCGGCACCCATTTCGATCCAGCGGTCGTCGACGCGTTCGTCGAGGTGTCAGCCGTCCTGCGCACGCTCTCGGAAGCGGCCGAGGATCACACCGCAACACGCTCGGAGTCATCCTCTTCCAGCATCGGGATCTCGCGCTGAAGGTGCGGAACCGCGCCGGCTGCGGGCGATGCGGCCTGCGCGCGTGGCCGGTCGAGACAGTTGTCTCGAGGCGGGCCGGATCGCTGCGGACGAAGACGCTACTTCGCCCGCGCGGCGGGACGACGGCGCTGGCGTACGGGCTTTGGCGGCGCCGGCGTGTCTGACGGCGCGAGACGAACGAGCGGCGTCGAGAACATCCGCGACCCGTGCTCGTCGAACTCGATGACCGTGTGGCGATCGTTGGCCATCATGATGGTTCCGTTCCCGAACTGCGTTTGACTGACGCGAGCACCGATTGAATATGCAGGCACGTGTGTTTCCTCCGGGGCACTGGGTTACCGGTCGCTCTTGGCGCCGCGACTGACGCTGCGACGCGATGCCGTGGCATCGACCGCGGCACAGAACATCTCACCGTCGAATCCCCACTCGTTGTTCAGCGGGAATTGAGCGGCGACCTCGAACATATCGCGCCAGGAGTGCGCGCCGCGATCGAGGCACGCCACGATCTCGGCTCGACCGACCAACGCTGCCAACGCGCGGTACCGCAGAATCCAGACGAGCGCCCGGTTCAGGTCGTCCGTGAAGCGCGAGCAGATGATGTCGATCGACGGCGCATCAGTCCACGAATCCGACGCGAACTCGTAGGTCGACAGCGGCACGACTTCAGCGGGCGAACCGGGAAAGGGTGTGTGCATCATGTCGGCTTCAACGGGGTGTCGTGCGGGCGCCGGTGGTGGAGCCGCTGCTGCTCACGGGAACTCCCTGCTTTGATGAGGGAGTCCGCTGGAACGGCGCTGGACTGGCTCAGGAAAGTCTCAATAACTATATGCGGTCGGCAGGCCCGGCCGCAATCTGGGGGGATCAGGCTCGGCGGGACGTGACGACTGCCGAAATGAAATCCGGCCGCTGACAATACTTGTCGCTCGGACAAATTCTGGCGTACCGAAGCCTCCCGCAAGTGCGCGCGCCTGCGCGGTTCTGCCTATTGGCGGTAATCGTGCTCACACACGGTTACTCCCCGGCTGTCGATCGGCAGGAAGGAACTGACATGGTGCCGCCTCGCAGAGTGATTGCTGGCGTTCTGCTTCTCGTCCTCGTGATCGCCCCGACCCGCGCGTCGGCAGCGGAACCGACTGCCGCCGGACGCATCAAGGTCCTGTCGGGCTCGGTGTTCGTCGTCCGCGGAGATGTCACCACACGCGCGGCGCTCGGTCAGGCGCTGTTCGAAGCGGACACGCTGAGAACGGGTACGGACGGCCGCGTCGGCATCACGCTCAACGACGACACGCGCGTCTCGCTCGGACCCGGCAGCGAAGCACGTCTCAATCAGTTCGTCTACGCGCCTGCCGAGGGCCGCGTCGGCCTCGTGCTCGACATCGTCCGCGGCGTCATCGCGTACGTGTCGGGCCGCATCGCCAAGCTCTCGCCGGACTCGGTCAAGCTCGAAACGCCGAACGCGATCGTCGGCGTCCGCGGAACAACGCTCGCGCTGCGCGTCAGTCAATGAGTTGCGGCCGCCACTCCGTCGTTCTTGCGGCGTGCGCGGCCGTCACTCTCTCCGCCTGCGGCCAGCCCCGCGTGCGGACGCCGGAGCGTCCCGCCGACACGATGGTCGCGCTGCTGCCGGATCCGGACACCGGCGTCGTTGGAAAGGCCATCGTGTCGAGCCCGTCCGGGTCGGCCGCACTCGAGACGGCGCGCGCGTCAACCCGCGTCAAGGATAATCGCCCGCCGGGCGACGTGACGCCGCTCGACGAGGCCGACACGAAGGCGCTCTTCGGCGAAGTGCTGGCCGCGCTGCCGCCCGCGTCGCACCATTTCACCCTCTACTTCGAGTTCGAGTCCGAGGCGCTGACGGCGGACAGCCAGGCGCTCGTCCCGCAGGTCCTGCAGGCGGTCAAGGACTTCCCCTTTCCCGAGGTGGTGGTGATCGGACACACCGACACCACCGGGAGCGCCGCGTCGAACGTCGAGCTCGGGCTCAGGCGCGCGAACGTCGTGCGCAAGCTGCTGCTCGATGCCGGGCTCGAAGGGTCCATCGTCGACGTGACCTCGCACGGCGAGACCGACCTGCTCGTGCGGACGCCCGACGACACATTCGAACCGCGCAACCGGCGCGTCGAGATTTCCGTCAGATGACACGACAGCAGCGCCGGCTCCTCCTCGTGTGCGGGCTGCTTCCCGCGCTGGCGGCCGGCGCGCTTGCGCTCCTGCGTCCGTCTTTCCTGACGCCGCTGGACTATCGCGCCTACGACACGCTCGTCCGACACGCCGGGACGCGGCCCCACAGCGGGAGCGTCGTCATCGTCGACGTCGACGAGCGGAGCCTGTCGGCGATCGGCCAGTGGCCCTGGCGCCGCGACGTCATCGCCCGGCTCATCACGCGCCTGCGCGACATGGGAGCGTCCACGGTCGCGCTCGACATCATCTTCGCGGAGGCCGATCGAAATGGAGGCCGCGAAGCGGATGCCGCGCTTGCCGAGGCACTCCGGGGCGGGCGCGTCGTCATCGGCTACGCGCTCACGTTCGATGCGTCACAAGGCGCGCCGTGCGAGGATCGCCCCCTTCCGCTCGCCATCGTCCGGCGTGGTGACGATGCGGAGGACCCGTTCTTCAGGTCGACAGGCGCGATTTGCAGTCTCCCGGTGCTGTCACGCGCCGCCAGCGCATCAGGGTTCCTGAACGCGGCTCCCGATCCCGACGGGCTGCTCCGCCGGGCGCCGCTGCTGCTCGAGCACGACGGACGCGTCTATCCGGCGCTTGCGCTGGCCGCCGTTGCCGCAACCACGGGCTCGCGTGACGCGGTTCTCCGTGTGGCCGACGTGAACTCGTCATCGCTGACGCTGGGCAGCCGGAGCGTCCCGCTGGACGGCAAGAGCAACATGCTGCTGCGGTATCGCGGCGTCAAGCGCTCGTTTCCGTACGTGTCGGCGGCGGATGTGCTGAACGACCGCGCGCCGGCCGACGTGTTCCGGAACAAGCTGGTGCTCGTGGGAACGACGGCGCTGGGAACGCGCGAGGTGGTGGCGACGCCGCTCGACACGCTCTTTACCGGTGTCGAAGTGCAGGCGACGATCGCGGACAACCTCCTTCAGCAGGATTCCACGTATCGGCCTTCGTACGCGGTCGCTGTCGAAGCCGAAGCCGCGCCTGCGCTCGGCCTCCTGCTGGTGCTGCTCGTCCGGCGGCGTGGTCTCGGCTGGGGATCGCTCGCGGCCGCAGCAGGCATCGCGATCGTGTGGGTCGCAGCGATCGTGCTGATGTCCGCGCACGGGATGTTTCTCTCGCCGGTGCTTCCGACGCTCGGCGTGGCGACCTCTCTGGCGTCGATGACGGTCGCGGGGCTGACGATCGAACGCCGGCGCGCCGATCACGCGGACGAGCAGACCGATGCGTCACGACGCCTGATGGTGCAGACGCTGCTGTCATTGACGGAGACGAGGGATTCAGAGACCGGCGGGCATTCGCGCCGGACCGCGCAGTACACGAAGGTGCTCGCCGAGCGGCTCGCCACGCATCCGGATTACAAGGACTACCTGACGCCGGAGCGAATCATGCTGCTGACACGCCTCGCCCCGCTCCACGACATCGGCAAGGTCGGCATCCCGGATCGGCTGCTGCTCAAGCAGGGGACGCTGACGCCAGAGGAGCTGGCCGAGATACGGAAGCATCCCGTGTACGGACGCGATGTCATCGCACAGGCGGAGCAGCAGGCGGGCGTCCATGGCGACGCGGCGCTCGCGATTGCGAAAGACATCATCTACACCCACCACGAGTGGTGGGATGGCACGGGATACCCGCAGGGACTGAAAGGCACGGAGATTCCGATCGGCGGCAGGATCATGGCGCTCGTCGACGTATACGACGCCGTGAAGACGCGCCGGCGCTATGCGTCGCCACGCTCCCACGACGAAACCGTTTCGCTGATCGTCGCGAAGCGAGGCACCCACTTCGATCCCGCCGTGGTGGACGCGTTCGTGCAGGTGTCGTCCGTTCTGCGCGGCCTGTCAGAAGCCACCACGACGAGCTGCGCGAACGCGTAACGCTCGCCCACCCGGAGCGCCAATCGATCTCCGTCTCCTGCGCGCAACGATCAGGGTGCCTCGGCCAGCTCCTTCATCTTCTTCAGTGCGCCCTCGAATCTCGTGCGGCGCTGGGCCATGTCGGCCTGCCTGGCGGCCTGATCCGGCTTGTCCGAGATGTCGTACATCAGCGTGTACAGCAGCTTCGTCGTCTGGGCGGTGACCGGCCTCGCTTCGACGAAGCCGTGGTACAGGTTGTAGAACTGCCCTTCGCGCACCGGCTGCGTGTAGCCGTACGACAGGTCGGTCCTGCCGACGAGGATCTCCGTGACCTGTCCGCCCCGGAGCAGGCGCACGGTGCCAACACCGCCATCGCCGGACTTGATCACGCAGTCCACATCCAGCCACTTGCTGATGTCGCAGTATCCGCCGACTTTCGACCAGACCGCCTTGGCCGGCCTCGCAACATCGATCTCCATCTTGATGGTCGTGTACTGCGGGTCTGACGCCCGCGCATCGGCGGCGAACGCGACGGCGCCAAGCAGTGCAGCAATCACGTGACGTTTCATAGCCTCTCCTTGACGGCTCGTAGCCTACACCACTGTGCACCTACAGAAACAGGTCGTCGGCGAGTTCCTGCGTCGATCCTTCGACCGCCCGGTACGGCGAGAAGTCGGTGATTCCGGCGTCGCGCAGGACGTCTTCATCGATGAGAAACCGTCCCGTGTACGTGGCGGGATCGCTCGTCACGATCACCTGCGCGGCATCGGCCACGATCGCTGCGGTCCGGCAGCGTGCCCTGTCCGCGCCGGGAACGAGGTTCATGGCTGCCGTGTCGATCAACGTCCGTGGCCACAGGGCATTGACGGCTACCCGATCGGCGCGGAATTCCTCGGCCATCCCGAGCACGCACAGGCTCATGCCGTACTTGGACATCGTGTACGCGACATGCGGCGCAAACCACCGCGGCGCCAGGTTGAGCGGCGGCGCGATGTTCAGGACGTGCGCGCCGCCAGCCCGCTTCAGGTGCGGCAGGCATTTCTGCGTGCACATGAACGTGGCGCGGACGTTCACCTGGTGCATCAGGTCGAAGCGCTTCATCGGCGTGTCCGCGGTGCGGGTCAGCGAGATCGCGGAGGCGTTGTTCACGAGGATGTCGATGCGGCCGAACGCCTCGACCGCGCGATCGACCGCCGCCTGCACCTGCGCTTCGTCACGCACGTCCATCTGCACCGCGATGGCGCGCCCGCCCTGCCGGCGGATGTCGTCGGCAACGGTGTGGATGGTTCCCGGCAGGATCGGGTGTGGCTCCACGGTCTTGCCGGTCACGATGACGTTGGCGCCATCCGCCGCCAGTCGTGACGCGATGGCCCTGCCGATTCCGCGGCTCGCGCCGGTGATGAACGCCGTCGTGCCAGTCAGAGTCATCGGTCCCCCAATAGATAGTGGCACCTTGACTGGAAAGCATTACCGCATCAGGATGCGCCGATGAAAATCACAATCAATACGCGGGACGGCGCGTGTCCAGCCTACGTGTATCGCCCCGATGGAAAGGGCCCGTGGCCCGGCGTCCTCATCTTCATGGACGGACTCGGCATTCGTCCGGCGATGCTCGACATCGGCGAGCGGCTCGCCACTCACGGCTACTTCGCGCTCCTGCCCGATCTGTACTACCGGTCGGGGCCCTACGAGCCGATGAACGCGCGAACCGTGTTCACCGATCCCGAGCAGCGCAAGGTGCTGATGGACAAGTTCATGTCGCTGGCGACGCCGGCCAATATCATGTCCGACACGAAGGCCTTCCTCGACTACCTGGACGCGCATCGGGATGTGAAGAAGGGAGGCATCGGGACCACCGGCTACTGCATGGGTGGGCTGATGTCGTAGACCGCCGCAGGAACCTACCCCGATCGCATCGTCGCCGCGGCGTCGTATCACGGCGGCCGGCTCGCGACCGATGCGCCGGACAGTCCTCATCGGCTCGCGCCGAACATGAAGGCTCGCGTCTACGTCGCCGGCGCGATCGAGGACCAGTCGTTCCCGGATGACATGAAGGAGCGTCTCGAACAGGCGCTGACCGATGCGGGGGTAGCCCACACGGTCGAGACCTATCCCGCCAAGCATGGATGGGTGCTGCGCGATACGCCGGTCTACGATCCGGTGGCGGCGGAGCGGCACTGGCAGACGCTCGTCGCGCTGTTCGGCGCGGAGCTGTAGAAGGTCGGCGGCGCGGACGGATGTCGTCGGTTTCGCTCCTCATCGTGGGCGGCGGCATCGGAGGATTGGCGACGGCGCTCGCAGCCGCACGCGCCGGCCGCCGGGTGCACGTCATCGAACAATCGCCCGAGTTCGCCGAGATCGGCGCGGGCCTCCAGCTGGCGCCGAACGCCACCCGCATGCTCGATCGACTCGGGCTGCTGGACGATGTCCTCGAGCTCGCGACCTTTCCGAAAAACCTCGTGATGATGGACGCGGTCACCGGTCTGCCGATTACGCGCCTCGATCTCGGACCCGCCTTTCGCGCTCACTACGGCTATCCGTACATCGTCATGCACCGCGGCGATCTGCTGGCGGCGGAGCTCAGGGCGTGCCGAGCCGAGCCCCTGATCGCGCTCGACGGCGGGCGTGAAGCGGTTGCGATTGAGGAGCGTGACGATTGCGTGCACGTGACGTGCGGCGACGGTATGACGTTCGACTGCGACGCCGTCATCGGCGCGGACGGGCTCTGGTCGTGCGTCCGCAAGGCCGTTCATGACGACGGCGATCCCATTTGCGCGCAGTACGTGGCATACCGCGGCACCGTGCCGCTGGACGAGGCGCCGTCCGGGACGAATTTCGAGAACATGACGATCTGGGTCGGCCCCGAGATGCACTTCGTCCAGTACGTGATCCACGGCGGCACGCTGCTGAATCAGGTCGCCGTGTTCCGCAGTCATCGGTTCAGGCCCGGGTGCGAGTATGCGGAAGACTGGGGCACGCCGGACGAGCTCGACCGCGCGTTCGAACCGTTGTGCCCGTTCGTCCGCAACGCTGTCGGTTTCGTGAGGCGCGATCGGCGCTGGCCGATGTTCGATCGCCTGCCGATCGCTTCGTGGACACGTGGACGGATGACGCTGCTCGGCGACGCCGCGCATCCGATGCTGCAGTACATCGCGCAAGGCGCCTGTCAGGCGCTGGAAGATGCCGTGTGCCTCGGCAGCGCCCTCGCGCGTCATCCCGATGCGCGGGACGCGTTCCTGGCGTATCAGGAAGAGCGGATCCCGCGCACCGCTCGCGTCCAGCGCACGGCGCGGTTCTTCGGCGACCTGAAGCATCTCGACGGCGCCGGACGCGCCGCGCGGAATGCGCTGCTCCAGAAGCGCGCGCCGGACGACTTCGAATATTTCGACTTCCTGTACGGATTCAGCGTGCAGTAGCGGTCACCCTAGTGCTACACCCGGATGCCGTTCAGGCCGATACCTCCCCCTAGATCATGTCTCACGCCGCGACCGCCAATACCTCGACCTCCCTTTCCGCCAACGACCTGGAAACCTCACTGTTTGGAGCTGCGCAGGGTGATCCGTCCGTGAAATTCGCGGCCGCGATGATCATGGCCATGCTCGATAGCGGCGAGGGGATCAGCGACCTGATTTTCTCGCCCGGCCGGCCGCCGCAGGTCGAGCAGCATGGACGGCTGACGCCGGTTGCCATGCCGCAGGTGCCGGTCCTGCAGCCCGAGCACACGGCGCGCGTCGCGTGCGAGCTGATTGCCGGCAACGGCCACGCGCTCCTGGCCCTGCACGAGCACGGCGCCTGCGACCTGTCGTACGCGATCCCCAACTGCGCACGATTTCGCGTCAACGTGTTCCGGCAGCGCGGCACCTACGCGGTGGTCATGCGCGTCATCTCGCCGACGATTCCGACCATCGACGGTCTCGGCCTTCCGGCGGCCCTGAAGGAGATCGCGTCGCTCAAGAACGGCATCGTGCTGGTGACGGGTCCGACCGGGTCGGGCAAATCGTCGACGCTCGCGGCCATCATCGATCTGATCAACGAGACACGCGCCGAGCACATCCTCACGATCGAGGACCCCGTCGAGTTCCTGCACGTGCACAAGAAGGCCACCGTTCACCAGCGCGAGCTCCACAGCGACACGCCGACGTTCGCGATGGCGCTGCGCGCGGCGCTGCGACAGGCGCCGAAGGTCATCCTGGTCGGCGAGATGCGCGATCGCGAGACGATCGAGATCGGGCTCACGGCGGCGGAAACCGGACACCTCGTCTTCTCGACGCTGCACACCATCGACGCGTCCAAGACGGTCGAGCGCATCGTGGGCACGTTCGAGGCCGGCGACCAGCAGGCCATCCGGAGCCGGCTGGCCGGATCGTTCCGGTACTTCGTGTCGCAGCGCCTGGTTCCCAAGAAGGCTGGCGGCCGCGTGCCGGTCCTCGAGATCCTGAAGTCGACGATGCGGACCAGGGATTACATCGGACGGGGCGATGCGGAGGGCAAGTCGCTGCTCGACGCGATGCGCGACGGCACGCTCGACGGCATGCAGCACTTCGACGGCGAGCTCGAGAAACTCGTGCGCGCGGACGTCGTCACGATGTCTACCGCTCTCCTCTACGCGACCAATCCCGGCAACCTCCAGGTGGAGATGGCCGACGTCCCGCCCGACGAGGTCGTCGTCACGCGCTGACCGCGCTCAGCGCCGGCATCCGGCACACCACCGCGGCAGCCGCGTTGGGCATGGCCATCAGACAGATCGAATCCTGAACGGTGCTTCGGCCGGCAGCCAATACCAGATCCGCGGAGGTTGCAAGGACTGGGTGTAGGATCGCACCCGTGCGCCGCGTTCTGGTTGGGATCGCACTCCTCGTCATCTGTGCCGCGCCGAGCTCCGCGCAGGATCGCGAGGCCGATCTTCGCGCCAAATACCCGTACGAGCGAATGGCCGTGCAATACCCCGGGCTCACGGTGGACGACTACGACAGGGTCATCCGCATCCTGGCGCAGATGCCGGACCTCGTGGCAGAGGTCTCGAGGCTGCCCATCCGCCCGTTGACCGCGGTGCCGTCGACGATCGCAGCCCCGCCGACGACCCGGTCCACCACCGCATCGGTTGCACTGACCAACCCTCCGCCCCCGCGTCCGGCGACTCCACCGGTGCCGAGGATCACGTACCCGACGACTCGCGGGATCTACGAGTGGGAGGCGGCGCACCTGTCACGTCGGTAATGTGCCGATAGAACACGGCCGGAGGAAGCGATGAAAGCGTGCACGACACTCGCGGCAGCATGCATCGTGGGAGCCCTGGGATTGACCACCCACGGAGCCGCGGCTCCGGCCGAACTCGTCATCCTCACCAACCAGGGTGCGACGCCGGGGGTGAGAGCACTTGCCGACGCGTTCGAGCGTGCGAGCGGAAACAAGGTGACCGTCGTCCAGGTCGAGGGCGACGCGCTGGCGCGACGAATCGAGAGCGGATCCGCAGATCTGGTTACCGGGAATCCGGAGACGCTCGAGCCGCTCGTCAAGAGCGGCAAAGCGGTGGCCAGCACCGTGACGCCGTTCGTGCTGGCGGGTCTGGGTCTTTCCGTGCGGGCCGGCGCGCCGAAGCCCGACATCAGCACGGTGGACGCCTACAAGGCTGCGTTGCTCAAGGCGAAGTCGATCGGCTACTCGCGCGGCTGCAGCGGCACGCACGTCGCGGAAGGGATTGCGCGGCTCGGCCTCACCGAGCAGTTGAAGGCGAAGACGACCTTCACGAGCGGCGGTCCCGTCACGGACTACCTGGCGCGTGGCGACTTCGAGATCGGCATTCAGCAGACCAACATCATGGCCGGCGTCCCCGGAACGGACTACGTCGGGCCGCTGCCCGGGTTTCTGAACACGCCGTGCCCATCGAGCGTCGCGCTGTTGACGGCCTCGAAGCAGCCCGACGCCGCGCGCGAGATGATCAAATTCATGATCTCGCCAGCGGCCGCGCCGCTGCTCCGCAAGACGCACGTCGAACCGGCCAGGCCTTGACACCGGCGGTCGGCGCCCGCGCCGCGCTGGTCGCGTTCGCGCTCATATCCAGCTGGGAGACGGCGTTCGCGGGACAGGCGACGTCGCCGCCGCCCTTCTCGCGGCCGAGCATCCGGGCGGTCCGCATCGACGCCGCCGAAGCGCCCGTGATCGACGGCGACGTCTCGGATGAAGCGTGGGCGAAAGCCGCCGTCATCGACGACTTCAGGCAGCGATCGCCCAATCCCTACGAGGCGGCCAGCGAACGCACGGTCGTGCGCATTCTCTACGACCAGAACAATCTCTACTTCGGTTTCTACAACTATGACAGCAGGCCGGATGAAATCGTCGCCCGCAACATGCAGCGCGACGGGCAGGTCTTCACGTCCGACTCGGTGATGATCTATCTCGATCCTGCCCGGACCCGCCGCAACGCGTACAACTTCGAGATCAGCGCGGCAGGAGGGCGCGCGGACCAGCTCGAGCTGAATAACACCGAAGAGCTGACGGAGTGGAACACGATCTTCGACGCGCGCGCGCGGATCGTGGACGACGGCTGGGTGGCGGAGTTCGCGATCCCGTTCAAGAGCCTGTCGTATGACGCGACGCAAACCACCTGGGGCTTCGACGTCGGGCGCCGCATCTACCACAAGAACGAGCGTGTCCACTGGTCGGGGGTCAATCCCGCGCTCTTCTTCACCGACGTCAGCCAAACGGGCGACCTCGTCGGGATCGAGAATGTCAGTCAGGGCATCGGCCTGGACGTGCAGGTCTACGGCGCGCCGCGCATGAAACAGGATTGGCGGCCCGAGCGCTCCGGCACGGGATCGAGCGTTGCCGCCGGCGGCAACGCGTTCTACAAGGTGACGCCCGCGCTCACCGATACGCTCACCGTCAATCCGGATTTTTCGGACGCGCCGCTGGACATCCGCCAGGTCAACACCACGCGGTTCTCGCTGTTCACGCCGGAGACGCGCGACTTCTTTCTGCAGGACGTCTCGGCGTTCGAGTTCGGCGGGCGCAGCTTCGGCCGCAGTACGGGGGACAGGGGCTCGAACAACGGCCGGCCGTTCTTCTCGCGCAACATCGGCCTCGTGCAGGGGCAGCAGGTGAGCCTCCCCGTCGGCAACAAGGTGTCCGGACAGCTGGCCGGCTTCGACGTCGGCGCGTTCAGCGTCGTGACCGACAGGACGCCCACCGGTCAGGGCCGCCAGGCGCTGTCGGTCGCGCGGGCGACGCATCCGATCTTCGCGGAGTCGAAATTCGGGTTCGTCCTCACCAACGGAGACCCGACCGGGCTGACCACCAACACGGTCGGCGGCGTGGACTTCCAGTACCGCACCTCGACGCTCTTCGGCAACAAGGTCCTGCAGGCGGACACGTTGTACATGAGGAGTTTCTCGAGCGCCGCAGGCAAAGACGACTCGGCGGCGGTCTCACTCAACTTCCCGAACGAGCCCTGGTCCGGCGACGTGCTGTTCAAGCAGATCGGCGCGGATTTCACGCCCGCGCTGGGCTTCGTCAACCGCGCCGCGATCCGGCAATACGTCGCGACCGTCGGGCACCTGACCCGTTACCGGAACACATATCTCAACACACTCGAATTCGGGACCAATGCCGAATTCGTCACGAACCTTCGCAACGGGCTGGAATCGCGCGCCAACGACGTGGTGATGCGCGCCAGGTCCAGGGCCGGCGACCAGCTCGCTCTGAGACTCTTCAATTCGTTCGAGAGCGTGCCGGCGCCTTTCTCCCTGCCG
>Ga0114129_10006524_pt1 | contig 16555 bp, 13 predicted proteins | sample RhiMetdeltSRZDD1_FD_80071 | JGI IMG/M metagenome (GOLD analysis project Ga0114129, IMG submission 80071) | Populus rhizosphere microbial communities from Tennessee, USA - Rhizosphere MetaG P. deltoides SRZDD1 (version 2) (version 2) | ecosystem: Host-associated > Plants > Roots > Rhizosphere >... | reverse complement strand
GAGTCGTCGAATGAGATCGCGCTCTACACGACCGAGCTGAGCACCACTCTGGCCAAGCGCGCCTTTACGCAGGGTATCGAAAATCTTGCCGCGACCGAAGCACAGTACATCGCCGGTCGCGACAGCGCGAAGTTCGCATTGTCGAACGACGGCGTGAAGTTCACGCCGGTCTCGCCGAACAAGCCGCCGGTCATTACCGCGCCCTCGAATATTTCGCTCAACACCAGCGCCAGCGCCTGCGTCGCCAGCTCGGCAGTCTCAGCGCCGGCGTTCACCGACGATGCAGCGGGTGCGACGATCAGTGGTGTGCGCAGCGACGCACTCGAGCTGAGCGCTGCCTATCCGAAAGGCACCACAACGATTACCTGGACGGCGACCGACGTCGAGGGACTGAAGACGACTGCCACACAAACCGTCACCGTCGCCGACAAGGAAAAGCCGGCGCTGACCGCTCCGGCCAACATCGCGGTGAGAGTCAACGTCACGGTGTCCTTTGCTTCGGTGAACGTCGGAACCGCGACTGTCACGAGCGACAACTGTAAGGATGCCGTCGTATCGGGCGCGCGCAGCGACAATGCTCCGCTCATCGCGGGATACCCATTGGGAGTGACGACGATCACCTGGACGGCTCTCGATGCGTCCGGCAATTCGTCGACCGCGACGCAGACTGTTACCGTCACGCCTAACGTCGCACCGACGCTAACGGTGCCGGCGAACATCGTTGTGAATACGGATGCGCGCGCCTGCGTTGCGAAGATCGCAAGCCTTGGCACGCCTGTCTTCAAGGACGATCTCGATGGAGTGAGCCTCGCCGGCGAAAGAAGCGACGGACTTGCTCTTGACGCTCCTTATCCGAAGGGCCAGACCACAGTTCACTGGACAGTGACAGACGCCGATCACGTGAGCGCGTCGGCTGACCAGCAGGTCAATGTGAACGACGTCGAGGCGCCGTTGCTCGAGGCTGTATCCAATATTTCCGTCCGGCAGGATCGCGGTGTACCACGTGCCGCGGTTCCTTTGTCACAGCCTGGCGCGTCCGACAACTGTGCGAATGTCGAAGTATCTGGCGCGCGCAGTGACAACCAGCCACTCAATGCTGTGTTCCAGGTTGGCACAACTACCGTGACCTGGACCGCGCGTGATGGCTCTCAGAACATCACCAAGGTTTCGCAGACAGTAACCGTTGTCGGCAACGTTCTGCCGGTCGTAACGGCCGCGAACATCGTTGCTAATACCGACCGGGGAGTATGCAGTGCCGCCCTCAACATCGGCGCGCCGTCTGTGAAGGACGATATCGACGGCTGGTCAGTGGCGGGTGAGAGAAGTGATGGTCAGCCGCTCAACGCTGCCTATCCAAGAGGCGTCACCACTGTGAAGTGGACCGCCACCGACTACGACTACGCTACTTCGTCGGTGAATCAGACCGTCACGGTAAATGACAATGAGAAGCCGCGGATCGTCGCGCCACTGAGTGTCTCGGTGCCGAACGATCGTGGCAAAGCGAGTGCAGTCGTAGCCACCGGCACGCCATCGGTCGAAGAGAACTGCCCGCTGGTGAGAGTCGATGGCGCGCGCAGCGATGGTGCAGCGCTCGCCGCGGCTTATCCGGTTGGTGTAACTACAATCACCTGGACAGCGACGGACGCTTCAGGCAATAACGCGTCGGCGCTGCAGACCATTACGGTCCGCGACGTTGAAGCGCCGTCGCTGATCGTGCCAGGCGATTTCACAGTCAACGCGACGTCGCCAAATGGGGCAGTCGTCTCATACGCTGTAAGTGCGTCGGACAATGTCGGAGTGGTCTCGCTGGTGTGCGAGCCGCGCTCGGGCAGTGTCTTCGGAATCGGCTACAAGGACATCAACTGCGCCGCTAGCGACGCCGCGGGCAACATCACTCGCGCCGAGTTCGGCGTTAAGGTGCTTGGTGCCAGCGAGCAAATCGCCAACCTGATCGGGTACATCCAATCGCTCCATTTATCGAATGGCGTCGAGAACCCGCTCGTGAATCAGCTGCGCAACGCCGACAAGAATCCCAACGCGTGCAAGAAGATGGATGACTTCATCCACATGGCGTCGGTGAAGGACGGCTCGCTTACTTCCACGCAGTCGTCTCAAATGCTCAGCGATGCCGGACGCATTCAGTCTGTGCTGGGCTGCGCCGGGGCAGCCGCCCCGCCAACCGCGCGGAGCATTGTCTTGCGCATAAACGGACGGTAGTCGCTCACAAAACTGATCCTCGAACTGTGTCTGTGATAAGGGGTTAAGGGCACCTACACGCCCTTAACCCCTGTTGAGCTTGACTGGGGTGGTCGTCTTAAGGGTAACCCTCTTCATGAGAGTTAAGATGCGCCGCCCCACCGCTTATTCGACTGTTTTGACGTCATTTAGCGCGGCCTTGGCCGGGGCCATTGCCCTGGCGGCCGTTGTATCTTGTGACACCTATACCACCTCGGTTGCCCCCACTCCTGACAGCACGGTTCGCGTCAGTGTGACGCTGTTGGGCGATGAATATACGGCGGCCCAGAAGGATTCCATGGCGGCTGCGGCGGCGGGCGAGGCAAGTCCGTCACGCATGGTCCCAATTGGACCGGTGGGCAGCGTCATCACCGTTCCAGGTTCGGCAGTCGCCAGTCTCGCGGCTTGCGGGGGCGGCACTCCCGGCTCTGCGGGCTACACCGAGTCGAGAGTCGCCTTCACGCCTGAGGACATCCCGAACCACGCGGCCGCCCTGCCCCCAACTTCAGCTGTAGACGACAAGTACATCCCAGATTCGGACATGCCCCTCGGATTCAATTTCAACTTCCACGGGCAGATCTATGACCGCGTCAACGTCTACATGAACGGGTTCTTGCTGTTTGGCACCCGGCCGGGCAGCGCCGGATTCCCAGATGCCCTCATGATTCCTTCAACCGCGGCGCCGAACAACATCATCGCTTTCGGGTGGACCGACTGGTCTCCGCAGTTTGTAGCAGACGGAATACGGTGGGAGACTCGTGGAACTGAGCCCAATCGGAAATTCATTCTTCAGTTCACGAACGTCCCCGAGTTCGCGAATGCGAATCGGTTTGGCGCTATTTTGCCCACCGTCGGGCGCGTGACCGCTCAAGTCGTCCTTTCCGAAGGTTCGAACGACATCACCATCTACACGAATGAGCTGTCGACCACGAACAGCAGCCACAAGATTACTCAGGGTATCGAGAACGCGGGCGGAACCGTCGCCAACTACGACACCTTCTTCAATACCGTCCTGAACATGGACCTCCCGCGCGTCAAGAACTTCTTCAAGCTGCAGAACGACGCAATTCGCTTTACTCCGATTTCGACCAAGGACGAAGTTGCACCGACATTCACTGCGCAGCCCGTTAACCTCGAACACTTCAACGACCCTGGCTTGGCCACCGCCGTCGTCGCAGTAGCTCCGCCCTCAGCGACGGATAATTGCTCGGCGGTAACAATCACCGGTGTTCGCAGCGACGGCGTGCCTTCGCTCGATGCGCCATATCCCGTGGGAGTCACCACGATTACCTGGACGGCAAAAGATGCGGACGGGAATACGTCGACCGCGACCCAAACCGTCACGGTAATAGACAACGAAAACCCTGTCTGGGGCCCGCTCGCCGAGGCGGTTCGCGAAGTGAATGCGACCAGCCCGAGCGGCGCTGTCGTAACCTTCGATTATCTGGTCGTCACCGATAACGTCGGCGTGACCTCGCGTTCGTGCGAGCCGGCTTCGGGAAGCGTATTCCCGCTGGGAACCACACCGGTTACGTGCACGGCGCGCGATGCGGCTGGCAACAGCTCTTCGCAATCGCTTTCGGTCATAGTGATCAGTGCGCACGAACAGATCGGCCATCTCATCGAGTATGTAACAGCTCTCGACTTGCCCGACGGTACTGCGGAACCGGTCGTCAACCAGCTCCGCACCGCCTACGATCAGACGGCGGATGGTTCTTCGGCATGCAAGAAAGTCTCGGACTACCTGAGCATGCTGCAGAAGAAGGGCTCGAACATCCCCCGCGATCAGATCTCGTACCTGACCGCGGAAGGCACCCGAATCATGGCAGCAATGGGTTGTCCGCCCGTGTCGCGCTCGTCATTGTTCACGCGCGGAGCGTTCGGCCGAATCCCGTAACAGCAGCTGCTCGAAAGGTTTAGTTGTAGAGCGGGGCGCAATCAAATGCGCCCCGCTTTTTTTTGTGGGCGCGCAGCTCGACGGATCAAAAAAGGCTAAAATCCGGCATGTCTTCTGCACCTTTTTCGGACCATGAGCGCCTCCAAGAAAATCGACGAGCTCTACGACCTGATCAGAGGCATTGAAACGGCGATGTTCACAACCCGCCGCTCGAATGGGCAGCTCGTATCGCGCCCGATGGCGACGCAGGATCGCATCGACGGCGCTGACCTCTGGTTCGTGACCGACGTCGATACCCACAAGCTCGACGAGCTGGCGATGGATCCTCACGTCAACCTCTCCTATTACAACATGAAGAGCAGGGAGTGGGTGTCGGTGTCCGGCGTCGCGCACGTGTCAAAGAACCGGAACCGAATCCGGCAACTATATAAGGAAGACTGGAAGGCCTGGTTTGGCGACGAGGGCGGCGAGAGGGATGGCGGCCCCAATGATCCACGGATCGCGCTGATCATGGTCGAGGCCGAATCCGCCTGCTATATGAAGGTGAACAAGCCGAAGCCAGTGGTGCTTTTCGAGGTTCTGAAGGGCATGGTCACCGGTTCCCGGGTCGATCTCGGCGAGGTGCGCGAGGTCACTGCAGGCGAGCTCATGCCGTAGAGGGAAGAGGGAAGAGGGAAGAGGGAAGAGGGAAGAGGGAAGAGGGAACGAGCGAAGCTGGGCGCGCCACGGCGGTGCGCCCTTTTGTTATGCACGCCTGCCAATTTGTCACGCGCTCCCCTCCAATTCGAGCCGGGCTTAGCGTATATTGGGGACAACGACCTAATCTGCACCATGACGGACGTAACCAGCACTGAAATCAGCGGACGCCCGACTCAGCCCTCATCCGCTGCCGCCGAGCGCACTGCAGCGGACGCCCCCGCGTCCAGCGCCCTCAAGCGGACCCCGCTCTACGACACCCACGTTGGTCTAGGTGCGAAGATGGTCCCGTTCGCCGGGTTCGAGATGCCCGTTCAATACCCAACCGGCATCACCGCCGAGCACAAGGCGGTGCGCGAGAGGGCAGGCCTGTTCGACGTCAGTCACATGGGCGAGTTCATCGTGCGTGGTCCCCGGGCAGTGGAGTTCGTGAATTTCGTGACCACCAACGACGTCGCTTCGCTCAAGCCGGGTCAGGCGCAATATTCGACGATTCTGCGCGAGGATGGAACGATCGTCGACGACTGCCTGGTGTATCGCGCCGATGATCGCGTGCTGATGGTCGTCAACGGCTCCAACATCGACAAGGATTTCGCGCACATCTCTAGATTCGTCGGAAGCTTCGACGCGACGCTCGACGACATCAGCGATCGGGTCGCGTTGCTGGCGCTGCAGGGACCGGACACGCCGCGAATTCTGCAGCAACACACGGACACCGATCTGTCCGAGATCAAGTACTACGAGTTCACGACGGGCACCGTCGCCGGCGTGGAGAAAGTCTACATCTCGCGCACGGGTTATACCGGCGAAGATGGATTCGAGTTGTACTTCGCGTCCGAGCACGCGCCGATCCTGTGGAAGGCCCTCACCGAGTCGGGCGAGGTAATTCCCGCCGGTCTTGGCGCGCGTGATTCACTGCGCCTCGAGATGGGAATGGCGCTCTACGGCAATGACATCGACGACACCACCACTCCGCTCGAGGCCGGACTGAGCTGGCTGGTGAAACTCAAGAAGGGCGATTTCGTCGGACGCGACGCGCTGGTGAAGCAGAAAGAGCAGGGCATCCCGCGCAAGCTCGTTGGATTCACGACGACGGAGAGATCCTTTCCGCGTCACGGCTACCCGGTGTTCGTGAACGGTGCGCCGAGCGGTGAGGTGCGCAGCGGGACGATGAGTCCGACTCTGGGAATCCCGATTGGGACGGCCTATGTGCCGACCGCGTCCGCCACGGAGGGATCTCCGCTGGAGATAGAAATTCGGGGCAAGCGGGTGCCGGCGACTGTCGTGAAGATGCCGTTCTATAAAACCGGAAGCCGGTTGTGAGAACGCTTCCCGCGTCCCGCTTCCCGCTTCCCGCCTCCCGCTTCCCGCTTCCCGCCTAATGCGCGTTGCCGTGGTCACCGTTTCCGACTCCGTCATCCGCGGCGAGCGGCAGGATACGTCCGGCGCTGTCGTCGGTGGCTGGGTCAAAGCGAAGAAGTACGATCTGGTCTCCTCGACGTCGTGCGCTGACGACACCGTGGAGATCGTGCGCACGCTGATTCAGGCGTGCGATGGTGATCGTGTCGATCTTGTTCTGACGACCGGCGGCACCGGGCTCGCGCCCCGTGACGTCACTCCCGAAGCAACGCGGGCGGTGATCGACCGCGAGGCAGAGGGAATTGCCGAACGGATTCGCGTGATGGCGCTGCCCAACTTCGCGCGCGCGGCGCTTGGTCGCGGAGTAGCCGGCGTGCGCGGGAAGTCATTGATCGTCAATCTTCCCGGTTCGCCGAGTGCTGTGCGTGATGGGCTGGATGCGTTGGATCCGATAATTCAGCATGCATGTGATGTCCTGAGCGGCCGAGTCACCGAGCATAATCCCGGTGGGGGGCCGGCGGTCAACGCCGGTACTCAGCGCTGAAAGTCCTCATCACACTCACCGACGTCGAGCCGGCGGTCAGACTCAACGCGCAGCTCGAGGCGAACGCCATCCAGACCACCGTCGTCTCGCCGTTCGACGACCTGCGCGGCGAGATCAAACGCTTCAAGCCTGATCTCATCGTCATCACCGGCAACCTCGGCGACGCCGGCAACCAGCAGATCGTGCGCGATCAACTGTGGGAAGGCAGCGCGGTAATCGGCCTCGCCGATGTCGAAGATCCCACGCTGCGCGAGCAGCTGAGGACGATCGGCTTCACCGACGTTTACACCAAGCCAATTTCCTCCGACGAGCTGTATCTGGCCGTCCGTCGTGTGCTCGATCGGAAACGATTGATGGAAGCGACGGGATTGATCGGACAATCGGAAGCAATCGCCGAAGTCCTGCTCAAGGTGGAGCAGATCGCCCCGGTGTCGAGCACTGTCATCATCGAAGGTGAGAGCGGAACCGGCAAGGAGCTGGTCGCGCACGCCATTCACCGGCTCAGTCCACGTCGCAACAAACCGTTCATCGCGGTGAACGCCGGCGCGCTGCCGGAGACGTTGATCGAGAGCGAGCTGTTCGGACACGAGAAGGGCTCGTTCACGGGCGCCGCCGAGCGACGAATCGGCCGGTTCGAGCTCGCAGATGAAGGCACGCTTTTCCTCGATGAGATCGGAGAAATTCCGCCGTCGACACAGGTGAAGCTGCTGCGCGTGCTGGAGGAGCGGAAACTGACGCGCGTTGGCGGGACGACACCGATTCCGATCGACGTCAGAGTGGTGGCGGCGACCAATCGTCCGTTGCGCGAGAGCGTCGAGGAGGGACTTTTCCGCGCGGACCTCTATTATCGCTTGAACGTGCTGAGCATGTATCTCCCGCCGCTGCGCGAGCGGCGCGAGGACATCCCGGTGCTCGTCCGCCGCTTCATCAAGGAATTCTCCGAGCAGCACGATCGGAAATTCCATGGCATCTCGGCGGAGGCGGTGCAGATCCTGATGAATTATCCGTGGCCCGGTAACGTGCGCGAGCTGCGCAATCTGATCGAGAGCATGGTGGTGCTGGCGCCGGGCCGGGAGATTGGCGCGCAGGATATTCCACGGATGATCAGGGAGGGCGGCGCGGCGCGATTCCTTCCCGTGCACGTCGGACCGCTGGTGCGTGGTGTAGTTGGGTCGGAAGGGCGGGAGCTCGAATTTCTGGTGCGCAGCATGTTGGAGCTGCGGCTGCAGGTGGAGGAGCTGCGGCGCCGGCTGGACGATCAGAGCGATCATCGCGAGCTGTGGGTCGATGGTGCCAATGGACGCGAAGTACATCCACCAGCGCTCGCTTCGGGCGCGGACAGCGCAATTGCAATCGAGCCACCCAACCAGCCCGTACCGGCGACGACGCTGACCATCGCTCCGGGGATGACGATGGCGCAAATCGAGCGCGCGGCGATCGAAGCGGCTTTGCGCGAGACGCGGGGTAATCGCCGTCGCGCCGCCGAGATACTCGACATCGGTGAGCGAACGCTCTATCGCAAGCTGCGCGACTACGGAATAGCGCCGGACGAAGTCGGCGCGCGCTGACCGCGATGTCCGACGCATCACGCAGCAACTCGGGAAAGCCCGTCGTACTCAGTTGGAGCGGCGGCAAGGACAGCGCGTTGGCCCTCGACGCGCTCAGGCGGGGACGGGATTTCGAGGTCGCCGGTCTGCTCACCAGCGTGACGCGAGGATACGATCGGATCAGCGTTCATGGCGTGCGACGGTCGCTCTTGCACGCACAAGCGGAGAGCCTTGGCCTGCCGCTGCATGAGATTCTCCTCGAAAAGAATTGCACCAACCAGTCATATGAAGCGTCTTTTCACGCCGCGTTACAAACCATCAGGGAGCGATGGCCCGAAGTCGCTCACATCGCCTTTGGTGATCTTTTCCTGGAGGATGTGCGCGCATACCGTGAACGACTGCTCACGGGAACGGGCTTCGACCCCGTGTTCCCGCTTTGGCGTCTCGACACTGCGCATCTCGCAACTCGTTTTATCACTGACGGCTTCCGCGCACGACTCGTTTGCGTGGATACGACTCAACTCGATGGAGAGTTTGCCGGACGTGAATTCGACAAAGCGTTGCTCGCCGATCTTCCGCGGTCAGTGGATCCGTGCGGAGAGCGGGGCGAATTCCATACTTTCGTCTCCGATGGGCCAGGATTCCGGCGAGAGGTGAAGTGCGCCGCCGGAATGCGTTTGCTGCGTGAGGAACGGTTTATGTACTGCGATCTGGTCGAGTCGCCCGTTCACGCCCCACTGATAGACGAATCGACCCATCTTAACCGGAGCGAGGGTCGGTAACCGACCAGGAGGTTCCATGGCATCCGTCCGGCCACTCATAGTTGCGACATTTGCCGTGCTGCTGACACTCGGTTGTGGGAGGAAGAATCCCGATCCGACCCACCTCGACCTCAGTGCTTTTGATTCCAGCATAGAGTTGCAGGACACGCTGGCTCAAAGGTTCCCGCCCGGATCTCGCGTGTCCGGAGTCTGGGAGACAATGCAGCGAAATGGATTCAACTGTGGTGAGCGCGGCGTCCCCAATCTGGACGGCAAGCTCCCGATCGGCGACAACGCGCCAAACCTCGAGTGCCACGGCTCGAACCGCCACCAACTTTTCGGCACCCGCAACTGGATGGTCACCTTTCCCTTCGACACCACGCGCCGTGTGACAACGGGCGTAAACGCTGTCCTTTTCGGCGGACCACGCCGGCAACGCTGAGTGGATCGACCGGTCTCCGACGAAGCGATCTTCGGTAGCCACGACGAAAAGACACTCGCCCAGCTGCGCGACGTAGCAACGCGCGCCGAGCGCGTAGCGCTGATGGCCGACGGCCACATGGGATACGTCATGCCGATCGGCGGCGTGGCGGCGTACCGCGACAAAGTCTCCGTTACCGGCGTCGGGTTCGATATCGCCTGCGGCAACGCGGCGATCCTCACCGATCGAACGATCGGTCACTACACGCGTGAGGAGCTCGAGAGCATCGCGAGCGAGATTCAACAAACGGTCTCTTTCGGAATGGGGCGCAGCAATGTTTCGCGCGATGCGCCGCGCGCAGATGATCTCTTCGAAGACGCTGCCTGGGGTGCTCTCCCCAACGCCGTGCACAGCGAGCTCAAGGAAAAAGCGCGATCGCAGCTCGGGACAGTCGGCAGTGGAAATCATTACGTCGACGTGTTCGCCGACGAGCAGGGCCGCATCTGGGTCGGCGTGCACTTCGGCTCGCGCGGATTTGGACATACCGTTGCATCCGGCGTTCTCGCGCTGTCGATGAACGAGAAATGGGGCACGCGCGTGCCCGAGCGCGAGGCGTTGCTCGACCTCGCCTCACCACTCGGCGACGCTTACTGGTCGCTGATGGAGCTGGGAGGGAAATACGCCTATGCCGGCAGGGAATGGGTGGCGCGGAAAGTAGTTGACCTATTAGGCGTCGAAGAGCTCGATCTGGTCCACAACCATCACAACTTCGCCTGGAAGGAGTTGCACGGGGGCGAAGAGCTCATCGTCGTGCGGAAGGGAGCGACGCCGGCCTTCCCTGGACAACGTGGATTCGTTGGCGGATCGATGGGCGACGATGCCGTGATTTTGGAAGGCACTGCCGACGCGCCGCAGAAATCCGAGTCTGCCCTCTGGTCAACAGTTCACGGAGCAGGCCGAGTGATGTCGCGCACCGAGGCGCGCGGCAAGAAGAAAGGCTGGGGACCGAAGGCGCGTATCGTCTCTCCCGGCAAAGTCTCCTGGGAGATGGTTAACGAGTGGCTGGGCCCTAAAGGCATCATTTTGAGAGGAGGGGGCCTGGACGAGGCGCCCCACGCCTATCGCAGACTCCCGGAAGTGCTGGCGGCGCAGGGAGAAACCGTGCGCGTCCTCCACACGTTGAGACCGTTGATTGTGGTGATGGCAGGCGAAAACGAGTACGATCCTTACAAGGATTGAGTCGTTCGTGCATCGTTGCAGTAACCCGAAAGCGCCCGCTTACGTATGACAATCATGCAGACAACACAGGAAGGCGCCGACGTCGCCCGGACGAAAACGCCGACACTAACGATGTTCAACCAGGGTCGAACCGAGGTGCTGCAGATCCCGACGACCCACGAAGAGATGATGGCGCTGATGTCTCAGCGCGAGCAGCTGAACGAGCAGCTCGAAGAAGTCACCGATCGCCGCAGCGAGATCATGAGTCAGTTGCGCTCTGCTCCTCCCGAGGCGGCCCAGGCGAGCCTGCAGTCAGAGCTCAAGGTGCTCGATCAGCGAGTCACCCAGATACACAATGATCTGTCCCTCGTTGGCCGGGAGATCGCGCGCGCGTCTCCCGAGCTGATTGCGATGACCAAAGAACCCGAGGACCAACCAATAGACGACCACTTCGCTCAAGGGGCAGCGGCGGGTGGTGCGTCGGTGTTCGTGCTGATGTCGGCTTTTTTCGTCTTCGCCAGGCGCAGATGGCGGAGGACCGGGCGCGCTGGATCACCCGTGTTGCCGGCCGCCGATTCGGAGCGGCTGCAGCGTGTGGAGAACGGGATGGAGGCGATGGCAATCGAGATCGAGCGCATCTCCGAGAACCAGCGCTTTGTCACCAAGCTGCTGTCGGAGTCGCGCGCGGCTGAATCTGCTCCGCGGTAACGCACGCACGTTCGTGAATACCGTGACAGCGATTACGGGATTCATGTATCGTTGCTGTAACCAGATGGTCTTCAACGCCGTATGACAATGATGCTACAGGCCACCGCGAAAGCAGGCGCCGACGTCGCGCCCCAGGTAAAAACTCCGACAGTCACCGTCTACACGGATGCAGGGAGTCAGGTCCTGCACATTCCGACCAGCCACGAGGAGATGAACGCGCTGATCTCGCGGCGTCGTCAGCTCTCCAACCAGCTCGAAAACGTCACGGATCGGCGCAACGATTTGATCGAGCAGCTCCGCACCGCACCCGCCGTTGCTGAACCCGGATTGCGGGCACAGCTCGCCACCCTCGACTCGCGCGTCGTCCAGCTGGAGAACGACCTCGCCACCACCGGTCGCGAAATCGCCGGCGCATCACCCGAGCTGATCTCGATGACCGAGGAGCCGAGCCCACCTCCGGACGACAACGGATCGTTCGAGGATGGAGTGGGTGCTGGCGTCGCCGGTTCGCTCGGCGCGATGGCAGTGCTGTTTTTCTTTGCGCGGCGATGGTGGAGGAAATCCGCACGCAAGCGCGCTCAACCGCTGATGTTGAGCGCCGATTCGGAGCGACTGCAGCGCCTGGAGCAGGGAATGGAGGCGGTGGCGATCGAGATCGAACGGATCTCGGAAGGTCAGCGTTTCGTCACCAAGCTGCTATCGGAATCACGCCAGCCGGAATCAGCTCCGCGCTGAGGCCGCGAGCACTCCATGACCCACCCGACTGAGGAAGGTCTGTCACCGAACCCCTCGGCACGCACCATCGGCATCGTATGGCTGTCGTACATGGTCATAGGCTTGCTGGGCGCAGTGCTTGTTCGCGGTCTGGTGAGTGTGAACGATGCTGCAACGACCGCGCAGAATATCGTGACGCACGCGGATCAGTATCGGGCGAGCACCAGCCTCGATCTCGTTTCGAACATCGTATATATCGCGCTCACCGCGCTGCTTTACGGATTGTTCAGGCCCGTGAATCGCACCATCGCGGTGATGGCGAGCTTTCTGAGTCTTACCGGCTGCATCGTTCAGATCGGTGGTGACTTCCTTCGGTTGGCTCCGCCGGTCGTTCTCACCGATCCTCAGTTAGCCAAAGTGTTCACCGTGCAGCAGCTCCAGGCGACGGCGAGGCTCGGCCTCGGTCTGTACAACCATATTTTTGAAGTCTCCTTCGTGCTGTTCGCCTTCTTTTGGCTTTGCCTCGGCTACCTGATCCTCGAGTCGGGATTCCTGCCGCGAGCGCTCGGATGGTGGTGGATTGCTGGCGGTGTGATCGGGCTAGCCTTCCTGTGGCCGCCACTCGCTACGGCAATACGCCCGGCACTTTTCGTCGGCGGCGCAGCCGAGCTCGCGTTCCCGGTGTGGCTCATTGTGAAAGGCGTGAACATCGCGCGGTGGCGGGAGGTTGCGCGCCTGCAATGAGTCTTCGCTTGCAAAGCTAGAGCGACGCGGCAATTTCCTCCTCACAACGGAGGATATAGATGCCCGCCACCCGGCAACTCACGGCCGCTCTAACGCTCGCTGCCTCAGGCGTCATTCAGGCGCAGCAGCCAACACAAACCGCGCCACCGCCGTTCACGCTTCAGGAAGTAATGATTCCGGTGCGCGATGGCGTGCATCTGCAGACGGCGATCCTCACGCCAACCGACAGGAAAGGTCCGCTGCCAATCCTGTTCGAGCGAACACCTTACGGCGTACCGGGCGCCGCGCCGACTGGCATTCCGCCTTCGTTCAAGGAACTGGTGCAGGACGGCTACATCTTCGTCTTCCAGAACCTGCGCGGACGGTTCAAGTCGGAAGGCACTTTCAGGATCTTCGCGCCGCCGCGCGATCTCTCCAATCCGAAAGCCACCGACGAGACGACCGACGCGTACGACAGCATCGACTGGCTCGTAAAAAACGTCGCCAACAACAACGGCAGGGTGGGGATGTGGGGCGTGTCCTACGATGGGCTCACCGCCGCGCTGTCTCTGCTCGGCCCGCACCCCGCGCTCAAGGCGATCAGTGAGCAGGCGTCGCCCACCGACCAATGGATGAACGACGACGAGCATCGCTACGGCGCGTTGCGACAGAGTTACGCGTTCGAGTACGCCGTGCTCGAGGAAGCGGACAAGAACAAGAACACGCATTTCGATTTCGACGTTTACGACACCTATTCGTGGTATTTGCGTCTCGGTCCACTCTCCAACATCAACACCAAGTATCTGCACGGCACGATTCCGCGCTGGAACGACATTGTGGCGCACCCCGATTACGACTCGTTCTGGCAGCGCTCGGCGTGGACCAACCGGCTGCACTCGTCGACGGTTCCGAATCTCAACGTCGCCGGGTTCTACGATCAGGAAGATCCGTGGGGGCCGTGGCAGATCTTCAAGCACGCCGCCGAGCACGATCCGGATCACACCAACTTCATGGTAGCGGGGCCCTGGTATCACGGTGGCTGGCAAGGCGCGAAGGGGGACAGCATCGGCCTCGTCGCACTCGGTGCAGAGACGGCGCGCGAATTTCGTGAGAACGTGGAGGCGCCGTTCTTCCGCTACTATCTGCACGGCGTCGGCGCCAAGCCGGCGTGGCGTGTGACGACGTACCAGCTGGGTGCCAACCGTTGGCGCACTTACAACGAGTGGCCGCCCCTCAACACCAGGCCGCGTAGCCTGTACCTGCAGTGTGATGGAACCCTGTCTTTCAACGAACCCGCGCAACGCGATGAGCGCGCGCGGTATCGCGAATACGTCTCCGATCCGGCGAGCCCCGTTCCTTATCGACCGCGCCCGATCTCACCGACGTATCCGGGCGCCGACTGGCGGACATGGGAGGTTGCCGATCAGCGATTCGTCGACAATCGGCCCGACGTACTTACATATGTCAGCGCGCCATTGGAAAACGATTTAACCATCACCGGTCCGGTATCCGCGCGTCTTTTCGCATCTACTTCAGGCAGTGATGCCGATTTCGTGGTGAAGCTGATCGACGTCTACCCGGACAGTGCGGAGAAGCCGAAGTGGAATCCTGATCGCGGCCCGGGAGCCGGAGAATTCGCGCGCACGATGAACGGCTACGAATTACCGGTGGCGATGGAAGTAAGGCGCGGTCGGTACCTGAAGAGTTACGAGCATCCGGCGCCGCTCGTGCCCAACGTTCCAGTGGAGTGGCAGATTCCACTGCGCGATCGCGATCACGTTTTTCTGAAAGGGCATCGGATAATGGTACAGGTGCAATCGACGTGGTTCCCCGTGATCGATCGCAATCCACAGAAGTTCGTGCCCAGCATCTATCAGGCGAAGGAGAGCGACTACGTCAAGGCGACGCAGCGCGTGTACTGCGGGTCGAATCCGCCATCACGAATTCTGCTGCCGGTGGTTCAATAGTCGATGCAGAGCCCGGAGGTGACATGTACCTGATCCTCGCAGCACAAGGCGGAAGCTCGGCGCCCGACGCCACCATCGCCGTCTATCAGCTCACCGATTTTCTGGTCAAGTACCTGACGCCGTTGATTGCCGTCGGCGCATTCTCGATGGCGTTCATCGAGCTGTGGAAGAAACTGCTCGACAAGAGGACCAAGTTTCACGCCCGGCGGTGGGTGGACTGGCTGCTGCACAACGCTGCCGCTGCAAACTCCGTCGCCAACCGTGGCGAAGAAGCTCTGACGCAGCAGCTGCAGCTGTGCACGGGCGCCGCACCCGAGGAAGCGACTGCAGCGGCCCGCGATCTCATTCGCCTGCGCGGACTGCCGCGCGGCTACGCTCCCACGCGCAAGCCGGCGCATTCGGTGTTCGCGCTGGAGCTGGAGCGAATGATGGGCAGCATTCAGGAAGCGGCCGACATCGTGCTTGCCAACCCGCCGCAGTACGAGAGCTTGTATCGTGTGCTGACGACGGGTGCCAACCGCGCCGACATCGAGAGCTGGTTCCGCCACGGACCGTCTGCGTTGCTCGACGCTGCCAACCTGCCCGAGGAGCAGCAGAAAGCAGAAGTCAAACGACAGAGCGAGCTGTTTGCGAGACTCAGGCAAACGGTCAAAGGCAAACTCGACGGCTTCCAGCTTTACACGTCCGACAGCTGGACCAACTGGAATCAGCTGGCCGCCAACATCACCGGCATCGTGGTGATGCTGATCTCGCTGATGTTCAGCCGCTGGTCGACGACGGGCGCGCAGTTTTCGTTTGACGCGATCGGCAACTCGTTTACACCGTCGATGGTTCCGATCTCGCTCGTCGGAGGGATTCTTTCTCCGGTCGCCAAGGATCTCGTCAGCGCATTGCAGCGCGTGAAGAATGGGTAAGAATCAAAGGCGTCCCTGCGGCTACTCGCCGGCGCTGGAGTTCTATCTGCGGCGGGACAGGGAAGGCGGCAAGCTGCTCGATCCTGGGGTATTTCGCGGCGAGCTCGACGCAGTCGCGCGACGGACGTGTCTCGTCCTCGTGCACGGATTCAACAACAGCGATGGCGGCGCCGCCGACGCGTACTTTGCCTTCAGAAAGCGCGAGCGCGTGCAGTTCGCTGCCGTCGATCCCGCTGCGTTCGAAGCGGTGTTCGGCGACACGTTCTGGCCGGGCGACGCGGAGTGGGGGTTTTTCGACAAGCTGGATTTTCTGATCTATCCGACGGCTGTCCACACTGCGATCGATGCCGCCAAAGAGCTCGACGAGATGCTGGCGAAGATGCCCAATCTCGAGCGGGTCGACTTCGTGGCGCATTCCCTGGGCTGCCGAGTGGTCCTCGAGACGATTCTCCTGCTGCGAAAGCGAACGCTGCCGAAGATTGGACGCGTTGTTCTAATGGCGGCGGCGATTCCCTCGGAGATGCTGGAGCCCGGCGGAAAGTTCTTCAATCTGCTGATGGAGATGTGGGCGGAAGGAATCGAGGTGCGGGTGCTGCATTCGCTCGACGACAAGGTTCTGCACTGGGCATTTCCCCCGGGACAATCACTCGCCGGGCGCAGCGAAGCATCGCAGCGCGCGCTCGGCAGGTACGGACCGAGCGTGATGATGCCGGGCTGGAACAGGACGCTGCGGGGCGTGAAAGTAAATGGCGCCGATCACAGCGATTACTGGGGTGACGGCGCCGCCGGACCATCGGGGCAATCCACTACCGAAGCGGGGAATTTTCTTCGGCTCGGCGAGCTGCGGCGTG